>JADMIO011189558.1_pt1 | contig 133349 bp, 119 predicted proteins | sample 8958161 | NCBI WGS metagenome assembly JADMIO01 (sample SAMN16585339, study PRJNA669376) | soil metagenome | isolation source: Crop rotation soil | place: USA: Cullars Rotation, Alabama | collected 2011 | reverse complement strand
CGACAACTTGTCCACGTGGAATTCTAAGCTTAGGATCCCAATGTGCTGGAAAGGCCTTTCTCCGCGAGCGGAAAATCCCATTGCGCGCCGCCGCGACCCCAGGCGTAACTGATCACGCCGATCTCGTCGCGATAGCTGAGCGTCTCGATCGCCTTGAGCGCGCACTGTTCGCCCCAGTAATTGCCGTTCTCGAATTCGCACGAGTGCATGACGAGCACGAGCGCGCCCTTGGGCATCTGACGCTGGGCCGGGATGTCCATATCGACTGGCAAAATTTCCTCGAGCTTGCTGCCGCCCCACCCGCCGGCGCCGAACGATTGATCGCCACCGATCATCACCAGCCCGCCACCCATGTCATGAACGTAAGCGGCGAGCATCTTTTGTTGCTCGTCCTCGAGTCCGCCTGCGCCGCGCGGGACGTTTGCCAGGATCACCGCGTCGTAGTTCTGGAGCTCGATCAGGCTTTTCGGGAACGCGTCGATGCTGACCGCCCGCTCGTCGAGGTTGATCCCTTCGTCGGCCAGTGCCTTGCGCAACACCTGGCCGCGTCCGTCGGCGACGTTATCAATGTAGAGAACTTTTCCTTTGCCGCGCACGAACGTGAATGCTTCGGCAACGTTGTTCTCGGTAAGCGTGTCGCTCCCTGTGCCGGAAGTAGCGCCACCGGGTTTAGCACCTTTTGCATTCACCTGCGCTGTAACATTCTCGCCTTCAAAGATCGCGCGGAACTGGTGGATGACATTCGAACCTTCCAGCGGCGGAACCTGCACGCGTTGCACGTTTCGCCCGGGTTGCAGCGTGACGATGCGCGACGGCTGAACGCCCGCGGTCGCAGGATCCAGGTCCATCGGCTGGCCGTTGTGGGTGACGGTCATCTTGCCGTTGATCGGCAGCGCGTTGGTCGAACGCAGGATCACTTCGATCGAAAACGGCTCGTTCTCGCGCTTCCACGTCGGCGCGGTGAACCGCTCGACGAGCACTTCGCTCTTCACGTCGTACTTCAGCGGCATGACGTCGATCGGCACGCCTTGCGCGCTGGCGGCGGTGATCGCGGTTTCCAGCTCGCCGGCGGTTGGATTTCCATCCGACACGAGCACCAGTCGATGCAGCGCATCGCGATGCAGCGTCGCCAGCGCCAGCTGGATCGCGGCGGCCACATCCGTGCCATTGCCGACCATGCGGATCGCGCGCTGATTCAGATCGAGCTTCGTGTTCGGCATCGCGTCGATCTGCGCCTGCGAGCCGAACCCGATCACACCGATGCGATCGTCCGGTTTCTTTTGCTTTGTGTCGGCCGACGCCCCGATGAGGTAATCATCCACCGATTTGCTGAGCGATTCGCCGGGGAAGTCGGTGACGTTGCGCGTCGACCCGCTGACGTCGCGCATCACGATGACTTCGACGTCTTTGTTCTGTCGCTGCCATCGCGCACCAGCGATGATCAGCACGGCGACGAGCAACACCGCGAGTCGAATGCCCAGCGCGACCCATCGCCGCACCGGCCCAAGTCCCGCGAGCGATCGAATCGCCAGCAGCGTGACCGGCAGCGACAGTCCCAGGAACAGCGCGCCCGCTTGCCACCAGCGCAGGTACTCCAAGCTCAGCGGGAAAGCGGCGAGAATATGATGAGTTGGGAACTGCATCTGCTTGTCACACGGGCTACCCGCCCGTGCCGAGCACTTTGCACGGGCTGGTAGCCCGTGTCACAAGGCATCGTTCTCAAAATCGAAACACCTGCAACCGATTATTCCCCGCGTCCACGGCAACAATGCGATCGTCCTTGTCTACGGCAACGCCCCACGGGTACGCGAGCTGTCCGGGCTCGCGACCGGCCGCGCCCCAGGTGGCTTTGCACTTGCCGGTTTGCGGGTCGATTTTCTGCACCCGGTTATTGCCGAACTCGCAGACGATCAGATCGCCGTCGCCGTCGATGTCCATGCCGTAGGGAAATCGGAACTCGCCCGGCGCTGATCCGACGCCGCCCATGTTGCGGACAAACCTGCCATCGGTCTTGAAGACGACCAGCCGATGATTGCACGCGTCGGTCACATAAACGTTTTCGTTCTCGATGACGATTGATTGCGGCCGCGAGAACTCACCGTCGCCGTCGCCGAATTTGCCGAACTGGTACGCAAATTTCCCATCGCGGTCGAAAACCTGGATGCGGTCGTTGTCGCCGTATTCCGCGACAAACATGTATCCGCGGGAATCAAACGCGATGTCCGTCGGATAAATAAACTCGCCCTGCGCAGTTCCCTTGCGGCCGAATTCGCGAATCTTCGTGCCATCGGGCTTGTAAACGATCACGCGATGATAGTGCGTATCCGGCACATAGAGATATCCGTCCGGCCCGACCGAGAGTCCCACCGGCTTGCCCTGCTGCGCGAGCGGCATTCGCCAATCCTTCAGGCAATTGCCGCGCGAGTCGATGTGCTGCACGTGGGCAGCGCGATCGACGATGAAGAACGTATCGTCCGCGCGTGAATAGGTGATGCCGCGCGGGTAGACGACTTGGCCCGGACCGGTGCCCGTCTCGCACCAGACTTCCTTCGGATTTGATCGCGCGTTGCAACCGCCGACGATCCACCCAAGACAGACGAACGCAGTTGCCGCCTTCACCGCCGCTTGGGGCTTAGCGCGAACTTTGACCAGGACAAGCGCAACAATCCCGATCACGACAACGATGATGGCCGTGACAAGGCTCGCTTCGATCATCGGGTCGTATCGCAGCATGTGAACCCAGGTCATCAGCACCGGAACGAGCATCTGCGGTTGTTGCGGCGCCAGCAGCACCGTTGCGGGGACTTCGCTCAACGCCAGCGCCGTGACGAACAACGCGCTCGCCCCCAACAGAGGCCACGCCAGCGGCCAGATTACAAATCGCGCCGCGTCGAACGACGACGCGCCATCGACCGCCGCCAGATCGCGCAGCGGTCGCCAAGGCGCGCCGAACGTGGCACCGGCGGCAAACAGCACGATCCAACCGAACCGCGCGACGTACGCCATCATCACCGGCAGCGCGCTCTGATACAGCCACACGGTCTGCGGATGATTGTACAGACGGATCAGCGCGATGGCGACGAGTTGCCCGCCGAGCAGAAAGCTGATGAGCGCGAGAACCGTGAGCGACCGATTTCGTCGCACGACTGCGGCGAGCGCCAACGCGACGACGAGCGCGCCCGTGAGTGCGGCGACGAGGATCGATCCCCAAATCTGCGGGCCAAACTCGGCCAGCACGAGGCTCGGATTGAATCGTCTGCGGAGCGAGAGGGCGAGCGCCAAGATCGGCGTGCCGATCGCGATCAGGGCAATCAGCCAGGCGCTGGCAACAACGATCGGCCGCGCATCCAGCGAGCGCGGCCAAGCACCGGTATCGATCGCCTCGGCCGCGCTGAGCTTTCGCGCTCCGCTGAATGCGACGATCGCGAGGATCGCGATCACGCCCAGCATCGGCACGCTCGTCGCCACCGCGGCGGCGGCACGTGCGCGTTGATCGCTCAACATTTCTCCTCTTCCCGTATTCGGGGAGAGGCTGGGTGAGGGGTCTGCGCGTACACGCGCGTCTTGTAAGGTTTGTCCCCCATCCCCGCTCTCTCCCGGCGTGGCGGGAGAGGGAGCAGCGGCGCCGGTCATCTGCTGCGTGATCGGATTATCCGGCGAGCTGAACGCGCCGGTTTCGAAGACCATCCGCGTTTCGGTTGCGATCACGCTGATGCCGGTCGGCTCGTACACCGCGAATTCCTGCATCGCCAGCACCGCGACGATCGCGCACGACGCGATCGCCGGGCCCAGGATTTGCCGCGCGGTCACGCGCCACAGCACGCCGTCCAGCTGCGCTTGCTGCTGCACGCTGGTATCGACACGCCGCAGACTCAGTCCCATTACCATCGCCGGCACCGGGAACAGCCACGTTGCCAGTGACCACCCGCATCGCGCGATGTCGGCGCCACTCGCCGGCTCAAGCTCGAACTGCGCGAGGCGAAACCACTGCTTCCACCCGTAAGCGAAGGTGAGCGACGGCAGAAGGAGAGAGATCGGCAACACCAGCCACAGCGAGCGTGCCAGGATGCCGCGTCCACGGCCGAGCGCGATCGCCGCGGGGATCGCCAGCAGCGTTGCGACGATCGCCGCTGCGACGTTGTACACCAGCGTGCGCGCGATCAGGTTGATGCGAAACGAATCGACGCGTAGCTCGCGCATCGCGATCGGATTGAACGCAAGCTGGATCACGATCCACACGATCGGCGCAACGCAACACGCGCCCGCGATCAGCCAGACCACCGCGCTTGCCGCGATGCGCCCGCGATCGCGCTGCGACACGTTGGCATTCACTCGCGCCCCTCAAGAATCGCCGTCGCGCGACGTACAGCCTCGGGCAGCTTCCTCGCAACCTCGACGTAATCTACATCCATCGCCTTCACGTTCGGCGAGCGGATCGAGCCGTACGCGAACTTCGCGTCGATCAACCGCTGCTCGGTTTCCTTCGACACCAGGAAGTCGATCAGCCGCTTGGCTTCGTCGGCGTGCGGCGCGCCGTTCACGAGGCCGATCGTGGTTGGCACGACGAGCGTGCCTGTCGTGTCCTGATCGGGAATGATCTGCTCGATCAGTGCGCCATTGCGGCGAACGGACTCCACGTCATCATTGTCGGTCAAGCCGATCTGCATTCGACCATGGCCGAGCGCTTCGGCGACGGGACCGTTGCCGCCGAGCAGCTTCACACCGTTCTCGCGCAGCTTCTTGAAGAACTCATCCGCGCGTGCGTCGCCCCAGAGAACGTAAAGCGCCGCGACGTGCCCGCCGGTCGTACCGGCGCTGGGCCGGGCGACCGCAACCTTGTCGTGATATTTAGGATGCAGCAGGTCATCCAAGCCGCTCACGTGATCGCCCGCGGTCGCAACCACGCGCACGCGATACGCGCTGCTCGCCCAGCAACCGTTCGAGTCCTTGAACTTCGCCGGGACATCAGCCGCAGCCGGTGAAGCGTACACTGTCAGAACGCCTTCGTTCGCAAGATTGATCGTGTGAAACGGCTCGTTGCTCCACCAGACGTCGCACTGCGGATTCGACTTTTCCGCCCGCAACTTCTCGGCGAGTCCGACAGACTTCGTCGCTTCCGTGTCCGTAATCAGTCGCACAGCGAGGCCTGTTTGCTTTTCGAATTCGCGCACCACCGAAGCCGCGACCGGCTGATCGATGCTGGTGTAGAGGACGATCGTGCGATCCGATTCCGACTTCGTGCAGCCGGAAAAGCTAAAGAGAAGAAGCGACAGTCCGAAGATGAACGCAGGTGAACGCGGATTGAGAAAAAACCAAATCAATCTGCGTTTATCTGCGTGCATCTGCGGTTTCAAGTCTCATTTCGATGGAGCGGTGGTCGGGGCAGCCACTGCGCCGCCAGCGGTGGCGGCGGTGTCGGATTGGATTGAGCTGAAGTAATCGCGCACGACGCGCTGCGCTTGGCGCGACACGCGATCCTGGTCGATCTCGTCGGCTGAGTTCTTCAGAGCGCTTTCGACGACTTGCTTCAGTTGCTCCTTGCTCTCACCCTTCAGCGCTGCGCCTTTAACCAGTGTGCTCGCGAGGATCTTGCCTTTCTCGTCGTCGATGCTGGGCGACATCTCAGGTTTGACGGCGTACGGCGCCTGCTTCTTGCCGCTTCGATCGCCGGCACCTTGGCCGCCGTTGTTCGGTTGCATGCCGTCGTTCGCCTGGCCATTCCAGGGCTGGTTCGGGTCGCCGTCGCCTTGGTTGTTGCCATTGCCCTTCCAACCGTTGGCCTGCTCCTGTCCATTCTGCCCCTGCGCCCCGTTCATGCCTTCCATCGCTTCTTGTGCGGCATTCTGCGCCGCCTGCTGTGCACCGGCGATCTGCTGCGCATCTTGAGCGGCAGCCTGCATCTGTTGCATGTGCTGTTGCAAGCCCTGCATGCCCTGCATCATCTGCTGCTGCGCCTGATTTCCCCCGGCTTGTTGGCCATGCTGCTGCTGTTGCTGTTGGCCTTGTTGAGCCTGTTGTCCCTGTTGCCCCTGTTGTCCTTGCTGGCCCTGCTGCTGTTGTTGCTGTTGCGCCATCTGCTGCATGGCCTTGGCCATCTGTTGGGCGGCCTGCTGCATGTTCTGGGCGTTCTGCTGCGCGTTCATCTGCGCCTGCATTTGTTGCATCGCCTGCTGCATCGCCTGCTGCTGTTGCTGATTCGGGCCCTGGCCGTTGTTCATCTGCTTCATCGCCTGCTGGGCCATCTGCTGAAGCTGCTGGGCCGCCTGCTTGTCGCCTTGCGCGGCTTGCTGCATCTTCTGCATCATCTGCTGCGCCTGCTGCTGGTTCAGGCCCAGTTGCTGTTGCATTTGCTGTTGTACCTGTTGCTGCTTCTGCGGATCGTTGGCCATCTGCTTGAGCTGGTTGGCCATGTTCTGCATCTGCTCGGCGGCCTTGTCCTGATCCTTCTTCGACATCTTGTCGAAGTTAGACGCGACCTTGTTCAGCTCGTTGACCGCGTCCTGGAAATTCCCCTTGGCCATCTCGCGCTGCGCATCGGCGACGGGGCCTTTTTCATCCTGCGGCACCTGCAGCGAGCGCATCATCTTCGCTTCGTTCTGCGCCTCGGCGTACTTCTGGTTTTGCTTGATCTGCTCCTTGATCGCCTCGCTCACGTCCTGCAACGCTTTCGCCGCCGTGCGCTCGGCGCGGGCGGGATCCTTGATTGGCTGATTGAGCTGCTGGAGCAACCCTTCCTTCGCGAGCTTGATCTGTTCATTCTGCTGCAGCGCCGGCGGAACCGCGTTCACGACGGCGATCGCGTTCTGCAGCTTCTGCGTCGCCTGATCGACCTTGACCTGTGCAACGATCTGCTTGCGTCGCGCTTCCTCTCGACCGAACAGGTCAACCGGACCAAGCCATTTCCAAGTGGCCAACGTGACGGCAACGATGGAGAGCAACACGTACCAGCGTCGTGGCGTGGTGAGCGGAAATTTCTTGTGAAGATCAACCGATTGCGCCGTGCGCTCCGCATCAAGCAGTGCGGCGTGCGCGAACGGATCATTCACGGCGCGCACATGGAGCGCGGTAGCGAATTTGTCTTTGGTGTTTAACGCTTCGTCAATCCGAACCGCGGCTTCGAGCGAATCCGGACGCCGCCAGATCGCATAGCCAAGCGCCGCCAGCGCCGCCGCACCCGCGCCCGACCAGAACCAGATCGGCCAGGCCGGTAAACGCAGCCAGAAGAATCGATCGACGAGGATCGCGATCCACACGACGAGCGCGAACACCGCGAACGTCAGCATCGTCGCGTTGACGAACTTGCCAAGCGCGAGTTTGTTCTGAACGCGGGAGACGTGCTGGTCGAGTCGGCTCATATCGATGACCTCACCATCGGTCATTGTACGCGCGGTTCGGTCACTAAAGATAGACGGTACTCGCGGGCAAAGGTTTCGATCTGAATCTCGTCCGATACAATGAACTGCATGTCCACCCGCCTGATCGAGATCGTCGAACGCATGCCCGGGCACCGGATCGCGCTGGTGGGCGATTTCATGCTGGATCGATACATCTTCGGGCGCACCGAACGCATTAGCCCCGAGGGGCCGATTCCGATCCTGCGGTTCAAACGCGAAGAACAGCGTCTCGGCGGCGCCGGGTTTGTCCATGCGGGCCTGGCGGCGTTGGGCAGCCACGTGAATGCGGTGGGCGTGATCGGGAATGACTCCGGCGGCGAGGAATTGCGCAACCGGCTCCGTGGAACTGGGGCAATCGTCGATGGGCTGGTCGTGTGCGCGGGTCGGCCGACCGTCACGAAAACGCGCTTGCTCGGATCGAGCGAAGACAAGACGCCACAGCAGATGATCCGGCTGGACATCGAAGAATCCGGCCCTTGCGATGCCGAGACGTCGGCCCAGGTCATCGCGCGCGGCATCGCGGCGATGAACGATGCTGAACTGCTGTGCCTCGAGGACTACAACAAGGGGGTCTTGTCGGCCGATGTGTGCGCAAAGCTGATCGCGCATGCGCGATCGAAGAACATCCCAGTGTTCGTTGACCCGGCGCGGTTGAGCTCGGACGAGTATCGAAAGTATCGCGGTGCGACAGTGTTGAAATTGAATCGTCCGGAGGCGGAACGGGCGACGGGGATTTCGACGCGCGATAAGGATTCGGGAACTGGCGGACTGAAATCTGCGGCCGAAAAACTGCTCAACGATCTTCAGCTCGAATCGGTTGTAATCACATTGAACGATGGTGGCGCGTTCCTCGGGACACGCGACGGGATGCGCGAATTACTCACGTCCCGCGCGCGACAGGTCGCCGATGCGACCGGCGCGGGCGATATGGTGCTGGTCGCGTTGTGCGTCGCGCGGGCGGCCGGCGCCGGATGGCACGACGCGGTGCAACTGGCGAACGTCGCCGGCGGGCTTGAAGTAGAGCGCCTCGGCTGCGTTCCGATCTCGCCGGCGGAGATCATTCACGATCTCATGAGCGAGCGGCACGACGAATCCGGCAAAGAATGCACGCGCGATTCACTCCTGATCGAGCTTGCCGCCCACCGCGCGGCCGGACGCAAGATCGTCTTCACCAATGGCTGCTTCGATATCGTCCATCTCGGGCACGTGAAATATTTCCAGTGGGCTAAGAGCCAAGGCGATCTGCTGGTGGTGGGCGTGAACACCGACTCAAGCATTCGCCGTCTCAAGGGTGAAAAGCGTCCGGTTATCTCGGAAGACGATCGTGTCGGCGTGCTCGAGGAGCTCGAGAGCATCGACTACATCGTTCGCTTCGATGAAGACACGCCGCTCGACCTGATTCGCGCGGTAAAACCCGACGTTCTTGTGAAGGGCGAAGATTACACCAAGGAACAAGTGGTCGGCTGGGAGATCGTCGAATCCGGTGGTGGACGTGTCGCGCTCGCGCCGCTGATCGACGGCCGCAGCACGTCGGCCGTGATTCAGAAAATCCTGGATGCGTATCGATGACCGGTTCGGTGCGTCGGTTCGTCTACGCCGTTTCCTGACCGGTACATTTTCAGCGCTGTCGTCGGTTGTTCGCGAGACTTATGATTTGTCGAGGCTCGCTGGCACCGATTATGCATACATTTTGTGAATCACGAATCTCGAAAAGGAGAACGATCTATGTCTAGAACTAATTCAGGACAAGGCAGTGGCGGCGCTGGTGGCGGCGAGACGAATCTGCGCGATACCGCCCAGCAAGTTCAGCAAAATATTCGCGAGATGGGTAGCCAGGTTCGCGATGCGGCGACCGAGCAGTATCAGAATCTGCGCGACCAGGCGACCGAATATTTCCAGGAAGGCCGCGAACGCGCGCAGGAATGGGAACAGAGCATCGAACAGTACGTTCAGGAAAAACCCATTCAGTCATTGCTGATCGCCGCGGGCGTCGGAATGCTCCTGGGGATCTTATGGAAGCGGTCGTAAAGCCGATCTCATGAACGATCACCCTTCCGATCAAACGACGCAGCGCGTCGATGGCGAGGAATCGCCTGTCGATGCGCTGCGTTCTGCTGCGCGTCATTTCGGTGAAGCCAAGGAGTACGCCTCCAACTTCGTCGCGGCCAAGCTGGATGCTACGAAGGTTTCGATCCGACGACTGGTGCTGATGATCGGTTTCCTCGTCGTCGCCGGTCTATGCGGCGCGGCGGTGCTGATCACGGCGGCGGTGCTCTTGACCAACGGCATGGCGACCGGTCTGGGCACGGCATTCGACCCGGACAAGATCTGGCTTGGGCAGATCATCGTCGGCGGCGTGATCGTCATCGGCGTGAACGTTGCGGTGCTGCTGGTGATCCGAAAGCTGACCGGCGCGTCGCGCGAGAAGACGGTGCAGAAATATGAAGCACGACATCGGCAACAGCGCAGCGAGTTCGGCCGCGACGTCACGACCGCAAACTGACCGCGGCGCAACTGGCGCGAGCGGCGAAGCGAAGCTCGGCGAAAGCGCATTCCTGCGCCGCGAAAGCGAGCAGGCGAAGAGCGCGGCGTCGGCCGCGCTTGCAGACGCCATGCGCGATGTCGGGCGCGGCGTCGATCTGCGCGCCTGGACGGCGGCCCACCCGTGGGTCGCGCTTGGCGCGGCGGCGGTCGGTGGGTTCGTCGCCGCAACACAGCTTGTGCCCTCGCGCGATCAGCAGATGCTCAGGAAGCTCGAGCAGATCCGCGATGCGGTGCTGGGTGAATCGCGCGAGGAAAAATCGAAGCCCGCCGATTCCACCGATCATCATGACAAGAAAAAAGGGAAAGGCCTGTTCGGTATTATCGGAACCGAGCTGGTGAAATTCCTGGGGCCGGCGCTGTCCAGCGCGCTGAGCGCCGCGATCACCGGCAGGACGGTTGCGCAAGCCGCGGACCAGGCCCAGGACGGAGCCTCACATTCACAATATTCCTCGGGAAATGCGAGTGATCCAGCCTCGGTAATTTGAATTTCCCATTGCAAACCGGCCGTGCCGTTACAGTCCATTCAGCTTGCCTGAACCGGCAGGCATATTGCATCGAAAGTCCACCGCACGGCATAGACCACACAGGCTGACGCGCATCCGGCCCCTGCCATGTCGCGCGGCGCGTTTTCCGTTGGTACTCGTCCGTGGCGGTGCTAGGTTATTTGCAACACAGCTTTTCCCGCCGGAAAGATGTTGTTCAGATGTTTTCCCGCATTCGTCGAATTACGCTGCTGACCATTATCTTCGCGATCGGTGCCTGCGGCATCCGCAGTGATCAACCGATGGCGAGCGACCAGCGGGTCGTTCCATCAGATGCCCACGCGTCGGTCGCCAAGGCTGGTGTAAAGCTTCGCAAGCTGCACCTGGTCCGGCCTGATCTCATCCCTTATCCGCTGTCGCTGGAAGTTTACTGCTAGCGCGATTGCTCGCGATCTCTGCGAGCGCATCCGCCACGAACTTAATATCCTGTTGCACCAGGAACGGCCCGAAGCTGAAGCGCGTGGTTCCGCCGCGCTCGAGCGTGCCGATCGTTTCATGCGCGAACGGCGCGCAGTGCAGCCCGGAGCGCGTCAGGATGCCATAGCTCGTTTCGAGAATCGCGGACAGCTCGTTTGGCTCAAAGCAATCGATGCGCAAGCTAAACACCCCGGTACGATCTCGCACCCCTTGCGGGCCGAAATACGTCAGGCCGTCGATGTTGCTCACGCCTTCGAGGAACGTGCGCGTCAGGTCGAGCTCGTGCGCCGCCACGCGCTCGATACCTTGATCGAGGATCCACTTCACGCCCTCAGACAGTCCCGCGATTCCGATCGCGTTGTGGCTTCCGGATTCGAATCGATCGGGCATGAAATCAGGCTGGCGTGCGTCCTCGCTGATCGATCCGGTGCCGCCCTCGACGAGCGGCATCAACTTCGTTTCAAGGCCCGGCCGGACGTAAAGAAACCCGGTGCCGAGCGGTCCGAGCAAACCCTTGTGTCCCGGCGATGCCAGCAGGTCGATCGGATCGATCGAAAGATCGATCGGCAAGTGTCCCGCCGACTGTGCAGCATCAACAATGAACGGAATTCCTCGCTCGCGCGCGATCGCGCCGATCGCGCGGATCGGTTGCACCGTGCCGGTCACATTGCTCACATGCGTGATCGCGATGAGCTTCGTATCGCTTCGGATCGCGCGGCGAATGTCGTCTGGATCGACCAACCCGGTCTTCGCATCGACCGGCATGCGCGTCGGCTCGATCCAGCCACGATCGACCAGTGCCGTGAGTGGTCGGAGGATCGAGTTGTGATCGATCGCCGTGCAGATGGCGTGAGCTTTCTCGCGCGGATTGATCAGACCTTTGATCGCCAGGTTGAGCGCTTCAGTGCAGTTGAGCGTGAAGACGAATTGATTCGCATTGGCCCCGTTGAACAGTTGGTTCAGTCGTCGGCGGCAGGTGTCGATCAGCTTGCCCGATTCGATGGCTTCGAGATAAGCCCCGCGCCCGGCGCTGGCGCCCAGCTCCATGGCGTAGCGGTTCATCGCATCGAGAACCGAACGCGGTTTTGGAAAACTGGTCGCGGCGTTATCGAGATAGAGTCGGCGCGGGGACATCTTGCACAATCATATGGAACAGATCACCAGAACGCCCAGTCCTTCCATTTTAATACGTAAACCGCGAGCAGCAGATTGGTGACACCGTGCGCGATAATGCAGGCGCCGAGGCTCTTGGTGTACACGAGCAGACACGCGATCATGATCGCCCAGACGATCGCCGTCAGCCACCAATTGCCGTGCACCAGCGCGAACGCGCCGCTGACGATGATGAATGGGCGCCAGTCCCATTCGCCGACGCGCGCGAGCTTGAAATCGTTCGGTGCGAGAACTTGTCGCCAGAGAAAGTCTCGCCAGAACAATTCTTCCATCACCGGCACGACCAGCGTGGCGCTGGCGATGCGAATGATAATGAAACTCCAAAGGATCGCCGGATTCGAAAATGTCTCGAATGGATTGAACACATCCGGCGACGGCTTGAAGAACTCGAAATGCTTCTGGAGAAACAACTGCATCGGCACCCACTGGAAAATGCCGATCACCCCGACGATCACGCCCAGCCACCAACCGTTCCAGCGGATTTTCGTAAAATGCCTTCGCAGCGCGAACAGCATGATCGCGACGACGATCGCCTTGGCGACGTAGCTGACCGGATACAGGCTCTTCCACGTGCCGCCGACCCACGTCAACGCGAGGAACGTGCCCATCGGCAGGATGTAAGCCAGGTCATCTGATATGCGATTCGTATCGGCGCGTGGATCTCGTTCGCTCATCGCGACGCGGATGATACGGATTTTGCGTCGCGCGCGAATGCCTCGGTGAACCGCTCGCCCAGTTTTCGTTTGACGACCTGGATCGACGGTGTGCGGTCTCCCATCAGTTCCCTCATCGACGTAACGGCTCGCCCGGCCAGTCCGCACGGTACGATCAGCTTGAAATAGCTCAGATCGGTTGTGACGTTCAGCGCGATCCCGTGCAGCGACACGCCGCGCCGAATTCGCACGCCCAACGCACAAATTTTCGCGAGCTGGTTCTGCTGATTCGGCGCCCAGACGCCGATCGCGCAATCGTCCTTCTGCGCCGGAATGCTGAACGATTTGAGCGTCGCGATGACGACGGTTTCAAGACGTCGCACGAATGCACCGACGCTGAGGCCGTGATCGTTCAGTCGCACAATCGGATAAGCCACAATCTGCCCCGGCCCATGAAAGGTCACATCGCCGCCGCGATCGGATTGCACGATCTCAACCCCAAGCATCGAAAGCATTTCCCGCGGTGTGATCAGGTTCTTCTGCCCCGCGATCTCGGCACGGCGACCGAACGTGATGACGGCAGGATGTTCGACGAGGAGCAGTTGTTCCTCGGCACCATCGAGAACCTCCGCGTGCGCCTGTTCCTGCCGTGCCCACGCGTCGCGATAGCTTAGAGTACCAAGATCGATCAACTTCATAACCGATTCACCGGCGCCAGCACGATCGCACTTCTCGCCGGGACATAGATTTGAATGCTCTGCTTCCGTCCATGTATCGGCGCGGGTTGCCAGACGAATCGTTGCCCCTCTTCGACCAACCCGTGACCCGCGAACTCTTTGTTGTCGCTGTTCAGCATCATCTGATAATCGCTGGGGTCGGGCACGCCAATGCGCCAATCGCTGTAACTATTCGTCGGATGGAAATTGAATACGAACAGCAGCGGCCCCCGTCGATAAATCAGCTGTTTGTTGTCCTCGTGAATATGCAACTGCTCGATGAACGGATCGGTCAACAAGCTAAAGCGTTCGTCCAGATGCATCATCGCCGCATCAAATCGCGCCAGGCCCGAATAGCGCAGGAATTTCGAATCAACCAGCGACCACTGGCGTCGCGCGTATTGATAGGAAAAATTGTTTCCCTCGCGCGGGAAATCGATCCACTCCGGGTGGCCAAACTCGTTGCCCATGAAGTTGAGATACGCTTCACCTGAAAGGCTGAACGTGATCAGGCGGATCATCTTGTGCAGTGCGACGCCGCGGTCGATGACGAGCGACTGGCTGTTGTAATCCATCTGCCAATACATCGCCGCGTCCATCATGCGGAACGCGATCGTCTTATCGCCCACCAGCGCCTGGTCGTGCGATTCTGCATAGCCGACGTGCCGTTCGCCAACGCGACGATTGAGCAGCGTGTGCCAGATCTGGCCAAGTTGCCACTCTTCGTCCTTGCGCTCCTTGAGCGTCTTGATCCAGTAATCTGGGACGCCCATCGCGAGGCGATAATCAAACCCGATGCCGCCTTCATCCACCGGCCGCGCCATGCCGATCATGCCGCTGACGTCTTCCGCCACCGTCGTCGCATCAGGATCCAACTCGTGAATCATTTGATTCGCCAGCTGCAGATACGCCACCGCGTCGCGATCAATGTTGTCGCCGAAGTAATCGTCGTAGCTGCTGAACGTGCGCGACATGCCATGATCGAGGTACATCATGCTCGTCACGCCGTCGAAGCGGAACCCGTCGAAGTGGAACTCTTCCAGCCAGTAGCGGCAATTGCTCAGCAGGAAGCGCTGAACTTCGTACTTCGAATAATCGAACAACATCGAATCCCACAGCGAATGAATTCCGCGTGGCGGACCGTGGAAGTACTGATGCTGTGTACCGTCGAATTCGTTCAGCCCCTCTTGGGTGTTCTTCACCGAATGCGAATGCACCAGGTCAAGTAGAACGCGCAAACCCAGACCGTGCGCGACATCGATCAGATGCTTCAATTCTTCCGGCGTGCCGAAGCGTGAGGACGGCGCGAAGAAATTGCTGACGTGATAGCCAAAAGATCCGTAATACGGATGTTCCTGGATCGCCATCAGCTGAATCGCGTTGTAACCCGCTCTCGCAATGCGCGGCAGGACGTTCGCAGTAAATTCGTTGTACGAGCCGACCTTCCGATCTTCCTGCGCCATGCCGACATGCGCTTCATAAATTCGAAGCCCGCCTCGCAGGGCCGGGCGTTGGTGTTCAAACTCGTACGGCTTCTCCGGATTCCAGTATTGTCCGATGAATTGGTTGTCAGCTTCCTGGATGGATCTTCGGATGTAAGCCGGAATTCGATCCACCGCTTCGCTGCTCTCCTTGACCACCGTCACCTTCACGCGTGAGCCGTGGACGAGTCGGTCCTTGTACTTGTCATCGGGAAGAAAGATCGACCAGACGCCGAACTCGTCGCGCACGAGCGGGCAGTCAAACCGATCCCAGTTATTGAAGTCGCCGATGAGTCGCAGCTGAAGCGCGCCCGGCGCCCATTCGCGATACCACACGCCCGGCTTCTCGTAGAGCGTTCCACGATTGAATCCGAAGTATTTGTGCCCGGTGCTAATCTGCCCGAGCAATCCACCGTGCTGATCGATCCGGCGTCGGGCGTGTCGATAGTAATCGTATCGCTCGCGGAGCTGATCCATGTACATGCGCAGCATCGGGTCGAGCTTGACGATGCCGGTTCCATCCGGCGCGGCGTGGATGTCCTCTTTCGTTGTCATCACAGCGCGCGATTGTAGTCGCGTCGGAAGATTGTGCGAAACGGTGGATACGGCAGATCCTGCGGCTGCGTTGCTCAAAAGATTCCGCTGTCTCGTCATTGTTGTTATTGCTTGATTTCCGTCGCGTCCGGTAAGATTACCGTGCTGCGAACGCATGTCCGCCCAATGGGGCAAGAGCAGGAATAGTGGCAGTCATGCAGTCATTCGGAACGGCACAACCGTCTCGCCGAATGCCCGAGATGCCCGAGATCGGGCATCCCGAGTCGTACTACGCCAAGCGATGCCACGAAGCGGATCATCGCAACGACCACAACGCCCACGAAGCCTGCAAGGTTGGCCAATACGTCACGTTGGCGCTCGACGGATCGCTGCAGTGGGAACAGAAGCTTAAATATTTTCAGCACGCGCTGAAGCGTCACTGCTCGCCGCCGCCGTATCCGGATGACGAAGTCTGGATGTTCTATCAGCAGCTCGCCGACCTCGTTCGCCAATACGCCGGCGCCGAAGCATTGCGACTGGCGAGCCTGGAAGACGACCTCTACGCCGCCCGAATTCAGATGGGCCAGACCCGCGACAAGATCGAAGACGATGCCGAAAACTTCTTCGCAAGGATCCTCGGCACCGGCGACTCCTGTCCGGAATGGTTCAACGAGAACGATTGGTCGCAGATGAAGCTGATCCGCGATCAGTGGATCTGATCGCATTCCATCACATCACTGTTTAGGGGAAACATCTCATCGTGCAGCGTGAAGATGCCCGTCACTGGCAGATGATCGCTTTCGCCGGCGTTGCGAACCTGAGCTTTGAGCGGGTACAGCGATGCGTCATAGAAGATGTGATCGTACCGCGCCCGAAGCGTGAACCATCCGACCGGCCACCGCCATGTGTCGGCACGCGGGGAGAACTGCGGCAACGCGTTTTGATAGCCGTGCGCAAATAGCCACCCGCACGCGCGGCCGCCGTCGCTCTCGTTGAAGTCGCCGACGATCAACGTTGGCACGTTTGGCTCGAGGTACGAGACGTACGAGCTGATCTCGCGCTCGCGCGTGCCGCGCGTTGAGTAGTATCCCACAACCACGCTGCCGCTGTTGCTTCGCGGCGGACGCAGGTGAACGTTGAGCACCTGCACGCGTCCGATCGGCGAGCGCACGATTGCGCGCGTCGCCGGAAACCAATCAACCCTCGGCAACTGCTCGATGCTCTCGATCGGCCACTTCGAAAGGATCGCAAAACCCCCTGCGTATCCGTCGTCGCCATGATAACCCTGATGCGGATACGTCTCGCCGAAGCGCTCGCGCAGCGATCGCTCCCACGCCGCGTTGACCTCTTGCAGCAGGATCAGATCGGCGCCGGGTTGCTCAATCGCATCGAGCGTCACGCGATCACCGGCGACGCCGAAGTTTACGTTGTACGTCATCAACGAAAGCGTCGCGACTCCAGGCGGCGCATTCGCCGCGAAGCGCGACGGCACCGCATTGCATCCAACTGGCAACAGCAACCAAAGCATCAGCGAAAGTCGAGTAAGCGGGCGAAGCATGGTGAGTTGATATGTTATCCTCATCCTTCGATCCTCCCTGCGTCAATCCTCATCTCATCACGATTCCAGTTCAATGGACGCGCTGAAAGTGTCGGACGGCCGTCTGTGTTCTTGTTGATTGAAACACGCTTGCTCGCGATACCCAAGCGTTGGGCCATAGGATGATCCGCCGAGCACTTGTAAACCATTCGCGGAGCAACCTTGAGAACACTTGCCGGCGTTGTCGGGGCAGCCGTGGCGATCGCGCTGGTCTGGGGCTTTGTCGCGAGCAGCAAACCGGCTCCCGCGCGGAGCAACGCCCATGCGACCGAGGCCGATGCCGCCTGGTACGCGGCGCTTCCAGCTGATCCGGTGGCGGCAACCGCGGCGTTCCTCAGTCGCGTTCCCGCAGAGGCACGCGAGCGCGGCGACGCGTTTGGACGCTCGCGTTACGTTGCACTCGCGTTGCGCATCGCGGCGCTGATCGCATCGGTCGCGTCCATCATGCTCATGGGCGCCGCAACGCGCACGCGCGATCTCGCTCGGGGCGTCTCATCCTATCTGCCAGTGCAGGATGCGATCGTTGCGGTGGTCATCCTGGCGACGATGTTTCTCCTGGCCCTTCCGGTCGAAACTTATGCAGGATTCATTCGCTATCGTCAGGCCGGCTTTTCACACATGACTTATGCACAGTGGCTGCAGGATGCCACGCTGGAATGGGCGGTCACGACGGTGTTTTACATCGTCGGCATCGTGTTGATCTACGCATTGATCCGCCGCCGTCCCGCTTCGTGGACCGGCTGGGCGACCGTCGTGTATGCGGCACTGACCATCGTCTTCGTCTTGCTCTCGCCACAGTACATCGAACCGCTGTTCAACCGCATTACGCCGATGGTGAACGGACCGCAGAAGCAGGCGATTCTTTCGCTGGCCCGCGCCAATGGTGTGCCGGCGGACAACGTTTTCGTGCGCGACGCATCGAGACAGGGCGCCCTCTTGAACGCGCACGTCTCCGGGTTTGCGGGGCGCGCTCAGATCGTCCTTGATGACAACACGATCGCAACCACGCCGCAGGCCGAGGTCTCGATGGTGATGGCCCACGAGATCGGCCATTACGTGCTCGCGCATGTCGCGAAGGGAATCGTCTTCGGGACTTTGGTCACCGGCCTAGGCTTCATCTTCGTCGGCTGGGTACTAGCGCGATCGATTGCGCGATTCGGGCCGCAGTGGGACATCCGCAGCATCGGCGATGTCGGTGCGCTCCCGTTGTTCTGGGGACTGCTGATGCTCTGGGGATTCATCTCGCTGCCTGTCTCCAACACCATCACCCGCGAGCAGGAAGCCGAAGCAGACCTGTATGGGCTGAACGCCTCGCGAGAACCACTTGGCTTGGCCGAGTTCATGATCCGCGACGCCGACGCCAGGCCGCTCGATGTGTCCGCCCTCGAAGAGATATTGTTCTTCGATCACCCCAGCGCCCGGAACCGCGTCTACGCGGCGATGCGCTGGCGCGCAGAGCACTTGCCTGCCATCGCGACCGACGGCGAAGTCAGCAGATAGGAATTGCCGAACTTCATGCAGAGTGCCGCGCGCCCGAGCGCGCCCGCGCGCACGCCATCCGAATACGACACGCCCACTCGACCGAATTCACAAGCCGGAAGACGGCTGCGAGGGTTGCACTCAGCCTTCTTTGTCGCGAGTGCTTCGGCCGTTGCCGATCAACAGGTCGCTTTGCGTGTTGAACGCGTTATCGATCAGCGAGTAGTCGTCGAAGTTCACGGCGCCGCTGTAATCGAAGTCGCCTTGAAACCACGTGCTGCCGCCACCGTTGAATCCACCATCGGCGCGGCTGTAGTCGTCGAAGTTCACGATGCCGTTGAAGTCGGCATCTCCGTAGTACGTATATTTTACGAGCAGATCGGTATTCACGATGGAGAAGTTGTCGAACGTCGCGCTGCCGCCGTAGACACTCTGAAACTGCGTGCCCGTCAGGACGCCCAGCGTCGTGTTGTGCGCCGTGATTGCGGCAGAGCTCGTCAGCCCGGGACCATTCCACGCCCCACCGTTGCGGGCGCTGGAGATGAGACCCGCAGTCGTGGCATAGCTTCCGCCGTGCACGATCATGTCGTTGTTCGCCAGATCCAACGTGCCGCCGTTGACGATTTCCAACGTGGTTGCGACTACCAATTGATTCCCGTTGTGAGTTCCGTCGGAACCCGTCGCGTTGAGGGCAGCTTTGGCATTGATGCCGTCAATCTTCAAAGAACCAAATTGGTGTGCTGAAACAACACCTGTCGGCTCGTCGAGCGATTCAGGCAACCCTTTCGACAGTGTGACCGCCGTGTCGCGGTTGATCGTGATATTGTCGTTGCCAGCCACACCATTGAACCGGATGGCCTCGAGCGCGCCATCGTACGTAATCGTGCCGCCGTTCGCGGTGATGCTCGCGGAGCCGAAGGTAATTACATCCGGGCTAGACGTGCCGGATGACCCCGTGATCATCAACGAGTCGTCGCTGCCGGATCCACCGTAGTACTTCACGCCGCCAGAGGGAACCGGATTCCCGGCGCGAAAATCAAGCATCAAGCGATCGTTGCCGCTGTTCCCGTTCACTTCGATCGAAGCCGTCGTTCGCGAATCGAGCAAATAATCTGCGCTGGAACCCGCGCTGATGCCGGTCGTCCAGATGCCGATCGGGTTGTCGGTGGCCGTCGCAACACGCCGAACCTGAATCGCATCCGCGTTGTCGGATGAAGAATCTTTGCCTTGCAGCACGACCTTCGACGCGAACACGCCTGTGCTGGCATTCTCGTACGTGCCCCCGGGATTCGTCTCGATCTTGATGGCCCGCACCATGTACACGTACTGGCCGCTCGGATTGCTCGTATCGGTGTAACTCAGCGCGGTGATCGGAGCGCCGCTGTTGACCTTCGTAAACGCGCCATCCAGCGCACTAGCGCGATAAATGTTGTATCCCAGAAAACCCGACGCACCAGCATCGCCAGACGCGGGCCAATTGAGAGTCGTCTGACCATTCGAGAGGTTGATCGTCTCCGTGACGATGCCAGATACCGGCTTAGGGTATGCGGCTCGAACGGTCGGATCTCCCATCAGCTCCTCGAACGTCCACGCGGGTCCGTAATCTGCTGAGTGTAGAAACCCGTCTCCGGCCGTGTAGCCCAGACGAAGAGGCGTTGGTCCGTCGAACATTCCCGCCGTCCCCTCATCCGTCCATCCGCGCCACCAGGTTGAAACAAGTGAGATTCCCTGCGCGGCAAGCACCGATCTCTGCAGCGCCGACTTGAACGGATAACCCTGTTGGGTTGGGAAAATCGCGTTCCCATGCCCGTCGTAATAATCCTGCGGGGCCGTATTGTAGGTGGCTCGAAAACTTCGGTTGTTCCAATCCCGCGACCAACTGCTCGCGCTCGACATGAACACGCCCTGTGCAGGCAACTGGTTGAAGTGGTACGAGGTGATCGAAGGTGGATTATTGCCGGTGGCACTGGTGATCCCGTCGATGTAACCGGGATGCACTAGCGCTGCGAACAGATAATTGGATGGGTTTGGCTTTGAGAATTCGCTGACCCACGTACCGGAGTTACGAATGACGTCGCTTCCTCCGACGTGAAGTTGGTACCGAGCGGCGACTTCATTGGCCAGGTATGTCGGAGGGTCTTCATTGTCGGTGACATCCTCGCTGGTCTGGTCGATTAGCGCCCTCGACGCTTGAACTTCCCCCATGCGCCACTTGTGATCTTTGTCGAAATATCGGTTGAGCAATGCGCGTTCAATCTGACCGCTGTTCAAGGGCTGGCCCGAATCATTGAGCAGAGGAAACGCCGAATCCAGGTTTGCCAGGTCGATCCTGCCGATCGCACACTCCGTCCCGCCGGTCGGTAAAGTGGTCGAAGAGACGGAGACTCCGCCGGCCGCGGATGCGGTGAGCGTCTTGTCGAATCCAGCGGTGCTGCCATCCGAGTCGAGCAACCGGACCGCGAACGCGTTCCCGGTCTGCACGACCGTCGCGTACGCCGTCGATAACGGTGACAGCATGTTGTTCAGCGCATCGCGAACCTGGTCGGCGGTCGCGTTGGCTGGAAGCGCAGCGCTGTTGAACGCGTGTGTCTCCGTGGGATCTTCCGGGTTGACATCAGAATAAGCGAATTGGAACGAGCCACTGCTGCCGTTAATCGTAAACTGCAACGCGTCACCGGGCACCGTTGACGCATCAAATCGGCCGTCGCCTGGTTGGTTCGTCGTGCACTCGTAGTGAAGGTCGTTGCCGCTCGTGATAAGCGTGGATCGATCGGCCCAGGTGACCGGTGAGCCATCAAAGTCGGCGTAATATGCGTCGGAGGTTCCGGCGCTGGGTTCGTGCTGGTTGAACGGGTTAACGACCGCGCCGGAATACGGGACGGTCACATGACCGACAAGGATAATCTGCGCCAGACGGCTGCCGGCATTGATCGCCGCCTGCTGGTCGGCGGCGACGATATCTTTCACTTTCTGTAGGTCGCGCTTGTACTGATCCAGGTGATGCGCTTGCGCATCAAATTCGAGCGTGACAGGAGCGCCCGCTGCGTTGTTCCAGACATAATTTTCGTCGTCCATGCGCGGCGCCGCACTGTGATCGACGCCGGGCATGTTCGGGGCAACCGTCCAACCATCAGCCACGAGATCTTGCTTGAATTGCGCGAGCCTGGGCGCCAGGTCCGCTGCGATCGTCTGATCGACGATGACGGAAACCCAGCCGCGATTCGCGTAGCCACTTCCATCGAGCAAACGTCGAGCCTCGAGGCTCTCCACCCCGCTGCCGGCCGGCGCATTGGGCAGCTGATTCGCTGCTCCGCATGCGTGTGCTCTCCGACGTGCCATCACATCCTCGTTCCGATTTAAGCTCGGCAATTACTGATAACGATTTCGCTGCGCTCCAAAGTTAATACCGCGCGACGGCGTCACGGGTTCGCGCTGGGTGTCTTGGAGATTACACCTTCAGCGGTTGAACGGCGGGCGCGTTCGTCATCACGTCAAGCACTTTCGATTCTGCCCACTTCAATCGTTACCTCGTCGCGCTTCTGGATGCGCTCAACCCGGCCGTCGCTGATCCAGATGATCCGATCGCTGACGGCGAGCATCTTGTGATCGTGCGTGGCGCTGATCACCGTGACGCCGCGCTCGCGGTTCATGTCGTGCAACAGCTCGATGATATGCTTGCCGGTGGCCAGATCGAGATTTCCGGTCGGTTCGTCGGCGAGGATGATGGCCGGATCATTCGCGAACGCGCGTGCGATCGCGACGCGTTGCTGCTGTCCGCCGGACATCTCCTGCGGGCGGTTGAACAGCCGATGCTCGAGGCCGACACGCTTCAGGATGTCTGCGGCCTTCTCTTGCGCGTCGGCGGTCGGAATGCCGGCGAAGATCATCGGAAGCGTGACGTTCTCCAGCGCCGTCATCACGGGGATGAGATTGAACGTCTGAAAGATGTAGCCGATCTTGCGGCACCGCAGCCACGCCAGCTCATAACTATCGAGCGCTGCGATATCGACGCCGTCAACGTACACCTTGCCGCTCGTCGGTTTGTCGAGCCCGCCGATCATATTGAACAGCGTGCTCTTACCCGAGCCGGACGGGCCCATGATCGAAATGTACTCGCCGCGCGCGATCGAGAGCGTGACGCCCTGCAGCGCGTGAATCTCGGTGTCGCCCATGTGATACGTGCGCGCGACGTCGATCGTGCGGACGGATGATTCTGTCGTTGAGTCAGGCATTGCTTGACATCATGATGGTTGAGTTGCGGGGAGCTTCGATCGAATCTCTTTGGCGCGCGGTTCGTACTCGTCGCGATGTCGCGTCCACCATTGCTGCAGAGCGTGGCGGATCTCGTCGGCTGAAGTTGTGTTCAAGCTCGGGAAATCTGGAGCGTCCGTGCCGAGATAGTCGGCGATCGTGGTCGCGAAAAGCATTTGTTCAGGCCCATCCGAGATCGCGCTGAACGTTTCCATCGCAACCGCGAGCGTCAGCGGGTTGATCTGTTCACCCTGCGGCCTCGTGAGCAAGCGCTCGACGAACGCCGGCCGAAGCGTTGGATCAAGATCGGCCAGCGCCAGCAATTCGTCGTAGCGCTTTGCGCGCTGATGCTGGATGAGTCGCCACGCCGCGATGCCGCGCGATGTAGGAGTTGCATGAGCGTCTCGAAGCGTCGCGAGCAGCGGCGCTTCGGCCTCGTCGATCCACTCGAACCCGACTGAGTTGAGCACGAACTCCCGCGCCCACTCCGATTTCGCCTGTTCGCGATGCCTGATCATCGCTCGTGCATATTCCTTCTCACTCATTTGCTCACGCAGCTTCAGCATCGTCTGCGTGATTGCGTGCGAAGCCTGCTGCGTAGGCGATAGGTCGTGCGGATCGAACTGACCGATCATCGCGCGCACGAGCTTGTCCGGATCGTCGCCGGGACTCACCACCGAATCCGGAATGTGTGCAAGCATGGCCGGAATCGTCTGCTCTGTCGGAAACTTCAGCAGTTCGTCCGACGCGCGCAGACGGGTGTCGAGGGTGTTGTCTGCGCCGCAGATCACACGTGCAAGCTCATCAGGGCTCGGCGCCGTCGTTGGAGCGGCGCAGAGGGAGAGCAGAACGAGAATTCCACCAATCGACGAAAGCCTCATGTCTCGCTCCTCATCGCTTCGACCGGCTGCATGCGCGCGGCTTGCCACGCGGGATAGATTGCGCCGAGCACGGTGAGCGTGATTCCGATCAAGCACGCGGACGTGACGTCCGCGGCTAAATGAGTCCATCCCGCGTGGCGCAGTGCGGTCGAACCATATGCAGTCCAGACCGACAGCAACGCGACGAGCATCCCGAGCGACGCGCCGACTAAGCTCCCTGCGACGCCGTGCAGAAGGCTTTCGAGGAGGAACAGCTTCACGATGAATCCATCGAGCGCGCCCAGGCACTTCATCGTGCCGATTTCGCGGAAGCGCTCGGTGACGGCCATCAGCATCGCGTTGAGCACGCCGACGAATGCGACCACCAACGCGAGTCCGATCAGCCAGCGCGATTGCAGGCGATTCGAGCCGGTCGAGATGCCGTGCGATTGCAGCTTCGCCTCGATTTCCAGTGCTTGTGAGCGCTGAGAAGCGGGCGACGCCGGCGCGCTCTCGATCCAAGTTCTCAAACTGGAAATCATTGTCTCGCGCGTCTGAATCGACGTGAGGAACGCGATCGCCAGCACGATCCCGCTCGTCACGAGCAAGCTGCGACCGAGTCGCAGGCGGATGTTCTGCCACGCGATCCGCATGGTCTGCCGACAAGGCAGCGCGACTTGGCGAGAGGTTGTGAATGCGCTTGTCATTCGCTCCGTTCGTGACACGGGCTACCAGCCCGTGCGCGCGATGCACTGTTTCGAAAATTCCTCTTCAACCGATCGTACTCTGCACGGGCTGGTAGCCCGTGTCACCAGGAGAGCAATTCGTTCAATACGGCGATTGAAACACCGACTTCGCGATGAACACGATCCCCAAGCTCAACATCGCGATCAGGCCGACGCCGCAAGTGTAGCCCACGAAAAACACGACTCGATATTGTGGCCAACGCTCGCCGAACTTCTTCGCGAAGTAGTATCGCCCGAGCAACGCGCCGATGAACTGCGGCAGGATCACTTCGGTCGTCGATTGGTCCCAGCCGCGGATCAACCCGTACACGAGCAGCATCGGCAATCCGAATCCGCGCAGCACGAGATACGCGACGATCGCAATGCTCAACCCCGCGATCAGATATTCCCACCTGAACGATTCTGCGAACGCGCTGGTCGCGCTGCTTCCAGCGATCGTGCTGCTGTAGAGAAGTCCCTGCCGATACGCTTCGACTTCCCACATCTTGTTCGCGTATTGAAACGTTCCGCTTGGCACCGGCGCGATTCGCCAGATCATCTGGCCGAATAGGATCGTCGCCACAACGACGATCGGGAAGACGAAGATCTCGGCCTTGATCATCGACGTGATCTTCGTGCCGGTCAGCTCGGTCTTTCGGAAGTACAACGTCTGCGCGCCGTAGTTGTGCGCGGGGAACGGCGCGAACCAGATCGCTGCGCCCTGATAACCACTGAGCAGGAACGTTGCCTCGCGCACGAATGGAATCTGCACGTTCATGCCGATCAGCCCTTCCATTCTCGCCGAGACGTAACTCACGATCGGCGTGTACACGAATCCGTAAAACACGAATACACCCAGCAGCGTTTTCGTGATCGGACTGCCGAGCCCCGCCTGGTTGGCGCTGTCGAGCAGCCAGTATGCAATGATGATCGTGCTCAGCATCACCGCGACGTAAATCCCCAACGCAAACCAGACCGGAAAGTCACCGCGACCCGGCGGCGGTTGGAACAACTTTCGCCAATCCATCCCCGCATCTTTCGCGCCGCGCATCAGGCTGCTCGCCACATGCACGATGCCGATGACCGCGATCGCCGCTGTAAGTCCGAGTCCGAATGAGAAGTAAAAGTCGAGCGTGTTCGAGTTGATCGTTGCGACCGCCCCCACGCCGGGCGCCCAGTTATGCAGCACGCCGGTCTTGTGCAGGATCGGGTTCGCGATCATCACGCAGACCAGCCCGGCGAAGCTCCCCACCATCGCCCAGAACGGCAGCACCATCCCGCTCAGCAGCAACCCGAGGTTGAAACTAAGGATGATCGGCACGGCCGGCACGAGCGTGTCGAAGTTGCTCGTGAGATCTTTCCACGGCAACGGGAACACGCTTACGCCATCGCGCATGAACGCGCCGCTGATCGTCGGCAGCGCGACGTAAAGAACGGCGAACGCCAGCCCCAGCATCGCGCCGAAGCTGAACACGCGCCATCGCCAGGTCTCTTTCCCGCTCGACGCATCCGCCAGCGCGGTTACGCCTTGAGCTGCCACCGGCGCCATCGGAAACGGGAGCTTCTCGACGTCGCTGGTCAGTCGATACATCACGTAACCGAGCCCGAAGTTATCGACGCGCTGAAGGAACTGCCCCAGCACGAGCAGCCCGATCGGCACGTACCAGCTCGGATGAAAAAAGCTCCGCGTCGCCAGCACATCCGGCGAGGTCGGCGCGACCCACGCCGGAATCTTGTCCGCCAATCCGAATTGTCGGAACGTCTCGGATTGCACGATGAACTGGTTCCACAACAGCCCGCTGCCCGAGACCAGGCTCGCCCCGGCCATGTAATACAGCACGTAGATCTCGGGGCGCGACAGCGTCGTGAACGCTCGGCGAGCGACTTCGATGAACAGGATGATCGTCACCCACTGCGCCGCCGGCCCCATATCCCACGGCCCGATGACCAGCGACATATACATGCTCGCCGGCGTCATGATCGCCCCGACGAACAGGCCACCAATCATCGCGCGCACGCCGAAGCCGTCTTCCCATTTATCGGGCGGCGACATCAACTGCCGAAGCTCGCGCAGCTCGGGGTCTTCGCTCTGAATGTTCGGAGGATCCGATGCAGACGTGCCCATTTCGTGAGCCGCAATATACCGGCGGTGAACTCACAACTCACAACTCGCAACCCACAAGTGAAGCTCCAAAAGTCAAATCACAAAACTCAAAAACGCTCCAAAGACTCAATTTGAATTTTTCAAGTTTGGTGGATTTGTCATTCCACGGCGATGCGCATTTCGCGACCTGGGGCGCAGCGCATGCTCGGCAGACAGGGGATGTCAGTTTTCCTATCCCTTTGCTGTCCACACTCCGGGCACCGCTCTGGCGAGGCGCGGAGGTCATACCCGCAGTGCTCGCACAGCCTCAGCATCCCACGCCGATTGAGACGCCGATGCCGAGCGATGCACCATCCGAGTGGCGTGACAATCGCGCATATCGCAATCCACGTCGGGACGCACACTACCAACCATTGCCCCGAGTCAAAACGGCCCCGAAGTAGCCTGAACCCGAATGAGTCGAGATGTTTGGTAAAGCCTGTGACGACGGTGATGTTCCTGTCCCGCAGCGGCTCCGCACTCGCCCACCATCCGTGCTCGTCCGCGGCGGCCAGGTCGCGCCACTCTTGCCCGCGCTCCGCTACGCCAAGGTTCACCCACAGTCGCCCCCACGACGCCCACGCGGATACGGAGTAATGCGAAGAGTACCAGCCGACGTTGCACTCGCGGAAAAAACCCGCGAATGTGCACGCCACGAGCGCGATGAAACATCCCGCGAGGAGCACGCTGACGCTCGCGAACAGTCGGCGACGGAGAGTTTGCACACGTGCATTGTAATCCGCTCGCTTACCCCTTCACCGTCCTCCACTGCAAAAGCTGTTTCCTCAACTCCGCGAGAAACCGGCGATTTGCTCGCCACCAGGATTTGTCGTCGCCGCTCAGTCGCGTCAGGTGGGCTTGGACTTCGAAGATGTCGGCGAACGAGCCTTCCTTGATCGATAGCTCGAGCTGCTGGCGGAGGCCGAGATCGAAGGGGGCGAGCCAGATCTCCGCGGTCAGGCCGCGAACGCTCTTTTCCTGAAACGGGCGGACACTGTCGGCGGCGAATCGGCCGATCGAGCTGTCGGTATGCGATTCGAAAAAATCGGTCAGCTGCGCGATCGCGACATCCGCTGCGGCGCGGTTGATCGTGAACGGAAGCGTGGCGGTGATCGTGCCGTTCACCGGTTCCGGCACGTGCCAGCGACGCTCGATGCTCGGCGCGGCGATCTTTGCAGCCAGACGCGCGGGGACGATCGCGCTCATCAGGACGATCGCGAGCATCAGCGTCATCGTAAACATCGCGCTCGTCCCGGAGTAATTCAGTGTCACGTCGCCGAGCCAGCCCAGCCTTGTAAACACAGTGCCCGCGCCCTGTCCGATCACATATCCGAAGACCGCGCCGATCAGGCCGTAGACGCTCGCCTCGGCGAGGAAGAGCGCGCCGACGTGCAGTGGCGCGAGGCCAAGCGATGTGTACACGTGGATCTCTCGACTTCGCTCGGCGATCGAGCCCATCATCGTGTTGAAGACGATCAGCCCCGCGATCACGAGCGGGATCGCCACCGCGCCGACACCGCTGACGCGCGTGAGGTTTCCCGCGGTCACCATGCGCACGCCGTCGTCATAGGACGCAAAGCACGCGAGCGCGAAGCGACGGGCAAGCAAGTCACTCGTGCGTTTCACGTCGTCGTGGTCGCGGAGTTTGATCGAGATCGATCGCAAGCTGGCGTTGGGCAGATATCGCGACAGCGCCGCCGGCACGATCGCGATCTCAGCCGATGAAAGGTGCTCATATTCCGGATGAACTTCCGCGCCCCCACCACCACCGCCACCACCGCCACCACCGCTACCACCGCTGAACTCGAAGCTTTCGGGTGCGGCGTCGTCGAGCTTCCGGCCGCCGGTGTCGAGTCCGTCGCGGACGTACATCAGGGGTGAGATCGGTTCGCCGCTGAGCGCGCGGGCGCGCTGGTCGAAACGATCGGGATCGAATGTCCCGGCGAGTTGAAGCTCGATCCCGCCGACGAGGATGTGATCCCCGGGATGGACGCTGAGTTGCATTGCGAGGTTGGTGGGCAGGTAGATGATGTCGCGTTCGTCGGATTGCAGTCGCGCGAATGCGGAGGGATCGATCGCGTCGTCGTCCGGTGAAAGACCGAGCAGCCCGCGGATGGCGACGACTCTCGGAGCATCCATCGCAGACCCCGCTCCCCCGCCATCTTCCCGCGCGCGAGGCGACGGAGCATTGGCAAGCAGCGCGATGTGATCTTTCGGATCGGCGCTGGAGACATTCCACCAGCGCGGGATGAGCGTCGCATTCGAGCCGATCGTTGCCGCGATTGAATCGACGATGTCCGGCGGGATCGGGCGGAAGCCGCGTTGGCGCAGCAGGACTTCATGTCGCCCGTCGCTGGAGGTCCCCGTCGGCAGCGCGATGGTATCGAGATAGCTCTGGCTGCTGGTGAAACAGAGGACTGCGAAGGTGATCAGGACGATCGTGATGGAGGTGAGTACCGTGCGCAACTTTCGTCGACGCATGTTTGCGATCCCGAGGAGGATCGCATTCGACAGGACGCCGACGCGCGCGAGGTTGATCTGGTCCGTTTGACCGGATCGGATGCGCGTCAACTCCACGTTGAACCTGTTGTACAGCACGACGATCACGACCAGCGACATGAAGATGATCGCGAACGCGAGCACCACGATCAGCGGGCTGGCGCTGATCTTGAACGCGGGGTGAAACGACCACAGCGCCGCCAGCATGATCGTGAAGATCGTCGCGCCGCCGAGGATCTGCCGGTAGACGTTCGTCGTTCCGATGAGCAGGCGCTCCATGCAGAAGGAAAATGGCACGCAGAGCAACAGAAGGAAGATCGCGCCGCGCACAACGTCGTCGGCGAGTTCGCGCACGGCGTCGTAGACGCGCGCTTCGTTCGCCCAGGCGAGCTCTGCGGCGCGAACGAAGTCGGTGCTGTGATTTTCCGAAAGCGCACGTCGCGCATCGTCGAGCAGCGACTTGCTGTTGTCGTGCATGGAATCGAGCAACGCGCTCGACACATTTGCGCGACGATAGTTCGCAAGACGCTGATGATTGAGGTTCCAGAAGTCTTGCGCGGTTTGGAAAGGCAGGGCATCAGACACGGTCGCTGAAGCGACCTCGCCATCGCGCTCTCGAAGCAGCAAGCGGTTGCCCAGGCGTCCATATCGGAACGCGTAGTCGGCGCGCATCCCCGGATCGGTGAACGCTGCGAACAATCGCTCGTGGAGGTAATAGTTGAAGCGTTGCGGTTCGGCCTCCTTTCGCGCGTCGATCAGCGTGAGCTCGTTCAACGGCTGCAGAAAGCGCGGGTCGATCACGTCGGTCAGCGCAACTTCTTCACAATCGAACACCAAACTCTGCACGGGCGTCGCGCCGGCGAGCTTGATGTCGCGATAGATCTTGATATCGCCGGTCTGCTTTCCGAGGTCGGTCGTTGCTGTGATCGCGCCGCCCGTTTCGTCGATTCGGTTCGCGGTAATCGCGAAGAGCTGAAGATCGTTATTCAGGCGCGGCAGTCCCTCAATCAGATAATTTCCGTCGGCGTCGCAGGCGATCATCTCATTCCGCCGTACGCCCAGCGTCCATGGCATCGGCCGAAGCTTCGGATACGCGCTGACGACCGTGGCGACATACTGATAGGCGATGAGAAAGCCTTCTCGTCCCAGGTTCGGCACCGGCTTGCCCGGCGCAAGACTGACGACCTGTCCCGGAATATTGGTGCGACGACGCTTTCGATCGGCCGGCCCTGCGAATGCCGGATCGTTCGCCGCGCGCGTAAGAATGGTCTGCACCGCGCGGAGCTGCGGCAAGATCGCGCGTACGTCGATTCGATCGATGGTGTCCGCGGGCGTGTCGCGGCGAAGGCGTTGATCGTCCAGCGTGACCAGAGACAATCCTGGCACACCCCACGCCTGACAGAGCTCGGTTGAGATCGGAAGATTCCCGCACAGGTAACTCGCTGTCGCGCGGATCTGATCGGGGGGCTCGAGGTCCACTACGTGACGAACCAGATCGAACCAGTTCATGCTCGTTTGTGAGCCGAAGCGCGGCGCGCGGGCGGCGCGGTTCAGCCAGGTAAGATAATCCTGTACGTCGGCAATGCTGGTGGCGCGCTGAAACTGACCTTCCACCATCGGTCCGACGCGTCGGCCGCCGTCGGACAGATCGATGCCGATGACGACTTCGATCAACCGATCAGCCGAATCGTCCTCCTCGGGACCCGCGTTGCGCCCGATTCTGCGGGCGAGCCATTGATACAATTCGACGCGGCGATCGAGCAGGCCCTTTCGCGCGGCGTACTGATCGAGCAGCGTATCGAGATGCGCGATCGTGCGATCGACGAGCTCACGCGGCACGTCCGCGGGTTTGCTTCGGAGCGCCGACAGCGATCGCCAGGCTAATGCCTGGTCGCGCTCGATCGCTCCCGTATCCCGCGACTGCGCGCGGAGCCGGAACAGCTCGTCTTGAATCACTTTCACATCCAGCTCGACGATGCGGATCATGCGATCCATCAGCGATCGATCTCGGCGCGCGTCGAGCGATCCCGGATAGCCGCGGATCTCACTGGCACGATATCTCGCCTGATACGCGTCACTCTGCTTAATCGAGAGCGCGCTCATCTCGCTCCACCACGTGCGCGGCGCTTCGGCAAGCGCCAGCAGCATCTGGCGGCTGCCGAGCAGCTGGATTGCATCGGCGCCGCTGAAGCAAAAGAGGATGGGTCGATCCGGCGGCGCGCGGCTGAAGTCGCGAAGCATCGCGAGTGCCGAAGCGGTTTGAACGGCCTGCGACGCGCCGGGGGCGAGGTCGGGAACGAGCGAAGTGGAATCGAACGGCGCGTAGATCATCAGCGCGGCGCGATGTGCAGGATCAGACTTCGCGGGTTTGATCAGCGCGTAGAGGTTGCGCGCGGAGCGTGATTCCCAGGTGACGCACGCGCGGAGCGTTGCTCTGCCGCTAAATTTTGAATCGCGGAGTCTGTCTGCGAATTGTCCCGGTGAAACGTAAAAGCGCGGAAGGTTGATCGGAATGCGAATGTCGTGGCTTCGCAGATCGACGTGGTTCATTTCGGCCGAGCCGAGCACGATGATCGCGCGAGCGCCGCTGCTGAACAGGCGAGTCCACGCCGTTCGCGCGGTCGATTCGACGACTGCGATCTGATCAGCAATCCGCGCGATCGGGATCTGGTCGATTCGCGCTTCGCCACAATAGATAAGTTGGCCGTGAATCCCTTCCGGCGGCGTAGAGCAGACTCGAGCACCGGCGGGCCAGAATGGATGCACTGATTGGCTCGAGCCGTCTTCAAAGGTCAGCGTCGCGGACTTCATCACTGGCACAACGACCGGAAATTCATGAACCTGAAGCTCAACGTCTGGAAGCCGGCGGATCTCGTCCTCGAGCCAGCGCGCGGTCTGGTAGTAGCCCTCTGTGCCGATGCTGCGCGAGACTGGCGCGGCAAGTTGACGCAGATCAGCGATGAAACGCGACTCCTCGACCTGTCCGTGTGCAAACCGAAACAGCACCAGCATCAGCCCCAAGCTGGTAATCGGACGTGCCTTTTGAAGGTTTTCCGTCGCGCGGGTCGATAACCATGAACGTGATTTCATCCGATTCCGATCGAAACGGCCCGCACGGCGGCAATGCCGCAAACGGCCAGTCGGTGCGCGACCGTCGCCGCGAGAACCGCAAGCCGATGCAAGCCAAGGCCACGCTCACCGTGCTTGATGGCGCCAGCGCCGGAAGCGTACACGAGATCCTCACGCGAGACCTCTCGTTCAGCGGCGTGTCGTTCCTATTGCGCGAGTCACTTGCGGTGGGGCAGAATTGTCGCATCGAAATGCAAGGCAATGGCCGACCGGGCGATGTTCATCATTGCGAGGTCGTGCGATCTCGTACGGTCAGCAACGGCCGGTTTGAAATGGCCGTGCAGTTCCGGAAGAAAAGTAGCTAATCTCACTGACTGACTCGTTCAGGGCAGTCGTTTGTCCGATAACAGCCTGGCTCGGTAAATCCGGACGATTCTGCCGCTTTGGGGCCGCCCCCAAGGTCTCCAGTTTAGAAATTCGCGAAACCCTAACGAACCTTTTTGCCTGCGGAGCATATCCACATTTGAAGTTCATTTCGCTGGGTTGTTCGGAATCGAAGCTCGACGAAGCGTTTGAATCACATTCGGAAGTTCGCCGATTGTATTAGTGAGCGTCTAGCGTACGAGCAGGCCACCGGTGCATAGGCGGTGGTGAAGGTAGAGAAGTGTCAATGTCAGATATGCATCAGTCCATGGACGTCGAACGGTTCTGCCGCGAATTTAGCCGCCTGCACGGACCGGTGATCCGCAACTGGGGCCGGATCGAGATCACCGGCGACCGTAAAGAAGACGCCTGCGTTCTGCTGAGCCGCGCGGAGTTGGAATGCATGGAGCGCGCGCTCGAGATCTTCTGCGAGTCACCGGCTGGGAAAGATATCTGCAAAGAGCTTGAGTTAATCGCCAGCCAATCGACGATTCGCGCGGGCAGCGTGGGCAGCGCGATCGAGATGGCGTTTGACCAGCCGGTTGGCGAAGACGGAAATCGACCGTCTCTCTAATTCTCACTCACCTGCGGCGGCAGGTGTTGCCGCGGGCGATTTGCTTCGCTTCGCTTCAACCTGCCTCAACACCGAATCAATCCGCTGCTGGGCCTCCGGCCCCGCTTCGGGCCGCATCTGCTTCAGCGTCCCGACAACCGCGACGCCCATCGAGGCGAGCTGACCTTCCGCCCGCTCGCGTTGCTTCCAATCATCCGCGCCCAGCTCGCCGACGAGCTTCTTGATCTGCTCGATCATCGCGCCCGACGGTTGCGGCAGCGGCTGCGTGTATTGCTCGATCAGCATTACCGGCACTTTGATCGTGATGCCGCTCGCCAATGCGCACGGGAGCTCTTGCGCCTGCAGGTTGCCGCTCATGCGCGACTGATCCCACAGCTCGATCTGCACGTCCGTGCCGCCGCCTTCCTTCGCGTGGGTGAGTGACTTGATCTCCGGCGCGTTGAGCGTGATCGTGTCGAACGCGGTGTCGAGCTTCAGCTCACCGGTCAGCACGCCGACGAGCAGGTCGTCGTTCGAGAGGGACATCGTCGGCGCCGATTCATCTGGCAAATCATCTTCACGCGTGGAAAGCTGCAATCGGGCCAACGACGAAGCCGGCAAGCTCACCGCTTGTCCGCCGGCGCCACCGGCGAGCTTGAAGTTGAACTGATCGCCGCTCACCAGCCCGGCGAAGTGCGAGCCGTCTGTCAGGAAAATCTGGTGCACGCCGATGTCTTCCGACGCATAGACAATCGTGGCCACGCTTGCCGGCTGAAGTTTGAGCAGACCGTAACGCGTCGCGACGTCGATCGGCTGCGGCGGCACTTCGACGACGATGCGATCGCCGCTGCGCAGCGCGAGCATCGGCTTCTCGGGCGTCTCGGCTCCATCGTCCGTTTCGTCCGCGCGTTTCCGCCAGCCGATGCGCAGGATCTGCGACAGCGGCACCTGGGTGGTCTGGCCGCTGGATAGTTCCAGCTCGATCGTGTCTTTGCTCAATTGTCCGCCAAACACTTCGCCTTCGGTGCTGACGACCAATTGCCGCGGCTTGTACTGCCCGACGTTCAGCAGGCCGATGACCTTGTCGCTGGACAGGTTGATCTCGCCGTAGAACGTGTTGAGCTTTAGAGTTGGTTCCTTGATCGTGCCTTTGAGCTGGTCGCCGCCGCGCAGTTCGACGACGTCGAGCACGTCGCCGCGCAGGACTTCGCGATCGCCGAGATAACTTCCACCAATGTTGAAATTGACGATCGCGCGTCGCACATCGACCGGCACGTTGGCGAGCAATTTCGATTCCTTGAGAGACAACATCGATTGCATGCCGGCTTCGGGTGTCGCACAAGTCGCGTGCAGGTGCATCAGCGCGACTTCCTTGCCGGCCGGGATCGCAAGCTGGATCGACGACTGGATGAAATTGCTCCCCTGCTGCCAGTTCAGCGTCGGCACGACCTTCGCTCCCTTACCCGCGAACAGCTCCACCGCACTACGTCCTGCCGGCGTTGACGCCGCCCAACCGATCTGGCGTGCCTTGCCGCCCGGTTCGTTGATGTAGTTCGCGTTGGTCACGCCGTAATTCAGGTTCGACTGAATCAGGTAAGTCAGCGACTGCTCCTGCGCACCGGTGTTCTTGAAGATGTCGATGTATCGAACGTATCCGTCGCGCGCTTCGATCTGCACCCGCCGCGTGATCGTGACGCCTTGCACGTTGGAGTTCATGTTCTCGAAGACGATCTCGCCGGTCTTCTCGTCAACCTTCGTCTGGTTCGTATTGTTCTGAATCGCGTTGCCGTTGATCTGGATCATCGCGCTCTGGCTATACACAGGTTGATTGCCGCGCTGCTGTAACCAGCCGCCCTGGTAGATCATCCATTGGTTGCCCTGGTTGTCGGTCGTCATGTAAGGCAGGTTGACCATACCCGGCCCGGGCGCGGGCTTGTGGCGCTGCGCGAGCGCGACGGTGCTGCAGGTCACGTAGGTCGCGCACGTCACGCAGATCACAACTAGCGCCATGATCGTGCGATCGAGTTTCAACGTCATTTGATTTGCCTTCTTGGAATTACGACGCCACGGCACGCAGATAGTTTCCACGGATAGTTTCCACGGATAGTCTCTGCGATCTAAGGCAACTTGTGAAGGTAAATCGCTTCCCCGCTGGTGTGCGCCAGCTCGCCGGTGATGCATTGCACGATCACGCGGGCCACGTCATCCGGCGACATCGTGGAATCCCTCGGAAAATCGGCCATGCCTGGCAGGCTGCGGAACATCTCGGTCTCCGTCGCGCTGGGCGCGATCGTGTGAACGCGGATGTTGTCCTTCGCGCCTTCCCGCGCGAGCGACAACCCAAGATTGTTCAGCGCCGCCTTCGCCGCCCCATATGCGATGAATCCTGCAAACGGATCCCGCGCCGCGGCGGACGAGACGTTCACGATCACGCCGCCGCCTTGCTTCCTAAAGTGTGGCCAGCACGCGCGGGAAAGGTAAAACGCGCTCGAGAGATTGATATCGATCGCATCCCGCCAGATTTCATCGGTCGTTTGTTCGAGCTCCAGCAACGGTGCGTAACCGGCGTTGTTCACCAGGGCATCGAGTCGACCAAGCTTGCTGATGGTCTCGGCAACAATATCGCGACAGGCATCGCCTGTCTTGATGTCGCGCGAAATCGCGAGCGTGCCATCGGCCGGCCTTGCAGACCGAGCGACCGCCACGATGCGCCAGCCCGATCGCGACAACTGAATGGCCGTCGCCCGGCCGATGCCGCGGCTCGCGCCGGTGACGATGGCAACCCGTGAACTCGCGTCAGTCATGTGCCACCGAGATGATCGCCGACATCGAGTGCGTCTGCCCCGGCTCGAGTTGCACCGAGTTCGGCCCGGCGTTGGCGGTCTCGATGCAGACCATCCCCCGCCATTCGTCGTCACCGAAGTCGGCCATCGCTTTGGCCTTGTCGATCCAGGGGTTCCAGACGACGGTCGAATTCGAGCTGACCTTACGATTCGTGATCCGGCGATTCAATACTGGATCAACGATCGTCGTGGCCGCATCCGTGTTGATGTACGTGCGATCGGTTTCCGCGCTGAATCGGATCGGTTGATCGTCTTGTCGGAACGTCTCTCCTGGCTTCAATCGATCGACATAGGATGCGCCTTCCAGGCCGTGGACTTCGGTCCGCTGGGCACTCCCGACCACGAAGTACGAATGCAGCGCCTCTTCAAACCGAATCGTCTTCCTTCCCAGATTCTGCACCGACAGATACACACCTAGCTCGCTGCCGACGCTCACGACATAGTGCGCCGCGAAATCGGCATCCCACCACTTCTTCGTCGCGTCATCCGAATGCAAATCCATTGCGATCAGGACCGCCCCGCTCTCGCCGTGCTGAACCGATTCGAGCATCCAGTCGCGCGTGCGCGCAAACCCGTGCGCCGGCGCTTTGGGATCATCTGCCTTCGGTCCGAACCACGGAAAGCAAATCGGAATTCCGCCCCGGATCGCTTTGTCGGGTTTGAACACGCTCGACTGGCTCATCCACAAAACCGGATGCGCCGCGCCGCGCGATTGGAAATGCGTCACGTGCGCACCGTGCAGATAGATCTCGGCGATGCACAGATCGGTGTTGATGCGAAGGCGCTCGAGATCACCTTGACCGCGATCGCGCGTGACTCCTTCCACCATTCGTCACCATCCTTGCTGGCGCACGTAGTTCTTATCCCAGCGACTGAGCACGACCTTCTGCCTTGTGTAAAACATCATGCCTTCGACGCCTTGCACGTGCAGGTCGCCGAAGAAGCTTTGGTTCCAGCCGCTGAAGCTGAACAGCGCCATCGGCGCGGGCACGCCGACGTTCACGCCAAGCATGCCGCATTGGATTTCGCGGATGAACTGGCGAGCGCTCGATCCCGACGACGTGAAGATCGTCGCGCCGTTTCCATAACTGATGCTGTTCATCGTCTGGATCGCTTCGGTGAGCGTCTTCGGCCGCAGCATCGACAGAACGGGGCCGAAGATCTCTTCGGTGAACACTTTCATGGTCGGCTGAACGTTGTCGATCAGGGTCGGGCCGACGAAGAAGCCGCGGTCGCGCTTGAAGCTCGTCCCATCATGCGCGACCGTCGCGCCTTCGGGTTTGGCGGTGTTCACCAGGCCGATCACGCGCTGGCGAGACGCGTCATCGATGACTGGGCCCATGTCGGCCTTCGAATTGTTCAGCGTGTCATCGACGTTCAGCTTCTGCATCGCGCCGACCACGCGATCGCGCCAAACGTCCGCATCTTTGCCGACGCCCATCAGCACGCTGCCCGCCATGCAGCGTTGTCCGGCGTTTCCGAAAGACGAACTGATGACCGAACGGACGGTTGCTTCCGGATCGGCATCGGGCATCACCAACAGCACGTTCTTCGCGCCGCCAGCGCTTTGGCAGCGCTTGCCGTGCTTGCAGCTCAGCTCGTAAACGTGGTGCGCGACGCGCGTCGATCCGACGAAGCTCACGGCGCGGATTCCCGGATGCGTGCAGAGCGCATCGACGACGTCGCGCCCGCCATGCACGATGTTCATCACGCCGTCTGGCAAACCCGCTTCCATGAACAGCTCGGCCATGCGAACGGCGGTGAGCGGTACCTTTTCACTTGGCTTGAGGATGAACGTGTTCCCGCAGGCGATCGCCATCGGATACATCCACAGCGGAACCATCGCGGGAAAATTGAACGGCGTGATGCCGGCGCAGACGCCGAGCGGCTCGCGCATGGTGACGCCGTCAATCTCATCGGCGATCTGCGGCAGCGATTCACCTTTCTGGATGTGCGCGATGCCGCAACAGAATTCGACGACCTCGATGCCGCGCTTCACGTCGCCCTTGGATTCTTCCAGCGTCTTGCCGTTCTCCTTCGTACAAAGTCGAACGAGTTCATCGAAGTGTGCGGTGAGCAGCTCACGAAACCTGAACACCACGGCCGCGCGCTTGGGCGCGGGCGTTTCGCCCCACGTGACGAATGCCTTGCTCGCCGCCTGCACGGCGGCGTCGACTTCGGCGTTTCCGCACATCGGCACCCGGCCGATCGTCTCGCCGGTGCTGGGGTTGTGAACGGGCCAGAAGTCTTTCGTGTTGGGTCGCTGCCATTTGCCGCCGATCAGCAGCGGTACAATTGGGGCTACGGTTTGCGTTGCGACGGCGGTCATTGGTAATCCTCCACTTCGTACTCCGGTCGATATCGAATCGTCTTCACGAGCAGCCAGATCCAGGCGGCGGCGAAGATCGCGCAGGCGACGAGCCACACCCACGAATGACATTCCGCACGCTCGCGCGCGACTTTGTTGGCGGTATTCGCGTGTCGAACCCAGAAGCTGCTGAGAAACAGCGACGCCGACGCCAGAATTGCGAGCAGGATCAATCCGCCGATGCGTGCTTTCATGTCATCTTACCTTCGCCCGAATTCACGCCCGAATTCTCGCCCGAATTCTCGCCCTACTTCTCAGCCCGGCTTTTCACGAAGCACTGTGACATCTTCGGGATCAAACTCCACGGTCATCTGCGTTGGCGGATCGAAAACGGGCGGCGCGCAGATCACCCTGATCCGCTCATCGTTGACCTGCAAGACGTGTTCCGTCGCCTCGCCGAGAAATGTCGTTTCGAGCGGCTGACCCGTCAGCCGGTTCCGTTGCGTGCTGGCCGAACCGTTGCGGACGAACTGCAGCTGCTCCGGCCGAATGCTCAGCGTCACGTCCGCCGATGCGTCGATCGGTTTGTCGATCCGCGCGATGACGCGTCCCGCAGCCGTGTCGATGCTCGCGATTTCGTGATTGCGATCGACGACTTTGCCGCGCAGCAGATTCGTTCCGCCGAGGAACGATGCGACGAATGCGCTGCTCGGCCGATTGTACAAATCGCCCGGCGAGCCGACCTGCATGAGCTTGCCATCTTTCATCACCGCGATCCGATCCGCTATCGAGAGTGCTTCCTTCTGATCGTGCGTGACGTAGATCGTGGTGAGGCGCGACTCTTTGCAGATGCGCCGAATCTCGCCACGCATCTCCTGCCGAAGCGAAGCGTCGAGATTGCTGAGCGGCTCGTCCAGCAAAAGACAATCCGGTCGCACCGCCAGAGCGCGAGCGAGCGCCACGCGCTGTTGCTGCCCGCCGGACAGCTCGTTCGGTTTTCGATGCGCCAGCTCTTCCATCCGCACGAGGCGCAGCACTTCGTCAATGCGAACTTTCTGGTGCGCGCGATCGAGCTTACGAATATCCAGGCCAAAGCGGATGTTCTCGCGCACCGTCATGTGCGGCCAGAGCGCGTAACTCTGGAAGCACATGACGGCATTGCGTTGTTCCGTAGGAAGATCGGTGACATCTCGATCGTTGAAGAACAATCGTCCGCTGCCGGGCGCGAGCAGACCGGCGATGATCCGCAGCAGCGTGCTCTTCCCGCAACCGCTGGGGCCCAGCAGGAAAAACAGCTCGCCCGCACCGATTTCCAGATCGATCCCGGCCAGCGCGACGGTCGCGCCGAAACTCTTGCGGATGTGCTCGATCCGAACCGACGTCATGCGTGCGGAATTGTAGCTGAGCGCGTCTCCCTGTGACACGGGCTGCCAGTCCGTGCCGAGCACTCGGCACGGGCTGGTAGCCCGTGTCACAGGGAACGCTCATCTCGTGGACGTCGTGGGAGCGGTTGTCGCGCGGGTTGTCAACGGCCGCTTCTCGGGATGCGCGGCGAAATCTTTCACCTGCTCGAGCTTCTGTTTCATCCGATCATTGCGCGGCGCCAACTCCGTCGCTTTCGTCAACGGATCGATCGCTTCCTGGTATTTGCCCTTCTGTTCCAGTGCGATGCCGAGCAAGTAATGCGCCTCAGCCGACTTCGGATCGAATTCGATCGCTTGTCGGAACTGCGCTTCGGCCTCGTTGAGCTTGTCCATCACCATCATGATCCGGCCGAAGCCGATCACCGCTTGCGGATTGCGCTTGTCGAGCGCTGCGACTCGGCCGTACTCGGCGACCGCTTCGGGAATCATCTTTTCATTCGCCAGCGACTCGGCCAACCCGAGATGCCCGAGTATCGAGTTCGGATTGATCCGCACCGCCTCGGCAAAGTGCTCGATCGCTTCGGCGTGCTGGCCGGTCTGCGCCAGCAGGTTGCCGAGATTCTGATGGACGTGCTCACTATCCGGATTCTGCTTTACGATGAACCGGTACGCCTTGATTGCATCATCGATCCGGCCCTGCTTCGTGAACATCTCGGCCACCTTGAACTGCGCCGGTGGATAGTTGCGTTGCAGCGCGAGCGACGTTTGAAAGTTCTTGATCGCCTTGTCGTAATTTCCCCGACGCTCCTCAACCATTCCCAGGTTGAACCATGCCATCTGGTGCTTGCCGTTGGTCATGCGCAACACTTTTTGGAACCACGCTTCTGCGTCCTCAAGCCGATCGGGTCGATTGCGCAGAATCCACAAGCCATAATTGTTCGACGCCATCACCGAGCGCTGATTCGTGCCCTTGAGCGTCGTTACCCAAAGCGACTCTAAGTCCTTGTACATGAGCCCCTGGCTGGACGTACGGATGAATAGAGCGCCCAGGAGGATCACAATCGCAGCCGGCGCTGCGGCGAGGTTGAGCATGTTCAGCGCGACCATCCGTTCGATCCCGCGCGCCAATCCGGCGATGACGACGACGATCAGCCCGATGCTCGCCAGGTAAGCGAAGTGATCCGCGACAAACGAATATTGCATCGGAAAAACATTCACGAATCCCAACGCAGGAAAAAGTGTCCCGACGAAAAACAAGATGCCTGCGAGCGGTCCGCGGCCGATGCGATGCCGTGCGCCCCAGAGCGCGATCAGCACACCCAGCACTGAAATCGGAAAGAGATACTGCCAAATCGCACCGGCCGAGATGTTCCAACGCAGATAGCTGAACAGCAGCGTGACGGGGAAGAAGATTTTGCCCGCGTAGAACCAGATCGCGCGGCCCGCGATGATGCATCGCGCGCCGACCTCACCCGCCCACGTCGATCCGAATTGCCATTCCGGCCCGCTCGCGCCGATCACGGTGCGCTCGACGTACCCGGTGAACGCGCCCATGCCGATTCCGATGACGAAGAATGGGATCAGCGGCAGGAACTCTTTCATCGTGATCCGCCCGCGCTTCCACCAGATCATCAACAAGATCGCGGCCGGCAGCGTCGCGGCTACCGTTTTGCTGAGCAGTGCGCAGGCGAACAGAAAGATCGCCAGCGCGTAGACGCGCGTCTCATCTTCGGGAAGTTCGAACAACCCCTCTTCACGATCAACCGGCTTCTCCGGTTTTGGCAGGCCTTCCGAATCGCGAATCTCGATGTACTTCATGTAGACGATCACCGTCGCGAAATAGAACACGCCCGACAGCACGTTCTTTCGCTCAGTGATCCATGCGACCGATTCGACGTTGATCGGATGCAGCGCGAAGACCGCCGCCGCCGCCCAGGCGCCCGGGACCTTCAAACGCCGCAGAATCATCCACAGCAGGCACGCGCTCGTCGCATGCAGGAAAACATTGGTGATGTGATACGGCGTCGGGTTGTTGCCCCACAGTTGGTATTCGATCCAGAACGATGTGAGCGTCAGCGGATAATACTGCACGCGCATCTTACTCTGCTCGCCGCGCATCCACTCGGCCGGATTCCAGATCTGCGGCAAGCCATCGGCGCCGCGCAGCAGCGCATTGTTCGTGACGTAGTAATCGTCATCCCAGATGAATTCGCCGCGGATCGCGGTCCAGTAGGCGGCGAAGGTAAGCAGATAAATCGCGATCGCGCCGAGCGCAGCCAGCATTCGCGGATTTCGGCGAGCGGTTTCCCAAATGCTGTCGCTCAGATCGCTCGCGGAATTCGAATCGTTCACATCATTCATGCCAGCGCAATCATAGCCGTTCACTCGATCCAATCGAGCGTGCGCTCGACGGCTTTCAGCCATGTCTTGTGAAGTTCATCGCGCGTCGCTTGTGACATCGCCGGACGCCAGATCTTATCGGTCTGCCAGTTGTTACGGAGGTCATCGAGACTGCGCCAGAACCCGATTGCCAGCCCGGCCGCGTAGGCGGCGCCCAGCGCGGTGGTCTCGGTGATCTTCGGCCGCACGACCGGCACGCCGAGGAAATCCGCCTGCGTTTGCATCAGCAAATCGTTCGCCGTCATCCCGCCATCGACCTTGAGCATCGACAGCGCGACGCTGGAATCGCAGCGCATCGCGTCGATCACGTCACGCGTCTGAAACGCCGTCGCTTCCAGCGCCGCGCGCGCGAGGTGACCGCGATTGGCGTGCCGCGTCAGGCCGACGATCACGCCACGCGCGTCAGACCGCCAGCGCGGCGCGAACAATCCCGAAAACGCAGGAACGATGTAAACGCCGCCGTTGTCCGGAACCGACTGCGCCAACTCTTCGATCTGCGGCGCGGATTGAATGATGCCCAGATTGTCGCGCAGCCATTGCACCAGCGAACCGGTCACGGCGATCGACCCTTCGAGCGCATACACCGCCGGCTGGCCATCGAACTGATACGCGACGGTCGTCAGCAATCCGCAAGTCGATCGCACAGGATTCGTGCCGGTATTCAGCAGCACGAAGCAACCGGTGCCGTACGTATTCTTCGATTCACCCGGATTGAAGCATGCCTGTCCCACCAGCGCCGCCTGCTGATCGCCAAGAATTCCGCAAACGGGAATCTCATCGCCAAAACATCCGGTTGCCGAAGTGCGACCGAAACCATCTCGCGCGTTCGAAGAAGTGATCCGTGGCAGCATGGCGAGCGGGATCTCGAGCTGCGCGAGCATCGAATCATCCCACTGCCGCGAGTCAATGTTCATCAACAGCGTGCGCGATGCATTCGTGACATCGGTGACGTGCTGCCCGCCGGTCAGATTCCAGACCAACCAGCTGTCGATCGTGCCGAAGATCGCGTCGCCATTCGGTTTGATCGATTGCAGGATCGTCGCGAGCTTTGGTCCGGAAAAATAGGTTGCTGGTGGTAGCCCCGTGATTCGCCGAATCTCCGCGCCGCTCTCGGCTTCGAGTCGATCGCACAGGCCCTTGGTGCGCGTATCCTGCCACACGATCGCGTTGCACAACGGTTCTCCCGTGCGCCGATCCCACACGACGGTCGTCTCCCGCTGGTTGGTAATGCCGACCGCGCCGACCTCGCCGCGCTTCGCACCGGCGCGACGAATCGCCTCGGCGACGACTTCCTGCGTGCGCTGCCAGATCTCGATTGGATCATGCTCGACCCACCCCGGCTGCGGGAAAATCTGCCGATGCTCGCGCTGACTCATCGCGACGAGCTTCGTGCGATCGAAGATGCAGCACCGCGTGCTGGTCGTGCCTTGATCGATCGAGGCGATGAAGCGGATCATAAGAAGTGATTTGAACGCCAAGACGCCAAGAACGCCAAGAGAGAAGAGAGAGTACGAACGACAGAGAGGCACAGAGGACACGGAGGACACGGAGGGCACAGAGAACACAGAAAAACTGAGTTACGGTCTTTCTCTGTGTCCTCTGTGTCTCTGTGATTGATTCGCTCTAATTTTCCTTGGCGATCTTGGCGTCTTGGCGTTCAACCCTTTCTTCTCGATCCCTTCGCCTGTGGTGTCGCGGTCAGCGGATCTTCCGGCCAGGAGTGTTTCGGATATCGAACTCGCAAGTCTTTGCGCACTTGGAAATATGTCGTCGCCCAGAAGCTCTTAAGGTCGTTCGTGATCTGCACCGGGCGATAGTTCGGGCCGAGCAGGTGCAGCAGCAGTGGCACGCGTCCACCGGCGAGGCGCGGCGTTTCGGTCCAGCTGAAGATCTCCTGCAAACGCACCGCGAGGACCGGCGCGGACGCATTGCAGTAATCGATCTTGTGCGATTCACCGCTGGGCACGGTGATGCGCGGCGGCGCATGCTCATCGAGCAGTCGATCTAACGGATACCTCAGCTCTGCGCGGATGAGCGAAACCAGATCCGCGCGGCGAACTTCATCCACGCTTCGCTTGCCGACACACGCCGCGACGATCAACGTGCGATCGTCAATCTCCGGCCACGCTTGTTCGGGCATGTGTTGCTTGAGGAATCGCACGCGCGACAAGAGCTCGCCAGCCGCTTCATTCGCCGAGAAAATCTGCTGAGACATGGGGACGATCGCGTCGGCCAACACTTGCGCCGCGCGTTCAGAATCAACCTGGGCATCTAGATGTTCGCGAAGGACGAGATCGTGATACACGACGCGCTCCACGCCCACGACGCGCTGACGGGCCGCGTCAAACGCGACGTCGCGCCGAACGCGAATCGCATCGGGGAAAAGTTCTTCCAACCATTCCGCTCTGATGCCGCTGGCGATTCGCACGATCGCCTCTTGGGCCGGGTTTCGTTCATCATGTCTCGCATCGGCAGCGACGAAGTATTCCCAGTCGTGAACGACCGAACGCTTGTCGAGCCGCACGCCTCCGCCGCCGACCATCGTCGCACTGTCAGTGGATCGTCGTCGCGCGACGCGATCCGGATATGCGAGCAGCACCAGCTTCAGCAGATCGTCGTCCGCATCACCGCTTGTCGGCTTAGCGGGGATCCTCTGGGCAATCCGCAACAACTCATCGCGCACTCGTGCAACCGACCGGGCTTCGGGACGATCCATCCATTGCATTCGCGCGAGCAGGTCGGAGCTGCCGCGCTGCGCCGGCGCGTCATCCGGCAAGAAATCCTTCTCAGAGAGGATCGCCGCGATCGCCGCGCCTTCGTTGAGCAAATTATCCTCTGCCGCCGCGATCATCAGCCGCGCGAGTCGCGGGTGCAGCGGAAGCGACAGCATTCGCCTGCCAAGCGCCGTGATTCGCGCTCCGCCGATCGCGCCATCGCTCGCACGGTCGATCGCACCGAGCATCTCGAGCAATCGCTCCGCCGCCGCGATCGTCGCTTCGGGTGGGGGCTGATACCACGGGAACTTTCGCGGATCAGCGTGACCCCACGCGTGCAGCGACAGCACCGTGCCGGCCAGATCGACACGCTGGATTTCCGGCAACTCGAACTCCGGCGATTCGTGGTATTCCTTCGCGCTCCACAGACGAATGCATCGCCCCGGCGCGGTGCGTCCAGCCCGGCCGGCACGCTGGATCGCGCTTGCCTTGCTGATGCGTTTCAGCTCGAGCCGATCGAGCCCGCGCCGGGCATCGTAGCCGGCGACGCGCGCCAGGCCGCTGTCGATCACTACGCGCACGCCGTCGATCGTCAGCGAGGTTTCGGCGATGTTGGTGGCGCAGATAATCTTGCGCTGACCGGGTGCCGCCGGGCGGAGCGCGCGAGTTTGCTCATCGAATGGAAGCGAACCGTGCAGTGGGAGCACGAGCCAATTTCGCGACGCCGCAAGCGGTGCGAGCGCGCGAATCGTACGATGGATCTCCGGCGCGCCCGGAAGAAAGACCAGTACATCGCCGTCTTCGCGAAGATCTTGCAGCGTGTCGACGATCTGATCGGTCAGGTGCACGCCCAGCTTCTGCTCGTGACTGACCTCTACGGGATACGTGCGGCCAGGCACGTTGACGATCGGCGCGTCGATGCCTTCATCGGCAAGGAACTTCGCGACCGGCTCCGCATCCAGAGTCGCCGACATGACGATCAGCACCAGGTCCGGGCGGACGGATTGGCGGACTTCGCGCAGGAGCGCAATCGCAAGATCGGTGTGGATCGACCGCTCGTGAAACTCATCCAGCACGACCGCGCCGACTCCTTCCAGGAACGGGTCGTCGAGCAGTTGTCGAGTCAGGATCCCCTCGGTGATGACGCGCAGCCGAGTATCGCGCCCGAGCTTGCGATCGAAGCGAACGTGATAGCCAACCTCCGTTCCGAGCGTCCACCCGCGTTCGTCGGCGATGCGCGCCGCAGCGGCGCGTGCGGCGACGCGGCGCGGTTGGAGCATGATGAGATTCGGGTTGTTTGCATCGAGCAGCTCGCCCGCCGCCAGGATCGCCGGAGGGACACGCGTGGTTTTTCCGGCGCCCGGCTCGGCGACCAGCACCAGCGCGCGGCGTGCCCGCAACGTCGCGATAATCGATGGAATCGATTCGTCAATTGGTAGCCGCACCACGCGGCGGCAGTGGTAATCCTGATGGAGGCAAACGTAAAGTGCCTCAAAACACCGCTGGATCAGGCGTGGCAAAAAATTTCAGCGTGCCACAATTGCCCGATGCGTTGAAATCGTCGCGGCCCGTAACATCGCGCGTTGATCATGTCGTATGTTTTATTGGTTGACGACGATCCAGATGGACGCGAGGCGCTCGGACGTCTTTTCGAGCACGCCGGGTATGAGGTCGCCAGCGCAAAGGACGGTCGCGGTGCGCTTCGGTCGATCATGACGCGCATCCCGGATGTGATCGTGCTGGACCTGTTCATGCCGCAGATGGACGGCGTGAAGGTTCTTGAAGTCATGCGGTCCTACCTGCGCCTGCAGACGCTGCGCGTCGTCGTGCTGACCGCGTTCCCTGAAAGCCCGCTCGTGAAAAGCGCGCGCGAGCTGGGCGTGACGCGGATCCTGGCGAAGAGTCGCGTCACGTTCGATCAAATTCGCGAAGCGGTGCAAGCCGAGCTCGACGACACGATTCCTCCCGGCGACAACCTCCGGCCGTTCTTCACGCGCTGGTGATCAGCACGCTCAATTCACGGACTGCGCCCAAGTCGTCGAAACCACCTTCATCGGCGGCGAATCGAAAAAGCCGGCGGGTGGATTGCTCAGCAGGCTCGCATCCCACGTGATGACCGGATTGTCGTCGATCGCCAGCGCGCCGCCTACCACGATCGCGCCGTTCACCACGGTGTCCTTGCTCATCCACGCGTTACCCGAAACGTAGATCAGCCCGTTAATCGCGCCCGGATAGACATCGGTCGTCGTGCTGTTGGTCACTCCGTTGTACGGAGTTCCAGGCGGGTTGTAGTTTTTGCCCGCACCTTCGTTGAGCGTGTTGTTGTCGAACTGAATCGAGATGTTCGCCGCCTTGATCATCAGCGCCGGGTGTCCGGGAAATGCGGGCGCCATGTTCACTGGACCCTTAATATCCGAGTCGGATTTTGGATTGAGGAGCACCAATGTCCCGACCACGCGCAGGTGATCGATCTTGATCTTCTTGTCACCACAATCCACCACATAGATACCCAACGCGTTCGTCGCACCGTAGGGGTTGCTTGACGGGCTCAGCAAGACGTCATGCATGTCGCCACTGAGGCTCGCATACGAAATCGGCGTTCCGTTCGCGATGTAATAATCGAACACCGTCGCAGCGGTCGGCATTTTCTTTGCAGTCGCGCCGGTGGTTTTGGATCCGATGAACCCGCTGCCCGTGCACGTGCCGACCGCCTCGACGTTAGCGTCGATCTGACCGGTCGCGGTGATGTTGCCGTTCGATGAGATCGTCGCGCTGCAGGTCGTTCGTCCGCCGTTGACGTAGAGATGTCCACCGGTGGTCACGCCCGATTGCAGGCAAGAATACGGCGTCGGCGCGGGCGCGAGCTTGCAGGTCAGCTGTTGTCGCGCGGTGCCTTTGAAGCCGGTAACGGTGATGACGATCGGATCGAGCGGCGAGTTGCTGATGATGCCGTCCACCGGATCGACCGCGGTGATGTTGAACGAGCCGGCGCCGATCTTCACGTCGGTCGCCCACGCGCTGCTCGACCGATTCGTTCGCCAGTTCGCGTCGGCGTAAATCCACTGCTTCGCCAGCTCCAGAGAGGATTGCGCGCAGAGTCGCGCGTCGTCCACGTCGCCGGAGAGCATCGCCGACCGGAGCTGCACGCGCACGCTCGCCAGTGCAGTCAGGCCGATCACGGTGACGAGCATCGAGATCATCAGCACCAGCACGTAGACGGTGCCGCGATTGCGCGAAGTTGGCTGGAGAATCGTGTTCATGGTGCGCTGGTTCGGACCGCAGTCTGCGTTGCCACGGTTCGGCCGTTGTGAGTGACGGTGACGACGATCTTCTTCGCGCCGCTGTCCGATGCCGCCGCCGCAAGGGTGAGCGGATCGATCCAGCCTACGCTGACCGTCCGCTTCCACGTGCTCGGCTGCGGCACGGTCATCGCCGCCCCGTCCTTGAACGTCGGAGGCGATTCGCTTAGGCCGTTGTAGTCGTCGACGTCATCCCAGGTTGAGCGAGTCTCGCCGGTCTCGGTATCGGGTTCGACGTACCCCAGCGGCGTGATCTCTGCAAGCAGCGCTTTGGCCAGCGCATTTCCACGGGCGCGCTCGGTCAGTTGATACTGCCCGATCTTCGCCGCGCCGACGACCTGAAGCGACGTCGCCAGCAGCAGGCCGACGATCACGACGCTGACGGCCACTTCGACCAAAGTGAATCCGCCCCTGTTGAATCCGGGTCGCGCCTTGGGTTGAGCGGTGAAACAGCTCATGGTCCAGTCACCTGCGGTTCGGTCGGCACGCGGAAATTTCCGACGATTCTTCCGTTCGCGTCGCTGCCGCTGCGCATCACGCAACGGACATTGGTCAGGTAATATTGATACGTGTCGGGGTCCTTCGTTGACGGCGCTGCCCACACCGTCATCGCCAGGCCGCGCAGCGCATTGCCACCCCAGGTCGCGCCACCGTTCGTGCTGGAGACATACTTCGCGCCGCCGAGCAGCGCAAGCGTCAGCGTGTTATTCCACACATCGCACACGCCATCCGAATCGTCGCCGCCCTTAAGCCAGCGCAGCACGATGCACGCGTTGTCGCTCGGGGTCATGGTCGGTGGATTCGTGAACGTGAAGTCGACCGCGCCCCAGGTCGCCGGCAGTCCGGTGTTCAGCACGGTGACTTGATCGACCACATTTCCGCTCGGCAGGCCGGACGCATCCTGCGTTCGGACCTGCACGCGAAAGCTGCCGGGCTTGTCGTCCTGGCAAATGAGCCGAACGCGCGTGATGCGCCACAGCGCCGTGCCGTTGGACCAGTTAACATTCGGCAGCGATTCGCCGGGGAACTGGTTGTTGCGCACCGGAACTGCGCTACCGAGCAGGCCCTTGCCGCTGGTGAAAATCTGCTGCTCGACGCCTTCGGTGTATCGCGTCGGCGACTTGACGCTCCGTTTGTCGAACGTGAGCGCGAACTCGCGCGCATCGGCGAGCATGCTCACCGCTGTGCCGCCGTTGTACTGACGCGTGATCGGATCGCCGGCCACGCCCGACCAGGCGTAACGGATCGTCTCGTCCACGCCGTCCGCATTACGATCGGCGACGGTGAACGCGATCGCGTTCGTGCCCAGCTCGGTCACGCTGCGGGCGTAGAACAATTCCGACGCGATCTGATCGTGTATCGCACTCGCCGCCAGCAGGGAGGGGTTCGCGGACTTCGCATCGGGCACAGCTTTTACTGCGATCGTCAGCGCCGACCCCAGCGCGACCGCGATGATCGAAAACATCGCCAGCGCCATCGTCACTTCGACGAGCGTCATGCCGCAGCGCGGGGTTGATCGTGCCGCATTCATTGGATCGTGCAGGCTCCCGTCGTGCCCTCGACCGTGATCGTCCGCTGTACGCTGCCGGCCCGCAGCGCGATCGTGAACGTGCCGTCGGGCACGCCGAAGCCGTCGAACGTCAGCGTGAGTCCGCCGTCCATGCGCACGACGCTGGGCTTGGTCGAGTTCAGCGTGAGAATCTGCGCGTAGTAAGGCTCGAGGTTGAGCGCGACGGTGTAGGGCGTTTTTGCGGTGTCCAGATCGCGGATACCGGCGAGCGAATAAGTACTTGACGTGCCTGGGATGAAATCGATCGTCTGCGTCGTGCTGCTGGCGCGCGCCGTCGATTGCGCGAGTCGGATATCAGCGACGATGCGCTGCGCCGCAGCGGCAGCGCGGTAATTCGCGATCGAGCGCGCGTAACGCGGGATCGCAATGCTCGCTAACACCGCCATGATTGCCATCGTCAGCGCAAGCTCGACGAGCGTGAACGCGCGGGGGTGACGTGAGCGAGGATGAGTCACGAGGACTTGCATCAGTCTTGCTGGGAAACGCCGACCTCCTGAGCAACCGCGTCACCGATCGATACGGTGACGTCGATCTGCGCCCCGCCGACCAGCGTGCCGGCCGGGCCGATCGCGCCGCGCGCGGGGTGGTATATCCATCCCACGGTCGGCCCGTCGCTCGTGGCGATCGCGGTGTTTCCCTTTCGCGTGCCTAGCGGCTGGGGCGGGATCGTGCGAACGTACGGCCCGTAAAAATGCGTGCCGGTCAGTGTCGCCGACGTCGCGCCCGCCTCATCCGTGAACAGCGTCAGCTGGCTTGCCACCCGTCCGGTGTTCGGGAAATCTCCGTTGTGCTCGGCCGCGTACAGATCGATCGCCTTGTTCAGCGCCACCAGATCAGCTCGAAGGGCGGACTCCGCGGCGGCGGTGGAACCGCGATTCAACCGCGGAATGGCGATCGCGCTTACGACCGCGACGATCATCACCACCATCACCAGCTCAACCAAGCTGAATCCGCGAATGATTCGTCGTCGCACGGCGGGCTTCATCTGCCATCTGCCTTGCATTCCTGCGAAACGCGAGGCGGCCGTTCGGTACTCGACACGTCGTAGCGGGTCCCGAACGGCCACCTGGTTTCTATGCGATCCGAACGACGGCCCGGCAATTAGTACGCGCTATACAGCGTGCCCTTGGCGTCGGCTTCGACCGGGCTGCTGTCCGTCGTGTTCGGCTTGATCGTCCCGCTCGTCGAATCGTAGATCCAGCCGATCGTCGCGGCGCTGGCGGCGGCGATGCCGCTTTGCCCCTTCTTGGCGCCAACCGAAAGCGCCGGCACCGTGCGAAGGTACGGACCGTAGATGAAGTTACCGGTCTTGGTCGCGCTGGTCGCGCCGGTGTCGTCGGTGTACATCGTGAGCTGGTTAGCGATCGTGCCCGCGGCCGGGAACGTCCCACCATGCTCGCTGGCGTACAGGTCAACGGCGCTGCGCAGCACGCGCAGGTTGCCGATCAGCGACGAATCCGCCGCGCCGGCGCTGCCGCGGCTCAATCGCGGGATCGCGATCGCGCCGATGATCGCAATGATCACGACCACGATGACCAACTCGATCAGGCTGAATCCCTTGCGAGCGATAATTCGACGTGTAGCTTGCATACCAATGCCTCCAACCCAATTTCAATCGCGCGCGTCGGACGCCGACGGATACACGCATGGCAGAGCGCGCGCGGTTAACTTCTGTTCACACGATGCATCGGCAGGGCCTGCGCCGAACTTAAGGATTTGCGCATCAGGGAATTCCGCAACGGGTGTGTGCAATTTGTTGCCCGTGCTTATCGGCCGCGCTTATCGGCCGGAGGCAAGGGGATCGACTGGCAACTTCAGCTGCGCGCGAGCGCCATTGGCGGACTGGAATGTCGCGCTCTGCCGCGTGATCGCGATCAGCTTGTATCCCTCGAGCGTCGCGCCGATGTGCAACATCTTGCCATCCACGACTGCCACGCCCCCGCCCGTGCCGTTCAACGAGACGGTGCTGAGCTTGTGATCGGCCGCGAATTTATCGGCCGCGGACACGCGCGTTCCGTCGATCGAATTTGCTATCCAACCGTTGGCTGGGCGGAACGCATCCCGGATCGACTGCGGCGACGTCGTGCCGGTCTTCTGAGCTGTCGCGGCCAAGCGGCTCGCCAGGGACGCACCATCGTCGTAGTTGGCGAGCATCGCCTTATTGGACGTCGTCGTGCTCGCCATGAGTAGCGTGCCCGAATCCGCCAGCGCTTCATCGCCCGGCGCCGCGGAGGTGCCCAGCTGGTCGTAGCCCAGGAACCCAAGCGCGAGGATCAAGACCGACCCGATAATTTTTCGTTCGCGTGTGACTTTCATGGCGAGATCAACAGACGATACAAATCGCGCCGAGGCAAACGAGATTTCCCATCGAAGGATCACGCGCCGGCTGCTTCTGGCGATTCTTTATCGGACTGTGCATTTTCTGCACGTCCGCATTTTCGCGTGCTATGGTTTGAGGTGGGCGCCGATCAGTTTTGTTCCAGGATGTTGTGAGATCAAATCATGTCACGTAAGGATGAGTTGGCGAGAGTTGAAGCGATGGTCACGAAGCACGCGAAGATCCAGGCGGAGATCGACTCGCTCGCGTCGGGCGTCGCCGCAGAGATGGCGCGGCGCGACAAGCAACGCACGCTAGATTTGCTCAGCGCTGAAATCCGGCGTCTCAAGACATCGCTGAATCTGCAGGACTAGGCAGACAAGTTCACTCACGGAACTCTGACGCGTTGTCTTGCGCACTCATCTCTTGGACACGCCAAGCGATCGGATGATCGATTCGCGCCAGCTTGAGAGGAACTGGAGCCGCAGGCGCTCGCGGAAGATTTCGACGTTGCTCGTTTCGAGGTGGCCCCGAAGGATCAGGCCGGTTCCGTTTTGACCAGCGCCGCTTTCAATTGCCTCGCCGGATGCCGCCGTCCGCTGATACAACGATCCGCCAAGCAAGCTGAGGCTGGCCGGGGCCGTGAAGGTGTACAGAGAGATTCGTCTGAGGGCACGGCGGGCGGCGGAGTCCGGCATCGCAAGGGTGATCTGGCCTTCCGGATCAATCGAGACATCCGTTCCCATTCCAACGATCAACTGGCCCTCTGCATTCACGAACAGGTTCAAGTTGAGCACCGCGAACGCTACAACCAGCAGCGCGATTCGCCGGGCTTTCCACACCACCTCATTCTAACTTTCCGATGCCGAACACACCCGCGGCGCGAACCTTCTACTCGCATTGCATTGACGCTGAGCAAGTTTGTGAGCAGCGGTGATCGCGCGCACCGCAGATGCAGCGAAGATCGATTGGCCGACGCGTCGCACGGAACTTAGCTAAACAGAGATGAACACAGATCGTTCGAATCATCGAGGCGCAGAGAACACGGAGAGCAGAGAGGAAAGTGCGGGGGGACTTCTCTGTGACCTCAGCGTCCTCCGTGTGCTCTGTGATCGATCACTCGTTCCGCGCCCCTCCGTTCGACCGAAGGGGAAAATCTCGCTTCACGGCCGCTGCGCGTCGCCGGCGTTGAGCGGCTGCACGGACCAGATCAGTTGGAAGCTGAAGCTGGTCGTGGCGGTGGGGTCGCCGGGCGTGACGGCCAACTCAAAGGCGCGGACCGAGGTGTCGGGAAACTTCATGCGAAGTCGGCGCAGGAAATCGGCGCACGTGCGATAGGTGCCACTGCCGGAAACCTGGATCGGGATCTGCGCGAATCGCGGCGACGTTGCGATCGTACCGGGTTGGATCGACTGCATCTCGAGCTTGCTCTCGCCGGCCAGCGCGGTGAGTTCGGCGATGCGCTGGTTGATCGAAGTCGCAGCTTGAAGCGGGATCTCGATCTTCGACAGCGCGATCTGCGCGGTGGAAAGTTGCGTGCGCAGGCCACGCGTCGTGCCGAGCAGCCCGTTGGCTTGCTCGCGCGCCTCAGCCAGCGCCACTTCCCGCGCGGCGCGCTGGTCGCGGCCGGCCATCAACGGAGACGCGCCAAGGAAATACGCGGCGCCCGTCAAGATCAGACACAGCGCGATTCCGGCGATGTCGATCCGCAGGAAGCTGGAGTTGTCGGCGTAGTTGATCGTCGGCAGCTTCATCGCTTGGCGCCTCCCGTCCTTTGCGCCGAGTCCTTTGTCGTCGGTGCGGGCGCGCCGATCCGATTCAGCAGGCAGTCAATGCGAAACACGTTCGCATCAGCCGCCCCGATGACCTGTCGATTGCTCTTGGCCAGGTCCACACGTTCGAACAGGCCAAGCTTTTCGAGCCGCAGGACGAACTGCGTGACCGCCGCCTGCGAGCGGGCCATGCCTTGCAGCGCGATCGTCATCTGCGCCGGTGGCGCGAGGGCGCCGATCTTTTCGCTACCGGGAGCGGACGGACGCGACGTCGATTTCGTCTCAACGATCGCCGCGGGATCGAGACGCGTGCTGGTCAGTGCGATGTCATCGTCGATCGTCGAGCTGATGATCGCCAGCAGCAGGCTCCAGTCGGGCTGATCGCCGACGGTGCGCGCGACCAGGAGTTTCGTTTGCGCCTCAGCCAGCTGCGGGCGAAGCGAGGTGGCAGAACGATTGAGCTCTTCGATCTGCCGCCCGGTCTTTTCCAGCAGCAGCGAGTTATCGTCGGTGTCAACGTTCATCGCTGCAGCGAATCCGACATATCCGGCAAGCAACACGCCGACGTAACCGGCAACGCCCCAGCACCAGCGTCGCACGCGCTTCCGCGCCGCCGCGGCTTGTCGGCGGGGGCGCGGGATGAGATTGATCCCATGCATGCTCATGCGCGGTTTGCCCCCGCGTTTGACCCAGCATCGGCGCGATCGTTCAGCGCCAAACCGATCGCCAGCGTGAGCGACGGATCGGCAGCGATCACCCCGTCGCTGATTCGCAACAGCTCGCCGGCGCGGGCGATCGTGGTCGTGATCTTCAGTTGTCCTTGCAGATATTCCGCCAGCCCGGCTATCGACGCGCCGCCACCACAGATAACGACCCGGCTCACGGGCGCATCGGGGTATTGATGCGACGTGTACGACAGCGACGTGATGATCTCCGCGGCGACCGCGTCGAAGTGCGACCGCAGCGCGCGACGGCTCTCCGGATTATCGCTCTCGCGCTCGCTGCCCACGCGCTCGCCGCTCGCGTTGAGAGACACACGCCGCAGCACTTCATCGACGATCGGTGCCTTGCCGCGCAGGTCGAGCTGATCGGCCAACTCTTTATGCAGACGCTCGACGCCGTATCCGCTCAGCGAACGTTGATAACTCACCACGCCGCGATGAACGACGAACAGCCGCACCGCGCGCCAGCCGACATCGACGATCGCGGTGATCTCGTTCGGCGGCGCGGAGATGGCGAAGCACGCGCGGGTCAATGCGCATGCTTCGACTTCGATCGTGCCGAGGTCAAAGCCGGCGGTTTCAAATGCGTCGATGATCGGCTCGCAGTCGGCATGGCGACAGCCGACGCCCATCACGTGCGTGCTCTTGGCGGCGCGCGCGGGGGCGGGCAGGTCCCAGTACGCGAATTCCAACGCCTCGGATTCGACCTTCAACGATCGGCCGAACTCCGCCCGGGCGATTTCGTCCAGCGGAATCTCGCCACTGCGCGGCGGGAGCTCGAGGTTCGTGGTCAGCAGCTTGTCATCCGGCACGGCGAGCATGATCTGATTGCCGCTGAAGTTTCGACGGAACAGGACATCGGCAATCCGCGCGGCTTCTGCCCTGCTCATCGGTTTGCCGGATTCTTCGGTCGTTCGCGGGAACGATGCGTTGGCACGAAGCGTCCACGCGCCGTCCGCGCCGCGCATGACCTGCACGGCATGAACGTGACGCGAGCCGACGTCCAGCCCGATCGGCCCGACGCTCGCCGTGCGTTTCAATTGAGACTGAAGCGGCTTAATGATGTTTGCGATCGCCGTCGGCATGGCTCATCCACCTCCCGAGGTCGTGGAGGTCAGATCGAACAGCGGCAGGAACATGCTGACCGCGACGAATCCGACCATGATGCCAAGCACGATCAGGATCACCGGTTCGATGATGCTGGTCAGCGATCGCACGACGACTTCGTTTTCCTCGTCGAGGAAGTCGGCGATGCTCGTCAGCAGCTTGGCCATCTGTCCGGTCTGCTCGCCGGAGTGGATCGCCTCGGTGACCGCCGGCGAAATCAGGGTGCTGGCCGCGAATGCCGAGCTGACCGACTGCCCGCGTGTAGCGGCCTCTTCGGCGCGCTCGACCAGGTCCATGAACAGCAGGTTTCCCGCGGCCTGCCGCGTGAGTTTCAGCGCTTCGAGCAGCGGCACTTTGCTTTCGAGCTGGATGCCCAGCAACCGTGCAACCCGCGCGGTACAGAAGCTGCGCGTGATCTTGCCGATCATCGGACCGCGGGCCAGGAATGTGTCGAACAGACGGTGCCCGACGGGCGTTCGCGTCCAGACGCGAAATCCGAAGAACGCTCCCACCGCGCTGCCGATCAGCGCCCACCAGTATCCGACCAGAAAATCACTGACCGCCATCACGATCTTCGTCGTCGGCGGAAGCGGCGAGCCGAGCGTGACGAACAGCCCGGCAAAGCGCGGCAACACGAATGTCAGGAGCAGCACCATCACTCCGATCGAGATCAGGATCAGGACGGCCGGATACACCATCGCGCCCTTAATGCTGGAGCGAACATGCGCTTCGGCGCGCGTGAGGCGCGCGAGACGATCGAGCATCGCATCGATCTTGCCGCCCGCTTCGCCGGCGGAGATCAGGCTGCGGCAGACGTCGTCGAACCATTGCGGATGCAGGCGCATCGCTTCGGAGAGCGCGACGCCTTCCTCAACATGTCGCCGAACGTCCGCGACGACCGCGCGGAACTGCAGATCTTTCGACTGCCGTTCCAGCGCGCCGATCGCCTGCACGAGCGGCGTACCGCTGACGACCAGCACGTGCAATTGCCTCGTGAAGTTCGTGAGGTTCTTCAGCGCCTTGTTTCGGCTCACGCGCTTGCCGCCGGAACCTGCAGAAGAAGCGGCTGCCGGCGCCGCGCTGTCGGATTCCTTGACGGCGGTCACGAACAGGCCCTTGTGTCGAAGCTGCTCGCGCGCTTCGGATTCACTGTTCGCCTCGATCACGCCCGGCACGCTCTTGCCGCCGCGATCGAACGCGGTGTACGCGAATTTCTGACTCATGCCGCCACCCCTTTCGGAGCCGGATTCGAGTCGGCGGTCTGATCGTGATCACCATCGCTGTGGGTCACGCTGAGCACTTCTTCGAGACTGCTCTTGTTATCCAGCGCGAGCAGAATTCCCTCTTCGCGCAGAGAAAGCTGGCCCTGCTTGCGGCACTGGTCGCGCAGCTCGTGAGTCGGCGTGGCGCGATGGATCATGCGTCGCAGCTCGGCCGTTACTTCCATCACTTCGTACACGCCCATTCGCCCGCGATAACCGGTGTCATGGCACTGCTGGCAGCCTTGGCCCTTGCGGAAGGGGCGCCCGGACTTGTCCTTCAAACCGGCGTCTTCGAGCACGTGATCGGCGGGATAATACTTCGTCGCGCACGCCGGGCAGATCGTTCGCGCCAGTCGCTGCGCGACCACGCCGTTGAGCGCGCTGCTTAGCAGGTACGGCTCGATGTTCATATCGAGCAGACGGTTCACCGCGCCGGGCGCATCGTTCGTGTGCAACGTCGCCAGAACCAGGTGGCCGGTGAGTGCGGCCTGCACGGCGACGCGCGCGGTTTCCTCGTCGCGGATTTCGCCGACCATGATGATGTCCGGGTCTTGTCGCAGGATGCTCCGCAGCGCTCGCGCGAAGTTCATGCCGATCGAATCGTGCACCTGAATCTGGTTGATCAGATCGAGCTGATATTCGACCGGATCTTCAATCGTGATGATGTTCAGCTCCGGGCTACGCAGCAGATCGAGCGCGCTGTAGAGCGTCGTCGTCTTGCCGCTGCCGGTCGGGCCGGTGACCAAGGCGAGCCCGTGCGGCTGGGTCAGCACGCGCTTGAACGCTGCGAGCGCTTCAGCGCGGAAGCCGAGATCTTCCATCCGCACCTGCAGGTTCTGCTTGTCGAGAATTCGGATCACCAGCTTCTCGCCCAGCAGCGTCGGCATCGAGCTGACGCGCAGGTCGATATCGCGGCCTTCGGCCACCAGACGCACACGACCTTCCTGCGGAAGTCGCTTTTCGGCGATGTCCATCTTCGCGATCACCTTCAACCGGCTGACGATCGCCGCGTGAATTCCCGCCGGCGGTTTGATCAGATCGCGCAATACGCCGTCGATCCGATATCGAATTCGCGTGCCCTTCTTGTCCGGCTCGATATGAATATCGCTCGCGCGGTCCTTGATCGCCGTCAGCATGGCGACGTTGACGAGGTTGATGATCGGCGAGCCCGCGACCATCCGGTCGAGATCGGTGGCCGGGCCGTCGTCGATCGATTCGCGCTCGACGACTTTGACGTCACTGTCACCGCTGAGCGACGCGAGAAACGCATCGACATCGACGTTTCCGCCGACGTACTTCTTGATGAACTCGGTGATGTTGTTCTCGAGCGCCAGGACCGGACGAATCTTGCAATTCGTCAGTTGGCGAAGGCGGTCGATCGTCGGGAGAGACTGTGGCTCGCTCATCGCGACGGTAAGCGTGTCGCGCACTTTGAAGAGCGGGATCGCCTTCAGTCGCGTTGCTTCCTCTTCACCGATCAGCTTGAGGCACGTCGGATCGAGCAGTCCGTGACGAAGGTGCGCGCCAGGAAACCCCAGACGACGGGCGAGCGCGTTGACGAGGACGGTGGGCTCGATCACGCCCTGCTCGACGAGCATCTCGCCGAGCATGCGACCGGTGGCCTTCTGTTCGGCGAGCGCGCGCTTCAGCTGGTCTTCGGTGAGAATGCCCTCTTCGACGAGCATGTCACCGATTCGAACGCGCTTGATCGCAGAAGTTGGCGCTGGCGTCGCGCCGACGTCGTTCACAGGAAACTCCTCACTGCGGTGTTCACGTCATCGAAGTGCTCGAACATGGCCGACATCCCGGTCAGGTTCAGCACTTCACGTAGCGTCTTGTTTTCGGCGCAGAGCTTGAGCATCTGGCCGCTCTTGGTCATCTCTTCGGTCAGGTCGTACAGCGCTTCCAAACCCATGCTGTCCACGAACGGGATAGCGCTGACGTCCACCAGGATTCGCCCGAGGTTGCTCTCCAGCGCCTTCATCGCGGTGTTCTTGAATTCGGTCGCATCGGCTTGCGTGAGCGGGCCGCTCGGCTTGATGACCGTCACGGCGCCTTGCTTGGTTTCAGCGATCTTCATACGGGCTCCTCAACACGCTCGTTACGCCGCCGCCGCCACCGGCAAGGTGAGCGTAAACGTGCTGCCCTTGTTCAATTCCGAATCCACCGTGACTTCGCCGCCGTGCAGACGCACGACTTCGCGCGCCAGCGTCAGGCCCAGCCCCGTGCCGGTGATCTTCTCCACGCGCGGATCTTTCGCGCGATAGAACCGCTCGAAGATGCGCTCGGCGTCTTCAGCGCTGATCCCGATGCCGCTATCGGTGACGGCAAACGACAACTGCTTGCCGTCTTCCTTCACCTCGACGATCACCTTGCCGCCCTGCGGCGTGTACTTCAGCGCGTTGCCGACGAGGTTGTGCATCGCCATCAGGATCTTGTCGCGATCGCCGTTGATGACCGGAAGCTTCGGCGGCAGGTTGAACGTAAGCGTGATCTTCTTCTCGTCCGCCTGCGGCTGATAATCGGAGCGCAAGTCCTCGAACAGGACGTCGAGTCGCACATCGTCGCGCTTGATTCGCAAGCTGCCGGCTTCGATCTCGCTGACGCTGAGCATCTCGCCGACGATGCGCTCCAGGCGACGCGCTTCCTGGTTGATGACGTTCAGGCACTTTCCTCGCACGCCCGGGTCCTGCTCGCCGTCTTCCATCGCGGTTTCGAGGTACAGTCGAATGTTTGTGAGTGGTGTACGCAACTCGTGCGTGGCGTGCGCGACGAACGCGTTGCGGCTTTCCTCGGCGACCTTCTGCTGCGTGATGTCTTCGATGATTACCATCGCCGCCGCCGAATCTTCGCGACGGACCGGGCGGATGCTGAACCGCAGCACGCCGGTGCCTTGTTCGCCTTCGCGCTGCACTTCGATCGTGGTCTTCTTCCGCACCGATCCGCCGACGACGGATTCGAGCGATTCCAGAACGTCCGTCTGCTCGATGATGGTCCTGATCTGCGCGCCAACGGCCGTCTCGCGCTTGGTTCGCAGGAAGCTGGCGGCAGCGCCGTTGATGTGCTTGACGATCAGCTTGTCGTCGATCAGCAGCATGCCCAACGCCATCGCATCGAACGCGACATCCAGATCGCCGCGGGCAGCGCGGCGCGAGCCGAGCACTTCGGCGGCCTTCTCACCGGCGGCTTCGGTTTGCGCGTGTTCGCGATCGGCGAGCAACTTGTTCCAGGCACGCGACTCTTCCCCGAGTTCATCACTCACTTGAAGCACCGCCGCACTGGTTTCGCCTTGCGACATCGCGCGCAGCGCCTCGTGGATCGCGCACATCGCGCGGAGCTTCATCCGCGTGCGACGATAGACCAGCAGGATGCCGATCAGCGCCGCCGCCCCCACCGCGCCAACGCTCGTCTGCGTCTGTAGCAGCGTCCAGAGCGGGGTGGAGACTTTCGCGGTCAATTCCAAGCGCGCCGGCCCCCGACCGGGAACGTTCACCGGAAATGTCGCCTGGACCGATCGGGCGCTGCCCTCGATGCTCTGCGTCGCTTCGGCCCCGCCCCACTTTTCGGGCAGTTTGTGAATGTTGATTTGTCCTGCATCGGAATCGGCGACGATCTGCCCTTCGCCAAGCACAAGCCGGCACTGTGTGTATTCTTCGCTGACGGCCGCGTCGGAAACGATTCGTCGAATCGCGGACAATTCCTCGGCGGCGAGCATCGCCTCGGCGCTTTGCGCGATCAGGGACCCCGTGGCGCGCACCTGTTCAGTGCGCGACTCGATGAGCGATTCACGCTGCGCCCGCGCGTTCCACCACGCCAGCACCGCCATCGCGCCGAGCAGAATCGCCGCGGCGGCAATGCCGATCGACGCGACCGCGCTCTCACCGCGCAGAAAGATCCTGGGCGCGCGGTTTCCGCGCGCCGGCAATGCAGCTTCGGATGCAGCTTGGGGCGCAGGTTGATTCACTTCCTCGTTCGGCACGAGTGCCTCCAACAGCAAACACAACGGAACGTGTCAATCTGTTTGAGGTATCGACCTTATGGCGCATCAGTTGAGGTTTGCGATGGCAAGCTGTGCGGATCGCAACGATGTGGAAACGCTTCTGATCACCCATCGGTTCCTTATCGGACCGGCCGGAAATTCTGAGGGGTGTCAGGTTCTTAAGCCGGCTGTTCTATGGTGCTTCAGAGGCGCTTAGCCCTCTTCGTTCTGGAGCTGGCTGAGGGTGGAGCGGAGGCGTGCCATGCAGCGCGATTTAGCTTGATAAACCGTGTCCAGGTTCATCGAAAACTCCTGCGCGACTTCGGCCGCGGGGCGACCTTCGACCGCCACGCGGTGAAACGCGCGGAACGTGGGATTGTCTTCATAATGATGCCGCACCAGTTCCAAGGCCCGACGCAGGTGCTCAGCCTCCCACGATTCCTCCCACGCCGATTCGACCACCTCTTCCGGCGGATCGATCTGCTCGACGGTGCGGCGGTCGGTCGGCAACTTCTCGTTCGAGGTGTTCGCGCGCTTCGACATCGCGTGAACGACGCAGGTCATCAGGTATCCGCGAAAACGCCCGCGCGACGGGTCGTACACGAAGCGAGGCTGCGCCGCGTAGAAGCCGATCATCACCTCCTGGATCAGGTCGTCGATGCGATCTTCCAGTACTCCGCGCTTGCGCGCAAATCCGGCGATGATCGGCGCGTATCGCCGGCGAAACTCCGCCCAGGCGATCTCGCGACGAGCGCCGTCCTGCTTCAGACCCATCAGCAATGTCGCAGAAGTTTGCTCCAACTGTCCCTCAGAGATGCGCGTCCGCGAGAGCATAACCAACGAGCGACGCGGAATGCCAGATCATGCTGACGCGAATCGGTATAATCCTCGGCCGCATGTCGGGCGCTCGGCAAGATGTATCGACGAAGGTCGGTCGGGAAGACCGCGAGCGCGTGAATCGTATCGTCGAAGCGCTGCTGTGCGTTCCGGCTGATCGTCGCGCCGCGGCGCTCGATGCGATGTGTCCGGTCGGCGGTGACAGCGCGATCCGCGCGGAAGTCGAACGTCTGATCGCAGATGACGGGGATCTGAGCGCCAAGCTCGCCAACTTTGGAAAGACGCAATCGGCCGCGCATCCGCTTGAGTCGGATTCGCATATTCACCCCGCATTCATCGGCCGATACCGCATCGGCGCGAAACTGGGCGGCGGCGGGATGGGGCAAGTGTTTCTTGCCGAGCAACCGCCGCCGATCAGTCAGCCGGTTGCGATCAAGCTGATTAAGAGCGGCTTCGACACCGCCGACGTCATCGTCCGCTTCGACGCGGAACGCCAGACGCTGGCGCGGATGGATCATCCCAGCATCGCGCGCATCCTCGACGCCGGCGCCACCGACACCGGGCGGCCTTTCTTCGTGATGGAGTTCGTGCCGGGCAAGCCGATCACCGAATTTGCCGATGAGAATCGACTGACGGTCCGCCAGCGCCTCGAGCTGTTCGCCGACGTCTGCGACGCGATCGGCCACGCGCACACGAAGGGAATCATTCATCGCGATCTGAAGCCATCGAACATCCTCGCGTCGATGCACGAAGGCTTGCCGCGCGTGAAGGTGATCGATTTCGGCATTGCGAAGGCGCTCATCAGCGACGGCGTGGATCGCGGCATCACGTTCTACACGCAGGCCGGCACGATCCTCGGCACGTACGAATATATGAGCCCCGAGCAGGCGGAAGGCTCGATCGATCTGGACACGCGGACCGATGTCTATTCGCTTGGCGTGCTCTTGTACGAAATGCTTTGCGGGCTGAAACCGTTCGAGCGCGCGGCGAACGACGGTCAGACCGATGAAGAACTTCGTCGCGCGATTCGCGAGATCGAGCCGCCATCGCCGAGCGCTCGGTTGATCACCACTGAGATCGCGGCGGCTCGGCAAACGTCGGCCGATGCGCTCACGCGCTTGCTTGAGCGCGAGTTGGAATGGATCCCGCTCAAAGCGACGCGCAAGGAGCGAGAACGACGATACGCGAACATCACCGACCTGCGCGCCGACATCGACAACTATCTGCGCGGCCGCGCGCTGATCGCGGCGCCGGAGTCGAAGCTTTACGTCTTCCGAAAGACGGTGATGCGCCACCGAGCGCCGATCGCGGCAGGCGTGATCGTGTTGCTGCTGCTGGCCGTCGCGGTGATCGGGACGACGTTCGGCCTGCTGCGCGAAGCCCGCGCCCGTCGCGCCGCCGATTGGGCCGCCTATCGCGCCGCGGTGACGACCGCGGATGTCGCTTTGCAAAATGCCGATGGCGCGCGGTTGCGCTGGGCGATCGCCGCAGCGCCGGAAGCGCTGCGCGGCTGGGAATGGAATGCGTTCGCCTTTGCGGCGCGACAGGTCGATGTTCCGCTGAACAGCAATCCGCAGGACAAGTTCGTCGAATCCACGCCGTGCGCCGACAATCGCCACGCCTGGTCGAGCTCCGGCCCGGGCGGCGTTTCAGTTTACTGGAATCTCAACAACGGCCAGGTGATTCGGCGTGAGGAAGGTTATGTCGCGGTGTCCCCCGTCGATTCGATTTGCGCAATCGCGCGGCTCGACGGTTCGCTGGACGTTCTCAATAGCGAAACTCGCCAGCGCATGCGCCACCTCGACGCGCCGGGCAACGGCAAGACCTGGGCGATCGCGAGTTGGTCATTCTCGCTCGACGGCTCGCTTCTGCTGGCGTGGGACGGCTCGCCGGATGCGATCACGATCATCGATCTGCCCAACGGCGAGCCGCGACGCGTGCCGGTCGGCACGCAGCCCACCGAACTGCTGGGATTCGTCGATTGCAACGACGGCGTTTCCACCGGCCGGCCGCTATACAACTCGCGGCCTGCGTCCGGCACGTTCGTCGTCGATCTGCTGAGCGGCGTCACCACGCGCGCGCCGATGGAAGGTCCGATCGTTAATCGGCGGATCATCAACGAATCGGCGCTCGTCACCGCGCTGCGCGGCAGCGGCGCCGAATCGTCCGCCTGGCTGCCGCACCGCAGTTGGATTGCGCAGGGTTTGATCGGCGGCAGCGTCAGATTGATGAACTTCTCGCCGCAATCCGCGCCGATGCCGGCGAACGTGCTTGCCAGTTACATCGTCGGGGTGGCGCCGGTGCGGACGATCATTGCAACGCCGGATGAATCGCGGCTCGTCGTGACGATGCGCGACGGCTCGGTGCACGCGTTGCCGCTGGAGACTTCCCGGCCGATGAGCGTCCCCGCGTGGGGCGCAAGCGCGATGGAGCCGTCGCCGGATGCATCGCGCGCGGTGCTGCTCGGCTGGGGGGACGTGCAGTGCTTCGAGCCGCTCGCCGGCACGCCGATCTGGGGACGCAACATCGGGCCGTATTCAAACGAACACGCGGCATGGAGCACGAACGGCCAGATGCTCGCGATCGCGAGCGAGGTGATCACATCGAGCGACGGCCGCTCCTCCAGCGAACTGTTCGTGCTCAACGGCGCGACCGGCGAACAGATCGCGGCTTGGAGCTCGTCGCCGGTCACGCCGGATCCAAAGCGTCCGATGCAGACGCCCGCGTGGATCGGCGCTGTGGATGGCCTGGCGTTCAGCGCGGACGATAAGTCGCTGCTGATCAGCCGCAAGGACGGCTCCATCCAGCGCGTCGATTCGACCACCTGGGAACCGATCGGTCAGCCGTCAGCGCCGAAACCGCCAAGCTCGGCTGGCACAAACATGGGAATTCGCAGGCAGGGAATGTTGCGCCGATCCCCGGATGGCTCGCGCCTCGCGCAGCTTGTCGTCAGCGAGCGCGCGGGTGCATCGCATTCGTGGCTGCTGATCCGCGATGCAGATTCGTTAGCACCCATTCGTTCGATCGAGCTGACCGGATTCGGCCCGACCTCGGTTGCCTGGAGTCCGGACTCGCGATCGCTCGCCGTTGGATTTTCACAGACCGGGGCGGCTGCGCTGGTCGTCGTCGATGCGGCTTCCGGGCAACATCGTTTTCGCATCGACTCTCCGGATGGGTCGGCGATCATGTCGGTCTGCTATTCGCGCGACGCACGACGCATCGTTGCCGCAACTCGCACGCGGCGGATCTTTCTCGATGCATCGTCCGGCGAACAGGTCTTGTCCGCCACGCTGCTCGACTGTCTGCCGTTCATGTTCTTCACCGCCGACGATGCGATGATCAGCGTCGATCCGCGGCAATGGCTTATGCGCACTGACACGCGCGACCCCGAATCGTCATATGCTGCACTGCTGTCGATCTGGCCCGACGGGACGGCGCCGCCGAAATCCGTATCCCAGGCGCGCGGGCTGGTGAGCGGCGCGATCGACCTGCTGCACGCCGCCGACGATCGTGGCGCACCGCTACGAGACGTCATCGCTCAGCGCGGCGGTGGCGGCGATGTCGAAGACGCCTCGAAGGCGCTGAGCCAGCTGACGATCGCCTTGTCAGCACGTCGGCCATCGAACATCAACATGATGAACAGCTCGGGCCTGACGCGACTATGGAATCAAGAAGCGACGATCCAGATGATCGAAGAAGCTGCCGCGCTGTTTCGGGCGGCGGTCGCGCTCAAGCCACACAGCGCGAACTTGCAGGACAACCTCGGCTCCGCATTATTTCGACTCGGCAAATACGATGAATGCCGCGCGCCGCTGTCCACGGCGATTCGCATCCGCGCACAGCGCGGCCTGGATCGATCCGTCTCCTCTCGCCTGCGACTGGCCATCGCATCGCATCGCATGGGCGACGCCGATGCCGAGAAAATGTATCAGTCCGAGCTCGCCGAGGTGATGAAGCAAGACCTCGCGAACGACACCGAAATCCGTCCGCTGCTCGAGCAAGCCAAGTCTGAGTTCGGTTACTGATCGACAGATGGAACAGCCACGTGTCGGACTCGAACCGACGACCTGCGGTTTACAAAACCGCTGCTCTACCAACTGAGCTAACGTGGCGAGAGAGGGAATTCAGAGCTCAGAATCGAATCGCGCGAGGTCTCTTCTGAACGCTGAACGCCGAGCTCCCTCAAACAATCGCGAGAATCTTGAACTGCATCGTCCCCCGCGGCGCTTTCACCTTCACCGTCTCGCCGACGCGCGCTTTCAGCAGCGCTTCGCCCATCGGGCTGTTCACGGAGACTGGCAGCACGTCGCTGTTCGGATCCGGTGACACGGCTTCGCCGACCAATCGGACGAGCTGTTCGCTGTCATCGTCGGTATCGAGCAGCTTCACGGTGTGGCCGAGGAAGACGACGTCTTCGGGCACGTTATCGGTATCGACCACCGAAACCGTCTTGATCTTCGCTTCCAGCTCGGCGAGTTGCCGCTGGATGCTGCGGTTCTCTTCCTTGGCAAAGTGATACTCGGCGTTCTCGGACAGGTCGCCCAGCGCAGCGGCCTTGCGGATGCGTTCCTGCACGTCAATCTGCATCTTGAAAAGCTCTTCGCGCTTCGTTTCCATCGCCGCTTTTTCGGCCGCGCTGACGATCTGCATGACGATTCCAATCTAACCCAAGTCGTAAAAACACAACCACCGCGGCCCGCGCCGCGGTGGTCGTCGTGTTTGCGCGTGCGATTGTAAGCGATGCGGGGCCGAAAGGTAAATCAAATCGTGCGGCAATCGCTGGACCGCTCGTCGGACGGTTCATCGAGAATGAACACATCAGACGAGGCCGTCGATCGGCTTCGAGCTGAACACCGCCGCCGATTTTGCCATGCCGCTCGACGTCGGAGACGTGGCGGCAACGCGTTTGACTACCACCGGCGCACCCGCGCTGAGCCCGCCGTTGCCGATCAGGCAGACGCCGTCTTCCATCCACACTCCCTGCGTCGAAGCCGCGCGCGGGCGGAAGTTGATCTCGGTCGCGCCCTTGGCGACCGTTCCGGTCTGAAGCAGTTCGGACACCGTGAACTGCAAATCGCCGATGTGATACGAGCGTCCGCCGGCCACGCCTTTGCCCGCGCGGTTCAGCGTGTTGCTGCGGACGGCGAAGAATCCATCAGGCAGGCTCGCGTTCTTGCTGCCGATGTCGCGATCGCCGTCGCCGTCGAGATCGACCGACGCGCCCACGTTCGACGCCATCGCATTGAACGGCCCGAGAATGCTCGCGGTCAGTCCGCCGCGCGTCGCGCCGCCGCTCACGTTGGTGCTCGTGAACGAACCGATGAGCGACTGAAGCGCGTCGTCGGTGTTATTGGTGTTCTTGCCGAAGACCGTCGCCCACAGCTCGAGCTTGATGATCTGATTCTTCTTGAGGTTCGAAAGGTTGATCAGCTTGCCGCCATCCGGCAACCGAACATCCACGACGGCGGACATCATCCGCCGCGCTTACATCGGTTCGATGGCGACAATGCTGCCGCTGGCCGACCGATTCGACTTCGTACGCAAGTTGAAATTGCTTCGCATCCCATCCTCTTTCCGTGGCTAACTGCTACGAACTGCCAAACGCAAAGATGGAGGTACGATTCAAATGCGGCGTGGCCAAATTGGGAAAGGCATTCGGCGGGTTTGGACGACGTCCAATAAGGCATGGGCTTGACGAGAAATCTGAGCTACTTCCAAGATTTGCGCACTTCGACAGCCACGCCGTTTTCAAACCGGATCGTACATGTCGCGAAGCTCTGGTAATACGCAGTGGGATGACAACGAGCAATCCAAACTTCTTCACGTTACGAACATAGCGGTTACGCGTTCGCAGTATACGAGTCGCGCGCAACACTTCAGAAGCGAAAATTAGTTCGCCGAGGTTCGATTTCACTCAGTCAATGCGGTTTCGCCGCCTTGTGCTGCGCGCGGCGCGAATTCTGGCGCAACGCGCTCCGAAGATCGTAGCGTTCCGCACTTCGCGGCACTCGACGAAAGCGAGGAATTCCATGCGCGCTTCACGAAATGGCAATGCAAAGCCAAGCGATCGGGAACGGGATCTCGGCGTGCGCAATTCGCGAAAATGCGAAAGCAGACCCAACGGAATTTGGCGGTTGCGCTGCCGGCGCGCGATGCGAATAGGCGTTCCGAAGCCAAAGGCGAAAACGCGCTATCTGCCGTCCGGGCCTGAAGATCGAATCGTTTCCCGGTGCGTCGAAGCGCCGGCGGCAAACCCATTTTCGGAGAAGTTTGACCCGCATCCGGCGTCGTTTTACACTCGGCCGCACTATGGCTTTCAACTGTGTTGTCGTCACGCCCGATCAGCAGGTCGTCGATCAGCAGGTTTCGCAGGTGGTGTTTCCCGCGTTCGACGGGCAGATCGGAATTCTCACGGATCGCGCGCCGCTGCTGGCGAAGCTGGGGGCGGGCGAACTCAAGCTGTTTCCGGTGAGCGGGCCGGCGAAGTCGTTCTTCGTGGACGGCGGGATCGCGCAGATGAAGGACAACAAGCTCACCGTGCTGACCACCGAAGCCACGCCGATCGAAGAGCTCAGTGCCGAAACCGCCCGCGCGGAATTGGCCGAGGCGTCGGCGCGGAAGATCACGAACGAAGCGTCCGCCAAGGAACGCGAGCACGGCATGCGGCGCGCGCAAGCGATGGCCCAGCTCGCCCGAAAGTAACGCTCGCTCGCCGATCAGGGGCGATTAAGCGATTTGATCATCTCACACTCCTGCAAGCTCGGATCGTTCGGATACGGCGAGACCTTTCCGGTCCGCGCGAACCCAAGACGCTCGTAGAACCGCACCGCCGGGAAGTTGGTCGTCGTCACTTCAAGCACGATCCGATTCGCGCCGCGCGACCTCGCCCAGTCACACACCGCTTCGACCAGGCGCTTGCCGATGCCCGTGCGTCGATGCGTCGGCGCGACCCACATCGAGATGAGGAATGGACCGCCGCCGTCGTCGGGAAAATATCCGCCGGCGATGCCGCACCCCTCGCCCGAATCGACCGCGAGGAAGCCGGTTGCCTTTACGCCAGCCTGCCATTCGGCGGCGCGCTGGACCCATTCGTCATCCGATCGCTGCGACTCGCGTGCATACGTCGATGCAAACGCGGTGGGCGACTCCTGTAACGCGCGCAGGCGCACGGACTTAAACAGCGAGACGTTCGCGCGTGAAACTGGGTGGAGTTCGATCATGGGAGTTCGATTGGGGCCGATTTTGCACGTTCCCAAAACCAGCTTCGCCGCCGGAGAATCCGATCGCAACATTTCTCGTTCTTGATCGGGATCGAATTGGAGCTGGATCGCACAGGGTAACAGGAGAAACATGCAAACGAGCAAAGTTAGAAATGCGGCTCTCGCCGTCGTTGCGGCGATGGCAGGTCAATCGCTCGGGGCTCCGTTGATTGGTTTGACGACAACCAATCAGCTCTACAAGTTTGACTCGTCTGATCCATCGCAAGGCATCGCGCTCGGTTCATTCATTACAGGGCTCGATTTTAACGAGCAGATCATCGGCATCGATCGCCGGCCCGCGAGCGACAGCATGTACGGCGTGAGTAACCTCGGTCGGTTATTCGTGATTTCGGAAGCCGGCGCGGCGTCGCTGGTCGGCGCGCTTGCGGCGGATCCCACCGACGCGACGAATCCGTTCACGGCACTCAATGGCACGGCGTTCGGCGTCGATTTCAACCCCGCTGCCGATCGACTGCGCATCACCACGAACACTGGACAGAACCTGCGCGTCAATCCCGCTAACGGCCTGACGACCACCGACGACACGCTGAATCCCGGCAATCCGTCGATCGTCGCGTCGGCCTACACCAACAACGACACGGACCCGGGCACCGGCACGACGCTTTACGACATCGACGATTCGACCAACACGCTATACATCCAGAACCCGCCGAACAACGGCACGCTCGTCGCCGTTGGCGCCGGACTCGGGTTCGATGTGAATGGCGTGACCGGAATGGAAATCCTCGGCGTGGACACGGCGTTCGCGTGCTTCATGAACCAGGTGACCGGCAAGAGCTCGCTCTACTCGGTCAATCTTGCTGCTGGCACTGCAAGTGGAATCGGTGCGTTCGGCATCGGCGGCAGCACTGCGATCGCCCCGCCACTGCTCGATATCACCGGCGGCCCGATTCCCGAACCGACGACGGCAAGCGTGCTGGTGCTCGGCGGATTGATCGGCGCCGCTCTGCGTCGCCGTTGAGCGCGCGCGCGCACGTGATTCGCGCGAGTAAAGAAATCTAACGTAGCCCCTACGGCCCCCGATGCGTTTGTGTTGGGGGCTTTTCCCTTCTCTTGGAAAAGACGAAGTCACACCCGCTGAAGCGGGCTCGCCATCGCGATCGTCAGTACTTCAGATTGATGCCGACACCGCCCCAGATTTGCGTGTCGGCCCGCAGGTTATCCTCGATCCCGTCAGTGTAATAGAGGTATCCCTGCACCGAAAACTCGCCGTAGCGACGCGGAAAGTTGAACAACGTGTTCAGCGAATAATTCCCAATCAGCCCGACGTCGTAATGCTGGAAGCCTGAATCGCTCGCGCCGCGTTGGAGGAACTGCTCATTGTCCATGACGTAGCTGGCGTCGGCGAGCAGGGTCAGCACGAAGCCGCTGTCCTCGAAGACGAAGTCGTGTTTCACGCCGGCTTCGAAATACCAGCCCTTCCACAGGTCGTAGTCGTACGCAACCATCGCGTAAGGCGAGAGGATCGGGCGTTCCGTGCTCCAGATGAACGCGTCATCGAACGCGACCTTGAAGAATACTTCGGAGGTGTCGATGTCATCGCGGTCGGGAAAGATGTACGCGATGTTCCCGCCGCTGATGGTCAGCGGTTTGATCGTCCAATCGAACCCGAGCACCGGGCGCACTTCCTGGAAGCGCGAGACCGGATCGGAGTCGTAGACGTTGACGAACAGGCCGATGTATGGATGCGGGAATTTTCCCAGATCGAAATCGAGCTTGCCGTCGAACTGGATGTTCGGCGCGTCCTCGCGTCCGCCGACCTCGGAACGATCGATGCCGCGATAGACGTAATCGGTCATGTAACGAACGGTGAGATCGAGGTGGACGGCGCCCTCATTGACGCCTTGATCCTCGCGTGGCGGCGCGGGCGGGGCGTAGATGCTTTCGGGTCGCTGTTGGGCGATCGCGGGTGAGGCAGCGATCGCGCTGACGATAAGCGATGCCGTGAGAACCGTGAGAACGAAGCGTGGCATGGGCGGGTCAGACTGTACCGGTAGCGCCGATTGACGGCAACCGCTCGCGACGGCGCCGCGCGGTGAGATGGAAGAGCATCGCCAGCACTACGGTGATCGTTGCTTGGACCAACACGCCCGCCATCGGATCGGCGCCGGCTTCCGTCCACGCCAGGATCAGCGCGCCGATCGGACTGAGGCCGGTCACGCGCGTCCAGATGAAATGGCGCGCATCGTCGCGCAGCACATTGCGGACGACCTCCGCCATGAGGGGACCGAACCACGTGATGACAACGAAGATCGCGACGATGATCGTCCCGCGAACGCCGACGCGATGCATGATCCGCAGGAGGTAACTGCACGAGAAGATGAACGAAAGCGCGATCGCCGCCGTCGTGACGATCGCCGCAAGCCAGGGCGAGAGGTGCACGCGATTCAGGAGGTAATCATCCCCCAACGGATAAACGTACGAACGCTCCACGCCGATCGTGATCGCGAGGCACAGCCCCGCGCAGAGAATAGCTGCCAGCGCAGGATGCAATGGTCGTCGGCCGAGGCCGGGATCGCCGATTGCGCGGCGGCCGTTCCACTCGAACGTCGCACGCGAGCTCGTCGCCAGCGCGAGCAGGCTCAGCAGCATGGTGGCGGCGATCGACGCGATCGCCTGGATGAGCGGCAGATCCAGATCCTCCGCCATGCGGCGGACGAACGCCGGCTGAATTTGTTTCCAGTTGAGCATCGCAAACAGCGTGATCGCCACCCACGCCGCGACCAGCGCCAAGGCCATGCTCGGTGTGAAGCCAGTCGAATCAGCGCTGCGATACCGGCGCGACGCGGCGAAGAAGTACAGCGATCCGATCAGCACTTGTCCGACCAGCGACGCACCATATCCGATCGACGGCGCCGCCCCGCCACCGGGCGAGAGGAAGATCGAATCGCCCATGATCGGGCTGCACAAGATCGTCAACGCCGGCATGAAGGCGGTGACCAGTCCCGACGTCGCGGAGATGATGAAGAACAGGCCGATCACCGCACCCATGGTCGCCACGCCCTTCGTCGTGACGAACGAGAACAGCGAGACGATCGACCAGACGAAGATCGCGAACACCAGGAGGATGGCGTTGCTCAGGATCCAGCGATCGGTCGTGAGCCCCGCCGTCGCGCTGAGCACCGCGCCGATGACGAACGTGGTCGCGAACGCCAGCAGCGCCTGCGATGCGCCGCCCAGCAGATAACCCGCAATCGCGAACGGCGGCGGCGTGGGCATCAGGCGGTGCGATTCGATCATCCGACTGGATAGATCGTTGCGGATCGCCGTACCGATGCGCGACGTGCCGAACAGCAGCAGCGCGGCCGATTGGATCCCCAGCAGCAGGTTGATCCATCCGCCGGGCCGACCGAAGTTGCGCGGATCGGTGCTGTGGGCAAAGCTGTAGAAGCCAACGATCGCGCACGCATACACGCCGCAGAACAGCAGGCTCGTGCGCCAGCCGCCGCGAAGTTGGAATTGTGCCCAGGCGATCGGATTGTTGGTCATGATGTTGTGCCCTCAATCCACCTGTCGGATGCCGGTGCGGAGATACGCCTCTTCCAATCCGTGTGCGATCGGCGCGAACGACGCGACCGGAATTTGCCGCGCGATCAGCTCGCGCAGCAGCGCCGCGGCTCGGTCGCTCTCGGCGAAATATTCGATCGAGACGCGCTGGTTGTCGATCTGCACCTCGGCGATGCCTTCGATGTTTGCGAGGATGCGGTCGAGTCCGCCGACCGGCGCGGCCAGCGTGATCGCATAACGACATCGCCCGTCGCTCGCGCCGTGGCCAGCCACCTGCGCAACCGTACCGAACTGCACGATCGCACCGGCGGCCATGATCGCAATGTGCGTGCAGTATTCGCTCATGTCGGCAAGGATGTGCGACGAGACGATCAGCGTCTTGCCCTGCTCGCGCAGGTTCATCAGCAGTTGTCGAAACTGCACGCGCCCGGCCGGATCCAGACCTGCCGCCGGCTCATCGAGCAGGATGACGTTCGGATTCGGAAGGAGCGTGCGCGCGATGCCGAGGCGCTGCCGCATCCCGCGCGACAACTGCTTCACCTTCACGCTCGACTTGTCGGTCAGCCAGACTTTTTCCAACCAGAAGTCGATCCGCTCATCGGCGTCGCTCGGCGAGAGCTGATAACCCTTGGCGATCATCCGAAGGAATTGGCGAACGCTGAGCTCTTCATAGGCCGGCGGCGTGTCGGGGGTGAATCCGATGTGACGGAGCGCGGCGATGTTTCCCGGAACGAGCCGCTCCCCGAGTATGTGGATCCGCCCGCGCGTCGGCGTTTGCAAACCTGCCAACGCCCGGATGAGCGTTGTCTTGCCCGCGCCGTTCGGTCCGATCAATCCAACGAGGCACGAGCCGGGCAACGACAGGCTCACATCGCGCACGGCGACAAGAGGGCCGAACTGCACACGCAGCGACTCGACATTCAACAAAGCTTCGGCGACGTTCGTCATCCAGCCGTTGAGACTAATCGATCGGCCAATTTGTTGCAGGATTATCGTGGCACTGATACAGTTCGGCGCGATCAAATCCAAGTGCGGAGCATTGCCATGAAAGCCCGAATTCTCGCGTGTTTTCTTATCGGATTGAGCACCCTGTTCGTCGGCTGCAACAAGGAAGGGGAATCGTCATCAAGCTCGTCGTCGTCCGGTTCGAGCAGCAGCGCCGGCGACACGATCAAGATCGGTCACGTCGCTTCCAAGACCGGCGACACCGCGACATTTGGTGTCAGCGCGGACGAAGGCATTCGACTGGCGCTCGATGAGATCAACAAGGCTGGTGGAGTGCTGGGCAAGAAGGTCGAACTGCTCACCGAAGACGATCGCTCGCTGCCGGATGAAGCCAAGACCGCCTGCAATAAGCTGATTACTCGCAACGGCGTCGTCGCGATCCTCGGCGAGATCGCATCGAGCCGCTCGATCGCCATTGCGCCGGTATGCGAGGACAACAAGATCCCGATGCTGTCGCCGGGCAGCACGAACCCGAAGGTGACGCAAGGTTACAAATACATCTTCCGCAACTGCTTCATCGACCCCTTCCAAGGCACCGCGATGGCGAAGTTCGCCATGGATGCGAAACCGAACGGGCTCGGCCTGAAGAAGTTCGCCGTGCTCTTCCCGGTCAACAGCGACTACGGCGTGGGGCTGAAAGATTTCTTCATCGAAGCCGTCAAGAAGCGCGGCGGCGAGATCAGCGAAGTCGCCGCATACACCGAAAAGTCCGACGTTGATTTCAAGGGACAGCTCACCAAGATCAAGTCGAGCAATCCCGAAGCGATCTTCGTCAGCGGCTACTACACCGAGGCCGGCCTGATCGCGAACCAGGCGCGCGAGCTGGGCATCACGGTCCCGCTGCTTGGCGGCGACGGGTGGGACAGCGATCAGACCGTTGCGATCGGCAAGCAGGCGATCGAAGGCTGCTACTTCACCAATCACTATTCGCCGGATGAAGATCGTCCCGAGGTGAAGAAGTTCGTCAGCGACTACAAGGCGAAGTTCAGCGGCAAGATTCCCGACGCGATGGCGATCCTCGGGTACGACGCGATGAAGATCATGTGCGATGCGATCACCCGCGCCGGCGGCACCGACGGCACGAAGGTGGCCGACGCGCTGGGCGCGACGAAAGATTTCCCCGGCGCCAGCGGCATCACGACGATCGACAAAGATCACAACGCGAAGAAGTCCGTCGTCATTCTAAAGATCGATGGCGGACAGTTTAGGTACGCGGGAACGGTGAAGCCGGAATAGAAATAAGGCGCGAGGGGCGAGGGGCCAGCGAATGTCGGAGATTCGGGATTTCACCGATCTGTTGGTTTGGCAGAAGGCGATTCAGCTAGGGAAGATGATCGATCGCCTGACATGCGAGTTTCCGAAGGAAGAGAAGTTTGGATTGACGTCTCAAGTCCGACGCGCGGCCGTGTCAGTCGCATCGAATATCGCGGAGGGTCATGCACGGCAGGTAGGGAGTTCGCACATTTCCTCTCGGTTGCACGAGGGTCATTGGCGGAGACTGAGAGTCAATTGTTGTTTGCTGTGGAGATTGGTTACTTGAAACCTACGGCGATCATTCCCATCCGCGAACTGGCGAGTGAGATCCATCGGATGTCAGCAGTTCTCGCGACGAAGCTGACTTCGAAATCTTCCCCTCGCCCCTCGCCCCTCGCCCCTCGCCCCTAATCCTCATGCAGCAACTCCAGGAATTCCTCCAACAGCTCATCAACGGCCTTTCGCTCGGCGCGATCTATGCGCTGATCGCCGTTGGATACACGATGGTGTACGGCGTATTGCAGTTGATCAACTTCGCGCACGGCGACGTGTTCATGGTCGGCGCGATGATGACGCTCGTGGCTGCGCGGAAGTTTGGATTCGTCGCGGCCGCCAACACGAATGAGGCGAAGTGGTGGTGGGCGTTCGTTCTGTGCGCGGGGATCGCGATCACGTTGTGCGGCGTGTTGGGCTTCGTGATCGAACGATTCGCGTATCGTCCGCTGCGCGACAAGCCGCGAATCAATTCACTGATCACCGCGATCGGCATCTCCCTGCTGCTGGAGTTCGGCGGGCAGCATCCACAAGTGTTCGGCCCGACACCGCAGCCGTTTCCGACCAACATGCTGCCGGGGATCAGCAAGCTGGTCACGATGGAGAAAATCGGCTTGCCCGCCGTCGTCGTCAGCCGTGTCGATGTTCTGATCATCTCGGTGACACTGATCCTGATGCTCGTGCTCAGCTACATCGTGCTGAAGACCAAGACGGGCATGGCGTTGCGCGCGGTGAGCTTCCGCTTCGACATCGCCGCGCTGATGGGAATCAACATCAACCGCATCATCAGCTTCACGTTCGTGCTCGGCTCGGTGCTGGCCGCCAGCGCCGGCGTGATGTACGCGATCAAGTATCCGAAGGTCGAGCCGCTCATGGGGTTGTATCCCGGCGTGAAGGCGTTCGTGGCGGCGGTGTTCGGCGGGATCGGAAACATCACCGGCGCGGTCGTCGGCGCGCTGGTGCTCGGCGTTGTTGAAGTGATGGTCGTCGGTTACCTGAACAACGGCAGCCAGTACAAGGACGGCATCGCGTTCGTCATCCTGATCGCGATCCTGCTCGTGAAACCATCCGGATTGCTCGGCAAGCATGTCGTTGAAAAAGTCTGAACAACATCTGGGGATCGCCGGTTCAACTGACCACTTCGCCGCACGCGGTTCGCTTGCTGCGGGTTTCTCGCCCTGGATTCAGACGCTGATCGCCAACGGTCCGCTTCCGCTGATCATCGTCGCGGTCGCGCTCCTGGGCGTGTTTCTCGAGCGCTCGATGAACGCGTATGACTTCCGCGTGGTGATGTTGATCGGTTTCAACATCATCCTGGCGGTGAGCCTCCAACTCATCAACGGCTTCAGCGGCCAGTTCTCGCTCGGTCATGCCGGGTTCATGGCGGTGGGTGCCTACCTCGCGTCGTATCCGGCCTTGAACTTCGCGCAGGAATTCAAAAACCCTGCGGCGCCGTTGTGGTTTTACATTGCGCTGGGCATCGTCGCGTCGATCGTCGCCGGCGCGATGTACGGCATCTTTTCGCTCGTGAGACTCGCGCGCAAGCTGCATTCGTCGGTGCCGGCATTGCTCCTCGTGCTGATCTTCATCTGGTTGCTGGCGGACGTCTCGCTGGATTCGGGCCGGCACAGCGGTGCGGGGTGGCTGTTCTGGTCAAGATCGTTCGAGCTGATCTCGCGGCTGTTCAGCTGGCTGATCGAAACAGGCACGCCGCTGGCGGGACGAGTCTCCGGCGCGGTTCCGCAGTCCGCGCGAGCGCCGGTGACGTTCCTGATCCTCGTCATCGGAGCCGGCTGCTGCGCGGCGGCGACCGGTTTCGTCGTGGGCTTGCCCGCGCTGCGACTGCGCGGCGATTACCTCGCGATCGCGACGCTCGGCATGGCCGAGATCATTCGCATCATCATCCAGAACTCCCCGCCGCTCGGAGGCGCGCTGGGGCTCACGCGAATCCCGAAATACACGACGTTTCCGTGGCTTTACGGAATTGCCGTTGTCACCGTTTTCGTAATATGGCGAATCGCCTACTCGCCGCAGGGACGCACGATCGTCGCCGTGCGCGAGGACGAAATCGCCGCCAGCGCCTGTGGCGTTAGCACGACCGGACGCAAGGTCACCGCGTTCGTGATCGGCTCGTTTTTCGGCGGCGTCGCCGGCGCGCTGTTCGCGCTGTTCGAAGGCAGCGTCACGCCGAGCTACTTCAACATGGCCAAGTCGATCGAGGTTGTGGTGATGGTGACGCTCGGCGGACTCGGGAGCATCAGCGGCGCGATCCTCGCGGCGATCCTGCTCACCTATCTGCCGGAACTGTTGCGCGATCCGCCGAGTCTTGGCATCGGCGGATGGATCTTCGTGGTCGTCGTGTGCGTGATCATCTTCGGCGTGGCACACTGGCGACGCGGCAAGTGGCTCGGGCCGGTGCTGACGATTCTCATAGGCTGCGGCGTGTGGGAAGGCATCCGAGCACTTGCAATCTGGCAAGACGTGCGCCTCGCCGACTTCCGCATGATCATCTATTCGCTGTCGCTCGTGCTGATGATGTTGCTGCGCCCGCAAGGTTTGCTCGGCGGGCGGGAACTCTGGCCGAAACGACTCGGCAACGCCGGACGATTACCAACGCCAACCGAAGATCGCCAAGACGCTCAGGCGGTGGTCGTATGAGCACCGCGGCACTGCTTCACGTGGACAACGTCAGCCGGAACTTCGGCGGGTTGCGCGCCGTTGGCGACTTTTCCATGCGCGTCAACGTCGGCGATCTCGTCGGCCTGATCGGCCCGAACGGCGCGGGCAAGACGACGGCATTCAACCTGATCACCGGTGTCTACCCGCCGAGCAAAGGCCACATCTATCTCGCGGGCAAACGCATCGATGGACATCCGCCCATGCAGATCAACCGCGCCGGCATCGCGCGAACGTTTCAGAACATCCGGCTGTTCGGAAATCTCAGCGTGCTGGAAAACGTGTGTGTAGGCTTCAATCGGCCCGTGGGACAGGGCCTGATCCGCACGATCTGTCGCACGCCGAAGTTCGCGCGCGAGAGCGCGATTGCCGAGAATGAGGGGCTGCATCTTCTCCGCACGCTCGGCTTGGCGGACAATTGCGATTTCCTGGCGAAGAATCTGCCCTACGGCGACCAGCGACGACTGGAGATCGCGCGAGCGCTGGCGACGAAACCGAAGATCCTGTTGCTGGACGAGCCCGCCGCAGGGATGAACCCACAGGAAAAGATCGAGCTGATGAAGTTGATCCGTTTCATTCGCGACACCTTCGGCGTCGGCATCCTGCTGATCGAGCACGACATGAAACTGGTGATGACGATCTGCGAACGAATCACGGTTCTGGATCACGGCGAAACCATCGCCATCGGCACACCCGCGGAAGTGCAGGAAAACCCGAAGGTGATTGAAGCGTATCTGGGAGAACCGGCGTAATCGATGCTCCTGAAAATCGCCAACATCGCCGTCAGCTACGGTGCGATCGAAGCGCTGCACGGCGTGACGCTTCAGATCGAGCCCGGCGAGATCGTTTCGTTGATCGGCTCGAATGGTGCGGGCAAGACGACACTGCTCCGCACGATCAGCGGCCTGCTGCGCCCGACGCGCGGTGGGATTCTCTTTAACGGCGAAACGGAGATTCACGAGCTGCCGGCGCACGAGATCGTGCGACTGGGCATCAGTCACTCGCCCGAGGGTAGACAAGTGTTCGCGAATCTCACAACCCGCGAGAACCTGTTGCTCGGGGGATATCAGCAAAAGCAGCGCGCTCAGCTCCAGCGCGACCTCGATCGCGTGTATCACCTGTTCCCCGTCCTGGGCGAACGTCGCGAACAGAAGGCCGGCACGCTCTCCGGCGGTGAGCAGCAGATGCTCGCGATCGGCCGCGCGCTGATGCAGCGGCCGAAACTGCTGCTGCTCGATGAGCCGTCGCTCGGCTTGGCGCCGCTCATCGTCCGCAGGATTTTCCAGATCATCAAAGAGATCAACGCCGAAGGCACGACGGTCTTTCTAGTCGAACAAAATGCCAAGCAAGCGCTGGCCATCGCTCATCGCGGTTACGTGATGCAAACCGGCGAAGTAATCAAGACCGACTTGGCCGCGAACTTGCTGGAAGATCCGGAAGTGAAGAAGGCTTACCTGGGTGGGTAATGCGCATCTTGAAGGGTGAACGAATCGGTGCAGGCACGACGCTCATGGTCGGCTGCGCCGCGATCATCTTCGAGTCATTGGCGCGGGCAAAGATCCTGCTCACCCGCCGCGCTGATAATGGCAAGTGGTGCCTACCCGGCGGACGCATGGAACCGGGCGAGAGTGCAACCGAATGCTGCGAACGGGAAGTGCTCGAAGAGACGGGCCTACACGTGCGCGCGAGCAAGCTCGCGGGTGTCTACACGTCGCCGGATTGGATCATCGAATATCGCGATGGCAACTGGCATCAGCTGGTCGCGTTCTCGTTCGTCTGCGAACTCGTCGGCGGCGGTGAGGCAACACTCAGCGATGAGACCACTGAATTTGGCTGGTTCACGCCGGACGAGATTAAATCGATGGACCTGGTCGAGCACCATCCGCAGCGCATTGCCGACGCACTGGAAGATCAACCCGAAGCATTCGTGCGATGATAACTATTTCTTGTCCCCGCCTTGATCGATCGTCCGCAGCCGCACTCTCGCCAGCGTAACGTTGGTCTGATCCACTCCGCCGCGAGCGGTGCACGCGGAGAAGTACGCTCGCGCCCGCTGCTGATCACCGATGAGTTCGAACGCGCGTCCAAGAAAATATTCCACGTTCGCGCGATCACTGGCTGGTTCGACCGATTCCACGACAGCGTCGGCGGCGCCCGCATCGAGCTTGCCACCAGGCGCGAGGGCGGCCTTCATCAATTTCGCGGCGACAACCAGCTCGTTACGGAACCGCCCGTTGATCGCCACTCCAGGGCCTTTTGAGATGATCCGCTCCAGGACTTCATCGCGACCGGCGATGTCTTTGCGGTCGTTCAACAACAACGCCAATTGCAGGCCCGCCCACGAATCTCCGAATTTTTCGAGCGATTGTCGTAGCGCGTTTGCCGCAGCATCGCGCTCGCCCGCGTAGAGGTAGGTCGTCGCTGCCGAAATGATCGATTCACGATCTCCGCGAGCCAGGAGCGCCGGCGCGCTCGCGATCGCGGCTTCCCGCGCCGCGCGGAGATCTCCGCGATCGTTCGCCAAACACCAGCCAAGCCACCGTTCGGGTCGATTGTAATGCGTTGCGTTTTCGCGGATCAGGTCGTGCGCGCGCCCCCAATTGCCGCGTTTTTCGGCGATCTGCGCGGCGAGGAGCAGCGAGTTGGATCGTCCAGACTCTGCCGCCGCATCTGCGTGCTTCTGCGCGCGCTCCAGATCGCCGGACTTCATGAAATGCTTGGCGATCTCTTCGTTCGTCGTCGCGTGAGACAAACTGTAATCCGGTTTGCTCAGTGACTCTTCGAGCGTTCGCAGCCAATTCGCTTCATCGTTTTGCGCCAGGTAATTGGCGGCCAGCATTTCGTACGCCCATTCGTCGGGCGCAATGCGAACATACGACTCCAGCGCCGGCCGCGCTTTGTCGTATTCCTTCAGTCTGGTATGCAATCGCGCCGCGGCGGCGTGCAGAGCGGGATGATCAGGATGCAGCGTTTCCCATCGGTCGATCTGCGTTGCTGCATACTCCGGATCGTGCTCGATCAACGCCGCGATCGCGACCGGTGAATACGGAGAGATCATCAGCACCGCTAACGCGAACGATCGGCGATCGCGCGAGTCGTTCCGCCCCTGCCGCACCACTTTTTGCTGAAGGTCGTACGCGGTCATGTCGGCGTGTGCCCACGCTTGATCCGTCGCCGCGCGGGCGGGCATCGCCTTGCGATCGGTGTCATTGACCTGTCGGATGATCGGCATGGCAGACCAGGTGACGTCGGAAAACTTGATCCCGCGCAGCATTCGCGCGCGGTCCTCGTCGCGATCGGCGTTGACTTCTTCGACCGCCGCGCGATACGGATGCGCGTCGATCAGCGGCTGCACGTCGCGGGCAAAGTCGCTCTGATCCCACCCAAGACTGCTTACCTCGAAATGCGCTCGCCGATAGACCTGGACGAACGCGATCTGGCGAAGCATCTCGCCGAGCATCGCGAGCGACGGCTCGACACGGTCGGCTTCTGCCGAATGAATCAGCGAATCAGCCAGCGCCGCTGCGGCCGCTATGGGCGGGTGCGCGTCCGGCTGCTGCGCGTCGGCAAGACGCGCGCTCACGGCCTTGGGCAACTGATCGATTTGAGCGATCCGCTGAGGCGCGCCTGCAATCAGCGCGCGCAGGCCAGCTTCCGTGGTCACGTGTTTCAATCCCACGCCGCCAGCCGACGTCATCGCATCGACCACGCGAAAGCAATCGGGTACGGCTTCGAGCAGGATCTGTCCGTACTCGATACGCAAGACCGGACTGCCGATGTCTTCGATGCTCAGCAACGAGAGATAAACAGCCAGATTCTTGTGCGCCACCGACGCTGTTGCCAGCTCGGCGAGTCGCGCAGTCTGGAAGCGACATGACGCGTCGAGCAGCGCAACGAACTCCGGAGCCTTCTCGTCGCTCGCTGCCGACAGCGTCTGAGCCGACGCAAGATCTTCCAGCGCGTGGACGTGCAGTCCGCACAGCGTCAACGCGTAAGCGCGATGCCACATCGCGCTGGCCGACTTCGGATTCGCCGCGACCATCCGCTGCGCATAAAGCAATGACCTCGCGGCGAACACCTTGCTCGACGCGGTGAGATGATATCGGGTTAACTCGCCGAGGTTCGCATACGCGCGCACCAGGACGCCCAGCAACGCTTCCGATTCCCCGTTTTGGCGGATCGCGCGATGGGTGTCACGGAGGATCCCGTAGTACGCCAACTCGTTCAGCTGCTCGAGACGTTCCTCGACTTTCGGCGGCGGTGCGGATTTCGAGTCGCGCGGATTCGCAGTGCCATCAATGCCGCGTTTTCTTAGCGTCTCGGCAAACAGCCCCCGCGACGCCTCTTCGCAGGACACCAAGAGATCCATGTAACCCACACCGAGCCCTTGCGGTCCGAACGGAAGTGGAAACGTCAGAGGAGCGCTTTCCTCTGCGTTGTTGCTGAAGATCACCGTTGCAATCGCGCTATCGGGCGGAAGTAATTCCATCTTGATTTCGACGCTGCGAGCAATCGGCTCAGCCAAAAATGGCTCGCCGAGCGCCGCGTCGCGCGTGGCGAGGCCCAGCTCGTCGCGCGCGGCGATCAGCAGGCTCTGACGGATCAGCTCGCGAACGAGCAGGTACGTTCGATGAAGCTTCGTCGATTGTTCCGGCTCGCGATCCGCGACGCACAACACCATCGCGGCATCCGCGCGAACGTTCGCGGCGCGCGACGGTGACGGCACGAACAGCGAAGTGATGGTGACGACGACCGCCGCCAGCGCAGCGGCAAGAACTGAGATCGTCCGATTTTGCATGCGCCTCCCTCGATGACCGTGAATTCAACTTGTACTTTGCTGCAAGCGCATTTGCGAGCGCATTTGAAAGCTCGGACGGTTTCCGGATAATCCCGACCATGAGACGTGCGAAGATCAGCATCATTGGCGCCGGAAATGTCGGCGCGACGTGCGCCCACTGGGCGGCAAGCAAGGAACTTGGCGACATCGTCTTGGTCGATATCCCGCAGGTCGAAGGGATGCCGCAGGGCAAAGCGCTCGACCTGTTCGAGTCATCGCCTGTCGAAGGATTTGATTCCAAGATCGTCGGCGCGACGAACTATGAACCTACCGTCGGCAGCGATGTGGTGATCGTGACCGCCGGAGTCGCGCGCAAACCGGGAATGAGCCGGGACGACCTGATCAACATCAACACGAAGATCGTGAAGGACGTCGCCGAGAACGTCGCGCGGCATTCGCCGAACGCGGTGATGATCGTCGTTAGCAATCCGCTGGATGCGATGGTTTACGTTGCGTGGAAGGCAAGCGGGTTCGACACCAAGAAGATTCTCGGCCAGGCCGGTGTGCTCGATACGGCGCGATATCGCAGCTTCCTCGCGATGGAGATCGGCTGCAGCGTCGAAGACGTTCAAGCCCTGCTGCTCGGCGGCCATGGCGACGACATGGTGCCGCTCAAGCGTTACACGTTTGCCGGCGGCATTCCGGTCACGCAGCTCGTGAAGCCCGAACGGCTCGAAGAGATCATCAAGCGCGCCCGCAACGGCGGCGCAGAGATCGTCGGCCTGCTTAAGACCGGCAGCGCCTATTACGCCCCCGCCGCCGCGACCGTGCAGATGGCCGAGGCGATCGTGCGCGACAAGAAACGCATCCTCCCGTGCGCCGCCTATTGCGACAAGGAATACGGCATCGGCGGATATTTCGTCGGCGTGCCCTGCGTGCTGGGCACGGAGGGCGTCGAGCGCATCATCGAGGTCGAGCTGGACGCGGAGGAAAAGCAGATGTTCCAAACCAGCGTCGATCACGTGAAAGAACTGGTCAAAACGGTCAAGATGTAAAGCGGCCGCCTCTGCGAAGGACCACTGATTTGAGAAAAATCGCGATTCTGTTCACCGTCGTCTGCGTCGCGCTGGCGGGCTGCACCGGCACGCCGCGCGTCGTGCCATTGAATCAGCAGAAGGTGATCGATCGCGCAAATATCGAAGTTCCGACCGGCACGGCGTTGTACGTTGAAGTTGATGGTCTGACCGCGCCGACGAGCCTCTGTTTCGACAACACGGTCGGCGAACACAACGGCACGATCCTGATCGCCGAGGGCGGCGCCGGCGGCAATGCCATTCGCATCCTCGGGATCAAACCGGATCGTTCGATCGTTCAAGTGTATCCGCAAGGCCAACCGCTGCCGCAGCCGCTGGCGTTCCTCAATCGCGGTTTCAAAATGTATGGCCCGATCGGCGGCATGTGCGTCGCCGGCGGTCGCATCATTGTCAGCCACCGCGACGCCAACGGCATGGGAATGATCTCGTCGATTGGCTACGACGGCTCGCACAAGACAGTTGTCGCCGACATGCCTTCACAGGGTGACTACGGCGTGACGGACCTGGCGCTCAATCCGCTCAACGGCCGTATCTATTTCGGCGTGGGCGCGGCAACCAACAGCGGCGTGGTGGGGCTGGACAACTGGCAGAACGGCTGGGTGCACGAATTTCCTGGGTTTCATGACGCGCCGCTCGTCGCGCTGAACCTTTTAGGCAAGCGTTTCGATACGAAGAACCCGCGTGCGGGACTGTTCGGCGGCGCGGATATCGCCGTCACCGGGCCGTTCCAGTCATTCAACAGCAGCCAGCAGATTCGTATCTCGGCATCGCCAAATGGCCGACCGACCGCGGCGATCTATTCGATCTCACCCGGCGGCGGCGACCTGCGCGTCGAGGCGCACGGCATCCGCCTTCCGCGCGGCCTGATCTTCAATGAATACGGCCAGATGTTCTTCACCAACAATGGCATGGAGATGCGCGGCACGCGTCCGGTGAAGGACGATCCGGACACCCTCATGCGCCTCGGTGCCGGCACGCCATGGTATGGCTGGCCCGACTTCAGCACCGATCTTTACCCGATCGACGAAGCGCGCTTTCAGCCACCGATGGAAATGGTCATCAAGAGCGGTTACCCGGAGCTTGCGCCGCTGATCGATCATCGCGGCAGCAACCTGACCACGCCGGATCAGTTCCGCTCGCAGTTGCTTTACGGCACGTTCGAATCGCAGTCGGGTGCCGCCAAGCTCGACATCGTTCCCAACGCCGGGCCACTGAAGATGTTCGCCGGCCAGGCGATCGTGACACTGAGCGGAGACCGCGCACCCTGGGCGACGAGCGGACAAAAGCTCGTCGGGCCGATCGGTTACAAGATTGAGCGGGTCGATATCGATCCGCAGAAAAAGTCCCGCAACGAATTCATCCGCAATACATCCGGAAAGCCCGCAAGCTGGATGGGCAACGGCGCAGTCGGCCTGGAGCGCCCGTGTGACGCGAAGTTCTCGGCGGATGGAACGCTGTACATCCTGGACACGGGCCAGATGCGCGTCGAAAACGGCAAGGAAAAAGTCTCGCGCGGCACGGGACGCCTGTTCAAGCTCGTCGCCGAAGACGCGACGACTCAGCCGGCGACCCAACCGGCTACGCGATCGACTTCACACAAGTGACTCGGCAAAGAGCTCTGCCGCGCGCGCCTTTCCAAGTCGCATCGCCAGCCAACCGCATCTCGTAATGCGACTTGGGTCCAAGCGCGCGAACATTGTCGAGACGCAGCAGGTCCTGAAAACTTGCGCCGTCGAAGAAGAACATTGAATCGAACTTCACCTGCTCAGGTGAGATATCAATCGCACGCATGCCGTCCGCATCGCATTCGACAAGGTACGCTGCTGACGAGCCGTGCTTGTCACACGGCTCGAGGAATTGAAACGCAATACACCGATCTTCCAGTAACGCTCGCCCGCGCAGCCATCGCCTGGCGGCGCGGATGATCGGCGACAAACCGTACTGATGATCGTGATATCCGCGGCCGCGGAATGGGATCGCTTGGCCGTCAAACCGAATCTCACCTTCGACGTCGCACAACGCATTCGCGATGATCCAGTGGTGCGATCGAGTGAGCAACTCTCGCTCGCTGGCGGCGTGTGTGAACAACGGCTTGAACGACAATCGCGCAGTGAGCTGCTCGTCGCCGAGCCAGAGCATCAGTGCGTCATTCTCAACCGCCAATCGATTTGCGCCCATCTGCACCTCCAGCGCATCGAACCGCGACGAGAATTGCTCGGCCGGTACTCTCGAGAAGAACTCGGTCTCAGGTTTGCCGTCACGATAGACCGACAGTTGAACCGAGATGTACTCGCTCGGTATCGGCGGCGCGTGACGCGTCGGATGTTTCGCGTACCTTGAATAGCGATCGAGATAGTCAGTACTGAACGGATCGCCGTAAGACATCGCCACGACGATCTGCCGATCGTGTTCGGCATCTTCAGCATCGAAGTGCCACCACTCGTATCCGCCAGGTGCGGTCACGTTATGCCAGGCATCGGCGAAAGACGGTTGCTGGAAGAGTTCGATCGTGTTGATCATCGGCGGAACAGGTTGGGCATCGGTTCGTGCGAGAGTCGCCGCGCCAAGCGCCAGGCGCGCGGCAATTGCGCGATCTGCCGGGCGGTCGTCATCGTGATGCGATGTGGGAATCCGATCGTGTCGAGAGTCTCAGCGTGAACAACCGCGAGCAAGCTCGCGACTAAACGCGAACCGTCGCCGGCGAGCCAGCAGATTCCGGCGGCGCCCTCGGCAAGCCATTGTCGTGCGCGATCGATCTGCGACTGTTCAGGGTTGGTCGCCGCATCGCGCAAGATCGACGTGAGCCGGATGCCGCTTCCCATCGCAGCGGCTTGGCGCTTCGCATCGCTGTGCTGCAATCCTAGAACACAGCTCATCATCAACCCCACAGCGCCGCCGATGAGACGGCAGTGTTCTTCGAACGATTCGAAGCTCGCAGTTCGCCTCGTTTTCATCGCCAGCCGGCAACCGTGCGCGAAGTCGAGGAAATACTGCTTGTCGATCTCAAACTGGCGCGCCACCCGCGCGAAAGCCGCCAACGAATGCTGTTGCGGCGAACGCGATTCGAGCGCGGGCAGCTCAAGTCGATCCTCGAAGATCTCGTCGAGCCGATCCGACAGCAACTGCAGCCGTGTCTCGACCTGATCGAGCGCGCAACCGCCGGATGCTTTCTCCTCCTCGATCTGCGGCAGCGAGATCGCCGGATGCGTCCGACGCACGGTCGAGCCCACGAGCGGTGCGTCTTCGGGCACGTCGATCGCTTCGACGATCATCCGGCAAAACGCCCATACCGCGTGCACCGCGTCACGCTTGCGCCGCGGGAGGAAGAAGGATGCCAGCTGAAACTCGCGCGGGTCGGTACGGCACAGCTCGCGCGCGGCGGCGAACCCGCGACGCAATTCCTCGCCGCGATCGATCCTCGGAACGGATTCGGACACCGTGTGCACAATTGCCATGATGCTTACCCAACCATACGCGTCAAACTGTAGAATCAGACGCAGCGAATCGTATGCACGCGAACGACACGATCACCATCAGCGGCGCGGCTCCGGTGGAAGCCTTTGAAGATGGCTCGTCATCCGCCGCCGAACAACCGCCGCTCAGGCAGATCACCGTGCCGCGTCAGCTCGGGCCCGTAAAGATGCAGCGCGAGCTCGGCTTGGCCTCGGCCTCGCGCTGCGCGCTCTCCACCACGCGCAGCACCACGCCGGCCAGGTCCACCGGCAGCCGGTTCAGCTCCATCTTGCCGGCCACGATGCGCGAGACGTCGAGCAGGTCGTTGATGAGCTGGGCCTGCATGCGGGCGTTGCGCTCGATGACGTCGAGCGCGTAGCGCGTGCGGTCGGCCGGCAGGCGGCCCGGCCGCAGGAGCGCGATCCAGCCGAGCATCGCCGTCAGCGGCGTGCGCAGCTCGTGGGAGAGCACGGCGAGGAACTCGTCCTTGGCGGTGTTGGCTGCCTCGGCCTCCGCGCGCGCGGCGCGCTCGGCGTCGAGCAGGCGGCCGATCTCGGCCTCGGTCTGGCGCCGCTGCGTGAGATCGCCGAGGGCGACGATGCTGCCCACGATCCGGCCGTCCACCAGAAGGGGCTGGGCGGCGTACTCGGCGGGAAACGACGTGCCGTCCCGGCGCCACACCAGCTCGTCGGTCACGAAGGCGGCCGTGCCCAGCTCGACCGCGCGATAGATCGCGCAGTCCTCGCGCGGGTACGGGCGGCCGTCGGCGCGGCGCGGGTGCAGCAGCGCGTGCATGTCACGGCCGAGCACCTCGTCGGCCGGCCAGCCGAGCATGTCGGCGCAGGCGCGGTTGATGAACGTGCAGCGCCCCTCGCGATCGACGCCGAACAGCCCCTGCGCCGCGCACTCCAGCAGCGCCATCCGCTCCTGCAGCAGGCGCCGCTCGGCGGCCGCCGTCGCCTCGAGGCGCCGGTGGTAGCGATGGGCCGACTCGCTCGCCCACGCGATGCCGATCCCCACGAGGGTGAACAGCCCGAGCGCGGCGACCTCCCCGAGCTCCCGGCCGCCCGTCGGGTCGAAGACCTCGCCCAGCCACAGGTAGTCGATGACGACGATGGAGGCCAGGGTGGCGAGCACGCCCGCGCGGAAGCCGCAGCACCACGCGCTGAGCATGACGGCCGGGTAGAAGGTGAAGAACGGCAACCGCGCGCCCCAGAGCGGCTCGAGCGCGACGCGCGTGAGAGCCGCGACGAGGACGGCGACGAGGGGGAGGCCGTACTGCCGCAGGTTCGCGGATCGGAGAAACGAGGTGAAACGCAACAACGTGCCTGGATGGTACCGCGATTTTTCGGACGCGCCAGCGACAAAGCATTTCGTTGCACATGGCGCGTCCAACTTTTACAACGAGCGGATCAGCCTTCGGCGGACACCACCGGCGTGATGGCCACCATCCAGTCGGGCACGGCGATCATCTTGCTGGTCGCCGGGTCCCAGCACGCGTGCAGCGTGGACCCCGTCGCCACCGGCTGGCCCGCCTCGTTGACGATCTCGTAGGCGAAGCGGAAGCTGGCGCGCTTGCGCTCGCTGACCCAGCAGCGCACCTCCAGCAGGTCGTCGAGCCGCGCCGGCCGCACGTAGCGCACCGTGGCCTCCACCACCGGCAGGTGGACCTTCTGATCGACGTCCGACATCGGCATCCCCTGCTGCCGCAGATACTCCACGCGCCCCACCTCGAAGTACGTCAGATAGTTCCCGTAGTACACGACCTTCATGCAATCCGTCTCTTGATACCGCACCCGGATCTTCGCCGCCGCGATCACTACAGATACTGGCCGTAGCGAATTTTTTCGACCACACCCCGCACCCGCTTGTACGCGTCGATCGAGAGCAGGAGATCGTCCGTGGTGACGGGGCCCGGCTCGGCGCCGGCGCCGCTGTGGTGCACCTTGGCCTCCAGCGCGCGGCGGATGATCTCCGAGATGTCGGCGCCGCTCATGCCGCCCATGACCGGCAGCACCTTGCGGTAGTCGATCGGCTCGAACAGCGGGCGGCCGGCGTTGCGCTCGGTGCGCGCCTTGATCAGCTCCATGATCTCGCGCTGGGCCTCGGCGTCCGGCAGCGGCACCTCGACCAGGTGATCGAGGCGGCCCGGCGCGACGAGCACGGCGTCCACCGCGTCGGTGCGGCTGGTGGCGCCGACGACCAGCACGCGACTGCCCCCGTGCAGCGCGTCGAGCTTCTCGCAGAGCGCGGCCACCAGGCGCGCGCTCGCCTCGCGCGCGGCCGGCGGCGGCAGCACGTGCTCGAGCGAGAGCGCCTCGGCCTCGTCGAGGAAGAGCACCGCCTTGCCCTCGCCGCCGGCGATCCTCAAGATCTCCTGCAGGAGCTCGCCGGTATTGGCGCCGAACTTCGACGTGAGGTTGAGCAGCTTCACGTGATAGAAGATCGCGCCCGCGGTGGTGGCCAGCGCGCGCGCGAGCTTGGACTTGCCGGTGCCGGGCGGCCCATAGAGCAGCAGCCCCTTGGGCGGCGGAATGCCCCAGCGCTCGTAGGACTCGGGGCTCGTCAGCGCCAGCGCGAAGCCGCGCAGCAGATCCTTGGCCGCCTTGAGCCCGCCCACCTCGTCGAACGACACCTCGGGATGGATCTCGGTCTCGACGCGGCCGGTGAGGTCGCCGAACTTCTCGCCGAGCTTCGCGAAGACGTCCTCGAGGCGGCGCTGCAGCGCCCACTGCAGATCGTCGGGCGGCAGGCGCGACATCAGATGCGCGGGCCCTTGTCGACCGTGCGACTCGTCGTACGCATGCTCGCCTCCCCGCGGTCCTCGACGATCAGCGCCTCAGTATACGTCTCAACGCGACGGCGGGCGGCCCAGTCGCGTCGAGAGCGCGCCGCCGATGGTGAGCAGCACGGTGAGCGCGGACCACATCACCGCGTAGCCGGCCGCGTGGGCGACCCACCCGAACAGGAAGGCGCCGGCCGTGTTGCCCACCAGGAACATGGCGCTGAAGAGGCCGACCACCGAGGCGCGCCGCTCCTCGGGCGTGTCGTCGGTCACGAGCGCGGCGAGGCCGGGGTAGAGAAAGCCGTGGGCGCCGCCGGCGACGAGGCCCACCAGCACCAGCGAGGGGACCACCGGGGTCGCGCTCGTGCGGGTCACCAGCACGCCGAGGGCGGCCAGCAGCAGCGTGGCCGAGGCCTGCACGAACATCGAGGGCACGATGACGGCCCGGCGGCCGCGCGTGTCGATCAGCCGGCCGCCCGCGATGCGCACCGCGATGGCCGAGGCGGCGTAGCCCGTGTAGAACAGCGACAGCGTGGTGACGCCGAGGTCCTCGGCGAACGTCGGCATGAACGCGAAGACGGTGCCGGAGCCGAGGCCGAAGAACACCGACACCAGCATCGGCAGCCGCACCACGTCCTCCAGGGCCGCCCGCATGCGGCCCGGCGCCAGCCGCAGCACGGCGTCGCGGCGCGTCTCGCGCATCGGCCACACCAGCGCGACCGTGCCCACCGCGAGCACGGCCGAGACCACGAACAGCGTGCGGAAGCCCCAGCGCCGCACGATCCACTCGCCGGCCAGCGGCGCGAACGCGGTGGAGACGAAGCCCGACACGCCGTAGATGCCGAGCGCCCAGCCGCGCTGGGCCGGCGGGATGATGTCCACCACGTAGGAGAACGCGCCGACGAAGAACGTCGAGAACGCCAGGCCCTGGATCAGGCGGACGAGGGCCAGCAGCGGAATGCTGCCCGGCAGCGTGGCCAGCAGCGAGGCCGCCACGTTCAGCGCCACGCCGGCCAGCATGAACGGCCGCCGGCCGATCACGTCGACCCACGGCCCGATGAGCGGCTGGCAGATGATGCCCACGCCGCTGTAGAGGCCCATCACGAAGCCGATCTCGATCTCGGTGCCGCCGAGCTGCTGGATGTAGAGGGGCAGCAGCACGAAGCCGTTCATGCTGAGGAAGAAGGAGAAGTTCGTGACCGTCGCCAGCGCGAAGGGCGAGGGGCGGGGCAAAGGCACCCGGCCATTTTACGGCGTGTTATCGTCCGCTCCAGCATGACGACGCCATGACGGCCACGGATGCGCTGCGCGCCGCGCTCGGCGGCGGCGGCCAGGCGCGCACGCTCACGCTCGACCGCGGCTTCCAGGGCCTGCCCGACACGGCGCACGGCGGCAGCGTGCTGGCCGCGTTCGACACGGTGGCCGGCCGCGCGGGCCCTCGCACGCTGCGCGGGCACTATCTCAGGCGCGTGCCGCTCGGCACGTCGCTGGCGCTGCGCGTCGTCCGCGGCGCGGGCTTCACGCTGCTCGACGGCGACACCACGCTCGTCGAGGGTCTGGTGGAGGACGCCGCGGGTGACGCCGGCGCCACGGTCGCGCCGCCGGCCGCCTCGGCGATGCCGTTGCCGATCTCGCGCGGGTGCTTCGCGTGCGGCACCGACAACCCGCTCGGCCTCGGCGTCCTGCTGCGCGCCGACGACGCCGCGGTGGGGGCCACGTGGCCCGCGCGCCCCGGCTTCCGGCGCGAGGACGGCACCCTGGCGCCGCTGGCGCTCACCACGCTGCTCGACGAGGCGGCGTTCTGGCTGGGCGCGCTGGCCACCGGCGAGTCCGGCATGACGACCGAGCTGCGCGTGACCCTGCACGCCGAGGTCAAGGGCGACGACACGCTCAGCGTGGCCGGCGCGCGCGCCGCCGTGCGCGCGCACGCCGACGACGCGCGTTACTGGGACACGGCGATCGCCGCGCGCGACTCCGCCGGGCGCCTCGTGGCCACGGCGGCCATCACGTTCGTGGCCGTGCGCGGCGCCGCCCGCCGGCTGGCCACCGGCATGCTGGCGGTCAACGACGCCGCCGTCCTCCGCCGCGTCTTCCCCGCCTACGTGCGCTGACCGCGGCCGTCCGGGTGACATCGCCGTGTCGGCCGGCCGTCACTCACGACACGAGCCGCCGCCGGGAACCCTTTAGGTACGCGTCGTCCCGCGGGGCGCACGCTTGGCCCCGTCCTTGCTCCTTCTCGCCCGGTTTGCCGACACTTCAGGGGAGGTGGACATGACGCACGCCGACGATTCTGCGGTCATCGCGCGGCTCGAACGTCTGGAGCGCCAGCAGCGCCGCTGGCGCGGCGCGGCCGTGGCCGGCGGGCTCGGCCTGGTGGCCCTGGCGCTCATGGGCCAGAAGCACGCGGGGCGCACCGTGGAGGCCGAGCGCTTCGTCCTCCGCGACGGAAACGGACGCGTGCGCGCCGAGCTGCTGATGGTGGAGGGGGAGAAATCCGTCGCGCTGCGCTTCAAGGACGGCGACGGGATGCCGCGCTTGACCCTCGGCACGGAGAACGGCGCCGCCGTGGTCGTGCTCAACGAGGCGGGCGGCAAGCTGCGCGCCGGGCTGGTGACCCTGCCCCACGGCGCGCCCGGCCTCAACCTCTACGACGGCGGCGGCAAGCCGCGCGCCGAGCTGAGCCTCAACCGCGACGGCGCCCCCGCCCTCACGTTCAACGACCGCGACGGCTTCGCGACCTGGAAGACGACCGGGCGCTGAGCGCGAAGCCTCAGCGCAGGCCGCGGAAGAACGCGCGGACGTCGGCGGCGAGCGCCTCGGGCTCCTCGAGCGCGGCGAAGTGGCCGCCGGCGGCCATCGGGGTCCAGCGCTGGATGTTGTAGACGCGCTCGGCCCACGCGCGCGGCGGGTGCAGGATCTCCTTGGGGAACGACGCGTACGCCGTCGGGACCTTCACCGGACGCTTCTCGCTGATGGGCCAGGCGCTGTGCGCGCGCGCGTAGTACGGCCAGAACGACGAGCCGATGGCGCCGGTGGCCCAGTAGAGCATCACGTTGGTGAGCAGCGTGTCCTTGGAAAAGCGCCGCTCGACGTCCCCGCCGCAGTCGCTCCACGTGCGGAACTTCTCCACGATCCAGGCGGCCAGCCCGGCCGGTGAGTCGCTGAGCCCGTAGGCCAGCGTCTGGGGCTTGGTGCCCTGGATCTGCATGTAGCCGGTCTCCTCGCGCATCCAGTGGGAGATCTCCTCGAGGTACGCCTTCTCCTCCTCGCTCGGATTGGGCGGCAGCGCCTGGTCGCGCCGCACCGCGAGCAGGTTCACGTGGATGCCGGCCAGCTTGTCGGCATGATTCGCGCCGAGGATGGACGTGATGAAGGCGCCCCAGTCGCCGCCCTGGGCGGCGAAGCGGCGATAGCCGAGGACATCGCTCATCAGCGAGGCGAAGAGATCGGCGATCTCCACGATGCCGAAGCGCGGCTGGCCCGGCGTGAACGACAGCGTGTAGCCGGGCAGCGAGGGCGCGACGACGGTGAACGCATCGGCCGGATCGCCGCCGAAGCGCGCGGGGTCGGTCAGCATCGGGATGATCCGCTCGAACTCCACGATCGAGCCGGGCCAGCCGTGCGACAGGAGCAGCGGCAGCGGCGCCGGCCCCACGCCCGGCTCGTGGATGAAGTGCAGGTCGATGCCGCCGAGCGGCACGCGGAACTGCCGCCAGCGGTTGAGCCGCGCCTCCTGCGCGCGCCAGTCGTAGCGCGCCCGCCAGTAGGCGACCAGGTCCTTCATGTACGCGAGGCTCGTGCCGTGCTGCCAGCCGGCGCCGGGCGCCTCGTCGGGCCACCGCACGCGCTCGAGCCGTGCGCGAAGGTCGGTCAGCACGTCGTCCGGCACGTGGAGCTGGAAGGGCTTCGGCGTCATGCAGTCTTCTCCGCGTCGATCCACGCCTGCCAGTCGCCGGCGGCGTGGCCGACCGTCACCTTGCCGCCGTTGCGCACGAGCGGGGTTTTCAGCAGCCGCGGCTCGGTCAGCGCGCGGTCGAGCAGGCGCTGCGGCGAGTCGCCGGCCACGCGCAGGCCGAGGGCCTTGTAGCGCGCGCCTTCTTTATTGATCAGGGCGGCCGGCCCGAAGCGCTCGGCGAAGCGCCGCAGCTCGCCCTTGGCGGCCGGGCGCTCGTCGAGGTCGACGAAGTGCACGGCGATGCGCCGCTCGGCGAAGAAGCGCTGCGCCTTGCGCGTCTCCTGGCAGTCCTTGAACCCGAAGATCTGGACGTTCACGCCCGCGCGAGGCGTTCGGCGCGCGCCTTCAGCTCGTGCCAGACCTCCAGCGCCACGTGGGGGTGGCCGAGCGTGTTGGCGCGGCCGGTATGCGAGCCGTGGTAATCCGAGCCGCCGGTGGCCACGAGGTCGTGCGTACGACAGATCGCGCGATACGCCTCGATCTGACCGGCCGAGTGCTCGGGATAGAAGGTCTCGATCCCCGCGAGGCCCGCCCGCACGAGCTCGGGAATCATCGCGTCGCGATCGGCCAGCCCGGGGTGCGCGAACACGGGCACCCCGTGCGCGCGACGGATGACCGCGACCGCCTCGGCGGGCGTGAGCCGCCGGCGCGGCACGTTGGCGGGGCCGCCCGAGCGCAGGTAGCGGTCGAAGGCCTCGCGCACGGACTTCACGTAGCCGCGCTTGATCATGGCCTGAGCGACGTGCGGGCGCCCGGGCGAGCCCTCCTTGCAGAAGGCGAACACCTCGTCGGCCGTCAGCGGCAGGCCCAGCTCACCCAGCCGCTCCACGATGCGATGCACGCGCCCCGTGCGCTCGGCGCGCTGCTCGACCAGGAACGCCTCGAACCACTCCGCTTGCCAGTCCACGCAGTAGCCGAGCACGTGGATCTCCGCGCCCTCGACGTCGCAGTTGATCTCGAGCCCGGGCACGATCTCGATCCCGTGCCTGGCCGCCTCGTCCATCGCCTCCGGCAGTCCCGAGACGGAGTCGTGATCCGTGACCGCCAGCACGCGCACCCCGTGCTTGGCCGCCAGCTTCACCAGCTCGCGCGGCGACAGCGCCCCGTCGGAGGCCGTGGTGTGCGAGTGCAGGTCGACGCCGCCGGGCATCTACTTCCCGGGGTCGAGCAGGTACGTGAGGATCGTGCGGACCGCGCAGCCGGTGCCGCCCTTGGGGCTCAGCGGCGTGTCCTTCTCGACGAACGCGGGGCCGGCGATGTCGAAGTGCGCCCACGGCCGCTCGCCCGCGAACTCCTTGAGGAAGAGCCCGGCCGTGATGGCGCCGCCGCCGCGCGGGCCGACGTTGTTCATGTCGGCCACGTCGCTCTTGAGGTTCTCGCGGTACTCGTCCACCAGCGGCAGCTGCCACACCCGCTCGCCGGCGGTCTCGGCCGCGGTCAGCAGCCGATCGGCGAGGGCCTGGTCGTTGGAGAAGAGGCCGGAGACCAGCGGGCCGAGCGCGACGACGCAGGCGCCCGTCAGCGTGGCCATGTCCACGATCTCGTCGCAGTCGAGCTTCTGCGAGGCGTAGCAGATGGCGTCGCCCAGCGTCAGGCGGCCCTCGGCGTCGGTGTTGCCGATCTCCACCGTGGTGCCGTTCATCGCGCGCAGCACGTCGCCGGGACGGATGGCCGCGCCGGAGGGCATGTTCTCGGTGGCCGCGATGAGACCGTGCACCTCCACGGCGGGCTTGAGCGCCGGCAGCGCGCGCATGATGCCGAGGACGGCGGCGGCGCCGGACATGTCGTCCTTCATCCGCAGCATGCCCTCGGCCGACTTGAGGTCGAGGCCGCCCGAGTCGAACGTGATCCCCTTGCCGATGACCGCCACCTTCTTGCGGCGGCGGCCCGACGGGACGTAGGCGAGATGGATGAACTTCGGCGGCTGCTCGCTGCCGGCCGCCACGCCGAGGAACATGCCCATGCCGAGCTTCTGGCAGTCGGCGCGGTCGAGGATCTCCACGCGCACGCCGCCGGCCTTGGCGATGTCCTGCGCGACCTTGGCCAGGTGCGTGGGATGCACGTCGTTGGCCGGGGCGTTGATGAGGTCGCGCGCGAGCCACGTGGCCTGGGCGAAGATCTCGCCGCGGCGCGCGCCCTCGGTGGCGTCGCGGCGCTGGCGGCCGTCGGGCTCGGCCACCTGCAGCGTGTCCACCTGCTTGTCGCTCTTCTCTCGCTTGTAGCGATCGAACGTGTAGGTGCCGAGGATGCTGCCCTCGACGATGGCCTGCGCGCGCTGGCGCGCGGGCAGCCGGTCGCCGAACACCTCGATGGCCACGCTGCGGGCGCCCAGATCGCGCGCACGCCGCAGACCGGCGGCGGCGGCGCGGCGCAGCACTTCCGCCGTGATGTCGCCGCGGCGCCCGAGGCCGACGACGACGACGCGCTTGGACGGCAGCTTGCCGTTGGTGTGCAGGTGCGTGACGCCGCCCACCTTGCCCTGGAACTTCTCGGCCTGGAGCACGTCGGCCAGTGCGCCGCCGCTCGCCTGGTCCAGGCGCGCGGCCGGCTCGCGCAGCTTCTTGTCGTCGGCGTACACGCCCACCACGACGGCGTCGGCGGCCACCGCGCCTATCGCCTGCCCCACCACGCTCACGTTCATCGCACTCGCCCCTCTGCGACCGCCACCGCGCGCCGGATCATGTCCATCAGTCCGTCGGTCGTGTCGAGTCGCTCCACGTCGTCCACGTCCACCCACTGCGCCTCGTCCGCGTCGCTCGCCGCGCACAGCGTGCCCGACTCGAGGGACGCGACGTAGTCGACCAGCACCCAATGATAGCGAATGCGCCCCTCGCCATCGCGCACCACCCGGTCGAGGATGCCGGCCACCTCGCCCACGCGGATCTCGAGCCCGCACTCCTCGGCCACCTCGCGGCGGATCGCCTCGCGCGTCGTCTCGCCCAGCTCGACCATGCCGCCCGGCAGGCTCCACTTGCCCATGAGCGGCGGCTTGCCGCGGCGCACGAGGAGCACGCGCCCGTTGTCGAGCACGACCGCGCCCACGCCCACGCGCGGCACGCTCGGATACTCGCGCCCATCGCTCATGCCGGCGCCGCGAGCCACTCCGGGCTCGCGTACCGCTCGCTCACCAGCCGCTCGACGCGCGCCGTCTCGTCGTCGCTGAGCCCGCCGGGCCGCAGCTCCAGCCCGTGCTCGCCCTCGAAGGCATCGCCGAGCGCCGCCGCCACGTCATCGAAGGACGGCCGGCGGCCGAGCGCCGCCTCCAGCGTGGTCAGCGTGGACAGCGGATCGCGTGTCGTCGGAAACAGCGCGCGCAGCCGCGGCGCGTCCACGCCGAGCAGCACGGCGCCGTGCTGGAGGAAGGAATCACCCTGCCGCCGCTGCGCGCTGCCCACGAGCTTCCTGCCGCCGGCCTCGATCTCGAACACGCCCGTGCGCGCGAAGCAGAACGCCGGCACCGGCCCGGCCGGCGGGCGCTCGGGCACGAGCTCGGCCGGCGCGCCCAGCGCATGCAGCCCGCGCAGCAGCGCGCGCCCGATCCACTGGTAGGTCTCGAGCAGATCGGGCCCGATGCCGAGATCGCCGGCCGTCGCCATCACGCTGTACGTGAGCTCACGCTCGGGCCCGTCGTGATAGATCGCGCTGCCCCCCGTCGGCCGCCGCACGAGTCCCACGCCCAGCGCGCGACAGGCGTCCACGTCGACGTCACGCCCCAGCGGCTGGCCGTACCCGAGCGACACCGTCGGCGGCGCCCACGCGAAGAACCGCAGCGTGGGCGGCGACGTCCCCGCCTGCCGCCCGCGCCACACCGCCTCGTCGACGGCCATGTTCGTCGCGCCATCGGTGGGCTCGGTGACCAGCAATCGCCAGGTGCGCTCGCTCATGATGTCTGCGCGAACGATACCACGCGCTAATGACCGACCGCGCGCGGGTGCATCGCCCAGATGGCGTGGTCCAGGTTTAAGCGAGTGCCATCCCAGTTCGGCATCAGCGTGTAAGCGTCCAGGGGAGCGGCTGCCTTCTCATCCGCCGGGACCGCCGGCAGCGGCGGTGCCTCGGGGATCACCCAGCCGTTCGGGGTCCGGAACTCCAGCTCTCCACCGGGCAAGCGCTCGACCTGGAAGCCCCCCTCGTGCACGAAGCGATGATGCCGCCGGCAGAGTGACGCGAGGTTCGACAGTGTCGTGGGCCCGCCGTTCGCCCAGTGCTTGATGTGATGGCCCTGCGTGAACCGCGACGCGCAGCCGGGGAACCGGCAGCCGTGGTCCCGATGCTGGAGCGCCCGGCGTAGCGCCGGCGGAATCGTCCGGGTCCGCGCGCCGACCTCGATCACGCGCCCGTCTGCATCGTGCGTCATGATCACACGGCTGGCGTCGCACGCGATCCGCCGGGAGTGTTCCGCGGAACAATACGCGCCGTCCTCGAGGGCTGACTGGCCCGGCTGGTCGGGATCGGCGAGCACGGCGGCGTCGACGTGGACGACCACCTGGTACCGTGCCCCGGAGGCCCCGGGGTCGAGGTCATGCGCGAGCGCGGCGTCGGCGATGATGCCCAGCGCATCCGCCTGCTGCTGGCCCGTGGTGGGGACGTACTGCCCCGCCGGATTCACCCGGCCTTCGGCGTACAGCCGGTCGGTCGCCGCCGTCAGCGCCTGGCGAACGACCGCGCCCACCTCGGGGGTGAGCCGGCCGCGGATGACGAACATGCCGTCGTCGTCCAGATGCATGGTCAGCGTCCGGCTGCGGTGCCGCTGTTCGGCCTCCTGATGCTCGGCGTTGCGATCGACCCGGCGCCAGGCCCGGGCCAGGGTCTCGACGTGGACAGCCGTACCGTTCCTGGCGAATGTCAGCAGGCGTTCTTCCGTCTCCGGGGTGGCCACGCGCGTCAGCGCGCGGACCTTGGAGTAGGAGATCTCGGCGCGGGCGAACGCGGCGCTGATGAGGGGCAGCCTGGACAGAGCACGGGCGACCCGAACGCGCTCGTATCCGGCGCGGAGGTTGAGGCCGACGCGCCAGGACAGCCACTCGGCGCACGACTTGGCGCCGGCATGGCCCCAGCCGCCGAGGGCGTCGAACTCCCGAATGAGGTTCAACAGGCGAGCGGTGGCGACTTCGATGTGGGCGGACAGCTCGGCGATCTCGTTGCCCACGCGCTCGGCGGCGATGACGTCGGGATGGACTGTGGTCTCGCTCGACATGTGGCCCTCCTCGATTGCTGAAATCTTAACGGCTGAATTCGGAGGGCCCTGCGAGGCGCGGGGTGAGGCGATCTCGTGCGCTGCGGGATTTCCGCGAGATCGCCCGTGAAGTACGCAGCAGCGGCGAGCCACGGATCGCACGACGCGAACCCAGCACGCCGCGCCGACGTGCACTTCCGGTCGTCACCGAACGCTGTCAATGCCCAAACTTGGATACACGTACAGGGCGCGGGGAGCTACGTCGACGCGGCCACCACCGGCCCGCGCTTCATCGCGGCGAAGAGCGCCAGGCCGATGCCCACCCACACGAGCTCGCGGAGGCGGCGCACGAGGCCGAAGGTCACGCCGTCGGCGCCGGTGAGGCCGAGGGCGACGAACGTCATGACGTAGCCGCCCTCCTGGGCGCCGAGGCTGCCGGGGATCAGGAACGTCGCGAAGCGGATGCCGGTGCCGAAGGCCTCGATCACCGTCGCGGTGACCAGCGAGACGGGGATGCCGAGGAACCAGAGGATCAGCCAGGTCTCGGCGATCCCGAGCAGCCAGGCGGCGAGGTGGAAGACGATGGAGAGGGCCAGGCGGCGCGGCTCGCGGCGATAGAAGTCGGCGAGGGCGGCGTCCACGCGGGCCGCGGTGCCGCTGCCGCTCAGGCGCCGGACGCCCAGGCGGTCCAGCAGCCGCGCGCTCCAGCCGACGAGCCCGCGCGTCTGCATCAGGATGAAGAGGGCCAGCGCGATCACTTCCAGTGCGACCAGCCACTCCATGGCCAGCAGCAGGCGGCTGCCGGCCAGCGTGACGACCGCGAGCGCGACGCCGAGCAGCAGGAAGATGCCCTGCGCGATGGTGATCGTCGTCTTGGCGATGATCACCGAGGGCACGCTCTCCTCGAGCGGCACGCGGTCGCGCAGCAGCCAGGCCTTCACGACCTCCCCCCCGAGCGCGGCCGTGGGCGTGACGATGTTGAAGGCCTCGCCGGCCAGGCGCGTGGCCAGCAGCGGGCCGAACGGCACGCGGTTGTGCAGGAAGGCGTAGCGCCAGCCGAGCGCGTCGAGCGCCATCACCAGCGCCATCGGGAACGCGAGGATCACGAGCAGGCGCCAGGAGAGGCGCGTCACCGAGTCGAGCACCGCGGCCGGATCGTTCTCGGCGACGAGCGCGACGAGGAAGCCCAGGCCCACCAGGAGCAGGAGGACGCGGAGCACCTTCACGGCGCGACAGCTCAGCTCTCGCGGTAGAGCAGCAGCAGCACGCCGATCACCGCCATCGCGCAGGCGGACAGGCGTCCGGGCAGCCGGTCCTCGGGGGCGGCCAGGCGCAGCTCGAGCCAGCGCCCCCAGCCGACCAGCACGCCCAGCACGCCGAGCGGCGCGTGCGTGACCTCGGTGAGGAACTCCTCCTTGAGGTTGAGGCTGGCGTGGGAATGCGTCAGCAGCAACCCGCCGCCCACGGCGCACAGCAGCGGGAAGAGCAGCGCCGCCCGCGGCGCGCGCAGCCGCCCGCTGCGCACCATCCACTCGAAGAGCCCGAAGATCACGACCAGCAGGACGAACGTGCGGTGCTGCAGCACGGACGGGTCGCGCATGCCGGCCCAGAATCCCTGCGGGCCGAGCGGCCACGCGCCGGGATCGTTGCGCACCATCATGAAGGCGGCCAGGCCCAGGAAGACGAGCGGCCAGTGGCGGGCCCAGCGCGCGCGGCCGCTGGCCAGCAACCCGAGCAGCCCCATGGTCAGCACGAACATGCCGGAGATGTGGTGGTTGAACTCCGACCACGCGCGGTCCTCGGCGGTGCGCGGCGCTTCCTTGTCGTGGATCGGCAGCGCGTCGATGGGCGGCGACGACAGGCGCGGCAGGCGCGGCACGAAGCGCGTGACGACCTCGGCCGGGGTCGCGCGGTCGGCCACCACGTCGACGGCCGGCGGCAGCGACGTCAGCGACGCCGCCGCGAACAGCACGGTGAGGCCGAGGCCGAGCTCGACCTCCACGTAGCGCCGCAGGCGCAGGGGCGCGGCCGCATCGTCGCGCGGCAACCGGCGCACGACGAAGAAGTTGACCGCGCCGAAGACGAGCAGCAGCCCGAGCATCGCCGCCTTCGTCATCACCATGAGGCCGTACGCCGTGCCGACCATGCCGCGCACGCTGTCCACGTAGCCGAGCGTGAGGCCGACGCCGGCGGCCAGCAGCGTCCCCACCGCCACCATGGCCAGCGTGGAGAACCGGCGCAGCAGCACGCCGGGCGCGACGGGATCGCGGCGCAGCGCGGTGACGATCAGGTGGAGCAGGCCGCCGATCCACGCCGCCGCCGCGAGCTGGTGGAGCGCGTCGAGCAGCAGCAGGAGGCCGCGCCCCTCGAGCCGCGCGGCCGCGTGGCTCGTCCACGCCGCGCTCACGACCAGCGCGGCCACGCCGCCCAGCAGGATCGGCCACCACGTGCCGGCGCGCTCCGCCCGCCGCACGGACAGCGCGCCGAGCAGGATGACCGCCGCGGCCAGCATGCGGGCGACCGTCGCGCGGAAGTACTGCGTGGCGGCCAGCGCGCCCAGCACGGAGGCGTGCGCGTCGAGCTCGACGGTGACGATCAGCAGCGCCAGCGCCTGCGCGGTGACGACCACGGCAGCGCCGGCGGCGACCAGCGTCCACACGCGCCTCGGCGTCGGGAGGCCGCGGTAGACGAGCAGCACGAAGAGCACGCCGCCGATGGCCACGGCCTGGCCGGCGAGGGCCAGGCCGCGCAGGATCACGTCAAGAAACGCGGCCATCGGTCCTCAGGAACAGGAGCGCCAGGACCAGGAACAGCGGCGTGCCGATGGCGGTCGCCATCAGGAACCAGTGGGCGAGGCCGAAGGCGGAGAGCACCACCACGATGTAGATGAAGTCGCGGTGCGACATCGCCCCGATCAGCCGGGAGGCCCAGGTGCCGGTGGTCGCGCGGTCCTCGACGAAGCGCTTGAACATGAAGGCGGCGGTGCCGGCGGCGGACGCCACCGCCACCGCGCCGACCGCGAGCGGCCACGCCGAGTGCGCGTGGAGCGCCCAGCCGACCGCGATCGCGCCGAACACCGCGAAGTGCACGATGTTGTCGCCCCAGAAGTCCAGCACCGCGCCGGAGCGCGACTCCAGGAACTTCAGGCGCGCCAGCTCGCCGTCGCAGCCGTCGAGGATCGAGTGGGCCAGGAAGAGCAGGGCGCCGGTGAGCTGCCAGGCCGGCGCCGCCGAGAGGAAGCACGCCGCGCCGGCGAGGCCGATGGCGACGCTGACCACCGTCATCATGTTGGGCGTGACGGCGGTGTCCACGAGGCGCCGGGTCACCGCCATCGAGAGCTTGCGCTCGAAGTGGCGCGACATGAAGCCCTCGTTCTGCTTGATCAGGCTGCGGTAGAGCCAGCGCTCGGCCACGCGCCCGTCGCCCGCCGTGCGCACGCTCATGGCGCCGGCCGGATCGGGGGCGAGCGCCCGCGACTCGAAGACCTTGCGCAGGCGCTCCAGCACGTCGGCCCCGCCGTCGCCGCGCGCCGCCGCCGTCACCGCGTCGAGCCGCTGCGTCTCCACCACCGCGACGCCGAGCGTGGGGTCGGCGTAGAGCGTGTCGCGCTCGAGCGGCAGATCTTGCAGGCCGCGGAGCCAGCGCTTCTGCGGCACCACGTTGGCCGGCACCACCACCACGCGGTGCGCGGTGGACGGCGCCCCCGGCGCCGAGGCCAGCGGGGCGGCGATGGTGCCCGCCAGCGACGCCCGGTCGCCCGCGCCGTCGGCGACCAGCACGTGCGCGTAGCCCGCGGAGGTCGCGGCCAGCACCAGCCGGCGGAGCAGCGTGAGGCCGGCCACGCGCAGCGAGGCGACGCCGCGCTCGGCGCCGGGCGCGGGCGGCAGGACGACGAGGACGGCCCCGGCGCTCAGACGGGTTCCACTTTCAGGGTCTCGCCGCCCCGCGTGCTCGACTCGCGCGCGAGGCTCTCGAGCAGCACGCAGAGCGAGGCCTCGGCGAGGTTGGCGTGGCCGTCGCCCGCGGCGATGTCGGCCACGAACTGCCCGGCCACGGGCGCGAACCAGTCGGGATGCGTGGAGCCGCTGGACAGCGCGGGCGGGCACGGCCACCGCTCGGTGGCGCCGGCGCGCGTCAGCACGAGCGTGTCGTCCTGCAGCTCCAGCGTCCCGCCGGTGCCGCGCACCTCCGCCCAGTTGCGCCGCTCCTCGGCCGCCCACGTCAGCACGATCTCGGCCGTCGCCCCGGGAAACGTGAGCTCGACGGTCGCGGTGTCCTCGACGGCGAGCGCGGCGTGCTTGCGCTTCTCCAGCCGCGCGCGGACGGCCACCGGCCGCGCGCCGACCCAGCGCTGCACGACGTAGAAGACGTGCCAGCCGTGGTCGGTCAGGATCCCGCCGCCGGAGACGCTCGGGTCGAGCCGCCAGTTGGTGCCCTGCCCGTCGCGCGTGGCCGCCGGGCGCGCGCGCAGCGTGTGCCAGGCGACGTGGGTGACGCGGCCGACCGCGCCCTCGCGCACGAGCTCGGCCGTGCGGCGCACGATCGGCGCGTGGTGCCAGTTGTGGACCGTGTGCAGCACGCGGCGGCGCGCGGCGGCCAGCCGGCTCACCGCGGTCAGCTCGTCGCGCGAGCGCACCAGCGGCTTCTCGCAGAGCACGTGCAGCCCACGCGCCAGCGCTCGCTCGATCAGCGGCGCGTGGCTCGACGGCGGCGTGCAGATGTCCACGAAATCGAGGCCCGGCGCGGCGAGCAGGTCGTCGGCGGAGTCGACCCAGCGCGCGGCGGGCAGCCGGGCGGCCGCCTCGGCGCGGCGCGCGCGCTCGAGGTCGGTGACCGCGACGATCTCCACGCCCTTGCTCGCGGCCCAGCCCGGCAGGTGGCCGTCGAGGGCGACGTTGCCCAGCCCGATGATGGCGCCCCGCACCATCTACTGGAGCCCGTGCTCGCGGGTCACGACCTCCAGGGCTTCGTCGAGGATGGCGAGCCCGGCGAGAGCCTGGTCCTCACGGATGACCAGCGGCGGATTGATGCGGATGGTCGGCGCGTAGCTCATGGCCACCAGGCCGCGCCGCAGGCACTCCTGGTAGAGCGCGCGCGTGACGTCCTTGGCGAGCGGCTCCTTCGTCGTGCGGTCCTTCACCAGCTCCACGCCGAGCAGCAGCCCCTTGCCCCGCACCTCGCCGACCACGCGGTGCTTCTCCTTCATCTGCTCCAGGCGCGCCAGCATGACCTTGCCCACGCGCTCGGCGTTCTTGGCGAGGTCCTCCTTGAGGATGATCTCCAGCGCGGCGAGCCCGGCCGCCGCGGCGAGCGGGTTGCCGCCGTAGGAGGAGGAGCTGAAGGACGGGTTCGACCACGGCTTGGCCGAGGTGATCGCGTCGCTCGAGATGACGCCGCTCAGCGGGAAGCCGCCGCCCACGCCCTTGCCGACCGTCATGATGTCGGGCACCACGCCGTCGTGCTCGGCGCCCCACATGAGGCCGGTGCGGCCGAAGCCCGTGATCATCTCGTCGCACAGCAGCATGGCGCCGTGGTCCTTCGCGATGCCCTGCAGCGCGCGCAGGAAGCCGGGCGGCGGCACGATGTTGCCGGCCGTGCCCTGGATCGGCTCGACGATGATCGCGGCGATCTCGCCCGCGGTCTGGTTCTTGATGACGTCGCGCACGAAGTCGGCGCACGCGATGCCGCAGTCGGGGTACGTCAGGCGCAGCGGGCAGCGATAGCAGTCGGCGTAGGGGGCCGAGTGCTGGCCGGGCAGGAACGGCCCGAGGTGGTGCTTGAAGTCGCTGCCCAGCAGGCCGAGCACGCCGCCCGTCTTGCCGTGGAAGCCGCCCCAGAAGCCGATCACCTCGTGCTTGCCGGTCTTGGCGCGGGCCAGCCGCAGGGCCGCCTCCACCGCCTCGGCGCCGCCCGAGAAGAGCTGGATGCGCGTGAGGCCTTCCGGCGCCACCGAGGCCAGCAGGTCGAGGAACTTCGCGCGCGTCTCGGTGGTGAAGCTGCCGAACGTCAGCGTCTCGACCTGGGCCTTGAGCGCCTCGACGTAGTGCGGATGGCAGTGGCCGACGCTGCCCACCGCGATGCCGGCGATGAAGTCGATGTACTCGTTGCCGTCCTCGTCGATGAGGATCGAGCCCCGGCCCCGCGCCATGGCGAGCCCCGCCTGGAGCGAGAAGGACTGCGAGCCCGGCGCGAGATGCTTGTGCTCGCGGGCGACGATCTCACGCGAGCGCGGCCCGACCTCGCGGCGCTCGGCCATCAAACGCCTCCGAAGCGCCGCGCGAGATGCTCGGCGATGGCGGCCGAGGCCTCGTCGCGGTAAAGCGCGAAGCTCGGCCACGCGTTGACGTCGATCAGCACGATGCGGCCCCGCGCCGTCACGATGGCGTCGCCGCCGTACACCTCGAGGCCGAGCGCGGACGCCGCGCGCCGCACCGAGCGGCCCAGCGCGACGGGATCGAGCGGGTGGCCGGCCACCGTCTGGTTCTTGTGATAGAACCAGCGGAACCACGCCGGCGTCCCGTCGGAGCGCGCGTTGCCGCCGATGCCGTAGAACTTCACGAGGTCGCCGTCGACGTGGGGCTGCAGCACGGCCTGCCGCATGCCGCGCTTGGCCAGCCCGGCCAGCGCGGCCTCGACGGCCGCTCCGGTGGAGGCGAGCGTCACGTCGCCCTCCTGCGTGTTGTGCACGTCGGAGCGCTTCACCCAGAGCGGCAGCTCCCCGGCCTCGAGCGGGACGTCGCCGGTGGTCGGCACGATCCGGCTCGGCACGAACGACACCGCGGCTTCCTGCAGCAAGGCGATCATCTGGTCGCGATAGGTGTTGAGCACGGCCGAGGGCGTGTTGACGTGCGGCACCCCGCGCGCGGCCAGCTCGCGCAGGTGGGCGAGGATCGCGACCTGCTCGCACATCATGAAGACGCCGCGCGGGGACTCGGCGGGCAGGCCGGCGATCTCCTCCGGGCTCTGGATCAGCACGCGGAAGCCGCGCGCCTCGAGGTGCTTGCCGGTCAGTCGCAGGATCTCCGTGTCATCGGTCTCGCGGCCCGGCGAGTGCGCCGACTCGCGGAAGATGCCCCAGCAGTACGAATCCCTCACCTGTCACCCTCTTTCCGGCCCAAGGTCTCGGCCAAGGCTACGTCGTCGGGCCGGTCAACGTCCACCACTGTATCAATGACTTCCGCATAGAGCGGATGCCTTTCGGCCAGCCACCCCAGGTAGTCGCGCAGCCTGCCGAGGTCCGGCGGCGGCGCCGCGGCCCGGGCGGCGGCCGACAGCAGGTAGAAGCCCGCGGTGACCATCGGCCCGGCGCCCTCGCCGAGCCTTGTGATGCGTCCGGAGGCATCAACGGTGGCCCACAGCGGTTTTTCGTCGGCCACCAGCGGCGTGAGGCCCAGCACCGAGCCGTCCGGCAGCCGCCGGCGGCCTGCCTCCACGAAGCGGACGAAGTCGGCCGGGCGGCACCACGCGTCCACGGTGGACACCAACGCGGGCCCGGGGCCGAGGCGGGCGCCCACCTCGAGGAAGCTCTCCAGCGACGAGCGCGTGGTCTTCACGATGACGTCCACGTCGAGCGCCGGGAAGCGGCGGCGCACGAAGGCCTCGGCGGCCCGTGAGGCCTCGTTGACGATCACCACGAGCGAGTCGATGCCGGCCGCCTGGAAGTTGCCGATGACGGCCTCGATCAGCGGCACGCCGCCGACGGGCACCAGCGCCTTCGGCATGGCGTAGCCCGCCGCCTTCAGCCGGCTGCCCTCGCCGGCCGCGATGATCCCGCCTCTCATGGAAGGACGCTCTCCAGCTCGTCGAGGCCGCGGATGACCGGGTCGCCGTCGCAGCACGGCGCGGCCGCCGGCGCCGCGGCGTCCACCAGCCACACGTGGCGCATGCCGAGGGCGCGCGCGCCTTCCATGTCGCGCGGCCGCGAGTCACCCACGAACGTCGCCGCCGCCGGCGCCACGCCGAGCGCGTCGAGCGCGTGGCGGAAGATGCGCGCGTCGGGCTTGCCGGCGCCGACCACGGTGGAGTCCGCGACCACGCCGAGCACGGGCGACAGCCCGGCCTCCGTGCAGATGGCCGCGAGGTTGCCGTAGAAGTTGGAGACGATGCCCAGGCGGTAGCGCGTGGCCAGGCGCGCGAGCACCGCGGCGCTGGCCGCGAGGTGGGCGCGGGTGTCGGCCACGAAGCGGCCGGCCAGCCGCTCGGTCAGCCGCGCATCGGCCACGCCGAGGCCGGCGCTGACGCCGGCGAACACGCGGTGGACGGTGTCGGCGAGCGGCAGCGTGAGCGGCACGGCGCCGACCAGCGCATCGTCGGCCTTGTAGAAGACGGGATCGAAGACGGCGGCGTCGGTGACCACGCCCGCGTCCCGGTACAGGCGCCAGGCGCGCTCCTTCCACGTCACGCCGGGGGCGTCGAGGGTGCCGCCGAAGTCGAAGAGGACCGCGGCCGGCCGGACCGCTACGGCCGCGGACTCCACTTGAGATTCGGCTCGCGCGCGGCCTTGGTCTGGTCCAGCCGGCGCACCGGCGTCGTCACCGGGGCGGCGTGGATGGCCTGCGGGCCCGTCTCCGCCTCGCGCGCGATCTTGATCATCGCCTCGCAGAAGGCGTCGAGCGTCTCCTTCGACTCCGTCTCGGTGGGCTCGATCATCAGCGCCTCCTCGACGATCAGCGGGAAGTAGGTCGAGGGCGCGTAGAAGCCGAGATCGAGCAGCCGCTTGGCGACGTCCATGGCGCTGACGCCGAGCTTCTTCTGCTTGCGCGCGGAGAGCACGCACTCGTGCATGCACGGCCCCGGCGCCGCCACGTCGTAGTGGGCCTCCAGGCGCTTCATGATGTAGTTGGCGTTGAGCACGGCGTTCTCGCTCACCGCGCGCAGGCCGTCGGCGCCCATCGTGCGGATGTACGTGTACGCGCGCACGTGCATGCCGAAGTTGCCCCAGAAGGCCTGCAGCTTGCCGATCGACTGCGGCCGCTTCCAGTCGAGCGCGTACGCGCCGTCGTTCTTCACGACCACGGGCGCCGGCAGGAAGGGCTCGAGGTGCGCCTTGATGCCGACGGGGCCGGCGCCCGGACCGCCGCCGCCGTGGGGCGTCGTGAACGTCTTGTGCAGGTTGAAGTGGCAGACGTCGAAGCCGAGGTCGCCGGGGCGCGTGAGGCCGAGGATGGCGTTGAGGTTGGCGCCGTCCATGTACACCTGCACGCCGTGGGCGTGGCAGCGCTCGGCGATCTCCATCACGCGCGGCTCGAAGTTGCCGAGCGTGTTAGGCACCGTGATCATGAACGCCGCCACGTCGGGCCCCAGGTGGCGCTCGAGGTCGGTGATGTCCACCTGCCCCTCGGCGTCCGACTTCACCTCGATGACCTCGTAGCCGGCCAGCGCGGTGGAGGCGGGATTGGTGCCGTGCGCGGAGTCCGGGATCAGGACCTTGGTGCGCTTCTCGCCGCGGGCCGCGTGGTACGCGTGGATCATGAGCACGCCGGCCAGCTCGCCCTGGGCGCCGGCCGCCGGCTGCAGCGAGACGGCGTCCATGCCGGCGATCTCGGCGAGCATGGCGCCGAGGTCGTACATGAGCTGGAGCGCGCCCTGCGCGGACGCCTCGGGGGCCAGCGGGTGCAGGCGCGCGAAGCCGGCCATCCGCGCGGCGTCCTCGTTGATCTTCGGGTTGTACTTCATCGTGCACGAGCCGAGCGGGTAGAAGTGCGTGTCGACGCCGTAGTTCATCTGGCTGAGGCGCGAGTAGTGGCGGACGACGTCGAGCTCGGAGACCTCGGGCAGCGCGGCCGGCGCGGACCGGCGGTACGCCGCGGGGATCGCGTCGAGCGCGCTCTGCACCGACACGTCGGCCTCGGCCAGCGAGAAGGCGGCGCGGCCGGGCGAGGAGACCTCGAAGATCAGGCGGTCGTAGGCGGCCTGGTTGTCGTACGGCATCACGCCACCGCCTTGCCGAGCGCGTCGGCGAAGGTGTCGATCTCGTCCTTCGTGCGCTTCTCGGTGACCGCCACCAGCAAGCAGTCACCGTGCTTCTTGTCGAGCGCCTTGAGCGGCAAGCCCGCGAGGATCCCCTGCCGGGCCAGCTTGGCCACGACCCGGTCGGGCGACTTCGGCAGCTTCAGCGTGAACTCCTTGAAGAAGGGCGCGGCGAAGCGCAGCGAGACGCCGGGCAGGCTGGCGAGGCGCTGCGCGGCGTAGTGCGCCTTGGCCGTGGACAGCTCGCCCACCCGCACGAGGCCCTGCTTGCCGATCGTGGAGAGATAGATGGTGGCCATGAGCGCGCACAGCGCGACGTTGGTGCAGATGTTGGACGTCGCCTTGGCCCGGCGGATGTGCTGCTCGCGCGTCTGCAGCGTGAGCGCGAAGCCGCGCGCCCCGTCGAGGTCCACGGTGGCGCCGACCAGCCGGCCCGGCATGCGCCGCACGAACTCCTGCTTGGCCGCGAACACGCCGAGGTAGGGGCCGCCGAACGAGAGCGGCACGCCCAGGCCCTGCCCCTCGCCCACCACGATGTCGGCGCCCTGGCGGCCCGGCGCTTCCAGCACGCCGAGGTTCACCGGATCGCTGACGACGACGAGCAGCGCGCCGGCCGCGTGCGCGATCTCCGCGGCGGCGGCGACGTCCTCCAGGCAGCCGTAGAAGTTCGGCGACTGCACGACGAGGGCCGCCGTCTTGCCGCCCACCACCCGGCGGGCGGCGTCGGGATCGAGCACGCCGGCCGGCGAGGGCGCCTCGCGCAGGCGCAGGCCGGCGCCGTCCACGTACGTCTCGACCACCTGGCGGTAGAGCGGGTTCACGCCGCCGGCGATGACGATCTCGTTGCGCGCGGTCACCGAGTGCGCCATCAGCGCGGCCTCGGCCAGCGACGAGCCGCCGTCGTAGATCGACGCGTTGGCCACGTCCATGCCCGTCAGCTCGGCGATCATGGTCTGGTACTCGTAGATCGTGCGCAGCGTGCCCTGGCTCGCCTCGGGCTGGTAGGGCGTGTAGGCCGTGAAGAACTCGCCGCGCAGGATCAGGTGATTGATCGGGCTCGGCACGTAGTGGTCGTAGGCGCCGGCGCCGAGGAAGCACACGGCGGACTCGGCGTCGGCGTTCTTGCTCGCGAGGCCGCGCAGATGCCGCACCAGCTCGGTCTCGGCCAGCGCGGGCGGCAGCGCGAGCGGGCGCGACAGCCGCGCCTTGGCCGGGATCTTCACCAGCAGGTCCTCGATCCCGCGCGCGCCGATCGTCTCCAGCATGGCGCGCTGGTTCTGGGCCGTGTTCGGCAGGTAGCGCATCAGTGCCCGCCCTGGGCGAGGAACTCCTCGTACTGCGCGGCGGTGAGCAGCTCGTTCCACTGCTTGGCGTCGGAGGGCGTGACCACCAGCATCCAGCCCTTGCCGTAGGGATCGGCATTGACCGTCTCGGGCTTCTGGCCGAGCTCGGCGTTGACCTCGGCCACCTGGCCGGAGATCGGCGCGAAGAGGTCGGACACCGCCTTCACCGACTCCACGACGCCGAACGCCTGGTGGGCGGTCAGCTTGGCGCCGACCTTCGGCAGCTCGACGAAGACGACGTCACCGAGCTGCTCCTGCGCATACGCGGTGATGCCGACGCGGACGCGGGCGCCTTCCTGCTTGGCCCACTCGTGCTCACGCGTGTACCGGAGATCGCCGGGGACGTTGGACATCGCTCAGCCTTTCTTGACTCGCGAGGGATGGAACGGGGTCTTCACGACGCGGGCCGCCTTGGCCTGGCCGCGGATCTCGACGCCGATCTCGGTGCCGATCGCGCCGTGGGCGGTGGCCACGTAGGCCATCGCGATGGAGCGCTCGACCGAGGGACCGAAGGTGCCGGAGGTCACGATGCCGATCGGCGCGCCGTCCTTGACGACCGGATGGCCGTGACGCGCCACCGAGCGGTCGGCCATCTCGAGGCCGATCAGCTTGCGCGCGGGGCCCCGGGCCCGTAGCGCCTCGATGGCCGCGCGGCCGACGAAGTCGCCCTTGGCCGGCTTCACCACCCAGCCGAGGCCGGCCTCGAGCGGGTTCGTCGTGTCGTCGATGTCGTTGCCGTAGAGGGCATAGCGCATCTCGAGCCGCAGCGTGTCGCGCGCGCCGAGGCCGATCGGCGCCGCGCCGTCCGCGCGGCCGGCGTCCAGCAGCGCGTTCCACAGCCGCTCGGTGTCGCCGGCGGCGACGTAGAGCTCGAAGCCGTCCTCGCCGGTGTAGCCGGTGCGCGAGATCAGCCCGGCGACGCCGGCCACCTTGCCCTGCGCGCAGCGGTAGTAGCCGATGGTGGTGACGTCGCGCTCGGCCAGCCGGCCGACCAGCGCCTCCGCCTTCGGCCCCTGCACGGCGATCAGCCCCGTGGCCTCCGAGGTGTTGCGCCAGCGCGCGCCGTCGGCGGGGACCGCGGTCGTCACGTGTGTCCAGTCCTTGTCGATGTTGGAGGCGTTGACCACCATCAGGTAGCGGTCCTGCGCGAGGCGGTAGAGCGTGAGGTCGTCGACGATGCCGCCGTCCGGACGGCACAGCAGCGAGTACTGGACCTGGCCGATCTCGAGCGCGGCGACGTCGTTGGTGGTGAGGCGCTGGAGCGCGACCAGCGCGCCGGGGCCCTCGACCTCGAACTCGCCCATGTGGCTGACGTCGAAGCAGCCGACGGCGGCGCGGACGGTGCGGTGCTCCTCGATGATGCCGCGGTACTGCACGGGCATCTCCCAGCCGCCGAAAGGGACCATGCGCGCGCCGGCCTTGACGTGCGCCGAAAAGAGCGGCGTGCGCTTCAACGGGGTGTCCACGAGTCATTGAGTAGACCATCGCGTCCGGGGACGGTCAAGGCCGCCGGCCCGCCCGCGTCACGCCATCGGCATCAGTCTTGCCTACTGCTCACCACGGAGACGCCATGGAACGAGAAGGGCCGCTGCGCCGCGCTCGTGTGCTCCTGGTCGAGGACGCTCGGGACATCCGCGAGGTCTTCACGCTGCTGCTCGAAGCCGAGGGCGCGAGCGTGACCGCCACCGGCACCGGGCGCGAGGCCGTGGAGCTGGCCGCGCGGGAAGATTTCGACGTGCTGCTCACCGACCTGGGATTGCCCGATATCCCAGGGGACATGGTGATCCGCCACGTCGTGGCGACGGCGCGCCGGCGGCCGTGGGTGGTGGTGGTGACGGGGTACGACGAGCCCTTCATCGCGAAGGCGCGCCAGGCGGGCGCCGACGTGGTCCTCACCAAGCCGATCGCCTGGGCCCAGCTCCTCGACAGGCTGGTGCCGGCCCCGTCGCCAGCGCCGCTGGCCGCGTAGACCGGCACCGTCCCTTGTAGGTTCTGCCTAGCGGGTCACCGAGTAGCCCTTGCCGCCCATGCAGGCGGCGTAGGCCCGGTCGAAGCCTTCTTTACTCTTCGTGTAACCGTAGCCGGCGCCGGCCGCGGTGCCGCCCACGCCCCCGACCACCGCGCCCACCGCCGCGCCGCGCCCGGCGCCGGTGCCCGTCGCCGCGCCCAGCGCCGCGCCCGTGGCCGCGCCGCCGATCGCGCCGATGGCCAGGCCGATGCCCGCGCCCTTGGCCGTGTCACCACCCGGGTCGTAGCCCGTCTGCTGGTGCGCCCAGCCCTGGCACTCGTGCGCGTCGCGCGCCTGCTGCTCGGGGCTCTGGCCTTTCGTCGGGTACGCCGCGACCGCCGGTTGATTCGACGACGCGCAGCCCGCCGACAGCAATGCCATCACGACCACCGCGCCCACGGCCCTCTTCATGCGTCGTTGCCTCCGAGTTGTGTTTTTTGCTACCTCCCTACTCTTGCATCACGGGTGGGCGGCCACCTAGGCTTTCGGCAGCCAATCCCGCAGCGGCTTGACCTGGCAGCCCGCCTTCTCCAGCGCCTCGCGCACGGCCCGCACGATGTTCTGCGCGCCCGGCGTGTCGCCGTGGCAGCAGATCGTCTGCACGGAGATGTCGACGTCGACGCCGTCGATCGTCTTGACCTTGCTCTCCATCGCCATGCGCACGGCCTGGGCCGCGGCCTTCTGCGGATCGGTGATGAGCGAGCCCGGCAGCTTGCGCGACACCAGGCTGAGATCGACGTTGTAGGCGCGGTCGGCGAAGCCCTCGGAGGCCACGCGCACGCCCATCTTGCGCACGGTGCGGTCGTAGTTGCCGGAGGCCAGCGCCATCAGGATGAGGTCCTTGCCGGACTCCCTGGAGGCCTCGCCGATGGCGGTCGACCACGCCTGGTCCTGCTGCTTCTCGATCATGGTGTAGAGGATGCCGTGGGGCTTCATGTGCTGCAGCTCGGTGCCCACCGCGCGGCAGTACTCGCGCAGCGCCCCGGTCTGGTAGCACAGGTAATCCTTCAGCTCGGCCGGCGAGACGTCCATGGTGCGGCGGCCGAAGCCGATGAGGTCGGGCAGCGAGGGATGCGAGCCGATGGCCACGTGGTGCGTCATGGCCAGCGCCACCGTCTTGCGCATGACGTGCGGGTCGCCGCCGTGGAAGCCGCAGGCCACGTTGGCCGAGGTGATGTGCGGCATGATCTCCTCGTCGGCGCCCAGCGTCCACCGTCCATACGACTCGCCCATGTCGCAGTTCAGATCGATCTGCTTGGCCATCGCGGTGTCCCCTTTATTGGCGCGCCAGCACTCGGGCCAGCGCGTTGACGAAGCGGTCGACGTCCTCGTCGCTCATGGCCAGCGAGCAGGCGCCGAGCCCGCGCTGGGTCATGAGGATGCCCTCGTTGAGCATGCCCATGAACACGCGCGGCGCCATCTCGATGTCCTTGGCCCTGGTCGAGCGGTAGTCGGTGAAGGTCTCGGTCGTCCAGTGCAGCCAGAAGAGCGAGCCGACGCCGGTGACCTGGCCGCGCCGGCGCGTGTTGGCGAACAGCCGGGTGATGCCGCCGCGCAGCCGGTCGCCGATGGCGTCCAGGCGCGTGTAGGCCTCGGGCGTGAGCGCGTTGAGGGTGGCCACGCCGGCGGCCATCGTCACCGGGTTGGCGTTGAACGTGCCGCCCTGGCTGATGCGCGCGCCGCCCTTGCGCGGATCGTAGAACGCCATGACGTCGCGCCGGCCGCCGAAGGCGCCCACCGGCAGGCCGCCGCCGATGACCTTGCCGAACGTCGTGAGATCGGGCCGCACGCCGAGCCGCTCCTGGCCGCCGCCCCACGCCGTCCGGAACGAGATCACCTCGTCCATGATCATCAATATTCCGTGGCGCTCGGTGATCTCGCGCAGGCGCGCCATGAAGCCGTCGGCCGGCGGCACCAGGCCGCCGTTGCAGAGGTAGGGATCGACGATGAGCGCGGCGAGGTTGGCCGCCTCCGCGGTGAGGATCTCCTCGCACGCTTCGGCGTCGTTCCAGGGCAGGACCACGACGTGCTTGAGCACCGCCGGGGGAATCCCCGCCGACCACGCGATGGGCTTGGGCTTGCGCCGGTTGCCCCACGACTTCGTGTCGCCGGTGACGCTGACCATGACCCAGTCGTGGGTGCCGTGGAAGGCGCCCTCGAACTTGGCGATCTTCGTCCGGTTGGTGAACGCGCGGGCCAGGCGCACCGCGTTCATGGTGGCCTCGGTGCCGGAGTTCGTGAAGCGCAGGCTCTCCACCGAGGGCACGCGCCGCGTGATCATCTCGGCCAGCCGGATCTCGTGCTCGGTCGGGCCCGGGAACGACAGCCCCGACTCGGCCACCGCCTGCACGGCCTTGACCACGTCGGGCACGGCGTGGCCCAGCACGAGGCTGGTGTAGTTGTTGTTGAAGTCCACGCGCTCGATGCCGTCGGCGTCCCACACGTGGGCGCCCTGGCCGCGCTGGAAGTAGAACGGGTACGGGTCGAAGAACGTCGTCGTGCGGCTGTTGCCGCCCGGCATCACCGCCGACGCCTCCTCGTGCAGGGCGCGCGAGCGCGGCGTCTTCGCCGTGTATTCCGACGTTTCCTTCTCGAGACTCATCGCGATACTCCTCCTCCGGCCGCCTGGGCCAGTGACCGTTCGAACTCGCTGCGCAGGCGATGGGCCTCGGCCACGTCCACCGCGCGAAAGCGCAGGCGCTGGCCGGGCTTGACCTGTCCGATGCGACCGATGTCGAACGAGCCCACGGTGGCGACCTTCGTGTAGCCCCCCGTCGATTGGCGATCGACCAGCAGCACGATGGGCTGGCCGTCGCCGGGCACCTGGACCGAGCCGAGCGCGATCCCGTCCGAGATGATGTCGTGGCCCCCGGCGTGCGCGACGCGGGCGCCCTGGAGCCGCGCGCCCATGCGGTCCGACTGCGGCAGCATCGCGTACGGGCTCGACAGGAACGCGCGCAGGCCGTCCGGGGTGAACCGCTCGGCCTGCGGGCCGAGCACCACGCGGATCTCCGGCTCGGCCTCCAGCGCCGGGATCTCGGCGGCGGACAGCCGGCGCGGGCGCCGCGGGCCCGTGTGCGGCGCCAGCCGCAGCGTGTCGCCGCGCCGGAGCGCGCGTCCCTCGAGGCCGCCGAGGCGCCCGCGCAGGTAGGTCGCGCGCGAGCCGAGCACGCGCGGCACGTCGATGCCGCCGGAGAGCGCGACGTAGAGGCGCACGCCGGTGCGGGCGGCGCCGATGCGCACGGTGTCGCCGGGCTTGAGCACGAGCGTGGCCCACTGCGGCGCGGCGGCGTCGTTGACCGTCACCGCCGCCTCGCCGCCCGTCACCGCGATCGCGCACACCTGCTCGACGGTGACGCGCGGCCCCATGACCGTGCACTCGAGGCCGGCCGCGTCGTCGGGATTGCCGACGAGGCGGTTGGCGATGACGAACGCGCGCACGTCCACCGGCCCCGAGGGCGGGATGCCCTCGCGCAGGTGGCCGGCGCGGCCCAGGTCCTGGATGGTGGTCTGCGGACCGGGATCGAGGACGCGGATCACGCGATCACCGGCTCGTACGCGCGCTCCGCCACGCGCGCGGCGATGGCGTCGTACTCGGCGCGGTCGATGGGGCGCATGCGCACGCGGTCGCCCGCGCGCAGCAGCGTGGGCTCGGCCGCCTCGGGATCGTAGAGGCGCACCGGCGTGCGGCCGAGCAGCCAGTAGCCGCCTGGACTCTCGACCGAGTAGATGCAGAACTGCGCGCCGCCGAGGCCCGCGCTGCCGGGCGGCACCTTCACGCGCGGCGTGGTGAGGCGCGGGAGCTGGATGCGCTCGGGCACGCCGGCCATGTACGGCAGCCCCGGCGTGAAGCCGACGAAGTACACGAGGTACTCGGCGCCGCTGTGCGCGCTCACGAGCTCGTCGGTCGTCATCTGCAACCGCTCGGCGGCGGCCACGAGGTCGAGTCCCATCTCGGGGTCGTAGCAGCACGGCAGCTCGACGAGCCGCGCCGGCGGCAGCACCGCGGTGTCGGCCCGCTCGGCCAGCACGCTGAGCGCGGCGCACAGCGCGTCGTAGCCCACCTGCGCGGGGTCGTAGTACACGAGCAGCGAGCGGAAGGTCGGGACCGTCTCGACCACGCCGGTGAGGCCCTTCTGCTGGATCAGGTACTCGAGCGCGCGGACCCGGGTGTTGATCTCCACGCTGATCTCGTCGCCGAGCTCCACGCAGAGGGCCACGTCACCGGCGGGGAGAAATCGCAGACGCGGCCCTCAGAGCGCCGCCAGCGCCGAGTTCGGCACGTCGGTGATGAACATCGAGCCCGGGCTGTGCGTGAGCATGAACGGCGGCTTGCTGGCCAGGGCGACGGCCTGCGGCGTCACGCCGCACGCCCAGAACACCGGCACGTCGCCCGGCTTGAACTCCTGGGCGTCGCCCCAGTCGGGCCGGGCGATGTCCTTGATGCCGATGGCGGCCGGGTCGCCGATGTGCACCGGCGCGCCGTGGGCGTTGGGGAAGCGCGCGCTGGCGGTGACCGCCTTGGAGAGCTGCGCCGAGGGAATCGGCCGCATCGACACGACCATGGGGCCGTGGAAGGCGCCGGCCGTGCGGCACTCGATCGAGGTCTTCCACATCGCGACGTTCTTGCCCTGCTCGATGTGCCAGAGCTTGATGCCCGCTTCCAGCAGCGCCCACTCGAAGGTGAACGAGCAGCCGAGCAGGAAGGCCACGAGGTCGTCGCGCCAGTACGGCGTGGCGTCGGTCACCTCGTCGGCCAGCACGCCGTCCTTGTAGATGCGGTAGCGCGGGACATCCGTGCGGAGGTCGGCGCCCGGCGCGACGCCCACCGGTTCCGGCGACCCCACGTCGGTGACCTCGATCAGCGGGCACGGCCGCGGGTTGCGCTGGCAGAAGAGCAGGAAGTCGTACGCGTAGTCGCGCGGGAGCACGGCGAGATTGGCCTGCACGTGGCCGGGGCCCAGCCCCGCGGTCACGCCGGTGATCTTGCCGCGGCGAATGTCCGCACGGATCTCCCGCGGGTGTCGGGTGTCGATGGCCATGGGAAGGATTCTACCTGAGTCCCAGGCGGGGCCCCACCTCGGGATTGACCAGCGTGTCGGGCTTCTCGCCGCGCAGCACGCGCAGCATCTCGCTCGTCACCTGCATCGCGGCGTTCCGGGTCGCCTCCCGCGTCACGCCGGCCATGTGCGTGGAGAGCACGACGTTGTCGAGGTTCATGAGCGGGTTGTCCACCGAGGCCGGCTCCTCCTCGAACACGTCGATGCCGGCCGCGCCGAGCTGCCCCCGCGTGAGCGCCTCGAAGAGCGCGTGCTCCTCCTGCACGCCGCCGCGCGACGTGTTGATGTAGATGGCGCCGCGCTTCATGAGGCCGAGCGTCCTGGCATTGATCATGTGCTTCGTCTCGGGGGTCAGCGGCGTGTGGCACGTGAGCACGTCCACCTGCGGCACCAGGGCCTCCAGGCTGGCCACCGGCTCGGCGCCGCGCGCGCGGATCTCCTCGGCCGGCACGTACTTGTCATAGGCCAGCACCTTCATGCCGATGGCGCCGCAGAACTTCGCCACGCGGCGGCCGATGTTGCCGATGCCGACGATGCCGAGCGTCTTGCCGGCCAGCTCCGTGTGGTGCGTGCCCGGCGCGCCGTTGCGGCCGCTCCAGTCCCCCGCGCGCGTCATGCGGTGCTGCGCGAGCGTGCGCTTCACCGACGCCAGCATCAGCATGAGCGCGTGCTCGGCCACCGCCTGCGAGTTCGAGCCCGGCGCGTGCACGACGGCGACGCCGAGCTTCGTGGCGGCCGGGATGTCCACCGTGTCGAGGCCCACGCCGTGGCGGCCGACGACCTTGAGCGACTTGCAGCCGGCCATCAGGCTCTCCGTGCAGCGCGGCTTGGCGCGGAACAGGATGCCCTGCGCGCCGGCGGCCACCTTCACGAGCCCGGCTTCCGTCTCGTCCTCGCAGACGACGACGCGCGCTTCGCGCTCGAGGTTGGCGTGGCCGTCGGCGTGGATGGGGCCGGCGAGGACGACGAGGGGGCGATCAGCGGTCATGCGGGCGCACTCCTTTCAGGTCCTGAACGTCGCCCGCGATTATAGATGAGGCCGCGCGTCCGGGAGCCCGGAACGCCTGTGATATCGTTCGGGGCCATGACGACGCTCGTCACCGGCGCCTTCGGCTGCATCGGCTCGTGGGTGATCCGCGGGCTGCTCGCCGGCGGCGAGCGGCCGGTGGCCTACGACCTCGGCGACGATCCGTGGCGGCTGCGCATGATCGCCGGCGACGACGTGGCCTCGCGGGTGACGCTCGTGCGCGGCGACATCGCCGACCGCGACGCGCTCGTCGGCCTCGTGCGCGAGCACAGCATCCGCCGCATCATCCACCTCGCCGCCTGGCAGGTGCCGCTGTGCCGGCAGGATCCCCCGCGCGGCGCGCTCGTCAACGTGGTCGGCACCGCCAACGTGTTCGACGCGGCGCGCGCGGTGCCCGGACAGGTCGAGCGCATCGTCTACGTCTCCTCCGCCGCCGTCTTCGGGCCGCCCAGCCTCTACCCGCCCGGCCCGCTGCGCGACGACGCGCCGCACCGGCCGGCCACGCACTACGGCGTGTACAAGGTGGCCAACGAGGAGACGGCGCGCGTGTACTGGGAGGAGCACAAGATCCGCTCGTCGGGCTTCCGCCCGGCGTCGGTCTACGGCCCCGGGCGCGACTTCGGCGTCACCGCCGATCCGACGCTGGCCATGAAGGCCGCGGTGATCGGCAAGCCGTTCCGCATCGGCTGGGGCGGCTCGACGGACCTCATCTACACCGAGGACGTCGCCCGCGCGCTCATCAAGGCCTCGCGCGCCGGCCTCGACCGCGCGCGCGTCTACAACCTGCACGGCTCGGCGGCATCGATCGCCGACGTGGTGAGGACCATCGAGACGGCGTGGCCGCAGGCCAAGGGGCTCGTCACCCACGCCGAGCAGGCGCTGCCCTTCCCGGCCGCCCTCGACGACACGCGCTACCAGCGCGACCTCGGCCCCGCCCCGCCGACCGCGCTGGTGGACGGCGTGCGCCGCACGCTCGACGAGTTCGCGCGCTTGCACGCCGACGGCCGGCTCGACGCGCGGGAGCTCGGCTGAGCGCGATGCCCGCGTATCACGTGCGGCCGGCGACGGCGGAGGACGCCGCGGCGATCTGCGAGATCTACAACCAGGGCATCGAGGACCGGCTGGCCACGCTGGAGACCGAGCTGCGCACGCCCGAGGAGCGGCGGCAGTGGCTGGCCGCCCGGAGCGAGCGCCACCCGGTCATCGTCGCCGAGCCGGCGGAACCGGCGAAGCCCGGGGTCATCGCCTGGGGCTCGCTGAACGTGTTCAACGCGCGGCCGGCCTACCGCCACGTGGCGGACTTCTCCGTCTACGTCGAGCGCGCGTGGCGCGGCAAGGGCGTGGGGCGCGTGCTGCTCGATCGCCTGGTCGAGCTCGGGCGCGAGCTCGGCTATCACAAGCTGGTGCTGTCGGCGTTCCCGTTCAACACGGCCGGCGTCGCGCTGTACGAGCGCCTCGGCTTCCGCACCGTCGGCATCTACCAGGAGCAGGGGCTCCTCGACGGCCGCTGGGTGGACACCATCATCATGGAGAAGCTCCTGTGAAAATCCTGTACACGCCGAACATGATCTGTCCCGAGATCCCCGCCGCCGACCGCGCCAAGATCCTGGAGCACGCCGGCCCCGGCTCCACGCTCGTGGAGGCGCGCGACGCCGCCACCCAGCGCAAGGAGATCGCCGACACCGACACGGTCTTCGGCCGCGTGCCCAACGACGTGTTCATCGAGGGCAAGCGGATCCGCTACTACCACTCGATCGGCGCCGGCGTGGACGCGATCCTCACGCCGGAGCTGGTGGCCAGCGACGTGGTGCTGGCCAGCGAGAAGGGCGAGGTCGGCATCCACCTGGCCGAGCACGCCTTCGCGCTGCTGCTCACGCTGACGCGCGGCATCCACACCGCCCTGCGCAAGCCCGACTACACGCTGCGCGAGCCGATCCGCAAGGAGCAGTGGGAGCTGCACGGCCAGACGCTCGGCATCGTCGGCTTCGGCGGCACCGGGCGCGCGGTGGCCGAGCGCGCGCTCGGCTTCGGCATGAAGGTGCTCGCCGTCGACGTCGATGCCGTGCCCGGCATGGAGGGCGTGACGCTCTGGAAGAGCGAGCGGATGAACGACCTGCTCGCCCAGTCGGACGTGGTCGTCATCTGCCTGCCGCTGACCAAGGCCACGCGCCATCTCTTCACGCGCGACCTCTTCCGCCGCATGCGCCGCCACGCGCTGCTGATCAACGTGACGCGCGGCCACATCGTCTTCGGCGAGGACCTGGTGGCCGCGCTCGACGAGGGCCTGATCGGCGGCGCCGGCCTGGACGTCACCGATCCCGAGCCGCTGCCGGCCGGCCACCGGCTGTGGACGCACCCGCGGGCGGTGGTCACCCCGCACACGGCGGGCGGCTCGCCGCGCCGCGCCGGCCGCGTGATCGCGACCTTCATCGAGAACCTGCAGCGCCTGCGCGACGGCCGCCCGCTGCTGGCGCTGATCGACAAGCAGAAGGGTTACTGAGCGGCGACCTGGATCACCCGGCGCGGTTGTCTGTCGTCGACCGCGCCGGGCGCATCCGTGACGCGAGGGCTACTTCGTCGAGGGCGACGCCGACGGGCTGCTGATCGTCAGGTCGTTCTTGACGTCCTTCACGCCGTCCGTGCCGCGCGCGAGGCGCTCGGCCTCGGCCTTGTCGGCCTCGGTCGGCACGGTGCCGGCCAGGTGCACCACCCCGTCCTGGGTGTCGACGTGGACCTTCACGAGGTTCTTGACGCTGTCCGTGGTCAGCTTGGCCTTCACCTTGGTCGTGATCGCCGTGTCGTCCAGCTTGGTGCCGACCGAGTCGGCGGCGCCCGCGACCAGCACGGGGCCGGTGACCAGAGTGAGAACTACAATCGCGCCGAGTAGCCGCTTGATCATCACTGTGCCTCCCGAGGATTTTCTTTGCGAACTGACTAGACCTATCAAGCGCGATGCCAGCGGCTTGGGCGCCCGGCCGGCGGGAGGCTACTCGACGGCGGCCAGCCCGTGCGGCGCCTCGCCGCCGGGCTCGCGCAGGCCCTCCACGCGCTCGGCCTTGCGCGCGGGCTCGACGGGCTGGGCGTGGATGCGGCGCATGAAGGGGATGAACAGGAGGAGCACGAAGAAGATGACCGAGAGCAAACGGAACTCGTCCACGTAGGCCAGCACCTGGGCCTGGGCCACCGTGTCCCGGTAGAGCATGGCCGTCGCCCGTGATCTGGCCGTGAAGACGTCATTGCCCTGGCCGGCGAAGATCGCCGCCCAGCGGCTCAGCTTCTCCATCGTCTCCGCATCCCAGACGTCCACGTGGCCGACCAGCGTGGCCTGGTGGAACTGGCTGCGGCGCACCAGCAGCGTGGTCGCCATGGCCACGCCGATCGAGCCGCCCATGTTGCGGATGAGGTTGAAGGCCGCGGTGGCGTTGGGCAGCCGCGCCTTGGGGATCGTGGAGATCGACAGCGTCGTCAGCGGCAGGAACAGGAAGCCCATGCCGAAGCCCTGCACGAAGCGCGGCCACACCAGGCTCCAGTAGTCCACGCCGAGCGTGAGGTGCGACATCCAGTAGAGGGCCACGCCGTTGGTCAAACACCCGAAGGCGAGCAGCAGCCGCTGGTCCATGCGGGCCACCAGGCGGCCGGCGATGACGAGCGAGATGAGGTTGCCGACGCCGCCGGGCGCCAGCACGGCGCCGGAGGACCAGGCGTCGTAGCCGAGCAGCTTCTGCGTGTACAGCGCCAGCAAGAGCATGCTCGCGTAGAAGCTGAAGACGGCCGAGGCGATGAACGTGGTGCCGATGGCGAAGTTGCGGTTGGTGAACACCGTGAAGTCCATGATCGGATCGGGCGTGGTCAGCTCGCGCCACACGAAGGCCGCCAGCGCGATGAGCGCCACCGTGGCCAGGCTGACGATCAGGCGCGAGTCGAACCAGTCCTCGCGCTCACCCCAGTCGAGCGTGAGCTGCAGCGCGCCGAAGCCGAGCACCATCAGCACGAGGCCGGGCACGTCGATGCGCCCGGGCTTCTTGAGGTTCTTGTTGTCGGTGAGGAAGGCGCTGACGAGCAGGAAGCCCAGCACCCCGATGGGCAGGTTGATGTAGAAGATCCAGCGCCACGACCAGTTGTCGGCGATCCAGCCGCCCACCGTGGGCCCGAAGATCGGCCCCATCATGATGCCCACGCCCCACATCGCCATGGCCAGGCCGCGCTGCTGCAGCGGAAAGATCTCCCACAGGATCGCCTGCGACATCGGGATCACCGGGCCGCCGCCCAGCCCCTGGAAGACGCGCATGAGCACGAGCGTCTCGAGGTTGGGCGCGATGCCCGACAGGAACGACGACGTCGTGAAGAGCACCGTGCAGACCAGGAAGAACTTGCGGCGGCCGAAGTAGGCGGTGAGCCAGCCGGTGGCCGGAATGATGATGGCGTTGGCGGCCAGGTACGAGGTGATGACCCAGGCCACCTCCTCGACGCTGGCCGAGAGCGAGCCCTGCATGTGCGGCAGGGCCACGTTGGTGACGCTGGTGTCGAGCACCTGCATCACCGCCACCACCATGACCGAGACCGTCAGCAGCCACTTCCGCGCCGGCGAGAGGTCGCTGTCGCCCGCCGCGTCGGCGCTGGCGGTGTTATTCGGCGGGGTCATCGAGGGCCGTCACGGCTACGCCGGGGCGGCCCGAGCATTGCGGGGTTCGGGGGCCATTTCGGGGCCCCCGATTATTTGGTCTTGACGACGACGTAGGCCGACATGCCGGCACGGAGCGGCTGCGGATTGCCGATGCTCTTGCTGTCGAGCAGGATCTTCACCGGCACGCGCTGCACGACCTTGACCCAGTTGCCGGTGGCGTTCTCGGGCGGCAGCAGCGAGAAGCGCGAGCCGGTGCCGGCGCTGATGGAATCCACGGTGCCGCTGAAGACGGTGCCGGGGAAGGTGTCGATCCGCACGTCGGCCTTCTGGCCCGGCCGGATCTTCGTGAGCTGGGTCTCCTTGAAGTTGGCCACGACCCAGACGTCGCGCAGCGGGACCAGCGCCAGCAGCGGCTGGCCGGGCTGCACGATCTGCCCGACCTCCACGCTGCGCTTGGCGATGACGCCGTCGATGGGCGCGCGGACGATCGCGTGCTCCAGGTTCAGCTCGGCGACGGCGAGATCGGCCTGGGCCGACTTCAGCAGCGCCTCGGCCCGGGCCAGCTCGGCCTGCTTCACCGACACCGTCTGCGTCTGGCTCTCGGCCCGGGACAGCGTGCCGCGCACCTCGTTCACGCGCGAGCGCGCCTGCTCGGTGCCGAGCACGCGCGAGGCCACCTCGGCCTCGGCCTGCTGCACCTCTTTCTCGATGGCGCCCAGCCGCCGGCGCGCCGCCTCCAGCGAGGCCTCGGCGTTCTCGAGAGCGGCCACCGCGTCGTCGTGCTCGCGCCGCGAGACGTAGTCGTTCTTCATGAGCTGCTGCATGCGGTCGAGGTCGCGCTTGGCCTTGCGCTCGTTGCTCTCGGCCGCGGCCACGTCGGCCCGGCTGGCCGCCGCCGCCGCCCGCTTGGATTCCAGGCGCGCCCGCGTCTCGTCCACCGCCGACTCGCTCGACTTCACGCCGACCCGCGTGCCCTCGAGCGCCGCCCGCACCTCGTCCACCTGCGAGCGCGTCGTCTCCCGGGCCAGCGGCAGCTCGGCGCGCGCCGCGCGCACGTTGGCCTCGGCCACCGCCACCGCCGCGCGGGCCTGGTCGCGCTTGGCCTCGAAGTCGCGCGGGTCGACACGCAGGAGGATCTCGTTGGCGCGCACCGCCTGGTTGTCGTTCACGCGCAGCTCGACGATGTGGCCGGCGACCTTGGCGCTGACCGGGGAGATCGTGCCCTCGACGTAGGCGTCGTCGGTGGTGACCTCGAGCGAGGACTTGTACCAGGCCCAGCCGCCCCAGCCCAGGATGCCGATGGCCACGAGGCCGGCCAGCCCGATGACGGCGCGCCGGTTCTTCATCATGGCAGCAGGATCGCCTTGGCGTAGTCGGACGGCGGCGCGTCGAGGAGCTGGCGGAACACGCGCGCGCCCTCCTCGAGCGGGAACGGCCGCGTCCACGGCTCGATGTCGATGCGGCCGTGGGCGAAGAGCGCCACCGCCGTCTCCATGTCGGCGAAGGTCGTCGAGTAGGAGCCCGAGATGCTGCGCTCGCCCAGCACCACGTCGCGGCCGCTCACCTCGGTGACGTCCCCGTGCGTGCCGATCCACACGACCTCGCCGCCCGGCCGCACCGCCTCCACCGCCGTGCGCCGCGTGGCCGGCGCGCCCACCGCGTCGATCACCACGTCGGCGCCACGGCCGCGCGTGAACGCGCGGATCTCCGCGACGACCTGGTCACGGGCGGGATTGAACAGCGGCTCGGCGCCCACCGCGTGCGCCATCTCCAGGCGCGCGTCGCTGGTATCCACGGCCACCAGCCGCAGGGCGCCGCCGGCCCGGGCCACCTGGAGCGCGAGCAGCCCGATGGTGCCGCAGCCGATGACGACGACGGTCTCGGGGAACTTCGCCGCGAGCAGCGACCACACGTGCACGCCGTTGGCGAGCGGCTCCGCCAGCGCGCCCTGCAGCGGCGACACGCGCTCGGGCAGCGGCAGCAGCACGCGCGCCGGCACCGCCACCCGCTCGGCGAAGGCGCCGGGACGATTCATGCCGAAGATCCCGCGCTCCGGGCAGAGATGGCTGGCGCCGCGCCGGCACTCGCGGCAGCGGTCGCAGGGAACGAGCGAGTTGGCCACCACGCGATCGCCGACCTTGACCTCGCTCACGTCGGGCGCCGCGGCGATCACCTCGCCGCAGAACTCGTGGCCCATGACCAGCGGCGGTGTGCGGCGGGGGCTGCGATGCGCGACCGCCTCGAGCTCGGAGCCGCAGATGCCGACGGCGGCCACGTCGAGGATGACCTCGCCGGGGGCGAGGACCGGCTCGTCCACGTCGCCGATGTCGAGGACGTCCCAGGCCGGATAGCGCAGCGCCTTCATCGGCGCCTACGCTACCACGTTGCCTGCGCTCGGGTCAGCGCGGACGAAGCCGGCCGCTCGCGTCGAAGTCGAGCGGGGCGCGGCCCAAGGCTGTCAAGTCGCGCCGCTTGTCTACCTCGGCGGCGAACGCCTCGGAGACCTCGAGCTCGCCGAGCATCAGCGTGTTCGTGATGCGCACGACGCGCGCCCGCTCGGGCGGCGTGAGCCCGATGCAGTCCAGCGCCGTCTCGATCGCCTCGCGGTCGCTCTCGTAGGTGGCCGGAATGCGCGCGCCCCACGGCGCGCAGGCCGTGATGCAGTTGATCAGCGTCGCCTTCATGTCGATCTTGTCGACGAGCCGGCGCGTCGTGAAGTCGGCGTTGCCGAGGCCGGTGGCGTTGCCGTAGCTCTCCTCGGTGATGTCGAGTGCCACGATCCACAGGATCTTGGGATCGGCCGGGAACGGCTCGAACGGATTGGTGGGCCGCCCGATGATGTTGGTGTCCATGCCGCTGCCCGAGATGTTCTTGCCGATCTGCTCGACGATCAGCACGTCGATCGGCGAGAACGGCAGCCGCGCCATCCACTCGCGCGCGCTCTTGAGCAGGCGCCGCTCGCCGGCCTCGAGCTCGGCGGCGGGGAAGGCCTCGATCTCCGCCGTCTCGTCGTAGCCGTTCTCGACGATGCCGAGCCCGAAGCCGATGCGGGCCTTGGCCAGCATCTCGCGCCCGACGCTGGTGATGACCGTCTCGTAGCCGTGGTTGACGTTGGCGCGGTGGTACTGCACGGCGCCCTTCCACTTGCCGAGGCCGATCGTCATCATCTTGAAGAGGCCGGACTCGATCGTGCCCTTGAAGTCGGTGTGCGGCTTGATGCGGTTGACGAGGCCGATCCAGTCGGCGCCGGCCGCGAAGCGATCGAGCCACACCGGCAACCCCAGCGCCTCGCCCACCTGCTCGACCTCCATGGTGGCCCGCACCGGGCAGCCCATGGTGGCCTCGGTGATCCCGTAGTGCGCCAGCACCGAGAGCTGGCCGTCGGCCGTCCCGCCGCCGTGGCTGCCCATGGCCGGGAAGACGAACGGCCGGGCGCCCAGGTCGCGCAGGTAGCGCACGGTGGCGCCCACGATGGTGTCGATGTTGGCGATGCCCCGGCTGCCGGCCCCCACGGCCACGGTGTCGCCGCGCTTGACGGGCAGGCCGGCGGCCTGGAGGCGCTCGGCCACCGTCCGGGGGATGTCCTCGACGCGGGGGCGGGCGAAGGTCTGGCGGACGCGGATCATGGTGGGAAGCATGGGCGGATTATGCGCGAATCCGCGGGAGGGGAAAAGCCTGACGACCTGTGCTATATGTATGGGCCAATTTTGCCGATGCTCCCCGTCCCGCTGACGCGCGTACTCCTCGTAGGCCTCCTGCTGGCGGCGGCCGGCTGTTCGTATCTGCGCCCGCTGCCCACGCCGATCCTGCCGCCCGACGAGCTCTACGCGCAAGGCGAGACGGAGATGGGCCGCAAGAAGTACCTGGAGGCGCGCGAGGCGTTCCGCAAGATCGCCGAGCGGCACCCGAACTCGGCGTGGGCGCCGCGCGCGCGCTTCCTGATCGGCGAGGCGTACTACCGCGAGGCGGAGTTCGACAAGGCCATCAAGGAGTTCGAGACCTTCCTCGCCTTCTATCCGCGTCACGAGATCGCGGACCTCGTGCAGTACCGGCTGTCCATGGCCTACTACGACCAGCTCAAGCCCATCGAGCAGGACCAGGGCCTCACGGCCCGGTCGCTCGAGCAGTTCAAGAAGCTGGTGAAGGAGTACCCCGACAGCCGCTACGCCACCGACGCGCTGGCCAAGATCGACATCTGCCGCGGCAAGCTCGCGCAGAAGGAGCTGTGGGTCGCCGGCTACTACTTCAACCAGGGCAACACGGCGGCGGCGCGGCCGCGGCTGGAGTTCGTCATCAAGGAATACCCGCGCACGCTGGTGATCCCGGAGGCGCTGTTCACGCTGGCCGAGGTCAACATCGCCGAGGGCAAGACCCGCGAGGCCAACGACCTGTTCCGCCAGCTGGTCAACGAGTACGGGTACACCGAATTCGGCAAGCGCGCGGCCCAGCGGCTGCGCGCGAACCCGGGCGCCCAGCGCTAGGAGAGACACGCGTGCACGACATCGTCGACCTCCGCTCCGACACGCTGACGCTGCCGACGCCCGAGATGCGCGAGGCCATGGCCCGCGCCGAGGTGGGCGACGACGTGTGGGGCGAGGACCCGACCGTCCAGCGGCTGGAGGCGATGGCCGCCGCCCGGCTCGGCAAGGACGCCGCGGTCTTCGTGGCCTCCGGCACCATGGGCAACCTCGTCTCGGTGGTGGCCCACACGCAGGCCGGCCAGGAGGTCGTGCTCGACCTCGACTCGCACATCTACAACTACGAGGTGGCCGGCGGGACGATCGTCGGCAACGTGCAGATGCGCCCGGTCAAGACGGAGCGCGGCTTCCTCACGCCCGAGCAGGTCCAGGACTCGATCCGGCCCAACAACATCCACATCCCGCAGACCGGCCTGGTGTGCCTGGAGAACACGCACAACCGCCACGGCGGCACCTGCATGGCGCCGGAGGAGATCTCCGCGGTGGCCGCGGTGGCCCACGCGGCGGGCGTGCCCGTCCACGTGGACGGCGCGCGGCTGTTCAACGCCGCCGTCGCGCTCAAGCGCGAGCCGCGCGACTTCGTGCGCGACGCCGACTCGGTGACCTTCTGCCTGTCCAAGGGCCTGGGGGCGCCGCTCGGCTCGGTGGTGTGCGGCTCGGCCGCCTTCGTCACCCGCGCGCGCCGCGTGCGCAAGATGGTGGGCGGCGGCATGCGGCAGGCCGGCATCGTGGCCGCCGCCGGCGTGCTGGCGCTGGAGCGCATGGTGGACCGCCTGGCCGAGGACCACGCCAACGCCCGCGCGCTGGCGGAGGGGCTGGCGAAGCTGCCGGGGATCGAGATCGACCTGGCCAGCGTGCAGACGAACATCGTGATCCTCCGCGTGAACAAGGGCGACCGCGCGCAGTCCGTGAAGGCCGCCGAGGCGCTGGTGGCCGGCTGCGCCGCCCGCAAGGTGAAGATCCACGCGATGGGGCCGGCGGCCATCCGCTGCGTCACCCACAAGGACGTCGACGCCGACGACATCCATCGCGCGCTGGACGCATTTCGGGAATTGACTCGTTAGGAGGGGGACACCCCCATGGCCGAACGGCTCCTGGACGTCAGAGGACTCAAGACCCACTTCTTCACCGACGAAGGCGTCGTGCGGGCGGTCGACGGGGTCGACCTCTACATCAACAAGGGCGAGACGCTGGGCGTGGTGGGCGAGTCGGGATGCGGCAAGAGCGTGACGGCGCTCAGTATCATGCGGCTGATCCCGCAGCCGCCCGGCCGCATCGTCGAGGGCTCCATCACCTACAACGGCCGCAACCTCCTCGACCTCTCCCCCGCCCAGATGCGCAAGATCCGCGGCAAAGAGATCTCGATGATCTTCCAGGAGCCCATGACCTCCCTGAACCCGGTGTTCACCTGCGGCGAGCAGATCGCCGAGGCCATCCGGCTGCACGAGGGGCTGGGCCGCCGCGACGCCATGGACAAGACCGTGGAGATGCTGAAGCTGGTGCACATCCCCAACGCCGAGCGGCGGGTGAAGGAATACCCGCACCAGCTCTCGGGCGGCATGCGGCAGCGGGTGATGATCGCCATGGCGCTGTCCTGCAACCCGAACCTCCTGATCGCCGACGAGCCCACCACCGCGCTCGACGTGACGATCCAGGCGCAGATCCTCGACCTGCTCAACGAGCTCAAGGCCAAGCTGAACATGGCCATCCTGCTGATCACCCACGACATGGGCGTCATCGCGGAGACCGCGCAGCGCGTGGTCGTCATGTACGCGGCCCAGGTCGTGGAAGAGGCGCCGGTGGGCGAGCTGTTCAAGGAGCCGCTGCATCCGTACACGCAGGGCCTCCTGCGCTCCATCCCCCGCATCGACCTGGCGGCGACCAAGCGGCAGAAGCTCGAGCCCATCGGCGGCACCGTGCCCACGCTGCGCGGCGCCGAGAAGCCCGGCTGCCGGTTCGCGCCGCGCTGCTCACTGGCCAAGCCGATGCACTTCGAGCAGACGCCACCCCTGAAAGAAGTCCGGCCGGGCCACAAGGTGGCCTGCTTCCTGTACTAGAGGAGGCCCCCCATGGCTGAGCCGCTCCTGCGCGTCAAGAACCTCAAGAAGTACTTCCCCATCCGCGGCGGCCTGCTCTCGCGCGAGGTCGCGCGCGTGCACGCGGTCGACGACGTGTCGTTCGACATCCTGCCGGGCGAGACGCTGGGCCTGGTGGGCGAGTCGGGCTGCGGCAAGTCGACGACGGGCCGGACGATCTTGCGGCTGATCGAGCCGACCTCCGGCGAGGTCTCCTTCCAGGGCAAGAACGTGACGACGCTCGACAAGCGCTCGCTGCGGGCCCTGCGGAAGGAGATGCAGATCATCTTCCAGGACCCGTACGCGTCGCTGAATCCGCGGATGACCGTCGGCTCGATCATCGGCGAGGCGCTGGTGATCCACAAGCTGGCCAAGTCCCGCCGCGAGCGCGAGGAGCGCGTGGTGCAGCTGCTGGAGACGACCGGCCTGTCCGCCGATCACCTGCGGCGCTATCCGCACGAGTTCTCGGGCGGGCAGCGGCAGCGCATCGGCATCGCGCGCGCGCTCGCCGTCAACCCCAAGCTGATCGTGGCCGACGAGCCCGTGTCGGCCCTCGACGTGTCGATCCAGGCGCAGATCATCAACCTGCTGGAAGAGCTGCAGGCGAAGTTCGGCCTCACCTACCTGTTCATCGCGCACGACCTCTCGGTCGTGGAGCACATCTCCACGCGGGTGGCCGTGATGTACCTCGGCAAGATCGTGGAGATCGCCCCGGCCAAGGAGCTCTACACCAACCCGCGCCATCCCTACACCGAGGCGCTGCTCTCGGCCGTGCCGATTCCGGATCCCACCGTCAAGCGCAAGCGGATCATTCTCGAGGGGGACGTGCCGAGCCCGATCAACCCGCCGTCCGGGTGCCGCTTCCACACGCGCTGCGGACTGCGCGTGCCGTCGTGCTCGCAGAACGAGCAGGTCCTGAAGGAGATCTCGCCGGGCCACTGGGTCGCCTGCCAGGTGCGCACCGGCGTCGCGATGGCCTAGCGCCGGCGGCGCGCCGGGGCGCGGGGGGTTGGCGATGTCTCACGACAGGCGATAGACGATCGAAGCCAACGGAACCCTGGGCGAGCCCCCGCGCCGCCGCGCCCCGGCGCACCGCCTGCCTCGTGGTTCTCGTCACGGCTTTCAGAGGCTGAGACAATTCCTTCGGGAGTGACGTGACATGGCGATGGCGCGGGTGAACGGGATCAATCTGAACTACATCGAGGCGGGCAGCGGGGATCCGCTGCTGCTCATCATGGGGTTCGGCGGTGATCACCTGGCGTGGGGGTTCCAGACGCCGGTGTTCGCGCAGAAGTACCGGGTGATCGCGTTCGACAATCGCGGCGCGGGGCAGAGTGACGTGCCGGACGTCGCCTACACCACGCGGATGATGGCCGACGACGCCGTCGGCCTGCTCGATCACCTGAAGATCGAGCGCGCGCACGTGCTGGGCGTGTCGATGGGCGGCATGATCGCGCAGGAGGTCGCGCTGAATCATCCGCAGCGTGTGCGCTCGGTGCAGCTGCACTGCACGCTGGCGCGGCCGGACCGCTACATGCACACGCTCATCGAGGGCTGGCGGACCGTGCGCCGGAAGTCCACCGCCGAGGAGTGGCTGCGTGTCGTGGCGCTGTGGCTCTTCTCGCCGAAGACGTTCGCCGAGCGCCCGGAGTTCGTGGAGACGATCATCCAGACCGGTCTCGCCAATCCGCATCCCTTCACGCTCACCGGATTCCTGCGCCAGGGCGACGCCGTCCGCAGCCACGACACGCTCGATCGCCTCGCGAAGCTCGGGCCGCCCGCCCTGGTCAGCGTGGCGAACGACGACATCCTGGTGCCCCCGCGCTTCTCGCGCCAGCTCGCCGGCGCCATCCCCGGCGCCACGCTCACGACGATCGAGGGCGCGGGCCACTGCTACTTCTGGGAGCGCCCCGACGTCTTCAACGCGATGTGCCTCGAGTTCCTGGAGCGCCACGCGAAGGTCTGACCTTCTCGCGCGAGCGCAATTCCTTCTCCCGCGCGAGTCGTATTCTTCAACGCGCGCGCACGCCTGTCATGACGGATCACGCGAGAACGCGCGCATGGCGTGGGGTCCGCGCGCGGGCGTGCGCCCGCACTGCGTGGTCCTCGCCTTGCACGCCCTTGCCGCGTTCACGCGAGGGGGCACCTCGCCGATCACCAGCAATGCGAGGAGGGCGCGAATGGAAGAGACGAACAGGTTGCACGAGCTGCGCGAGTCCGATCGCATGCAGTGGCTCGATGGCGCGCGCGGCTGGCGCGCCGAGCCCGACGACGTGATGAACGCGCTCGCGGCCGACGGCTACCAGGAGTGCAAGCGCGAAACCGCCCGCATCCCGCGCGCTCCCGCCACCGGCGGCGTCTGGCAAGGCATCGACCCCCGGACCGGCGCCGTCGCCTCCACCATCTGGACGCGAGAGCCCGGCGGCGCCCCCCTCGTCTTCATCACCATCAACGGCCATCCGCTGCAGGCCGGCAACGATCTAGAACGCGGGAGCTAGTCCCAGAGGTAGGCGCGCGGGTTGACGGCCTGGCCCCGCACGAGAATCTCGTAGTGCAGGTGCGGCCCCGACGAGCGCCCGGTGTTGCCGGTCCAGCCGATGAGGCCGCCGCGCTCGACGCGCTGGCCGGGCTGGACGTTCAGCCGCGAGAGGTGGCCGTAGAGCGAGCGGATGTCCTGGCCGTGGTCGACGATGATCGCGTTGCCGTATTCCTGGTGCACGCCCGCCAGCACCACGGTGCCATTGGCGGGCGCGTAGATCGCGGTGCCGCGCTCGGCGCGAATGTCCAGCCCGCTGTGGAACTCGAGGCCGGACGTCCACGGCGACTGGCGCGTGCCGAACTCCGAGTTGACCGCGCCGCGCACCGGCCAGCGCGAGGGCAGCGCGGCCACGGCCTTGCCGGCGCGCGCCATCAGGCGCTCGAGCGCGGTGAGCCGCTGCGTCTGCTCCTTGACCGCGTCGCCGAGCCGGTTCAGCTCGTCTACCGGCGACAGCTTCGTGCCCGCGGGGTCCTTGGCCGGCGTGCCGCCGCCGATGCCGCGGTCCTTGCCGCCGGGCGACATCTCAGGGCCGAACGGCTCCCAGATCCGCGTGTGCAGGTCGCGCCAGCCGGACATCTCCTTGCGGAGCTCCGCCACGCGGCCGTTGAAGGCGTCGATGGTGGCGCGCTGCTCGGCGAGCTGCGCGTGGAAGGTGGCGGCGTCCCGGTTGATCTCGCGCATGTGGGCCCAGTCGCCGACGAGCGCGCCGGTGACCGAGACCATGAAGGCGAGCACGACGCCTGCGCCGACGGCAGAGGGACGGGAGAAGTTGAACCGGAGAACCCTGACACCGTCGCCCCGCACGATGAGCAGACTGAACTGACTCCGGCGGTTCAAGCGGTTGCGTTTCCTCCCCGGATTCGCCCCGGCGACCGCGCCGGACCCCGAGCGTGCCAGCGTCTCGGGTTTGGGGGATTCAAGCACCGCCCCATCACCGCTGTCAACCAGCGATTCCTCACCGGGACCCGGGGTGAACATGGGCGCCTGAGGGGCAATTGACGTGCCGAATCCGAGGGTTGCAGTATCAAGCACTTACCGCCGGCGGCCTGCGCCATCGCGGCACGTGGCACGGCGAAACGTCAGAGGCGTGACAACCTCCGTGGCGAAGGGCTATCATCCGCCGCATGGACGAGTTCTACCGGATCAAGCGCCTGCCGCCCTACGTCTTCTCGATCGTCAACGACCTGAAGACCAAGGCGCGCGCCCGGGGCGAGGACGTCATCGACCTCGGCATGGGCAATCCGGACCTCGGGACCCCCAAGCACATCGTGGCCAAGCTGATCGAGGCCGCCCAGAAGCCGCAGAACCACCGCTACTCCGCCTCGCGCGGCATCACGCGCCTGCGCAAGGCCATGGCCAAGTGGTACCGCGACCGCTACGCCGTCGACCCTTTCCAGCACAGTGGGATCCGAAGCTTGGAATTCACGTGACTTGAAGTCGCGGC
>JADMIO010603810.1_pt1 | contig 133387 bp, 107 predicted proteins | sample 8958161 | NCBI WGS metagenome assembly JADMIO01 (sample SAMN16585339, study PRJNA669376) | soil metagenome | isolation source: Crop rotation soil | place: USA: Cullars Rotation, Alabama | collected 2011 | reverse complement strand
CGCGACAACTTGTCCACGTGGAATTCTAAGCTTAGGATCCCAATGTGCTGGAAAGCGGAGACCCGCTGCTGTGGCAGCACATGTTCTGGTTCTTCGCGCATCCCGAGGTCTACATCATCTTCCTGCCGGCCACGGCCTTCGTCTCGGAGATCGTCGCGACCTTCTCGCGCCGTCCGGTCTTCGGCTACACCGCGTTGATCCTTTCCGTCGTGGCGACGGCGTTCATCGGCTTCGGGGTGTGGGTGCACCACATGTTCGCCACGCCGCTGCCGCAGCTCGGACAAGGCCTTTTCACGGCCGCGAGCCTCATGATCGTGATCCCGACGAGCATCCAGTTCTTCTGCTGGATCGCGACGCTGTCGACAGGGCGCATCGTATTCGCTCTGCCGCTGGTGTTCGTGCTGGGCTTCTTCGCGGTCTTCCTGATCGGCGGGCTTTCCGGCGTCATGGTCGCTTCGGTCGCGCTCGACCTGCAGGTGCACGACACGTACTTCGTCGTCGCGCACTTGCACTACGTGTTGATCGGCGGTGCGGTGTTCCCGCTCTTCGGCGCGTTCTATTACTGGTTCCCCAAGTGGACCGGCAGGATGCTCGGCACCGCCGCGGGGTGGTGGAACTTCGCGCTCTTGTTCGTGGGGTTCAACTTGACGTTCTTCCCCATGCACCTCCTCGGCCTGCACGGGATGCCGCGGCGCGTGTGGACCTACACGGCGCAGAGCGGCTGGGCCAACACGAACGCACTCGCGACCGTCGGGGCGGGACTGCTGGGACTCGGCGTCCTCGTGTTCGTCGTCAACGTGATCGTGAGCGCGAGGAGCGGCCGTCTCGCCGGCGCGAACCCCTGGCACGCGGGCGGCCTCGAATGGGCGACGAGCTCGCCGCCTCCGGCCTACAACTTTCGCCGCCTGCGCGTCGTCGGCTCGCGCTACCCGCTGTGGGACGGCGGCAACGTAGGTGAAGTCACGGGTCTCAGCACGCACCAGCGTGAAGTGCTCGTCACGCGTCTTCACGATGCAGCGCCGAATCACCGCTACCACATGGCCGGGGATTCGTGGTGGCCGCCGGTGATGGCGCTGCTCGCGGGTGCGAGCCTGTTGGGGCTGATCTTCCATCCGGTCTGGGTCCCGGTCGGGATCGGCGTGATGTTGTGCGCGCTCGCCGGATGGTTCTGGCATACGCACGAGCCCAAGCCCATCCCGCCCGGCGACAACCGGTCGCGCGACGAGCTCTCCGCCGACGTCCTCGCAGAAGGAGCGCAGCCGTGACGGTCGCGACCCAACCGCCGAGACCGCTCGTGCTCGACGTCTCCCAACTGCCCGGCAGCGCTCACGGCCCCGAGGCGCCTGTCTGGTGGGGCAACACGTTGCTCATGGTGATCGAGACCATGACGGTTGCGCTGCTCGTGGCGACGTACTTCTACACGGCGCAGAAGCTCGACATGTTTCCTCCGCCGCGCGTCGGGGTGATGCCGCCGATCCTCGATCCGAAGCCTCTGCTTCCGCGCGCGACGCTCGACCTCGTGCTGATGCTGGCCAGCATCCTGCCCGTGCACCGCGGGTATCGCGCCGCCCGCGCGCAGGACCGCAAGGCCTCGAGGGGTTGGATCACGCTGGCCGCGCTGATGGCGATCGGCGCGATCCTGCTGCGCTGGTTCGAGTTCCGCGACGTGCACGTCGGGTGGGACGCCAACGCCTACGGCTCCATCGTGTGGGGCATCCTCGTGATGCACCTCATCTACCTCGTCGTCGCGGTGGCCGAGGCTGGGTTCGTCGTCTTGACGATGGCGCTGTACGAGCTGGACGAGAACCTCTCGGTCGACATCGAGCTGACGGCCATCTACTGGTACTGGACCGTCGGGGCTTGGGTGGTCTTCTACGCGGTCGTCTTCTGGACGCCGAGGCTCCTGTGAGCGCCGACCCGAAAGCACCGCCCCCGGGTTTCGTGGTGCATCCGCGCCGCGCGTGGCTGGCGCTTTTCGCTGGACCGTTCGCAGCCCTGCTCGAGCTGCTCGCCGTCTACGTCGCGGCGGCGAACATCCACCGCGACGCGCAGCGCATCGTCCTGCACGTCATCGCCGGAGGCTGCTGCGCGCTGGCGGTCTGGGGTTGGGTCGCGTCGCGGAGCTTGTGGCTCGACCTCGGCGGGCGATGGCCGGATCCGGCTGACGAAGGCCCGTCGAGCGGACTGCGGATGCTGGCGTCGGTGGGCATGCTCGCAGGCCCGCTGTTCGTGTTGGTCGTGCTCGCGCAATGGGCCGCGATCCCACTGCTTTCCTTCCATCCGAGGGCGTCATGAGCGCACGCCACGTTCGCATGGGCGTGCGCGCCGTCGTCTGGAGTGCGATCGCTTCACTGGCGAGCGCGCACGACCCACGTGCGCACGGATCCATTCCGAGCGGTGTGCCGCTCGACGCGCACGCGGTCTGGCGCACATGGGGGCTCGATCCACTGCCGCTCGTCTTGCTCTCGGTCTTGCTCGTGCTCTACGTGCGCGGCCTGGCCATCACGTGGAGAGCAGCCGGTGTCGGCCACGGTATCCGGCGCTGGGAGTGCGCGTGCTTCGCGGCCGGTTACGCAGCGCTGCTCGTCGCGCAAGTGTCGCCGTTGCACCCTCTGAGCAGCGCCTTGTTCTCGGCGCACATGACCCAGCACGAGATCCTGATGCTCGTCGCCGCTCCGCTGATCGTGCTCGGCAAGCCGGTCGTCGCCATGTTGCGCGCGCTGCCCGTGAGCACGGCGCGGAGCGTCGTGTCGTGGACGCGCGTGCCGTGGTGGCGCCGCGTGTGGAGCGGGCTGATGCGTCCGGGCGTGGCCTGGCTCGCTCACGCCGCGGCTCTGTGGGTGTGGCACTTGCCCGTTCTCTTCCAAGCCGCGCTCGCGAGCGAAGCCGTGCATGCGCTGCAGCATCTCTTCTTCGTCGGCTCGGCCTCGCTCTTCTGGTGGGCCGACATGCACGCGCGCCCGCGCGCCACGCGCTGTGGGCTCGCGGTCCTCTTCCTGTTCACGACCGCGCTGCACACGGGGCTTTTGGGCGCATTGCTCACGTTCGGTCCGAGCGTGCTCTACCCGGCGTACGTGGAGCCGTCGCGCGCGTGGGGCATCGACCCGCTCGCCGACCAGCAGCTCGGCGGCCTGATCATGTGGGTTCCCGCGTGCAGCCTCTACATCGTGGCGGGACTCGCGCTCTTCGTCGGATGGTTGCGAGCCTCGGAGATCGCCACGCGATCTTGGGAGGGCGGCGTGCCCCGCGACGAGCTGACGAGGGAGGTGCTGGCTCCGTGAAACGCTTGCCTGTGACTGCCGGCTTCGTTCTCGCGGCGTGTTTCTCCGCCTGCAGCCTCGGCGACGACAGCAACTCCGCGGCGGTGCCCGGAGGAAACGTCGAGCGCGGCCGGCGCGCGATGGAGCTGTACGGCTGCGGCAGTTGCCACACGATCTCGGGCGTGAGCGGCGCCACGGCGCTCGTCGGGCCGTCGCTGGAGCACATGGCCAATCGCTCGTACGTCGCCGGCGTGATGGTGAATCGGCCGGAGAACATGATCGCCTGGATCCTCGATCCGCCGAAGATCGATCCGCTCACGGCCATGCCGCACTTGGGCGTCACGGAGCAGGATGCGCGCGACATCGCGAGCTACCTGTACACGCTGCGATGAACGACGCGCACAAAACACCGGCTCCGGTGCGCACGCGCCTCACGCGCGCGCTGGTCGCATTGGCCGCGGCACTTTCGTTCTCGATCGCGGCCGCGGTGGCAGCAGCGATCGCGAGCTCATCGCGCCCGGCTGCGCCTGCTACAGATGTAGCAGTCAGCTCGAAGGCACCCTCGCTTCCGGAAGAGTGCACCACGGGTGCCGGGAGCTCGCACCCGTCGGCCGCCACGAGCCTGGCCTTGGCTGGGCTGTCGGACGACCCGGCGCAACCGCTGCCCGCCCGGCTCTCGCGAACCGGGCTCTTCGACAGCCTGCGTCCGCTCGTGCCTGCGCCGCAGCTGCGCGCGTACGCGATCAACGTCTCCTTCTGGTCGGACGGCGCGGAGAAATCGCGTTGGATCGCGTTGCCGGCTGGAGGACACATCGAAGCCTCCGCTCGCGACGCGTGGTCCTTCCCGGCCGGCACCGTGTTCGTCAAGCACTTCGCGCGCGCCGATGGAGCCGCGACACCGATCGAAACGCGCGTGCTGGTGTGGATGGGGAGCGGCACCGTGCGCGGAGCCGGCTATCGCTGGCGAGCCGATGGGAGCGATGCGGACCTGGTCGAGAAGCGCAGCCTCGGGCCCGCTCCGGCCGCCGAGGGTGCTTCGTCCTGGTTCTATCCCGCTCCCGAAGATTGCAACGCGTGTCACACCTGCGCTGCGGGCGGCGTGCTGGGTGTCAACACGCGCCAATGGAACGGCGCGCGCTCTGCAGCCGACGAAAGCGGAACGGACGAGATCGGCGCATGGTCGCGCGCCGGGTTGCTCGTGGGCGAGATCGACGCGACGAAGAGCGCAATGTTGCCGCGCCTCCGCGCGGCGCACGACACGTCGGCGACGTTGGAAGATCGCGCACGCTCCTACCTCGACGTCAACTGCGGCATGTGCCACCGCCCGGGCGGGGCCGTAGCGGATTTCGATGCGCGCATCACGACCCCGCTCGCCGCGCAGAACCTCGTGGGAGCTCGCGCACGCATCGACTTCGGGCTCGATCACGCGCGGATCGTCGCTCCCAACGACCCGTGGCGATCGCTGCTCCTGGTGCGCATGCAAACGCCGGAGCAGGTGAAGATGCCGCCGCTCGCGCACGAGGCGCCCGACCGCGAAGGCATCGCGCTCGTGCGCGCGTGGATCGAGAGCCTGCCCGGCCCGCCCGTGGTCGCGCCACCGCGACTCGCCCCCGAAGGTTGCGACCGCAGCGTTCCGGTCGTCGTCGATGCAGTTGCCGACGACGCGTCAGCCGCGATCCGCTACACGCTCGACGGCAGTCTTCCCGACGCGACGTCGCCTCTGTGGACGGCACCGTTGGTGCTCGAGCACTCGGCCACGGTTCGCGTGCGCGCCTGGCGCGACGGCTGGACCCCGAGCGTCGTTGCGCAAGAGACCTACGTCATCCACCGCGAGGAGGCCTCTCGATGAACCGTGCCTTCGAAACTACCACGCGAAAGCCAGCGCTGTTCGCCGCGTGCGTAGCGCTCGTCGCCTGCGGGCGCTCGGAAGAAGTGATGGCATCCGCGCAACACGCGACGCGCGAAGTCGCGACCGGTCCGGGGCGAGCGGAGGGAACGTCCCAGGAGCGCGCCTGGATCTGCGTCAGCAACGAAGGCTCGGGCGACGTGACGTTGATCGACGCGTCGTCGCACACGATCGTCGCCACGATCGCGGTCGGCAAACGTCCGCGCGGCATCCACGCATCGGCCGACGGAAAGCTGCTCTACGTGGCGTTGACCGGCAGTCCTTCCGAGGGACCGCCGCAGCTCGACGCGCAGGGTAATCCGATCCTGAGACATGCCGAAGAGGAGGAGCGTGATGCCCAGGCGGACGGCATCGGCGTCATCGATCTCGAGCGACGAGTGCTCGTGAAGAAGATCCAAGCCGGCTCCGATCCTGAGCAGTTCGCGATCAGCGCCGACGGCCGGCATCTCTTCGTCGCCAACGAGGACGTGGGCACTGCCAGCATCGTGGACGTCGTCTCGGGGAAGGTCGACGACATCGTGCGCGTGCACAAGGAGCCCGAGGGCGTCGGCATCACGCCCGACGGCCGGCGCGTCTGGGTGACGTGCGAAACCGGCGGCGAGGTCGTGGTGTTCGACGCCGCGACGCACGCGACGGTCGGAGAAGTTGCGCTGGGCGGCCGACCGCGCAGCGTCGTGTTCTCGCCCGATGGCAAGCGCGCGTGCGTGCCGTCCGAGACCGCGGGCGTCGTCCACGTCGTCGACACCGAGCGCCTCGCGGAGATCGCGACGATCGCGCTTCCCAAAGGTTCGCGGCCGATGGGCACCGCGCTCAGCCGCGACGGCCGTCGACTCTTCACGGGCAACGGTCGCGCGGGGACCGTGTCGATCCTCGACCTCCAGACGAACACGGTCGTTGGCAACGTGACCGTCGGCAAGCGCGCTTGGGGAATCGCGCTGTCGCCCGACGAGCGCACGCTGTACGTCGCCAACGGTCCGTCCGATGACGTGTCGGTGGTCGACGTCGCCAGCGCACGCGAGGTCGAGAAGATCCATGCCGGAAAAGGACCGTGGGGCATCGCCGTCGTCGGCGCCCCGCTCTCACGTGAAAAGGAAGACAAGCAATGAAGACCTGGAAGAAACCCAACTTCGAAGAAGTCGTCCTCGCCTTGGAGGTCAAGGGCTACGTCAACGTGGATCAACCCGTGATGCCGCCCGCCGACGGCGAAGAGCAGTCGGCCACGCGCGAGACACCGCCGGTGCCCGCACGCGCACGGACCGCGGACGCGCCGACGTCCAGGTGAGCTCGTGCACGTGCGCATCCTCGGCTCGGGCGCGGGCGGCGGGGTGCCGCAATGGAACTGCGGGTGCCGCAATTGCGCCGATGCGCGCTCCGGCTGCGCGGCGGTCGAGCCGCGCACGCAGACGTCGGTCGCTGTTTCCGCGGACGGCGAGCGCTGGTTCCTCGTGGGCGCGTCGCCCGACGTGCGCCAACAACTGGCAGCGTTCGATCGACTCGGTCCGCCGCCGGGCCGGCTGCGCGGAACTCGGATCGCGGGCTGCATCCTGACGGATGGTGAGCTCGACACGACCTTGGGCCTGTTGTCGCTGCGCGAAGGCCAGCGTTTTCCGATCCACGCAACGCCCGCCGTGCGCGGGTTCCTGGAGCGCGACTTCCCGATTACCCGCATCCTGGCGCGCTGGTGCGAGCGACCGTTCGTCGATCTGCCGATCGATTCGCGCGCGCCGTTGATCGGATCCGACGGCGCCCCGAGCGGACTCTCGGTGCGCGCCTTCGGTCTCGGCAAGCGCGTGCCGCTCTACGTGGAAGACGGCATCCCGCGGACGGGCGCGCGCGTCGGGCTGATCATCGAGGACGCGCGCACACGCGGTCGTTTGGTGCATGCCGTCGGAGTGGCGGCGCGATCCCCCGAGCTCGAGCTGGCCGTCGAGGACGCGGACGTGCTGCTCTTCGACGGCACGTTCTGGTCGGAGGACGAGCTCGCAGCCTGCGGTGGGCCGAAGATGACTGCGAGCCGGATGGAGCACTGGCCGGTCGGCGGTCCGCACGGAAGCTTGGCTTGGCTCGCGACGCTGCCCGTGCGGCGCCGCATCTATGTCCACGTCAACAACACGAATCCGATGCTGCGCGTCGGCAGTGGGGAGCGCGCGCAGGTCGAGCAGCACGGTGTGCTCGTCGCCCGTGACGGCGACGACTTGGAGGTCACTTGAAGAGCGCGCACGAAACCGGGAATGCGGCCTGGAGCGCAAGTGAGTTCACCGAGCGTCTGCACGGGGTCGGAGCCGAGGCCTATCACGACCGCCATCCCTTCCACCAGCGCATGAACGCCGGCGCGCTGGCTCCCGACGAGCTGCGCGCGTGGGTGGCGAACCGCTTCTACTACCAGCAGTGCATTCCGTTGAAGGACGCGGCGCTGCTCTCGCAGTGTCCCGACCGGCGCGTGCGCCGCGCGTGGGTGCGCCGCGTGCTCGATCACGACGGGCACGGGGACGATCCGGGCGGCATCGAGAAATGGCTGCGCCTCGGCGAGGCCGTCGGTCTCGCGCGCGACGTGCTCGAAGAAGAGCGGATGCTGCTCCCCGGCGTGCGCTTCGCCGTCGACGCATACGTGCGGTTCGTCCGGACGCGACCCTGGGTCGAAGGGGTGGCTTCGTCGCTGACCGAGCTCTTCGCGCCGTCCTTGATGCAAGCGCGACTCGCCGCGTTCGAGCGACATTATCCGTGGATCGACCGCGACGGTCTGGCGTATTTCCGCTCGCGCCTGACGCAAGCGCCGCGCGACAGCGACGAGGCGCTCGGCATCGTCCTCGAGCGATGCGTCGAGCGCGCCGAGCAAGAGCGCGCGGTCGCGGCGCTGCGCTTCAAGTGCGAGGTCCTGACGGCGCAGCTCGATGCGCTGCAGCACCATTGCGAGTCTCTGGCGGGCGCGCGCGAGCCGGGAGCGAGCTGACGTGGGGTGCAAGCGACCGCGTCTGGCACCCCACGTCGTCCTGCGCTTCGACCGGCGGCGCAACGAGCACCAGCTCGTGGGGCCGGAAGTGCTCGTGCGTCTCGACGAGACGGCTTCAGCCATCTTGAGCCTGTGCGACGGTCGGACCCTGGACGATGTGTGCCGCGAGCTCGGGCTGACGTATGCGCGGTGCGATCGCGGCGACGTCGAGCGCTTCCTTCTCGAGCTTCACCGACGCAAGTGGGTGTGCGATGCCGACGCCTGAGCCGCATGCACTGCTGGCGGAGCTGACGCACGCCTGTCCGCTCCATTGCGCCTACTGCAGCAATCCGCTCGAGCTGGTGCGCCGCTCGCGCGAGCTCGACACGGCAGCGTGGAAGGACGTGCTGCGGCAGGCTGCGGAGCTGGGCATCGTGCAAGTGCATTTCAGCGGCGGCGAGCCGCTCGTGCGGCGCGATCTCGAAGAGCTCGTCGCCGAGAGCGTGCGCTTGCAGCTCTATCCGTACCTCGTGACGAGCGCGGTTCCGAACGGCGCGTCCCGGCTGCCTGGCTTGTGGGACGCCGGACTGCGCGCGCTGCAGGTCAGCGTCCAGGACGCGCGAGCACATGCCAGCGACGAGCTCGCCGGTGCGCGCTCGTTCGAGGCGAAGCGCGCCGCCGTCGCCACAGCCAAGTCGATGGGCTTCCACGTCACGCTCAACGTCGTCCTCGAGCGCCGCAACATCGACCACGTGGCGGACATCGTGCGCATGGCGGAAGAGTGGGGTGTCGACGAGCTGGAGCTCGCGCACGCCCAGCTCCTGGGCTTCGCCTACGAGAACCGCGCCGTCCTCGCGCCGACGCGCGAACAGTTGGAGCGTGCAACCGCTTGCGTGGAAACGGCGCGCGCGACCCGCCGCTTCGCGATCGTGCACGTCTTGACGGAAACCTCGGACGGACTCCCGCGCGCGTGCCTGCAGGGTTGGGGGCAGAAGTTCCTGACCGTCGCACCCGACGGTGTCGTGCTGCCGTGTCAGGCGGCGCGCTGCATCCCCGACCTCGATCTCGTGAACGTGCGTGAACGCTCGCTCGAATGGATCTGGACTTCTTCGCCGACGTTCGAGCGCTTCCGCGGCACGGCGTGGATGTCGCCCGTCTGTCGCAATTGCGAGCACGTCGAACGCGATCTCGGAGGGTGTCGCTGCCAGGCTTGGATGGTGACGCGCGACGCGACCGCGCCGGATCCGGCTTGCGTGCTCGCACGGTTACGCACCGGCGCCGCCGGCGCTCGTGCGGCAGTGGAGTCGGAAGCACCCCGGGCCGAACGGATCCTGCGTCGCGGCCATACCGCATGAGTCCACGCGAGCTCGCGACGGAACGGTCGCTCCTCCTCTGCTATTCCGTTCCCCGTACATGCCGGCCAAGAGGAACGGGGAACGACGACCGCCGAAGCGCTACGCGATCTTTCGCAATGCTCCTTGCGTGAAGAGCGCGCGATAGCAGCGATCATCTGACCAATCTCGCCTTCGCGCGCGCGTGCAGGTTGTACACGCACGCCGTAGTTCTGACCGCGGACGAGCAAGTCTGCGCCTCGTCTCCCACTCCCCCGACGTGCACGGTGCGCAAGAAGTGGGACGTCGCGGACTGCGCGCGTCTCGCGGTCAGGAATACGGTCGTCCCCAAGCTCTCGGTACAGCGTGTGCCCGCCAGTCCGCATCAGGCGCGCGCTTTTTTCACGCGCGGCGCGCCCAACACACATGCGCACGACACCCAAGAACGCGGGCCGCACGAACGGCAGCACGAATCGATCGACACGCAACTCGCTCCGCAACGGAACGGCCCTGGATGCCAAGCACCGGCCGAGGCGCAAGGTCCAGGACTACCAGTACCTGGCCGACAGCAACCGCGGCACGGGCGGCCGAAAGGTCGCGGATTTCCTGGGCATTTTCAGCCTCGCCCTGGGTGCGGCGGAAACGTTCGCGCCCGGCGCGATCGCCCGCGTCATCGGCGTGAAGGAGCCGACGGATGTGCATCGCAAGACCATCCGGCTCATGGGCTTGCGCGAGATGACGAACGGGGTCGCCATCCTCTCGTGCGAGCGCCCGACGAATGCGATGTGGTCGCGGGTCGTCGGCGACGGGATCGATCTGGCGCTCCTGGCGAAAGTCGCTGCGAATCCCGACAACGACCGCGGGCGCGCCTTCTTCGCCATCGCGAACGTGGCCGCCGTCACGGCGCTCGACGTCATTTGCGCGAAGCAGCTTTCGAAGCAACCCGACACCCTGACAGGCCTCGCGCTGGACAACGGCTTGATCCGCGTGCGCCGCGCGATCACCGTCGGCCGGCCCATCGCGGAGGTGTACGAATTCTGGCGCGACTTCGAGAACCTTCCGCGCTTCATGAAGCATCTCGAGTCGGTCACGGTGACCGGCGACAAGCGGTCGCACTGGGTCGCGCGCGCGCCCGCCGGACGAACCGTCGAATGGGACGCGGAGATGATCGAGGACCGGACCAACGAATTGATCGCGTGGCGGTCGCTGCACGGATCGGACGTCTTCAACGTCGGTTCCGTCTACTTCCAACCCGCGCCGGGCGGACGCGGCACGGAGGTGCGGGTCGAGATCTACTATCACCCGCCTTTCGGCAAGCTCGCATCGAAGATCGCAATGCTGTGGCGTGAGGAGCCGCGCCAGCAGATCGCAGACGACCTGCGTCGCTTCAAGCAGGTCCTCGAAATCGGCGAGGTCGTCCTCTCCGACGCGACGGTCGGCGACGGACCGCATCCGGCCGTGCCGCGCAACGACATCTGACCGAGCACCGACGTCGAGCCAAGAGGGATCAACGATGAAAGCAACATGTTGGATGGGTCCGCAGAAGATGGTGGTCCGCGACGTTCCGGATCCGCGCATCCTCAACCAGGGCGATTGCATCTTGAAGGTCACGTCCACCGCGATCTGCGGCTCGGACCTGCACCTCTACAACGGCTTCCTTCCGTTCATGGAGCCGGGCGACATCATGGGCCACGAGTTCATGGGCGAGGTCGTGGAGGTGGGACGCGACGTCAAGAAGCTCCAGATCGGCGACCGCGTCGTGGTGCCCTTCGCGATCGCGTGCGGACGCTGCGCGCAGTGCATGGCGGGCTTCTTCTCGACGTGCGAGAACTCGAACCCCAACGCCTGGATGGCGGAGAAGCTGATGGGACACCCCGGAGCGGGCGCCTTCGGCTATTCGCACATGACCGGCGGTTTCGCGGGCGGACAAGCCGAGTACGTGCGCGTGCCGTTCGCCGACGTCGGGCCGCTGAAGGTCCCACCGGAGCTCACGGACGAGCAGGCGCTCTTTCTCTCGGACATCCTCCCCACCGGCTACATGGGCGCGCAGATGTGCGGCATCAAGCCCGGCGACACGGTGGCGGTGTGGGGCTGCGGTCCTGTCGGACAGTTCGCGATCGCGAGCGCCTATCTGCTCGGTGCGGACAAGGTGATCGCGATCGACCGCTTCCCGTACCGCCTGAAGATGGCGCGTGAAAAGGCCGGGGCTGTGATCGTCAACTACTCCGAAGTCGACAGCGTGCCGGACGTCCTGAAGGAGTTGACCGGCGGACGCGGGCCGGATCATTGCATCGACGCCGTGGGCCTCGAAGGCCATTCGCATGGCGTCTCGTACTTGCACGACCGGGCGCTGCAGATGATGCGCATGCAAGCCGATCGTCCGATCGCGCTGCGCGAGGCGATCCTTTCTTGCGCGAGCGGCGGAACGGTGTCGGTCATAGGTGTGTACGCCGGCTTGATCGACAAGTTCCCGATGAACGCGGTGATGAACCGCTCGCTCACCATCAAGTCGGGACAGTGCCACGTGCACCGTTACATGCTGCCGCTGCTCGAGCGCATCCAGAAGGGCGAGCTCGACCCGACTTTCGTCATCACGCACCGGATGAAGCTCGAGGATGCGCCGCGCGGGTACGAGATCTTCAACAAGAAGGAAGAGGGCTGCGAAAAGGTGGTCTTGTCGGCGTGACAGAAATGGTCGCCGGCGAGCGATGACAGTCCTCTCGGCTCCTGGAACCGACCAGTGCGGGTGCGAAGCAGCGCGCCCGCGCTGGTTTTCAGGTGCGTCCCATCCGCGCGGACCTCGTTCCGCCTATTCCAAGAAGCGCACGAGCTCCGCATTGATCTCGGCTGCGTGCGTCCACAACACGCCGTGCGGACCGCCCTTCAGCTCCACGAGGCGCACGTCCTTGATCTCCTTCGCCTGCCGGCGTGATGTCACGTCCGGCGGCAGGATGCGATCGGCGTCGCCGTGCAGGATGAGCGTCGGCACGTCGTTGCGCGGGATGTCCTTGCGGAAATCCTCGATCCACGCATCGACGCACTTCAGCGTGCCGATCGCCGACGCCCCGCACGCGACACGCCAGTTGTCCTCGATGACGCGATCGCTCACCAGCTTCCCGCCGGTGACGTCGTAGTTGTAGAAGTTGTGGAGGAACTCGAGCAGGAACTTCGGCCTGTCGGCCGCGATCGCGCTCTTGATGCCGTCGAAGACCTTGCGATCCACGCCGAGCGGATTGTCGGGAGCCTTGACCAGATACGGCCCGAGCGTGCCGATCAACACCGCTTTGCGCACGCGTTCGGAACCGTAGCGACCCAGGTACCGCGTCACTTCTCCCGTGCCCATCGAGAAACCCACGAGCGCGACGTCGTTCAGATCGAGCGTGTCGAGCACCTTGTCGAGGTCGGCTGCGAACGTGTCGTAGTCGTAGCCGACACCGGGCTTGCTCGACTGGCCGAAGCCGCGCCGGTCGTACGTGATCACGAGGTGACCGGCGGCGAGCAGTGCCGCCGTCTGCTTCTCCCACGACGCGCCGTTCAACGGCCAGCCGTGGATGAGGACGACCGGTTGCCCCGAGCCGTGATCTTCGTAGTAGATCTCGATCGGGGCTGAGTTTTCCTGACCGACTTGGATGGTGCTCATGGTTGGACCCACGAAAGAGAGAGTGCGCTCGCAACGGCGCGGGTGATGGAACGTCCTGCTGCCCGCTCGAGGTGTCGGCGGGCTCGGTGTCGACGGACTCGAGCGTCGCTCGTCATCCGGGGCCGTGATCCCGTTCGTCACGTCCACGCCCGGCGCTGATGGTAGCTCGCGACGCGCCAGTCCGCCGCGCGCGCTCGTCAGAGACCCGCGCGCTTCGCGCTCGCGCGCGTCGCGAATTCTCAGCGCTTCGTCCGGTAACGCAGCCACACCATGTCGCCGCGCCTCTCGTGCGAGAGGAGCTTCAAGTAGCGCGGCAGACCCGCGCCCTTCTTCGCATCGAAGAGCGTGGGAGTGCCGACGCTGCCGTCGGCGATCGGCGCCAGAACGATGCTCAGCTCGTCGATCAAGTCCGCTTCGAGGAAGGAGCCGTTGATCGCACCTCCGCCTTCGAGCAGCAGCTTCTCGATCCCGAATTCGCGCCGCAGCTTCTCGAGCACGCGCTTCAGATCGACGGCCTTCTTCCCGCCGAACACGTAGGAGACACCCTGGGCCCGCAGGAATGCGAGGTAATCGTCGGAGACGGTTTGCGTGAGCACGGTGACGACGTGCTCGCCGTCGATCGATCCCGACTTCCACGCGAGCTTGCCCGAAGGATCGAGCGCGATCGCGAACGACTTCGCGTCACGGTCCGCTACGAAGTCCGTGCGCGGGATCGCGCGTTTCACGCTGCGCCTGGGAACACGCGCCTTGCCGGCGTACGGCTCCATGGAGATGCGTCCGATCATCCAAGCATCGGCGCCGAACGTGCGCGCCGTCCGCTCGTACTCGGCCGAGATCTTCGCGATGGTCTTCCAGCGCTCCGTCACGATCCGGCCGTCGATCGACGGGGCCATGTGGCAGATCACGTAGGGTCGGCTCGAACTGCGCATCGGACTTCTCCTCAGGCCAACGAGTCGTGCGCATCGAAGCGGACGTTCACGCCATCTTCCCTGCGCGCAGCTCCTTCAAGCGCGTCATCGCCGACATCGCACTCGGCCAGCCGACGTAGAACGCGAGGTGCGTGATCATCTCGACCAGCTCCTCCTGCGTCACGCCGTTTTCGATCGCGCGCGGGAAATGGAACCCCATCTGCTCCGTCCGGCCCGTCGCGACCAGCGCCGCGCAGGTGATCAAGCTGCGGTCGCGCTTCGAGAGCTCGGGACGCTCCCACACGTCTTCGAACAACACCCGATCGGTGAGGTCGGCGAGCTTCGGCGCGATGTCGCCGATGGCTTTCTGTGCGCCGGTCGGTTCTCCTCGAGCGCTCATGAGTGAGGTCCCTTCGTCTCTGGACGGCATGTGTCGCTTCCGCGTGCGGCAACCGCCGGGCCGACAGCGCGACAATTCGTCCCAGCCGCGCGCTCTCATCGGCCGATGCGATTGATGTCCGCCGACTCGAGGACGAACCGATCCGCGCGGCCTTGCACCACCCGCAGCATCGCACGACCGAGCCGCTCCGAGGTGGTGAACCACGCGGGGAGCATGCGCACGAACAGCGGCGCGACCGGCGCGAACAGGGCGATCGCAGCACGATACGCGCGCACGCCGCTCCGGATGCCCGGGCCGGGCCGGATGAAGCCCGGCCGCACGACGCCCTTGTGCTCGAACGGCAGGGATGCGATCGCGCCTTCGACTCTTCGTCGCACGCGCGCCCACATCGCGCCGCCGCCGGCGCCTGCTGCGGAGCAGTAGCAGAAGCTGAATCTCGGGTTCAGACGCAACAACGCACGCGCCCACACGAGTGTCAGCTCCTCGGTCACACGCGCGTAATCGGCTTCGTGCTTGCCCAGCACGCTGACGCCGACCGCCCAGACGCACGCATCCCATCCCACCAGTTGCGCTTCCACGGCGCTGAAATCGAACAGGTCCGCCAGGACGAGCTCGCGCAGCTTCGGATGGTGCTCGCCGGTCGCCCGCCGGCCGACGCACAGCACCGCTTCGACAGCCGGGTCCACGAGCGCCTCGCGCAACGCTCCTTTGCCGACCATCCCCGTTGCTCCGAAAAGGATCAGCTTCATGCGCGCTCGAAAACGGAATCCAGGGAACCTTTTCCAAGACCGCCCTCGGACTTCATCCCGATGAAGCGCCGCTCACGCGCAACACGGTCATCCCTCGAGTTCGATCGCGCCGCGCGCCTCGTCACCTCGCCGACTTTCATCGACTTCCACTCCTCTGTGGAGCGAAACCTCGCGCTCGAAACGCTAATCTCTTGCGCGTCTTCGCCGAAGAGTGAGAGAGCGATCGCCATCGACGAAAAGGTTTGGCGGAGACACTTCAACGACTCGACATCGTTTTCCCCCGGTCGTTCCCCGCGGCAGACCGACGATGTGCTGGTCAGAAGGCTCGACCACCGATCCCCTGTCGTACGCGAAGCTGCTTCGTCCCGAGAGGGACCAAGTCGCGGCGAGATGGGATCCTGCGATGACGCGCAAGCGCCGGCACGGTGCCAGGGGCGCATGCCAAGACCTTCGCGGGCACGATCACCACGACAAGTTCGAGCCGTCGTAGCTCCAGAACTTGCCTGAATCCCCGGCCTTCAGGCCCGCGATCACCTTCCGGATCCCCGCGACGCTCTGCTCGGGCGTGAGCTGCGCGTTCGGACCGCCCATGTCCGTCTTCACCCACCCAGGGTGGATCGGCACGCACACGAACTTCTCCGGCCGCAGCTCCGCCGCCAGGCTGCGCATGAACATGTTGAGCGCCGCCTTGCTCTCGCGATACCCGTAGTACCCGTCGTCGGTGTCGCCTTCGATGCTGCCGAGCACGCTGGTGATGCTGACGATCACGCGGCCCTTTCCCGCGCGCAGGTTCGGGAGCAGCGCCTGCGTGACGAGCATCGGCCCGATCGCATTGACCTGCATCACGTGCGCGAGCTTCTGCGCGTCGATCTTCGCGAGAGATGATTCGCCGCCGTCCCCGACGCCGGCGTTGTTGACGAGCAAGTCGATCGGTCGCTGCTCGAGCCATTTCGAAAGCGCGCGGACGCTCTCCGGATCCGTCACGTCGAGCGCGGGCACCAGCACGTCCTCCCCGACCGACTTCAGGTCCTTGGCCGCATCCGGCTCGCGCGCCGTCCCGATCACCTTCCATCCCGCGGCGTGGTATTGGCGTGCGAGCTCGAGACCGATGCCGCGGTTGGCCCCGGTGATGAGCACCGTGCGCTTGGAATCGTCGAGCGACTTCGACGCGCCCGCATCGCTGCGTGCCGAGACGCGCGCGGCGCAGGCCACGGTGCTGGCGAGCGTGCCCGCGACGGCGGTGAGGAGCAACCAGGCTCGAGGAGAAATCGGCAACATGACGAGAGGCCTCCGGTTGTCGCGCGCAACCTCCTGCGCGCTGCGCCGATGGTACTCACCGGCCTCGAAAAAGATCGCGCGCGCCGCGCGGTCCCGTCACCGCCTCGTCGCTCGCGCGGGTGCCGAAGCGCCGCCGACCGCGGGTGCTTCGCCTTCGCTGACCCACGCCACGACCAGCGTGTACGTGACCGCCAGGACCATCGGCCCGATGAACAAGCCGACGAGCCCGAACGCGATCATGCCTCCGATCACGCCGACGAGGATCAACAGCATCGGCAGGTCGACGCCGCGCTTGATCAACATGGGACGCAGGAAGTTGTCGGAGACCGTGACGAGCACCGTCCACACCGCCAACGCGATGCCCCAACCCGTCTCGCCTTTCCAGAACAACCAGATCACGGCGCACACCAGCACCGGACCGACGCCGATCTGCGCGATCGCCAGCATGAACATGGCCGCCGTGAGGACCGCCGCGTACGGGACGCCCGCGACGGCGAGGCCGATCCCGCCCAGCAACGCTTGCACGATTGCTGTGATCACGACGCCGAGCGCGACCCCGCGAATCGCTTTCCCGGCGAGCACCACCACGCTCTCGGCGCGCTCGCCGCCGATCTTGTGCGCGAAACGCAGCACGCCGCGCGCCGCCACTTCGCCCTTCGCGTAGAGGATCGCGGTCATCGCGACCGTGAGCAGGATCTGGATCATGACGGCGCCGAACGTGCCGACCTGGCTCACGAACCAACCGACGACGGCACCCGTGTACGGCGCGATCTTGCCGCCCAGATCGCCCTCCGCGCCGAGCTCGCGCCACGCGTCGGCGATGCGCTCGCCGACGAGCGGGATCTTCGCGACCCAATCCGGCGGCACGTTGAGCGTGCTCGGATCGAACGACTTCGCCCAAGTCGTGATGTCCCCGACGTGGTTGACGAGGGTCCCGATCGCGAGCCCGATCGGGATCAGGAAGACGAGCGACATCGCAATCGTCATCACGACGACGGCGAGCCACCGGCGGCGCCACAACCGCGCTTGCACCGCGAGCATCATCGGCCACGTCGCGCAGGCGATCATCGTCGCCCAAATCAACGCGGGCAGGAACGGCTGCAGCACGCGCAGCGAGAAGAAGAACAGCGCGCCGAGGATCGCGACGAGCAGCACGGACCGCACGACTTCGGCTTGCCGCACGTGGCCGGGTGCCGGTTCGCCGCTCATGGCCGGCTCAAATACCGGTGCTGACCGTGATCATGTACTCGAGGCCTTCGAGGTCGAGGTCGTGAGGCGTGCCGCTCAGGTCGATGCTCGAGTCCGACCAGCGTGCGCCGAAGCCGAGGTACGTGCGCGATCCGACTTCGAACTCGAAGCCGGTGCGCGCGTACCAACCGGTGCCGAACCCAGATCCGTTCGCATGGAGGTTATTGCCGTGCTGGTCGTAGTCGCCCCACTGCAGGAGCGGACCGACGGCGCCATACACGCGCATCTTGTCGCCGAGCGGGATGCTGACGAACGGTCCGCCGTAGAGATCGAACACGAAGAGGTCGACGTCGACCGCGACGACGGCGCCGCCGCCGCCTACCGCCACCGCGGCGGCGTTCGCGCGACCGCCGAACGAGAACATGCCCTCGAGGCCGTAGCTGATCCTCTCGCCGCCGAGCTTGTACTGTGCGCCGCCGCCGATGAACGGCATCGAGTCGACGTCGCCGTTGTCACCGTCGACGTGATCGCCGATGCCGTCGTCGACGCTGACCTTGGAGTAATCGGTCCAGCCGAAGAAGCCCTGCATGAGGACTTCGCCCTTTTGCCAGTCCATGTCGGGGCGTCGCCGCGGCGGACCTTGGACGCCGTACGTGGCTTGCGGCGGAGAGCCGTACAGGGCTTTGTTGGCCTCGGCGGCCGTCGGCGTCCCGCTGCTCGAGCTGTTCTGGCTCGACGCATCGTCGTTCTCGCTCGGTCCCGACCGCGCGTTTTCGTCGGACGCGTCTTCGTCGGACGTGATTGCGTCGGACGTGATTGCGTCGGACGCAGCGCCGTTCGATGCAGATTCAGTCCGCGCGGTGTTCTGCGATGCAGCGTCGATCCGTGCAGTGTCCGACGCAGCGCCCTTGGATTGGACGCTGATCGGATAGGACCCCCACGGCACGTACTTGGAGTCGACGCTGGCGCACGCACCCAGAAGACACATCGACATTGCGAGCAGGGGGAGCTTCATGGGCGCAAAGTCTAGTCTTCCCCTGATCCTTTCGCACGCGCAGCGCCGTTCGACGTGCGACCCCGCTTCGACCTGGATCGGAGCACCGTCTTTCAGCGCACGGACAGCGGATTCCGCAGCGGACGCGGCAACAGTGACGGTTCGAAGCGCGCCGTTGCTCGCGCTCAAGCGCGCACGCGCATCGGTCGAAACAAGAGCGTCGCGTGTCGGCGCAGCGTGTCCAGACGCAGAGCAAGATGACGAACGTCCCCGATCTCGATCCCGCACGAACCTCGCCGGTCGAGTCCGCGCCGGGCGAATTGCGCACGGAGGTCGGCCACCCGTCCGCGTCGTGGTCGCGCGCGAGCTCGCACGCGCGCACGCTCGAAGCGCGCTCGCGCAACGCCGTGAACCTGACGCTCGCGCTCGTCGTGACGGCGCTCGTGCTCCTGATCATGGCGATCCCCATCCGACATCGCTCGCGCGCCGAAGTGGAATCCCAGCGCTTGACGACCGAGCTGCAGCTCACGCTCACCGAGTTGCGCGCGACGATCGCCGACTACAGCACCACGCACGGCCACTTCCCCGGTGCCGATCCGGCCCGACACTCCGATCCGTTCTGGGTCGAGCACCAGCTCGACATCGCACTCCGGCGCTCGGCCGAGAGCGCGGGGAGACCCGGCGGCGCGACCTTCGGCGCGCCGACTTCGGCAAGCGAGCCGCTTGGGCGCAACGCCTCCGAACCCAGGCCCTCCGCCTCGGACCGCGTGCGCCGGCACACGTTCCACATCGACGATCCGGTGCTGGAGAACCCGCTCAACCGGCGCGCGAGCGTGCGCTTCCTCGCCGACACGGATCCCTGGCCGCTCGAAGGCGACGATTCCTCGGGCTGGCTCTATCGGCCCGCGACGGGCGAGATCCGCGCGAACTCTCCCGGCCGGAGCACGTGGACGGGAACGCGCTTCCTGGACATGTGAAGGCGGGGCGGGGGAAGGCGATTGAGTCGGGCGGCCACGGTGGTCGACACTTCCGACGGCGGCACGTACGGTGTCAGGCCATCGAGGACATGGTTCGACCGCGCGACTCACGGGGCTTCACGATCCTCGAGCTGCTCCTGGCGCTGCTCGCCGTTTCGCTCGTCGCGACGTTCTCGATCTGGGCGTACTTCTCGCGCGCCGAAGTGACGCTGGTCCACGCGGCCGGTCTGCTCGTCGAGGATCTGCGTCTGGCTCAAGCTCGCGCTGCGTGCTTGCACGTACCTGTCGAAGTCGTGTTCCACGCCGACGCGAACGGCTACCACATCGCCGCACCCGACATGGAAGGCGTCCCGACCGAGCATCATCCGCGCGACTACCCCTCCGATGCGGTCTTCGAAGGCGTGCACATCGTGTCGAAGCGTCTCTCCGACCAAGGTCGACTCGAGTTCGACGCGCAAGGTCGGCTCGCACGCGATGCTTCGATCACGCTCGGTTTCCGCGGCGAAACACGCACGGTCATCGCGCGCGCCGACGGCTTGATCGTCATCGGCGACGGGAAGTGAAGACTTCCTCACGTCGTCTCGACCCCCTCCCTGAAAACAAAGGGAGTCGTCTCCTTGGGGGGAGACGACTCCGCGCGGGTCGAGACTGACTTGCATCAGCCGACGGCCGAGTCGAGGTGGCAGAACCTCGCCTCAGCGGCTCTGAGTCATAGGCAGGGGTGACGACAGAGCGCTGCGATGGGGATCGCAGCTTCCGGACGTTCCAGGAACTTCCGGGCTCGGTTCGCGGTGGCAGGACCGCTCGCCGTGCTTCCGCAGTGTATCGGCAGCCCCGCCGCTGTCCATAGGGGTTTGTCCCGGGTTATTCCCGGGACTGGGACGGCTCGCCGACGTCCCGGGTCCACGCGTCGATGCCCCCGCGCAGGGATCGGACCTCCGAGAAGCCATGGCCGCGGAAGTAGGCGGCGACGTCGAGGCTCCTCTGTCCGTCCTGACAGGCGAAGACGATCCGGCGGTCCTTGGGCAGCGACATGTACTTGCCCGAGTCGGCGTAATCGAGCGGCTCGGCCCCCCTGATCGAGCCCTTCCCGAGGTCGCCGGGCATGCGCACGTCGATGAGGGACAGTTCCTCCCCCGCCTCCAGCCAGGACCGCAGGGTCGCCGGGTCGACCTGCATGTTGGAATCCATCTCCTGCGCCAGATGGATGGTCCGGATCACCTCGTTGACGTCGAGGATGTTGTGGTCCTTGCACACCTGAGCCAGCGTGTCGGTCGGCTGGAACCCGCAGGCGGAGCAACCGCCGACGTGGTAGCGCTGGAACAGGGCGCGCTGGGCGGCGGGGGCGACCTGGAGAATGGACTCCATGGTCATTTCGGGACGGATCGTGGCCGGTTGGGTCATGCGCAAGAGTAGCTGCTTGGGTAGGAACGAGGCTCGGTCGGCCACGAGTCTAACCCATCCGAAAAGCCGGTCGCTCGGCCCGCGCGGGATCGATGCGACGAGCCGGGCAGCACCCGCGGACCGTCCGATGCTCGTCCGCCGCCCGTAGCGGCCATGCGCCGGGAGCTGGATCGCCTGCGCTTGTGGGTTTTCGGAATCGCGCGGAGAATGACGGCGGTAGCACGCTCGCCTGCGAGCTCGCTTCGACCTGGCTGATCCCTCGCTTCCCCCCTGACCTCATCTAGACCCCCCACCATGACGCAGGTCTCGGCTCGCCTCGCGCTTCCGCGCGAGTGCTGACTGGGCCCGATTGTGATCTCTCGATCGAGCACCCTTCTCCGGGGTGCACCAGCAGGACGGCCGCTCCCCCACGGAAGCGCCGGAGAGAGCCGAGTCCACTCGGCTCTCTCGCTTGGTGGCGGTCGCGCGCGCGACCTTCTACGCTTCGCGGCCCCGTTCGCACCGAACGCGTTTCCAACGAGAGCAACGTCATGTCCGAAGCCCGCATCACACCTCGCAAGCAGGACTACGCGCAGTGGTACCAGGACGTCGTCCGTGAAGGCGGCCTGGCCGAGCCGGCGGAGGTCGTCAAGGGCTGCATGGTCATCAAGCCGCACGGCTACGCGGTTTGGGAGAAGATGCAGGCCGACCTCGATCGGCGCTTCAAGGAGACCGGCCATCAGAACGCGTACTTCCCGCTCCTGATCCCGCTCTCGTTCCTCGCCAAGGAAGCGGCGCACGTCGAAGGCTTCGCAATGGAGTGCGCGGTCGTGACGCACTCCGGCTTGCGCGCGAACGAAGGGCATCTCGAGATCAAGAACGAGCTCGAGGAGCCGTACGTCATCCGGCCGACGTCGGAGACGATCATCGGGCACTTCTTCTCGAAGTGGATCGACAGCTACCGCGACTTGCCGCTGCTCATCAACCAGTGGGCGAACGTGATGCGCTGGGAGAAGCGCACGCGCTTGTTCCTGCGCACGACGGAGTTCTTGTGGCAGGAAGGTCACACCGCGCACGCCAGCCACGAGGAAGCGCTCGAGGAAGTGCGCCGGATGCTCGACGTCTACCGCGATTTCGCGCACGAAATCATGGCCATGCCGGTGATCCAGGGCATCAAGACCGCCAACGAGCGCTTCGCCGGCGCGGTCGAGACGCTGTGCATCGAAGCGCTCATGCAAGACGGCAAGGCGCTGCAGGCCGGGACCAGCCACGACCTCGGCCAGAACTTCGGCAAGGCGTTCAACGTCACGTTCCAGACGCAAGGCGGTGGGCGCGAGCACGTGTGGCAGACGTCGTGGGGCATGTCGACGCGGCTCGTCGGCGCGATGGTGATGACGCACAGCGACGACGACGGGCTCGTGATCCCGCCCAAGCTCGCGCCGATCCACGTCGTCATCGTGCCGATCTACAAGAAGGACGACGAGCGCGTGCGCGTCAACGAGGTCGCGCACAAGATCGCCAAGGATCTGCGCGAGGACGGCTTGACGGTGAAGGTCGACGACCGCGACGGCATCAAGCCCGGCGCGAAGTACTACGAATGGGAGCGCAAGGGTGTGCCGATCCGCATCGAGATCGGTCCGCGCGATCTCGAGCAGTCGAGCGTGATGATCAAGCGGCGCATCGCGGGCACGACGCCCGAGGGCAAGGCGATCAAGGAAACGCTCTCGATGAACGATCTCGGCGTGTCGATCGGGCGCGTGCTCGACGAGTTCCAGACGTTCCTCTTCGCGCGCGCGACGAAGCTGCGCGACGAGAACACGGTGACGATCGACGCGTGGAGGGACTTCGAAGCCGTGTTCGCCGACGAGGGCTCGAAGTTCGTGTGGGCGCATTGGGATGGCACGACGGAGACCGAGCTTGCGATCAAGGAAGCGACGAAGGCCACGATCCGCTGCATCCCGCTCGCGGGTCAGGGCCCCGCGCCCGAGGCCGGAAAGTGCGTGAAGTCCGGCAAACCCAGCCGGCAACGCGTGCTCTTCGCGAAGAACTACTGAGATCGAGTGGCGCCTGGCTCGTGCTGCGCGGTGCTCCGCGCAGCGCATTGCCTGGCACCGCTCGACCGTTTCGGATCCGACGTTTCGAAGATCCGAACCCGGCGGTCGGGAATGGACTGGCCGAGGGGTGCCAGGCACCCGTTGCGCGAAACGGCCCTCCTCCTGGGCGCGCGGAAGCGCGTGGCAGGACAAGGGGAGCCAGGCACCGCTCGATTCCCGGCTAGAATCGGATCCGGCGCATGGATTCCGACCTCGACGAAACGCTGATCGCGCAAGCGCGCGGCGGCGAAGCGCGTGCTCTGTCGGAGCTCTTCCAGCGCCATCAACCGCGCCTCGTGCGCATGATCGAGCTGCGTCTCGACCCCACCCTGCGCCGCCGACTCGATCCGGCGGACGTCGTGCAGGAAGCGTGGGTCGACGTCGTCGAGCGCTTTCCGCAGTGGTGCGAGCAAGACGCGCTGCCCTTCCACGTGTGGTTGCGCCTGACGACGAGCCAGGCGCTCGCGCAAGCCCAGCGCCGACACTTCGCCACCGGCAAGCGCGACGTGCACCGCGAAGTGCAGGGCATGGTCAGCCGGCCGAGCATCACTGCGCTCAGCGCCGCCAACGCGTTCATCGCCACGGCGACCTCGCCGACGCAGGCGGCGCAACGCGAGGAGCTGCGCGCGCTCGTGCTCGCCGCGCTCGAAGAGCTCGACGAGATGGATCGCGAGATCGTCGCGCTGCGCCATTTCGAAGGCCTCACCAACGAGGAAGCCGCGGCCGAGCTCGCGATCGAGCCGGCGGCGGCGAGCAAGCGTTTCGTGCGCGCGCTGTTGCGCCTCAAGCCGGCGCTGCAAGCTCTCTCACCCGAGGCCGCGGGCGGGATGTCGTGAGCTCGCGCGATCCCGAAACCCGCCCCACGACGGTCGAAGACGCGGTCGAGCTGTACCTCGAGCAGCGCCGCGAAGGCTCGCAGGTCGGTCCCGCCGCGTTCGCCGCGCAGCATCCGGACCTCGGTCCCGATCTCGCTTCCGTTCTCGAAGCGCTCTCCGCTCTCGAGTCGGCCACACAGGACGAGCGCATGCCCGACCGCATCGGCGCGTTCCGGGTCGTGCGCGAAATCGGCCGCGGCGGCATGGGCGTCGTGCTCGAAGCGATCGAGGAGCCGCTCGGTCGCCGCGTCGCGCTGAAGATCCTGCCGCCCGAGTTCCTGCCCAGCGCCGCGGCGCGCGCGCGCTTCCGCCGCGAAGCGGAATTGGCTTCGCGGCTCGATCACTCGGGCATCGCGACCGTGTTCGTGGCCGGCGTCGACGACGAGCGCCCGTGGATCGCGATGCGCTACGTCGAGGGCGAAACGCTCTCGCGCAAGATTTCGCGCGCGCGCGACGAGCGCAAGAGCTGCGTGCGCCTGCCCCAATCCGACGATCGCCCGCGCATCGCCGCGCTCACCGTGGCGGCCTGCATCGCGCGGGTCGCGCGCGCGCTCGCTGCGGCCCACGAGCAAGGCGTCGTGCACCGCGACGTCAAGCCGTCGAACATCATCGTGATGCCCGACGGATCGCCGGTCCTCGTCGATTTCGGCCTGGCGATCCCGCAGGAATCGGATGGCAACACGCTGACGCGCACCGGAGACACAGCCGGGACGCCTTCGTACCTCGCGCCCGAGCTCCTGACGGGAGATCGCGCGCGACCCGATGCGCAGAGCGACGTGTACGCGTTGGGCGTGACCCTCTACGAATGTCTCGCGCTGCGCCGGCCGTTCGAAGCTCCGACTCCGATCGCGTTGTACCAGCAGATCGCGAACGGTGCGCCGAGCGGAGTGCGCTCCGTGCAGCCGTCGGTGCCGCGCGATCTCTCGGTCGTCGTCGGCATGGCGATGGAGCGCGACCGCTCGCGCCGTTACGTCAGCGCGGCGGCCCTCGCGCAGGATCTCGAAGCGTGCGTCGCCGGTCTGCCGATCGCCGCGCGACCCGTGCCGATGCACGGACGACTCTTGCGTTGGGCGCGACGCGAGCCGCGACAAGCCGCGCTGTTCTCGTTGCTCGTCGTCGTGACTCTGCTCGCCGCGGTCGCCGCCGGCATGTGGGCCGCATCGCGCAACGAAGTGCGTGCGGCGGCCGAATTGACCAACCATCACAACCTCGAGCAGGCGATCCAGGAGGGCTACAACGACCTCTCGATCCACTGGATTCCGGAGGCCGACGCGTGGTTCCGGCGCGCGCTCGCGATCGATCCGAAGAATGCCGAAGCCTTCGCGGGCCGCGCTCTGGCGGCGATGAAGGACCAGCGCGACGCGGACGTCGAGACGATCCTCGCGAACGGGCCGGGCTCACCCGCGTTCAGCGCTCTGCGACAGCTCGCGAGCGGCAGCTTTCCGCCCGTGCAACAAGGCAAGGAGTGGTTCGCCCACGCCTCGGCGGTCGAGATGTTCGTCGACGGAATGCGGTTGATGAAGCAGAGCGACCGCGCCTCCGACAAGGATCGCCGCTCGATCGCGCGCCTGGCGATGCAACGTTTCGAAGAGGCGATCAAGCGTTCGGCTGCTGCGCGCCTCTACTACCACACGCAACGTGCCGACGCGGCCAACGTGGCGCGCGACGAAGCCGGTGCGAGATCGGCTGCGGCCGCGCTCGCCGTGCTGTGGCCCGATCACAACCGCGCACTGTTCTCCGCCGGTCTCGCGCTCGTGGACATCGACCCCGCGACGGCCATCCCCTTGCTCGAGAGGTCGACGCGTCTCGAGCCGACGTTCGAAGCCGCGCATCAAGTTCTCGGCAACGCTCTGCACGCGACGGGTGACGACACCGGCGCGGAGCGCGAGCTGCGGCACGCGATCGAGCTCAACCCCAAGGACGTGCACGCCTACAACTCGCTCGGCATCGTGTGTTCCGCGCGGGGCTGCAACGACGAGGCCCTCGACGCCTACACGCGCGCCTTGTGCCTGCGGCCCATGTGGCAGACCTGGGCCAACATCGGCGAAGTCCAGCGCGACGAGCAACGCTACGCCGAAGCCGAGCGCGCCTACCGCGCAGCGCTCGACGCCGAGCCCACGCAGGCTGAAGTGCGGCTCTACTTCGCGCGCACCCTCGCGGCACACGGCTCGACGGAGGAAGCTCTCCAAGAGTTCGACACCGTGGTCGGGATCGACCCGCGCTACGTCGACGCCTGGAAGGCTCGCGCACGGTTCCTCGCCGGTCTCGGACGGCACGCCGAGGCGCAGAGCTGCGCCGCCGCCGGGCTCGAGCTCGCGCCGGCGGATCCGGAGCTCGCGCAGCTCGCCCGGGCCGCGACCGACGCGCACTGATCCGTCTGCGTGCCGGGTCTCGCGGCCGGATTCCCGCGGGGGGCGCGCCCCGCGTTCCCTCGACGCGACAGCGCGGGGGATATGTCGGCGGTTTCCGCGAATTCCGGTCTCCCGCTCCAGGGCCGCGCAGGTCGGAACCTGGAGCCTTCCCTTCCGCCGGATGTTCGCCGGATCGAGCGGCTCTCCTCCTTGAACGTCCTTCGTGAGTCCCCGCCATGAAACACTTCAACTCGTCCAGCGCCCGTCTCGCTGCAGCGCCCGTGCTCTTTTCCACGCTGCTGGCCGCCACTTCCGTGGCGCAGCCTTCCGACACCGACACTCCGCCGCCCGCCGTCACCGCCCGAGCTCAGGCCGATGCGCTCGCCGTCCAGACGGGCCAGGACGCGACCGTTCTCTACGACCAGCCGGGTGACGGCCGTCTGTGGGCGCGCGGCCGTTCGTGGAAGGCGTCGTTCGGCACCGACGGCGCGACCTACTTCCCGCGCGTCGGAGCGGATCAGAAGAGCTTCGCGCACACCTTGTCGCCCGAATCCGTCACGGTCGGCGGACAGCCGCTGGCATTCGAGCCCAGCGTCTCGGCCGCGCGCGACGGCGACCGCGTGAGCCTGGATCGCGGCAGCTTCGTCGAGACCTACGACCTGGCCGCGTCGAGCGTCGAGCAGAGCTTCGTGTTCTCGGCGCTGCCGCGCGCGGGCGATCTCGTCCTGAAGATCCAAGGCTCGAGCGACATCCAGCCGGTCGACACGGACGACGGCGTCGATTTCCGCTCGATCGCCGGCAACGTGAAGTACACGCGCGCGGTGGCGATCGACGGGCGCGGACGACATGCCCAGGCGGTCACGCACGTCGAGGACGGCTCGGTCGTCATCCGCGTCGGAGCGGACTTCCTGGCGACGGCGACGATGCCGCTCGTCGTCGACCCGTTCGTGCTCAATCCGATCTTCCCCGACAACACGCAGAGCGACACGTTCTCGATGGACACGGCGTACGACACGTTCAACGGCGTGTGGCTCGTGATCTGGGAGCAGGTCTACTCGTCGACCGACCACGACGTGTACGCGAAGATGTACACCAACAGCGGCACGGAGGTCGCTTCCGCGACGGTCGACTTCACGTCCGATCTGTGGACGGCGCCGCGTTGCGCGTACTTGCTCGGCGCGCACCAGTTCCTTGTCGTCGCCGGCGCGACCGCCGCCACGGGCGGTGCGAAGACCGTGCGCGGCCGCACCGTGCAGGCCAACGGGACGATCATCTCGCAAGGATCGCAGTTCGACATCAGCGGCTCGGCGGCGGGCGACAAGGTGCGTCCCGATGTCGGCGGCGACCCGTACCCGGCGGCGAACGCCTCGTACTACTGCGTCGCTTTCGAGCACGACATCAACAACGCGATCCCCGTGCCGGATCACCGCGTCGCGTTCCAGATGGTCGATGCGAACAGCAACTTGCTGCTCGCCGCGCCCACGTACTTCAGCGCCACGTCGGTCGAAGAAGGCTATCCCTCGGTCTCGAAGTCGAACGACACGACGAATTGGCTCATCGCATGGCAACGTCAAGACCAGCTCACGCACGGTGACATCCTGGCGGCGCACGTCCATTGGAACGGCGCGGTGGTCGATGGTCCCTTCGGTGTCTCGGGAGGTCCCTCGTTCGACGCGCCGCCCTCGGCGTCGAGCCCGCTTTACGGCACACAGCGTTTCGCCGTCACGTTCCACCGCGGCATCAGCCCCAGCCGCGACATCATGGTCGCGGCGCTCGACGGCACGACGGTGCTGCAGACGGTCGACTTGACAACGCTGGAAGCTTCGGGCGTGGGCGCGACGGATCAGATCGAGCCCTCGGTCGACAGCGACGGCGAGCACTTCCTCGTGTCGTACTCGGAGTTTCTCACCGCGTTCGGCTACTACGAGATCTTCGGATCCGAGCTCGGTCTCGCGGGCAACTCGCTGGTGCTCCTGCAGAGCCATCAACAGCCGCAAGTCGGCCTGGGCTTATCGCAGCGCAACTCGCAGGTCGCAGCGGCGCGCGGAACCGGCACGCTCGCCCACCGTTACCTGGTCGTCTACGACTTCCGTCAGAACGACACCGACCACGACCTCGGCGGCCGTTTCTTCGACGGCATCGCGGGCGGCAGCTTCGGGACGTTCTGCGCGGGTGACGGCACCGGCACCGCGTGCCCGTGCGGCAACAACGGCGCGAGCGGGCACGGTTGCGGCAACTCGGTCGCTCCGGGCGGTGCGTTGCTGCAAGTGAGCTCGGGCGTGGCGTCGACGTTGAGCGACACGCTGCACTTGCAAGCCACGTCGCTGCCGGGCAACTCGAGCTGTCTCGTGTTCCAGGGTGCGACGCTCGGAACGGGCGCGACGTTCGGCGACGGACTGCGCTGCGCGACCGGCACGACGATCCGCCTCGCGAACAAGACTGCGTCGCCGACCGGAGTCGTGACCTATCCGTCCGGCTCCGACGCGCCGATTTCGGTGCAGGGCGCGATTCCGGTGGAAGGCGCAACGCGCGCCTACCAGGTCTGGTACCGCAACGCGGGCGCGTTCTGCACGTCTTCGACGTTCAACTTGTCGAACGGCTTGTTCGTCAGCTGGACCCGCTGATCGAGGACCCCACGAGAGAGGGCGTTTCGCGAGCACCGCGCGTCGGGATCTCCCGGCGCGCGGTGTTTCGTCATTGCGGCCGCGCGGCGCCTCGCGCGCCCAGCGTCGACGTGACAAACTGCCGGCATGTCGACCACGGCCCACGTCGCGGCTCTTGCGCTGATCACGTGCTTTTCGCTCAGCCGCGCCGCTACGGGCGGAGACGGCATCGAAACGCGCGCTCCCGCGGCGGAAGCTCCGGCGCACAAGTGGTTCCAGTCCGAGTCGAAGGGCAAGTTGCACTTCGCATGGGAAGTGCCGAAGGACTACGACGGCAAGACACCGCGCAACATGACGGTGATCCTGCACGGCTCGAACCTCGACTGGCAGTGGGGTCCGGCGAACAATCCGCTCGACCGATTCCGCCCCGACGACATCGTCGTGTCGGTCGACGGCACGACTCCGGCCCAAGGCAGGGCGCACAACTTCATGGGCGAGAAGAAGGACGCGGATGCGTTCGCAGCCTTCCTCGGCGAGATGAAGAGCGCGTTCGCCGTGCGCGACGTCTACTTGTACGGGCACAGCCAGGGCGCTTTCTTCGTCACGTTCTTCGCGGGCGAGCATCCCGACATGGTGACCGGCGTCGTGGCGCATTCGTCAGGCTCGTGGAACTGGTCGAAGACGACGCCGCCGGTGAGGAAAGTCGCGATCGCGTTCATGCACGGCACCAAGGACCCGGTCGTGCCGTACTTCCAGAGTCCGGGTGCGCGCGACGCTTACGTGAAGGCCGGCTTCAAGCTCGTGCACTTGCGCCGGCTGCAGAATTGGAACCACTGGCCCAACGCCGACCGCGCGACCGAGTGCCTCGATTGGTGCGAGGGCATGACGACCGCGGATCCTGCCGTCGCGCTCGCGGCTGCGCGCCGGATCCTGACGCCGAAGAAGGTCGACCAGTACCAGTGGGTCACCGTCGTCGGCTTCTCGGGCGCCCGCGACGTGTTGCGGCGCATCGAAGGCAAGGGTCCGGCGCCCTTCAAGGACGTCGACCCGAAGGTGGCGAGCGATGCAGCGGCGATCGTCGCGAAGATCGAAGGGCACGCCGCGAAGCACGTCGAGGTGCTCGAGAAGCAGGTGCCGACGCGCAAGGAGCTCAAGCCCGGCGGCGATTGGCTCGGTCACATGGTCGCGCTGCGCGAGGACTTCCGTGGCGTCGACGCCGTCGAGGCCTACATGAAGAAGATCGAGTACGACGACGTGCTCGAGAGCCAAGCGAAGGCTTCGCAAACGATCTGGAACGCATGGGAGGCGCAGAAGGATCCGAAGAAGGCGTTCGAGGCGATCGTCGATTCCATTTCCGGCGCGTTCCTCGTCGAAGCTCTGCCGGCCGAGATCGACGAGAAGATGGAGGAGTGGAAGAAGGGCGCGAAGAAGCTCGGCATCGCCGACAAGCTGCAGAAGAAATACGCCGACTTCGAAGCCTGGAAGAGCGGTTGGGAGAAGGGCCTGAAGGAGTACGAGTCGCTGTGGAAGGAGTGGAAAGGCCCGTGAAGAACGCCGCGATCCTCGTGGTGATGGTGATCGCAGCTTCGTGCGGCGCTGACCGCACGGGCTGGGGACGCGGCAAGCTCGTCGTCGTGCGCGAAGGACCCGCGCTGCAAGTGCGGCGCAGCACGATCCACGTCGAGCCGGCGACCGGCGACACGGTGATGAGCTGGATCGGGATCCGCATGCCGCCGGGAGCGAAGCCGCTCGCGGAACTGCAGGTGAGCGTGTTCGACGACCGCGACTACGACGGCACGCCGCAACCCGACGAGGTGCTGATCCAGCGCTCGTGCAGCGAAGCCACGGACAAGATCGTGTTCAGCGATCTGCGCTTGCGCGCGGACGAAACGACGCGGACGACGCGCGTGCTCGTGCAGGTGCGCCGGCAAGACGGGCACGTGCTCGCCGAGCGGTTCCCCTTCCGGCCGGATTGACCGCTTTCCGCTGCGGTTGCATTGCGCTCGCAGGAAAAGAGAGAGAGGCCGGTCGAGCATGTCGACCGGCCTCCCAGATTTCATCGAGGCGCCGGCGCGAGGGCCGACGCTCTCGCCGCTGTCACGGTCCCCAGAAGATCTGGATGCCGTTCGTCAGGTTGAACGTCGACGCGGTGCAGAAGACGCCGGCGTTGCGATACCAGAGCTGGTAGTAGCGCGTGTCGCCGCTGCTGACCGCGCCCTTGATGTGCACCGGCTGGTCGATGCCGGAGGGATACGTCATCACGCCGCCCGAAGCGGTGTGACTGCCCAAGCGGATGACCGTGCCGCCGGCGCAACGCAGGCCGTCGCCGAAGACGTTGCCGGGCGCGAGCGAGGTCGTTCCCTGGAAGAAGAGGCCCGTGCCGGTGGTCGGCAGGCCCGACCCGGTCAGCGTGACCGTGTCGTTGGAAATCGACGGGTTGCCGGTTCCCGCCAGCAACGCACCCGCCGCGTTCACCGAGCTGGCGCAGCCATGGCCCGACGCGCCGTTGTTGCCGCAGGGGCAAGCCGTTCCGGTGCCGTCGCCCGGGCAGAAGGACGAAATCGTGCCCACGATGACCGGGCCGATGTCCCACAGTGCGCCTTGGATGTCGCGGTTGCCCGCGGTGACCTCGTCGTCCCAGGTCGCGAGGAAGTGCGTCGCGGGACCGCCCGAGCCTTGCGTCGAAGCGATGTCCGGGTTGTGCTCCGGGTCGCCCGTGAACGCCAGGTTCGTGTGCGCTTCGCCGACGGCGAGCGTGCTGGTCAGCTGGTCGACGTAGATGTCGTAGTCCGTCGCCGAGCCGTTGTAGCTCTCGGAGAACACGACGGCGAAGTCCGAACCGTCCGAGTCCACGCTGGGCTCGATCTGGTTCTGGAAGTAGTCGCTGGTGTCGCTGACGCTGACGTTCGACGACGTCGTGACGGTCGTGACGTTCATGAGGAACGCTTGGATGTCATGATCCGTCGTGAAGTCGCGTTGGCAGGCGACCACGTACACGCTGGGATTCGCGAAGAGCGGCGAGGACACCGACACGTTCGTGTCGTCGAACGTCGACGTGTCGATCGGGAAGGTCGCGTTCGTGATCGTCCCGTTGTATTGGATGCGGGCACCGTAGATGTCGTGGTTGGTCGACGAGACGGCGCGTTGCCAGGCGACGGCCCACGTCGACTCCTGGTCCGACTTCGAGATCGAAGGCAGCGTGTCGAGCGTCGAACCGCTGTTGTCGATGAAGATGTTGGCCGAGATGACGCCCGTGTTGTCGACCGTGCAGCCGTGGATGTCGTGGTCGGTCGGTCCGAAGTCGCGTTCCCACACGACCATGAACCAGCTCGGTGCGGCGCCGAATTGGTCGCCGCCGACGTCCGGGTTGAACTTGTCACCGGATTGGATCGAATCGTTCAGGGTCGTCTGGGCCCCGAACGCGAAGGTGGTGTTCGTGACGAGACGGCTGCTGATGATGCGCGTGCCGCTGGTGGGCAGGCCGACGGCCGCGACGACGAGCCACTTGGCCGCGACGACGTTGTTGGCCACCTTCGGACGAGCCCAGTAGTTGCTCGACGAATCGATGTAGCCGGAGTTGACGACGGCACCGGTCGAGCTGAGCTTCTCCGAGTAGATGTCGTGGTCCGTCGTGCTGAAGGTCTCTTCGTAGACGGTCAGCCACGTGGACGTCGCGTTGTCGTAGGCCGAATCCGGCAGGTAGTCGTCCGGGGTCGTGGTGTCGATCGAGAACGTGGAAACGACCGGGTCCACCGTCAGCGGGAAGCTCGACTCGCTGATGACGGAGCCGTCGACGCGGATGGTCAGGGAGCGCCCGTCGAAGCTGGTCGTCGCCGGAGTGCGATGTCCCGCGGCGTCGACGGTGACGGCTTCGCCGTAGCGCACGCTGCCGAGCTGGTTCGCGAACTCGAAACCTTCTGCGGTCTTGCGGCCGGCGAGCTCACTGTCGACATCCATGCGGATGACGAGATCGCCGCTCGCAGGCAGGCTCTGGAACGTGAAGCTCTGCTCCACGTTCGCCGACGACAGGTCGTAGTGCTCGGTGAACGCGTTGCGCGCGAACGAAACGCTGTTGCCGCTGGCTGTCGGTGCGGCGCTGGAGTCGAAGACGACCTTCTGGCCGCCGGCGGTGACGGACGCCACGCGCAAGCTCAGCGGGTAGTTTTGCGGCGCGCTCGAGCCGAGGAACGGGATGTACGTGAAGCCGTGCTCGTCGAATTGCGCCTTGTAGCTTCCGCCGCGCGCCCAGATGGAGCCGTCGCCGGGAGCATCCACGAACAGTTGGTCGCTGTGCTTGCGATGCGATGCAGACTGGGGAGCGCTGATCTTCGCCGGAGCTGCTGCGTGCGAGGCCGCCGGGCGATTGAAGTTGGCCTGCGTCGTGACGACGGGAGCGGCGGGCAACTTGGCGTCGGACTGGACCTGCGGACCCGCCGTCGGACGGGGAGCCTGGGCCAACGTGGCGCCGGAGAGACCGACCAACGAGAGCGGGATGCAGAGATGCCCCAAGATCGGTTGATGAGCTCGACTCGAAACGAAATGGAACTTCACAGAAGCTTCTCCTTGATGAACGGGCGGAGGGAGTGGCGCTGCCGCGCGACTCGATCCACCGGAGGGATAGGAACCGACTTCTTCAGCGTGCGGACGTAATCCCACGCGAACGGCCGATGCTATCGGTGTGTGGAGTGCGCACAAGACGGGTGCTGCTATCTCGACACGTGCGCGGACGAGAGTTGGGAACAGCGTTCCCACTCGGCGCATCACGCGAAATATCGCCGTCGTCGTTCGACGCGTCGAACGGATTTGCGCGCGCGCTCAGAGCTGTGCGCGCAGCTGATACCAGAACCAGTCGAGGAACTTCTGCCACGGCGAGCGTGCGTCCAGCCTGGCAACCGTGACCTCGGTGCAGCGCGCCAGGTCTTTCTCGAACTGCGCGCGCAATTCCCGGCCGAGCGCCTCGTCCAGCGCGACCAATCCCACTTCCAGGTTCAGGTGCAGGCTGCGGTGATCGAGGTTGTAGCTGCCGATCGTCGACCACACCTCGTCGATCACCCCGAGCTTGGCGTGCATCATGCGCTCGGGCGGCCACTCGAAGACGCGGATGCCTCTCTGGATCAAGCGCTTGTGCAAGTGTCGGCTCGCATGCGCCACCGCCGGCACGTCGGAAGTCTGGGGCACGATCACGCGCACCGAAACACCGCGCTCCGCCGCGCCGCGGAAGGCGCGCCGCAGTCCGCGCTCGGGCACGAAGTACGAGTTCATGATCGCGATGTCGCGCTGCGCGTTGCGGATCGCCCACAGGTACGCGCGATGCATGCGCCAGCGATCCTGCAGGCGCACGTTGCTGATCACTTGCACGGCGAGCACGTTGCGTCCGAGGAAGGGCGGCGGCATGCGCGGCGAGGGATACGGCGTGCCGCCCTCGTGCAGCCATGTGTGACGGAACGCGAGCGCGAGGTCGTAGACAGCCGGACCTTCGATGGCCACGTGCCAGTCGAACCAGGCCTTGCCGCCTTCCTCGATCGGCAGGTTCTCGTCGGAGAGGTTGATGCCGCCGGTGAAGCCGATGCGATCGTCGACGACGAGGATCTTCTTGTGGTCGCGCCGGTTCAGGCTCCAGCGCGGACGCCATGGCGCGATCGGATGGTACTGGATGACTTCCGCGCCCGCGGTGCGCATCGAATCGGCGAACTTCGCCGGCATCGAGAACGATCCGAGCGCGTCGTAGAGGATGCGCACGCGGCAACCGGCCTGGGCGCGTTCGATCAGCGCTTCGCGGAAGCGGTTGCCGGTCTTGTCGTCGGCCCAGATGTACATCTCGAGCTCGATCGACTCGCGCGCGCCGGCGATCGCGGCGAGCATCACGGGGAACGTCTCGCGTCCGCTGCGCAGCGGCATGACGCGCGTGTGCCGGCGCATGCGCTCCGGATGCGTGACGTACTTCCACAAGCCGCGGCCGACGCGCTCGCGCCGGCGCACGCGCTCGAGGAAGTTGCGCAGCAGCGGTTGGCTCACGACAAGCAGGCCCGGCCTGGACGCTGCACGTGGATCGTGTCGCCGACGCGGATCGTTCCGCCGTGGACGATCCGCGCGAGCACTCCGCGGCCGCGCTTGCCCTGACGATTGGCGCGCGCGACCTTCTGCGCCCCGCTCTTGCCGAAGCGCGCGTGGAACGACTTGCACGGGCGGTGCGGATCGCTCGAGATCTCGAGCACGACCTCGCCGATGGTCAACGTCGCACCGACCGGAAGGTTGGCTTCGGAGAGATCGAGGTCGACGTGCAAGTTGTCGCCGGCGAGGCTCGCGAGCTGTGTGTCGCCGGCGCTGAGCGAGTCGATCACGTGGACGTTGATCAAGCTGATCTGGTTGCCCGGCCGCGCGTGCGGATCGGTCGCCCACCGGTCGCCGGCGACGCCGCCTGCGGGCGAAACGGCGATGGACTCCGGCACGAGCCTCTCGCCCGCGCGCGGGCGCACGACGCAGCGCGCGACGCGGCCGACGTCGGTCGGCGACGCCGGCAACGCGCGATACCACCAGTCGAATCGGAACGAGAAATCCACGGGACCACTATGAACGACTCGGGCTAATTCGGCGCACGCAAGCGCGCGAGAACCGCGCTCGCCGCACCGCTGTCGAGCGAGCGCGTCGACTGATCCACGCCTTCGGCGAGCGTGAGCACGAGCCCGCCGGCCTTGAGGATCAGCGCCGACGCGAGCAGGGTCGCATTGCGCGCCGCGCCGTGCTGCCCCGCGAGCACCGCCAGCGTGATTTCCGCGGCGGAGCGCACGAGCTGTGGATCGTCGCCCGAGCCCAGCCCGTCGGCGGGCGGACCGAACTGCGGCAGGTCGGGCTCTTCCGCGCTGCTCAAGCCGAAATCCTCCGGCTCGACGTTGAGCGGCACCAGATGGCGGTCGGCGAGCTCGATGCCGCGCGTGCGCTTCTTCACCGAAGGGATCACGCCGCCTTCGGAGCCCTGCACCGCGATGCCGCGCGGATGACCAAGCCCGTGGATCACTTCGACGGCGGTTCCGAGCACCGGTCCGGCTTGCGCGCCCAACAAGACGGCGGAGTCGGCCGGCGCGAGCAGCTTCTCGACGGTTGCGAGCGGAGTGCGGATGACGACGTCGTTGCGCACGCGCCGCAGACCCCCGAACGCGGGCAACATGTCCGTGACGCAGCACACTCCGAAGCGCGCGCGCTCGATGCCCTTCTCCACGTCGCGCGGGTCCGACGGGACAGCGATCTCGAGGCCGTCGAAGACGCTTGCGGCAGTCAGCCCGCGTTTGGGCGCGACGCAGCGATCGGTGAGCACGAGCACGCGCGCGCCGGCTCCCGCGGCGACGAGACCGGCAGCGACTTCGAGCGGCGGCACGTGATCCATGCCGTCGTGCGGCGGGCACACGCACACGAGGTCGGTGACGCCGGCGCACGGAATGCGCGCGCGCGAACGGGCGGCGCGCGCGAAGCCCATCAGCTCCTCGACGGTCAAGCCCTTCATGCGCACCAGGACGAGGAACGTTGCGACCTGGATGTCGCTCTCGTTGCCGGCCAGGATCGAGTCGAACGCCTTGTGCGCTTCCTCGTACGTGAGGTTGCGCGTGCTCTTGCGTCCGGGTCCCAGGAGGCGGATCAGGTGGCGCAGGCTCATGCTGTGGAAGTGCGTTGCGCGAGACGGCCGACGGAGCGCCCAGGCTGCGCCGGCTGGGTGCGCGGGTAGCCTATCGGTCTCCATGGTCGCGGGCAATCACGGCGGATCCCGGGCGGAGCGTCGCATGCGCTTCCCGACGACGGCGCGAATTCGTCGCGATCCGCGCGCGAATCGTCGATGAGGATCGGCACGATGAGCGGCGGAGCCACGCGAGGAAGGATCGCACGGCGCACGGCGGCGGTCGTGCTCGGAACGGTGCTGATGCTGTGCGGCGTGGAGCTCGCGTATCGGATCGCGCGGTCGAGCCGTCTGTCCCCCACGACGAACCGCTCGTGCGTTCAGCACGACGAGCGATTGGGGTGGAGCTACCGGCCGTTCGCGCGCGGACGACACACGAGCGGCGCTTTGGATCAGGGAGGCTTCGACGTCGGAATCGCGATCAATTCGCGCGGGTTCCGCGGACCGGAGTGGCCGGCGCCGAGCGAGCGTCCGCGCGTGCTCGTCCTCGGCGATTCGATCGCGTTCGGATGGGGCGTCGAGCACGAGCAGAGCTTGTGCGCCGGGTTGCAGGCGCGCGAGCCGGGTTGGGACGTGTTGTGCGCGGCCGTGTCCGGTTACGGCACCGATCAGGAGACGCTCTTGCTCGAGCGGCTGCTGCCCGACGTGCGCCCCGATGTCGTAGTCGTCGTGTTCTGCGAAAACGATCTCTACGAGAACATGCTCGACGTCGCTTACGGCAAGCACAAGCCGCGGTTCGAGCGCGACGGCCGCGAGTTGGCCTTGCGCGGCGTGCCGGTGCCGGAAAGTTGGCTGGAGCGCGTCAGCGACGTGTGGAACGCGCTCGAGAAGAAGCGCTGGGACGCCGCTTTCGACGCGTGGGAATCGGATCCGGACGCGGAGTGGCAGTTGGTGTGCGATCTGTACCGGCGGATGCGCGCGGACGTCGGCAGCGTCCCGCTCGTCATCGTCTCGGGTGAGCAGCGCCTGGCCGATTTCGCGCGCGAGGAGGACGGCATCGAGCACGTCGACCTGCGCGCTGCATTTCGCGGCGTCGAAGATCGCGTGTTGCTCGGCGACGATCCGCACTGGAACGCATTCGGACACGAGCGAGCGGCCGCGGCGCTCGATGAAGCGCTGCGGCCGCTCGTGAAAAAGCGCCGGGACTGAGGGACCTCAGCCGCCGTCGGTGCCGGACTGCGGCGCACCGTCGTCCGCCTGCTTGTCGGCGTCCTTTTTCTCGTCGCCCTTTTTCTCGCCGTCCTTCTTCTCGCCGTCCTTGTCCTCGTCCTTCTTCTCGCCGTCCTTCTTGTCGGCATCCGACTTCTCGCCCTCCTTCGCGTCGCCTTCCTTGGGCTTCGCATCGGTCTCGCCCTTGTCGAGCTTCTTCGGCTCGGCGGCGATGTGCGGACGCGGACGGATGCCGGCGTAATAGAGCTCCTTCTCCTTGTCGTAGACCTGTCGTCCATCGACGACGGCCCACTGCACGAACGTCGCGTAGTGCAGGATGTCGCCGTCGGTGACGATCAGGTCGCAATCCTTGCCGACCTCGAGCGAGCCGACGCGGTGCGAGACACCCAGGATGCGGGCCGGCACGATGGTCATGGAGTCGATCGCCGCCTGCTCGGGCAGACCGCCGCGCACGGCGAAGTCGACTTCGACCGGCAGGTGCAGGATGTCGCGGCCGACGATGCCGCCGAGGTCGACACCCTCGACGCGCGGCACAATCGCCACTTGGACACCGGCGCGGTAGAGCTTGGCGGCGTTCTCGATGCTCGTGCCGCCCTCGCGCGCTTGCTGCTCGTCCTTCGGACGACGGTCGCGCGGCGTCAGGATCACGCGCGCGCCCGCGCGGCCGAGCTCGTCGGCCACGGTCCAGCCTTCCTGTGCGCCCTCGATCACGGGACGGAAGCCGAACTCCTGCGCGAGCTGCGCGATGCCCAAGAGCTCGTCGCGGTCCTGGCTCACGAACTTCGCGATCTGCTCGCCCTTGAGCACGGCCAGGCAGGAGTTGTCGACGCCCTTCTTGCTCGGCTCGGGGAGATCCTTCTTCTCCTTGACGTCCTTCTCCCACTGGCGGAATTGCCGCAGATAAGCCGACGTCGCGAGGAACTTCTCGCGCAGCTCGGCCTTGTTGCGCGGCGCGCGGTCACTCCACGAGAACGCGGCGAAGATCTTGTCGGCGAGGACGATGTCCTCGAGCGAGAAACGCTTCAGCTTCACCGCGCTCGAGCCCGTCCCCGTCGACGTGATGCCGGTTCCGAGCGCGAGCACCATGCGCGAGTTGAAGGGATCGATCGTGTCCTCGAAGTCGCTGCCCGAGTTGCTGAGCAGCGACTGCGACGAGATCGCCACGAGGCCGGGGTAGACGCGGTAGCCCTTCGCGTCCAGGACCTTGGTGTCCGGGGGCAGCACGACGTCGTATCCGATCGCGTCGATCTTGCCGTTCTTCGACAGCACCGTCGCGCCGCGCAAGAGACCGTCGTGGCCCGTGTACACGTCGCCGTTCGTGACGGCGAACCAGCGGTCGGGCTTCTTCTTCTCGTCCTTCGCGTCCTTGGTGTCTGCCTTCTTCTCGGTCTTCGCTTCGCCGCCTTCCTCCTGGAACGCGCGGACGGACGGAGCGAGCTGCAGGAACAGCGCGAGCGACGCGCACAGCGGGACGAAGCGCAAGCGGATCACGGGCTCACCTCACGGCTGTGCGCGCACGCGGACATCGAGGGTCGGATGCGAGACAACACGGAAAGTACGCGGCTCACTGGTTCACCTCGCCGAACACGAGCTTGCCTTCGAGCATCACGGCCTGGATGCGCGTGGTCGGCTCGAAAGGATCGCCGTTCAAGAAGACCATGTTCGCGTCCTTGCCCTTTTCGAGGCTGCCGACGCGGTCGGCGACGCCCATCAGCTCGGCCGGCTCGAGCGTGATCGCGCGCAAGGCGACGTCGCGCTTCAACCCGGCGCCGACCATCTCGCCCACGTTGCCGAGCCAGCTCTTGTGGCTGATCAGGTTGTCGTCGCGCGGGATGAACACGATCTTCGCGCCGGCGTTGCTGAGCTCGAGCGCCATGTTGCGCTGGACCATCGTGCCGGGCGTCAGGTTGAGAACGGGCTCGATGACCACGCGCAATTTCTTGTCGCCGATGCCGTCGGTGTCGAGCTCGTAGGCCTTCTTCGTGGCGACGTAGAAGAGGTCGGTCTCCGAGTTGGGGCGCCCCAGGTTGCAGCGCAGATCCCAGTGGATGTCCTCCTTGCCGAGCGCATCGAGCCAGTGCAGGTAATCCGCCGCGACGCTGATGCTGACGAGCGCGCGCAGCGACTTCGCGCGCAGATCGACGAAGGGCTTGGCCTTCGCGTCGGGTGTCGGCGGGACGAAGACGTCCTTGCCGCCCTTGGCTTCGTCCTTCTTTTCCTCCGGCTTCTCGTCGTCGGCCATGCCCTTCTTCTCGTCGGGCTTCTCCTCTTTCTTCTCTTCCTTCTTCGTGTCCTCTTTCTTGCCCTTCTTCTTCTCCTGGTCCTTGTCCCACTTCTCGCGCGCCTTCTTGACCTTGTCGTCGTAGTCGTCGGCCTTCTTGAAACCGTCCTTCACGCGCTTCTTCGAGCTGGCGTCGGCGTGCAAGATGATCTTCAAGTACGCGGGGTCCTTCAGGATCATGTCTTCGCGGCTGGACGCTTTCGTGCGCACCGCGACCGCTTGACCAGGGATGCCGTTGCCCGCCGGATAGATGCCGAGCGTGGTCTCGCCGTACTTGAGGATCTCGGCGTACTCGTCCGCGTCGGGCCAGAGCTCGTCGGAGGCCTTCACCTCGGGGCTCATGTCCTCGCCGCCTTCGCTGTCCGCGCCGATGCGCGTGTAGCAGTCGACGAGACCGGGGATCACGACCCACTCGGGCTTGTCGACGATCGGGATGCCGCGCTCGATCGGCAGGTCCTCGCCGATCGTCACGATCTTGCCGTCCTCGACGAAGATCACAGCGTGCTCGATCACGCCCTTCGACACCGTTTCGACGCGGCCGACGCGGTACGCGGTGAGGTCGGCGCGCGCGACGCCGAAGACGAGACAAGGTGCAAGCGCAATGAGGAGCTGCTTTTTCATGTCTGTTCTCAGAACCATTGTCCGTCGCGGCTGCGGTCGTATTGCACGCGGCCGTCGATGAGCACGAGCTCGACGCGCGATCGCGGATCGAGCGGTTCGCCGTTGCGGATCACGATGTCCGCGTCCTTGCCGACTTCGAGGCTGCCGACGCGGTCGTCGATGCCGAAGGCCTTGGCCGGGTTGATCGTCATTCCGCGCAGCATCTGGTACGAATCGGCACCGAGGCGCGCGGACATCGCGCCCTGCAGGAAGAGCTCTTCCTGCGGCATCACCGGCGAATCGGTGCACAGCGAGATGTTCTTCACACCCGCGCGCTCGTAGACCCCCACGATGCCGTTGATGGCGCCGTTGCGCGTGGAGAAGAAATCGATCTCGCGCGGTCCGACGTTGATCGGGACACCCGTGCTGGCGATGTAGTCGGCGGTCGCGTGGGCGTCGAAGCAGCCGTGGCTCAGGATGCAGCGCGCGCCGTACTTTTCCTTCCACATCTTCGCCGCGGCGGTGAAGCCGTCGCTGCCGGCGCAGTGGATGAGGACGGGCAGCTCCTTCGCCTGCACCTTCTGCAGGTTCTCGAGCGCGCGGTCCTTGCGGCCCTCGCGGTTGGCCTCGATCGCCTTGGCGTTGATGTCCTCGAGGATCCACGAAAGACCCGCGCGCGTCTGACCGAAGTCGCCGGCGCCGCGCTCGGGGTTGTACGACTGCGCGATCTTCATCCCCGCGACGCTCTTGACGACGGACTCGTCGTACGTGGCGTTCGTCTTCGCCTTGTAGAGCATGCCGAAGCCGCCCATCGACGTGCCGCTGCCGGGGATGCCGTACAACGTCGTGACGCCGCCCGCGCACGCGACCTTGATCAGCTCGTTCGACGGCTTCATCCCCGCCGCCGCGTGCAGCTCGGGGTTCACCGGCAGGATCATGTCGTTGACGTCGACGAAGCTGCCGGTGTGGATGTGCGAGTGCAGCTCGACCAGCCCCGGCGTCGCGACGCCCGCAGTGCCGGGCAGGATCTTGTAGCCGTCGGGAATCGGACGGTCGGGGCCGACGTACGCGATCTTCGATCCGCGCACGAGGATCAAGCCGTGGTCGAAGACGTGATCGTCGCCGTCGACCGTGAGGATCTTGTCGCAGCGCAGCGCCCAGCCTTCCTCACCCATTCCGAGAGCGGTGAGGTCGGGCTTGCGTGTCGACGCGCACGCGCTCGCGGCACATACGAGCAGCGCCAGGCCGACCGCGCGCGCGATCGAGCCTTCCGCTGCCGGCCGTGTGCGATCACGTCGCATCAGAAGCGCCGCGCGTCCTTCGCCGTGTCGTACACGACCTTGCCGTTGGTGAGCACCTTGTTGACGAACGTGCGCGGATCGGCCGGATCGCCGGTGCGGATCACGAGGTCGGCGTCCTTGCCGGGCTCGATGCTGCCGACGCCGTGCGTGCGCACTCGACCCTGCTGGTCCTTCACCTCGTGGTCGATGCCGGCGGTGACGGCCGGGACGATCGTCAATCCGCGCACCGTCTCGAGGTTGGAGTAGTCGAAGCCGTAGCGCGCCGCCATGCCGGCTTGCAGGAACAGCTCCTCGGGCGGAATGACCGGCGCGTCCGTGTTGAAGCCGATCATCTTCATCCCGCGCTTCTGGTACTCGGCCGCGATGCCGAGGATCGCTTCGGGGTTGCTGCCGGTCCAGTTGATGAACTGGCGCGTGGGGATCTCGACCTCGCGCGGACCGATGATCGCGTTGACGCCGATGTCGGCGGCGAACTTCGCGAGCTTGTAGCCGGCCATCTCGCCGTGGTCGATGTAGACGTCGATCCCGAACTCCTTGCGCACCATGGTCAGCGTCGTCATGACGACCTGGTAGATCTGCGTGTGCGTCGAGATCTGCGTGTACTTCGAGCGCAGCGCGCGGAAGATGTCGAGGTCGAAGTTGCGCTCGGGCTTCTCGCCCTTGCCGTTCTCGAACTCCTCCCACTTCTTCGCGTAGAGCATCCCGCGCTCGAGCAGCGAGCGCGTGTCGTAGTTCATGAACGAGCGGCCGATGCCGACGGTCCAGCCCTCGGGGTTGCCCGCTTGCGCGAGCTTCATGGATCCCGGATTCCGGATGAGCGCGTCGTCGAAGCGATCGAGGCCGATCTTGAAGAGGATGCCCTGCCCGCCGATGTTGACCGCCGAGCCGGGGATGAAGAGCACGGTCGTCACACCCGACGCGACGGTGTTCTTGAGCGTCTCGTTGTGCGGAATCACCGCGGTCGCGACGCGCAGCCCGGGGTTGAGCAGATACACCGCGTCGTTGATGTCGTACGTGCCGCCCACGTGGCTGTGCAGGTCGATCATCCCGGGCATGAGCCACTGGTCGCCGACGTCGAGCACTTCGTAGCCGGCCGGGATCGGCGTCGTCGCGGCCGGCCCGACCGCTTCGATCAAGCCGTCCTTCACGAGCACGATGGCGTGGTCGACGTACTGCACGCCTTCGAGCGGCACGGTCAGCGCCTTCGCGGTCTTGATCGCGAGACCCGCGCCGCCTTTTTCGCCGGCCGGAACGGCAACGGGTGCTTGCGCGGGCGCCTTCGGTTCGGGGAACGAAGTGGACGAATGATCGAATGCGAACGCCGCGCGCGCAGCGCAGAGCGCCGTCAACGCCGCCGTGACCTTGATCCAACTGCGCGTGATCGTCTGCATCTTCAGCGCACTTCCTTGCCGTTGACCCACACGCGCAACACCGTGGCCGACACGTCGAGCGGCGAGCGGTCGTAGAGCACGACGTCGGCGTCCAGTCCGGGCGCGAGCTTCCCGACGCGCTTGTCGATCGCCAGCATGTGTGCCGCGCCGGCCGTGAGCGCGTAGAAAGCCGAGCTCGGGCTCATGCCCTGCGACACCGCGTACGCCGCGATCAGCGGCAGATCGGCGGCGCCCTCTTCGGCGTCGCTGTGGAACGCGACCGGGATGCCGTTCGACTCGAGCTCGGCGTAGCGGTTGCGCTTCTCGGCGCCCATCTTCGGCTCGGTCCACACGACGCGCTGCGACAAGAGCACGCCCGCGACGCGGCCGCGGATCTTGTCGGCGACCTTCCACGCGTCCTCCGCGCCCAACAGGATCGGCTTGATGCCCGCTTTCTCGAACGCATCGACGCACGCCAGGATCTCGTCCTCGCGGTCGACGCCGACGACGATCGCGGATCGGCCCTTCTTCGCCTGGCGGAACGGCTCGAGCTCGGCGTCGATGCCGGGCGCCTTCGGCTCGCCCTTCACTTCGGGCTTCTTCTCATCCTTGGGCTTGCGCACTTCGCTGCGCTTCACGACCTCGTACTCGGTCGAGGTCTGCGCGGCTTCGAACGCGGCCTTCGAATCGCCCAGCATCACGTGGCCTTCGAGCTTGCCGTCCTTCGATTCGGCTTCGAGCTTCACGGTGCCCTGCGAGCCTTCGCCCGAGAGCGTCACCTTGGTCTTGTCGCGCTTGCCGCTGACCTGGATCAGCGTCGCGGAGAGCGTGTCGCAGCGCAGCGAGCCCGTGATCTTGCCGTCGACGTCGTTGACGTAGAGACGCATGCGCGCCTCCTCGAACGGCGGCAGGGTGATCTTCGCCTCCCACGCGCCGGTGATCGCCTTGGGCGCTTCCTCTTCGCCCTTCTTCTTCTTGTCCTTGCTGTCCTTCTTCTCTTCCTTTTTCTCGCTGTCCTTCTTCTCGGCGTCCTTCTTCTCGCCGTCGTCCTTCTTGTCGGCGCCTTCGCCGTCCTTCTTGGCGTCGCCTTCCTTGGCATCACCGGCCGACTTGCCCGCGTCGGCAGTCACGGGGGGCGGCGTCCACTTGGCGGCCTTCTCTTCGTAATCCGCCCACTTCTTGTCGTACTCGGTGGCCTTCTTGAGGATCTCCTCGAGCGCCTTGCCCGACTCGCGGCGGTTGCGATCCGACCACTGGAACCGCAGCGCGACCGGATCGGCGACGACCATGCGCTCGATGTCCTGACCGGCGGGCTTGTACGCCATCATCGGCGTGCCGTTGCGCGCGACGCCGCGCGGCGACATCGCGACGGTCGTGACACCCGCGCGCGCGACGCGCTTGTCGGCGAAATCGCCCGGCTCGATCAAGCGCTTGAGCTCGAATCGCGCCGGCGGCACGCGCGTGCTGCCTTCGAGGCCGAGGTGCCCGAGCGCATCGATCATGCCCGGCCCCGCGGCACCGCCTTTCACCACGACGGCGCCCGCTGGACGACCGACGCTGCGGCCGACCGCGATGATCTTGCCGTCGCGCATCAGCATCTCGCCGGGCGTGAGCACTTCGCCGTCGCCGACGTAGAGCTCGCCGACGCGCACGACGACCGTGCCCGTCGAGAGGACCTTCTCGCGCTTCGCGCTCCAATCGCTCGCGCTGAACACGACTTCGCCGTCGATCCACGTCGCGAGCACGCTCGCCGAGCTGTCGGTCGGGCTGCCGTTGAACACCGCGAGGTCGGCGTCCTTGCCCGGCACGATGCTGCCGATGCGATCCGCGACGCCCATCATCTCGGCGGGCGAGAGCGTGATCGCGCGCAACGCCGCTTCGGCGTCGAGACCGCCGCGACTCATCAACGCGGCCGCGAAGCGCAGATCACTGGCCGGCGCGCGGTCGCCCGGCGCGATCGCGATCTTCGCGCCGGCGTGCGCCAGCGCGGACGCGGCGTCGTACCGCGGCCACTTCGCATCGCGATCCTTGCCGAAGTCGCGCCCGCCCTGGTTGGGGGCGATCGGGGCTTCGACGATGACGGACACGCCGCTCTTGGCGATCTCGTCGGCGAGCGGCGCCGCTTCGTTCGCGCCTTCCAGGATGAGCGGCAGCCCGGCCTGCTTGAACGCGTCGAGCAGCGCGCGGATCTCGGGCACCGTGTCGGCGCCGATGCGCCAGGGCTTGTGCGCTCGAGTCAACTCCTGCAGCGTGCGGCCGACGCCCGGCGCATAGGCGGGATCGTCCTTGCCCGTGCGCGCCATCTCGAACAGCTCCTGCAGCGCGACCACGGCACCCATCAGCGAGTGCGGCAGCTGCTGTTGCTGCTGTCCCATGCCGACGTCGATCGTCGCGGGCACGGGCGGCTCCCAATAGCCGGGCGTGTGACGCGCTTCGTCGCCGATAGAGCCTTCGATCGCGGCGCTGTCGTTGAGCACGCGCGCCGATTCGCTCGAGCCGGCGAGCTTCACCACGGCGCCTTGGCCGGAGATCAATCGCCCTTGTCCGGGCGACATGTACACGCTCGTGATGCCTTCCTCCAGCGTGAACACCGGCGACGTGTACGCGTCGAAGTTGTCGACTGCGCGGACGAACGGCTCGACCGCGTGCTTCGCAGCCGAGCGGCCGCCGAACGTCGAGTTCGCGGCGACGAGACCGGGCGTGATCACCGCATCGGGACCGTAGTCGACGACGCGCGCGCCGGCCGGGATGTCGATGTCCTTGCCGACCGCGGTGATCTTGCCGTCCGTGATGAGGATCGTTGCTCCGCCTTCGAGCACCTTGCCGTCCTGGACGAGGTGGATCGTGCCGGCCTGCACCGCGACGGTCGAAGCCGCCGTCGGAGCCATCGTGCGACCGGGTGTCGCGGCGGCGACGGCGAGACCGAGCGCGCCGAGCGGAAGGATCAGCCCGAGCGGCCGGAGCGGGATACGCTGTCCGAGCGGCCGGAGCGGGATTCGCCGCCCGAGCGAGATTCCCCGCCTGAGCGACGCGAGCGGAAATTGCAGTGATCGCATCGATCAGTCCTTCTTCTCGCCCTTGTCGGTCTTGCCGTCCTTGTCCTTCGACTCGCCCTTCTTCTCCGCGTCGAGCTTCTTGCCCGAGTGCGGATCGACCGGCTCGTCACCCGGCACCTGCGCCGCGGCATTGGGTTGCTCGACGCCTTCGAGCAGCTGGCGTGCGCGCGCGTCCTTCGAGCGGTCGTACACGAGGTTGCCTTCGATGACGACGTACTGGACCGTCGACGTGACCGAGAGCGGATCGCCCTTGAGCAGGATCACGTTGCCGTCCTTGCCCGCCTCGAGCGATCCGACGCGGTCGCCGAGGTGCAGGATGTCGGCCGCGGTGCGCGTCACCGCGTCGAGCGCCAGCTTGCGGTCGATGCCGTAACCGACGCACGTCGCCGCCTGATACCACAAGGACTGCGTGGTCGAGTTCAACGACTGCAGCGCGAAGCGCACCTTCTTGTCGGCGAAGACCTTGGGCACGAACGTCTCGATCTCCTTGCCCGTGATCGGATCGCGCTCGACGTAGAGCAGCGTCGGGCCGAGCACGACCGGTACACCCGCTTCGGCGATGAGGTCGCTCGCCTTCCACGAGTCGCCGTCGAGCACGAGCACGGTGTTCGCGAGGAACCCGTTGTCGCGCGCGACCGACAGCGCGGTCTCGACGGATCCGGCGCTGTCGCACTGCACCATCGCCATCAGCTTGCCCTCGACCAGGCGCAGCAGAGGCTCCTGCTTGTCGTCGACTTCGCCGCGCGGAACGATCTTGAAGTCCTCGATCTTCCACGGCGCCGTGCCTTCCATCGCGCGACCTTGCTTGTTCTCGTCCTTGTCCATGTCGCGGCCCTGGAACATGGCTTCGCGGCGCGCGCGGTCGTTGCCGTCCTTCGTGTCCTGGACGAGCTTCTCGAGGTACATGCGCAGGTCGGTGAAAGCCTTGCGCAACGCCTGAGCCTGCGTCGCGCGCGTGCGCCCGATCCGTCCGCCGGCGACGAGCTTCAGCGCCGACGACGGGCGCACGGTCATGTCCTGGACGGTGAGACCGACCGGCTTGACGACGCGACCCTGGCCGCCGATCACCGCTTGCGGGCCTTGCATCACGTTGAGCGTGGTGATGCCCGAGCGCAGCACGTCCTCGAAGTAGAAGTTGATCGGATCGATCGAATCGCGCACGTCGAGGAAGGGCGCGACTTCGATGGCCTCGTTCGCGCGGTCCATGCCGCGCATCGTGTGCGCTTCGACGAAGCCGGGAAACGCGACGAGCTCCGGATGATCGAGCACTTCGGCATCCCACGGTGCCTTGACGTCCCGGCCGACCGACTTGATGCGGCCGTCCTCGATCACGATCACGCCGTTCTCGATGTCGGCGCCCGCCTGCGTGATGATGCGCCCGCACTTGATCGCGATCTTGCCGTCGGCCGCCGCGCTGCTCGGCGCGAGCACGCCGGCCGCGAGCAAGGCGCTCGAGCCCGCGAGGGCCAGCCTGCGGAACGGGGTGCGCGTGGATTGGATCGTCATCGCTGCTGCTCCGGTTTCGTTCTTCATCGCTCGGGTTCGGTTCGCTTGGCGTGCGTGGTTGGCGAGTTCGTGTTTCGTGGTGTGCGAGTCGGGTGGATGGCTCTCGTGCCGTGTCGCGCTCAGCATGTCGTGCACAGGCTCTCGCGATCCCGCGGCGAAAGCCGAGACGCGCGTCCGAAGTTGGATTGGGGCACGTCGATCACTTCGCAGCACCCGCATCGCGTGCGTCGTAGCGCAGGACTCCGTCGACGATCACCGCGATCACGCGCGACGAAGGCTCGAACGGCATCCCGTTCCACAGGACCAGGTCGGCGTCCTTGCCGACCTCGAGTGTGCCGACGCGATCGGCGACACCGAGGAGTCGCGCGGGGATCGTCGTCACCGCTTCGAGCGCGGCTTCGAAGGGCAATCCGCCCTGCATCGCATAGCCGGCTTGCAGCGGCAGACGATCTTCGAGCTCCGCGCTGCCGTGGCTCGAGAGCGCGAACGGAATGCCTTGCTGGCGCAGCTTCTCGGGCGTGTCCATCGCGAGGAACGCGTTCTCGCCCGTGCGACCGTTCGGCGAGAACGGCGGAAGCACGACGGGCATGCGCGCGCGCACGAGCATCTGCGGGTCCTTCCACGCTTCCGCGGCGGCATCGAGGAAGAAGTGCGGCTTGTCGAGCCCGTTCTTGAACTCGGACTCGCGCTCGATCTCTTCCTTCAGGAAGCACGCGGTGCGGATGTCCTGCGTCGCCCAGGTCTGGATCGACACGGTCAGCTCGCCCTTGAGCGCGGCGATGAGCTGATCGCTGCCGGGGAACGCGCGCGACTTGTCGTGCGACGCCGCGGCCGCGTCGTAGAACGCCTTGCGCCAGTCCCACTCGACGGCCATGCGCGTCGTCGGGCGGCGCTCGTACAAGTCGGTCGGACCGCGCGGGCCGGCCGGATGGTTGCCGAACGACGGCTGATTGCCCATGGAGCCGCGCAGCACCGCGTCCTTGCGCACCGTGCGCGCCGCGATTGACTCCGGTCCGGCGGTCTTGAGCACGACACCGAGGCCGCCGATCACGTCGCGGTCCGGCGGATTGACGAGCACGGTCGTGACGCCGCTGCGCACCTGGCGATCCCACGCGACGTCGAACGGATCGAGCGAGGCGGCGACGCGCATCGCGGGCTCGATCTCGCGCTCCTGCTCCACCGAAGCGTTGCCGCTTGTGATGCGCACGCTGGCGTCGACGAAACCGGGCGTCACCGCGAAGCAGCGCAGCGCGTCGCGGCCTTGGTCGTCGCCCTCGCGGGCGCGCGAGACCAGCGCGATCTTCCCGTTCGCGACCGAGATCATGCCGCCGTCGAAGTCGTCGCCGGTCGCGGTGAAGACGTGCTCGGGGAACACGAGCCAGGGCTTGGGCTCGGGCTTCTTCGCGTCCTTGTCGTCCTTCGCGGAAGTCGTCGCGAAGGCTTGTGTGACCGTCAGCGCGAGCGTGCTGGCGAACAAGGCCGCATGACGCAAGCGACGGCCAAAGCTCGATGCGCTCATCAGTGATCTCCCGTGTTGCGCGTGATGTCGACCGGCACGCCGCCGATGTAGACCGCCTCGACGCGGCTGCCGAGATCGAGCGGGTTGCCGCTCCACAGCACCACGTCGGCGTCGAGGCCGCGCTCGATGCGTCCCACGCGATCGTCGGCGCCGACGATGCGCGCCGCGTCGGCGGTCAGCGCGTTCCACGCCGCCTGTGGATCGAGACCCTCGCGCACGCACATCGCGGCCGAAAGTCGCATGGCCGCGGGATGGTTGAAGGGCGAGTCGAGGCCGAAGCCGAAGCGCACGCCCTTCTTGTGCAGCTCGTTCACGGCCTTGAGCGCGCGCCGCTCCGTGCCGACGCCGAGCGCGGGCACGATGACGTCCAGACCGCCGGCCTTGATCTCTTCCGACATCTCGCCCGCGAGAGGCACGCCGTACAGCGCGCCGCGCAATTCGTGCGCATGCGCGAAGTCGAGAGCGCGCGCGATGTCTGGCTTCGAGCCGGCCTCGAAGAGACACGGCAGCTTGCCCTCCGCCGCGCGCTCGACGATGCCGGGCTTGGACTGGAACATCTGCTCCATCATCGCCATCGCGCCGGCCGTGCTCGTCGGCGCGTGTGCCGGCGACAATCCGTCGGGCGTGAACACGAGGGTCAACAGCGCTTCGTCCGACACGATCGTGCCGCCCGACGACTTGACGACCGCGGCCACGCCGGGCGCGACGCCTTCGGGCTCCGGCGTCAGCACGAGCGTCGTGATGCCGGCCTGACGCGCGTCCTCGAAGTCCGGGTGCGAGGCGTCGAACGAGCTCGCGACCTTGGCGCCGGGCAGCTCAGGCCGCGTGTCGTCGTGGAGCTTGCCGGGCGCGCCGCTGAATCCATGCAGCGCGACCAGTCCGGCCGTGAGCGTGCCCTTGTGATCGATCGTGCCCATGCCGGCCGGCACGTCGATGTCGGTGCCGACGTCGGTGATGTGACCCTCGGACAGGATCACGATCCCTTTCTGGAGCACCTTTCCGTCGCCGAGCCACACCGTGTCGGCGCGTATGGCGACCGCGCGCGGCGCGGGATGGACGACGGGACCGGAAAGAAGGGCGAGAGCGAGAGACAGCATCGATCACTCCTCCGGCGTCGCGACGACGCGTCCACCCGCGATCACGTACTGCACGCGCGTCGTCGACACGAGAGGCTCGCCGTCGAGCACGAGCACGTCGGCGTCCTTGCCCGCTTCGAGACTGCCGATGCGATCACCCGCGTCGAGCACGTTCGCCGCGCCGATCGTCAGCGCCTCGAACGCCGCTTCGCGGTCGAGGCCCGCGCCGATCGCGAGCTCCGCCAAGAGCGGCAGATCGCGTGACGCGGCCGCGTCCGTGCCGCCCGATCCCAGGATCACCTTGACGCCGTCGCGCGTGAGGCGCGCGGCGAGCGAGAGATCGCTGGCGGCGAACTCGTCGGGACGATCCTTGCCCAACGGCGCCGGCCAGACGATGACCGGGATGTGGCGCTCGGCGAGCTTGCCGGCGAAGTACTCCGCTTCGGCGCCGCCGGCCAGGATCAATCGCAAGCGGCCGAGCTCTTCGCTGCCCGCGAGCAGAGCGCGAATCTCGGCCACGCGGTTGGCGTGGACGATGAGCGGGATCTCGCCGTTCGCAGCGCGCGCGAAGACTTCATTGTCCTCGTCGTAACGCGGCGGCGCCGGCTTCTTGTCTTCCTTGTACTTCTTCTCCTCGAACTTCTTGCCCTTGTCGGTCGCTTCCTTCTCGGCCTTCTCGCGGTCCTTCTTGGCCTTCTTGGCGTCCTTCTCGAGCTCGGCTTCCTTCTCGGTGATCGTCTTTTGCCAGGCCTCGAGCTCGTGCTTGTACTCGTTCTGCTGGATCAGGTAGCTCTTGCCCGCCTGCAGCATCGACACGAGGCGGTCGACGCCTTCGATGCGTTCGAAAGGATCCATGGGCCGCGATCCGAAACCGGTCATGACGAACGAGTCGCCTTGCTGCTCGAACTGCGGCTGACCCGGCTGCGACAGACCGACGGTCATCCACAGATCGCAGTCGGGCAGGATCGTCATCTCCTCGCGCGAGAGGCCGGGCGTCAGACGCACCAGGGCGCCCAGCCCGCCGATGCGCGACGTCGTGCCGGCTTGCACGCGCGCCGACGTGATGCCGGCGCGCAGCGCATCGCGGCGCAGCTCGGCGAAGTTGTACGGGTCGAGCCCATCGATCGTGCGCGTTGCCGCGGACGTCGTCGCATCGCCGACGACGTCGGAGGCGAGACCGATCGCGCCCCAGGCATCGATCAAGCCGGCGCACGCGTAGCGACCGACGATCTCGCGCGCGTCATCGGGCTTCCGCAGGTCGGTGCCGACCGCGAGGATGCGGCCGTTGCGCACGAGGAGCTGGCCGTTCGCGATCTCTTGACCCGGGCGCGTGATCACGTGCTCCGCGCGGATGAAGAGCGTTTCCGTCGGCGGCGCGGTCTTCGCGTCCGAACCCTGAGGCCCGTTCGCGGACGCGGCGACGGTCGGCTCGAAGGCACACGCGCAGAGCGCTAGAGCGAGCCAACCCACGGACATGTGCATGCTTGCTGCTCCTCGAACGGCGTGGACGTCCTGTCCTGACGGGGGGATCGGCGGACGTTCGCGCAAAGCCGAGTGATGGAGACGGGGGCTTCGCCGGTTGTTTCCGGCTCGGCAGGGGGGCGCGCATGATAGGGCAAGCCCGGGTGGATGCGAAGCGTGGACGGGAAGGTACTTCCTGGTCGTTAGCTCTTGGCGGGTGGCGACTTACGACTGCCTTACGGGTCGGGTATCGCGTTCCCTCCCAGCCTGGGTAAGGGCCTCGGAATCGGCCTGCCGCGCGGTGGCTTTGGGCGTTCGGATCCCGGTTGGCAGCGGCTTGCGTCTGCTATGCCCGGAAGCCACAAGCGGACCTTGCACCCCTTGCTCTTCGAACGGAGCTACTGGCGCAACCGCTTGGCAGAGCTGGAGTTGGCGCGACGCTCGGTGCTCTTGATCCCGCGCCCGGAACTCTCTTCCCCCTTCATGGAGGTCGACGAATTCCGCATCCGCGCGCACGACGGTTTGAGACTCTTCGGACTGCGTGCGCGCTGTCGTATCCGGGGCTCGTCGAAGGTCGCGCGCGTGCGGATCGTCGGACCCTCGGACCTGCCCGAGATCGACCGTGAAGCGATCGAGAACGGCGAGACGGAGTTCGTGTTCCAGGAGCCCGCCGGTCGCAAGCTGGAGGACCGCGTGCTCGACGTGCTGCGCATCTGCCGTCTCGCGGCGGAAGCCTGCTCGCAGGACGAGCGGCAGCCGGACAGCGGTCGGGTGCATCTCGCAGCGGACGAAGGGTGCGAGCCCGACGAGTTCTTGATCGCATCGCACCTCTTGTCGGACGAAGGCGAGCTCGCGAGCCAGGCGCCGCTGGACGACAGTGCGGGCTGGGGCGTTTCGCAGTAGAAGGGTGTCTCGCTTCGCCCGCGCGTGCGAAGTCGGCGCGTATCCGTGCTGCTTGGATCCAGCCGACCTGATTTCGAACTCGAGCTCACGCGCAGTCGATCTGAGCGGGCTCGGACCTGATCAGTAGCCGCCGATGGAACGTCCGCCCTGCACGATGGCGACGGACGCGGAAGCGCCCAAGCGCGTCGCACCGGCGGCGATCATCGTCTTCGCATCCTTCTCGTCGCGGATGCCGCCCGACGCCTTGACGCCCATCGTCGGCCCGACAGTGCGCCGCATGAGCGCGACGTCGGCCGCGGTCGCACCGCCCTTCGAGAACCCCGTCGACGTCTTCACGAAGTCGGCGCCGGCGAGTTGCGCGAGCTCCGAGCCCTTGATCTTCTCCGCGTCGGTCAAGAGCGCCGTCTCGAGGATCACCTTGAGCCGCGCGCCGAGGGCGTGACACACGTCGGCGACGCCCTGGATGTCGCGGCGCACGAATGCGTGGTCCTGCGACTTCAGCGCGCCGATGTTGATCACCATGTCGATCTCGCACGCGCCGTCCTCGATCGCGCGGCGTGCCTCGTAGGCCTTCACTTCGGGCGCGCTCGCACCGAGCGGGAAGCCGATGACGGAGCACACCGCGACGCCGGATCCCTGCAGAATCTCGGCGCAGCGCCGCACCCACGTGCCGTTGACGCACACGGTCGCGAACTTGTTCTTGCGCGCTTCGTCGCACAGCTTGTCGATCTCCGCCGCGGTGGCGTCGGGCTTGAGCAGCGTGTGATCGATGTAGCTCGCAAGGCCGCCCAACCGCGCCGGATCCGGCATGTTCACGCCGACGCGGCACGCGCCTGCGCAAACCATCTCGTCGACGCGCTCGGGACAGATCTCGACGGCCAGGGACGTGCAGCCCCACTGACCGAAGCTGCCGATGGAGCCGACGCCGTGCTCGAGGATCTGGCGCGCGATCTCGGCCAGGATCTCCTCGAGCCTGGCGGCATCGATCGGTTCGGAGACGTCGACTTTCATTTCACTCGTCCGTCCGTTCGCACTGTCCAGTTCCGTTTCGTGCCGATCATTTCGCCTTGCATGAGCTCGCCGCTCACGTCGCTGCTCGCTGTGGGCGAGTGGCATCGCGCTCGATCGCGGTGATCTTGGCGACGCGCTTGCCGTGGCGCTCTTCGCCGAAGGGCGACGTCAGGAACGTGCGCACGACGTCGCGCGCCACATCCCGGGGGATCATCTTCGCGCCGAGCGTGAGCATGTTGGCGTAGTTGTGCTCGCGCGCGTTCTTCGCCGCCGCGACGTTCCAGCAGTTGGCCGCGCGCACTCCAACGACCTTGTTCGCCGCCATCGCCGAGCCGATGCCGGCGCCGTCGATCATGATGCCGACGTCGGCGTTGTCGCGTGCGACGCTCTCGGCGACGGCTTTCGCGTAGTCGGGGTAGTCGACCGGGTTCTCGTCGCGCGTGCCGAGGTCGAACGCTTCGTGGCCGAGCGAGCGCACGACGTCGATCACGTCCGACTTGAGCGCGAACCCGCCGTGATCGGCGCCGACCGCGACACGCAAGCGTCCGCCGCCGATGCTCGCGGGACCCTCGACGATGCGGATGCCGCGCTTCCAAGCCTCGTCGCGCGCAAGGGCCGTGACGATCGCGCCTTTCGGTGCGTGGTAGACCGCGCCGCGCTCGAGCTTGGCGAGCGTCTCCGCGGTCACGAGGTCCGTGCCGCGGCCCGGTTTCGCGTCCGGCTTGCGCACGTTCGGACGAATCGGCTCGGCGCGGTTTTCGATCGAGACGTGAACGCCGCCCGTGCGCGGCGCACTCGGCGCAGTGCCGCGTTCACTCATCACGCGGCCGACGACGCGCCTCACGATCGCATCGATCTCGTTGCTGCTGCTCATGCGCGGGCGGCGAGTATAGCCGCCGACGTCAGGCGATCTCGGCTAGGGTTTCGCGTTCAAGGTCATCACGGCATTCCCGACACCGACGAGCGCGTCTCCGGCAATGAATCCCGAGGCCAGCGGCAGGATCTTCGCGTCGGCTGCGTGCGGGTCCTTCTTGCGGACATACCAGTCGATCAAGCCGCCGAAGAGCATCGTGACGACGTAGGCCGCCGGCACGAGCATGCCGATTCCGATACCGGTCGGAGAGGGAATCCACTTCCGCCACTTCGGATTCTGCTCGAGCACGGTGAAGACTACACCCAGCACGACCGCGATCACGAGAGCGATCAACGCGCTGTGTGCCAACGCGTCCGTGCCCTGTTTGAGGATCTTCGCGAAGCCAACCCACTTCTGCGAGATCGGGCTCGGCAGGGGCGTGCCCGGACCGACACCGTATTTCTCGCTCAGCCGTGGATACACCTGAGCGAGCACGAATGCGCTCAAAGGCACGGCCATGAGCTGCACGTACGTGAGGTATTTCGGCGTCGAGCCGATCATGTCGCCCGTCTTGTAGCTCTGGATCACGCCTTCGGATTCGGCGACGACCGAGCCCGTGATCCCGCTCGCGACCATGTTCGCCTGGATGTTGCCGGGGACGATCGCGCCGAAGATGCCCTGCATGAGGTTCGACAGTGCGCTGATCGGACCCCAGTTGGTTTCGCCCAGGACGCGCAAGCTCACGAGGAGGAGCGGGATCGACAAGAGGATCGCGACGCTCGTCTGCCAGATCGGGATGTCCAGGAACTCGTACTGCACGAAGATCAGGGCGAGAGCCGACGCGATGGCTCCGATCACCACCCAACGCATCGGGAAGTCCGTGGTGTTCGTGCGCGCCTCCGAAATGCTCTTGAAGGACTTCTGGAGGATCCGCCATTTCAGGAAGAGGCCCGTCACGCCGCCCGCGATCATCATCCCCGTAGCCGGCCACATCACCCACAAGAGGATGTCGGTCTTGCTGGCTTTCTCGGTGATGATGCCGGCGTCGGCCAACAGAACGGGCGCGATCACCCATGAAATCAGCGCGCCGACGAACATGTTCGCGCAGATGCGCAGGCCGACGATCATGCCCGAGCCCAGGCTCAAGAGGCTCCACGCCACACCGAAGCCGGTGACCGAGGAGAAGCGGTTGGCCGGAACGATCAACACTTCGTGCACGATGTCGCGCAACGTCAGGAAGGCGAGCACGGCCGACGACACCAGACCGCCGATCATGAGCGCGACCGCGTTCCTCGATTCCTTTCCGCGTGAATCGAGGATGATCAGCGTTTCTCCCGCCGCCATGCCGTCGGGGTACGGCAGCTTCTCGTCGACGACGAAGTGCTGCCGCATGGGCACCGCGAGGAACACGCCCAGCAGTCCCGCCGTAGTGATCCAGAGGAACGTCTGTGTTGCCGTGAGCCTCAGGTTCACGCCGACGCTGGGATCCTTCGACAACATGTCGAAGGCGGCGATGATCACGCACATGAACGCCGTGTTCCCGGCCGTCATGCCGGCGGCTTGCGCCAAGTTGCTCTGCCAGCGCAGCGGACGGTTGCGCTGGAACGTGCGCAACGCCAAGTACCCGAAGAATGCCGAGACGACGGCGATGTTCGGACCGAAGCCGATCTTGAGCACGATGTAGGGGAACGTGGCGCCGATGAGGGCGGTCACGGCCAACGCGATGAGCACTGCCGGGAGCGTGAACTCGCGCTCTCCCGCGGGTTTGAGAGGCGAATGGAGCGCGTCGATCGGACCGCTGTTGCTGGCTGAGGGCTCGGTCATGCGCGCAACGTTAGCGACTGCATCGACGGGGCTGACTCAAGAAACTCGCGCCAATGCCGGCACGGCGGCTTCGAGCAGGTCGCTGAACGACTGCGCGGCGCGCCGGCCGACCTCGATCACTTCGGCGTGGTTGGGCACCGACTTCGACACGCCGGCGGCGTGATTCGTTATGCACGAGATGCCGGCGACCTTCATGCCGGACGCATGGGCGGCGAGCGCTTCGGCGACCGTGCTCATCCCGACGGCGTCGGCGCCCATGAACCCGAGCAGGCGGATCTCGGCCGGGGTCTCGTACGCGGGCCCGGTCAGGCCGGCGTAGACACCGCGCTCGAGGCGGATGCGCTTCTGCTTCGCGCTGACGTCGAGGGCGGATCCGAGTGCGCTGTTCCACGGCGTGCCGACGGCGGCCTCGTCGGAAGCGAGCGGCGTTTCGCCCTGCAGGTTCACGTGATCCGTGATGCGCATCAACGTCCCGGGCGCCCAGTCGCTGTGCAATCCTCCGGCAGCATTCGTCAGCACGACGCGCTCGACGCCGACGCGCGCGAGCGCGCGCACGCAGCGTGTCACGGCGGCGACCGTCCAGCCTTCGTACAAGTGCACGCGACCTTGCTGCGCGACCACGCGCACGCCGCGCAGCTCGCCGACCACGAGCTTGCCCGAATGTCCGGGCACCGCGCTGCGCGGCATGCCGTCGATCTCCTCGTACGGGATCGCGCGCGATTTCTCGAACCGTTCGGCGAACTGACCCAGTCCGGATCCGAGCACGAACGCGATCTGGACGTCGTCGACGGCGTGCTTTTTCAGCGCCGCGGACAAGCGATCGACTTCGGCGACGACTTCCGCAGCGAGACCGTGCGCGCTCATAGCATCGCTCCTGCGATCGTCGCAGTCATCCAGCACGCCAGCGCGCCGGCGAACATCGCGCGCAACGCAAGCCGCGCGAGGTCGCTCTTGCGCTCGGGGACGAGCGCACTGATGCCACCGATCTGGATCCCGATCGACGAGAAGTTGGCGAAGCCGCACAGCGCGTACGCGACGAGCTTCGCGGACCGCGCGTGCTCGAAGGCGAGCTTCGGATCGGTCTGGTGCAGCACCTTGCCGAGCTCCGTGTAGGCGACGAACTCGTTCACCGACACCTGCGTGCCCATCAACGTGCCGGCGATCTGGCAGTCGTGCCAGCCGTCGATGCCGATCAACCATCCGAATGGCGCGAACATCCAGCCGAAGATGCGTTGCAAGGACAGACCTCCTTCGATCCCCCACCACTCACCCAGTGAAGAAAGGGGCCAGTTCACCAGCGCGACGAGCGCGATGAACGCGATCAGCATCGCCATCACGTTGAGCCACAGCTTGAGCCCGTCGCTCGTGCCGTTGGCGATCGCTTCGAGCGGGTTGACGGCGTTGCGCTCGATCTTCAGCGTCACTTCGCCGGCGGTGAGGGCCTGTTCGCGCTCGGGCAGCATGATCTTTGCCATCACGAACGACGCCGGCGCGCTCATGACCGACGCGGTGATCAAGTGCGGCGCGATCTCCGGCCCCAGGATCTGCATGTAGATCGCCATCACCGACCCGGCGATGGTCGCGAACCCGCCGACCATCAGCGCGTTGAGCTCCGAGCGCGTCATGCGCGCGAGATACGGCTTGATGACGAGCGGTGCTTCAGTCTGCCCCATGAAGATGTTCGCCGCCGCGGCCATCGACTCGCCGCCGGACAGACCCATCGTCTTGCTCATCACCTTCGCGAGCATCCACACGAGCACTTGCATCACGCCCAGGTGGTAGAGCAGCGACATCAACGCCGACACGAAGATGATCACGACCAATCCCGTGCCCGCGAACGCGAACACGAACTGCGTCTTGTCGTCGGTCGCGAGGTGACCGAACACGGCGCTCGCTCCCGGCACCGTCATCGAAACGAGCCTGTCGATGAAAACGGCGGCGCTCTCGAAGAATCGTCGGCCGGCGCTCGTCTGCGTGATCAACGCGACGACGACGAGCTGCAGCACGATGCCGCCGACCACGACGCGCCATTGGAAGCGCTTGCGATCCCAGGAGATCAGCCAGGCGATACCGATGAGGACTGCGACTCCGACGAGGGCGCGCAGGGGGGGCACGCGCGCACTCTACTCCGCGAGGGTGGCGCGAACGAGGGGCTCGATTGCGGCGCTTTCTCTGATCATGACGCTCTGGTCCAAGAGCGCCCGACACCCGTCGAGGCCGTGACCGTGGCGATGGTGGATCTCGCACAGCACGTCGCCGACTTTCACGGATTCTCCGGCAGTTCTCCGCCACACTAGGCCGACCGCAGGATCGATCGTGTCGGTGATCTTCGTGCGTCCGCCGCCGAGCGCGTTCACCGCCAGACCGACCGCGCGCACGTCGCGGAAGCTCAAGCGGCCGCTTTTCTCGGCCTTCCACGGATCGACGTCGGGCGCGCGCGGGAGCAGGTCGCGGTCCTTCAGGATGCGCGGATCCCCGCCTTGTTGGCGCAGCACGAGCTCGAACACGCCGCGCGCACGACCGCTGTCGAGCGCGGCGGCGATCTGCTTCTGCCCGTCGTCGAGCGCCTTTGCGCGACCGACGAGGCGCAGCATTTCGCCGCCTTGCAGCAGCACGAGCTCGCGCAGATCGGCCGGTCCGCCGCCTTCCAGGCAGTCGATCGACTCCTGGATCTCGAGCGCATGACCGCACGCGCGGCCGAGCGGCCGATCCATCGCCGTCTGGAACGCTGTGCAACGGACACCCATGCCGCGCGCGATGTCGACCATCGTGCGCGCGAGCGTCGCGCCTTGCTCGGGATCGGGCAGGAACGCACCCGAACCGAACTTCACGTCGAGCACGAGCGCATCGATGCCTTCAGCGAGCTTCTTCGAGAGGATCGAGCTCGCAATGAGCGGTATCGATTCGACCAGGCCGCATGCGTCGCGCAGCGCGTACAGCTGCCTGTCCGCCGGAACGAGCCTCTCCGTTTGTGCGCCGAAAGCAACGCCGGTTGCATCGAGCGCGCGGTGGATCTCGTTCTCGTCGAGGCGCACGCGGAATCCCGGTATCGACTCGAGCTTGTCGAGCGTGCCGCCGGTGTGACCGAGCCCGCGACCCGAGATCATGGGCACCGCGACGCCGCACGCTGCAACCGCCGGCGCGAGCGGAATGGAAACCTTGTCGCCGACGCCGCCGGTCGAATGCTTGTCGGCCTTCTTCTGCATCAGCTCGGGGAACGACAAGACGTCGCCCGAGCGCAACATCGCCTGCGTCCAAGCCACGAGCTCGCGCGCGCTCATGCCGCGCGTGAAGATGCACGCGACGAGCGCAGCCGCCTGGTAGTTCTCGATCTCGCCGGCGACGTAGCCGGTCATGAACGATCGGATCTCTTCTTCGGAGAGCTCTCCGCCGTCGCGCTTGGTCCGGATGACGTCGCGGACGTCCACGCTCAACCTGCGAGTGCGGCGCGCAAGAACGACTTGCCCGGCGCTTGCGGCGTGAGACCGAGCGCCTCTTCGACCGTCGCGCCGATGTCCGCCAACGATGCGCGCGTGCCGAGGTCCGTGCCGGGCTTCACGCTCCTGCCGGCAACGATGATCGGCACGTACTCGCGTGTGTGGTCCGTCGTCTCGTGCTTGGTCGGATCGTTGCCGTGATCGGCCGACAGGATGACCAGATCGTCCGGCCGCAGGACCTTCTCGAGCACGACGAGGTCCTTGTCGAACTCCTCGAGCGCGATGCGATAGCCGCGCGCGTCGCGCCGATGTCCATAGAGCATGTCGAAATCGACCAGGTTGACGAACACGAAGCCGCGCTCGAGCTCGCCCGCCATCTCGATCGTCGCGCGCATGCCGTCGCGGTTGCCTTCGGTGTGGATCGACTCCGTGATGCCGCGGCCGGCGAAGATGTCCTCGATCTTGCCGATGCCGATCACGGGCACGCGCGCACGCTGCAAGCGGTCGAGCACCGTGTCGTGCGGAGGCGGCATCGAGTAGTCGCGGCGGTTGTACGTGCGGCGGAACGTGCCCGCTTCGCCGATGAACGGCCGCGCGATGACGCGGCCCACACCGTACGGGTCGAGGATTTCGCGCGCTACGCGCGAGCATTCATAGAGACGACCGAGGCCGAAATGATGCTCGTGCGCGGCGATCTGGAAAACGGAATCGGCGCTGGTGTAGACGATCGGCTTGCCGCTCTCGAGGTGCTCCTCGCCCAAACGATCGATGATCTCGGTGCCGGATGCCGGCTTGTTCCACAGGACGCCGGGCACGTGCGCGCGCTGAACGAACGCGTCGATGATCTCGGCCGGAAAACCGTCAGGAAACACGGGGAAAGCGTGCTCGAGCGGGCAGCCCATCATCTCCCAGTGGCCGGTCGAAGTGTCCTTGCCGGGCGAGCGCTCGAGCGCGCGCCCGAACGCACCGGCCGGTTTCGCCGTGCGCGCAACGGAAGTCACACCTTCGATGGAGCCCAGGCCCAATGCGGCGAGGCGCGGCACGTCGAGACCGCCGGCCGCCTTGACGAGATGATCGAGGGTGTGCGCGCCCGCGTCGCCGAATTGCTCGGCATCGGGCAACGCGCCGACTCCGAGCGAGTCGAGGACGATGCAGAAGACGCGCTTCATGTCAGCGCCCGACGCCCGGAGCCATCGGTTGCTTCATCGCGCGATCGCCTTCTGGATCGTGGCGCGGACCTGCTCCTCCATGTCGTCGACGAACTCCGCGCCGAAATCGCGCTCGAGCAGGTCGCGCTCGCTGAACTCGAAGCGCCCCGAGCGCGGGTCGAAGTCGAACTGGTAATCGTGCTCGCTGCCGTCGTCCTCGGTCACCATGACGAGGACGATGTCGTTGGGCGCGTCGAGCTCCACGCGAAAGGTAGCCATCGTCCGCTCAGCATAGCGTCACGGGAGAAGAAGCTGATCACCGGCACTGACCCTGCAGCTGGACGCTACGCGTTGAGTCATCCGCCCCGGAGGATCGACCTATTTCGGCACCTCGTGGAGCTCGATGTCGGGGCAAGCGGTCGCCCAGACAGGTTGTTGCGCTTCCCACTCGGCTCCCGTCAGGGGGTCGGTGTAATTGACCGAGAGCTCATAGGGACTGGTGTCGTCCAGTGCAGCGACCCAGAACTTGCCGTCCTCTCGGGTGATGGTTTGCGTCGACCACCCGTCCCGCTGCACCAGGATCCTTGCGCCCACGAGTGGTGTTCCGTTTCTCGCAAGAGTTCCCGACATGGTGATGCAGGTCGCTGGAAGCTGAAGAGTTTCTGTTTGCTTTTCGGCCGGCTTCAACAGGATGGAGGTGGTGACGAGGCTGGATGAACGTTCGCCGCGCGCCTGGAGCGTGTAGTGTCCGGCGACCAAGCTCCCTATTTCGAACGCACCGCCGAGGTCTGTGCGTGTCTGCCGGTACTTGCCTTGTACGCGCTGACCAGCGTCCGCACTCACCGGGATTCCGGCTGCGTCCACGAGCTCGATGTTCTCGGGGGTTCGCACCGCGGCGCGGTCCGCAAATGTGATTCGAACTTCGACATCGGCTGCGGGCCGGCCCGCCGGGTCGAGCACGAGCCCCGATACGGAAGATCCTTTTTCCAGCATGATCGGCTCGACGGAGCAGAGGAATGTCGAGCTGGAAGGCAGCTCGACGACGACTTGTCCATACGGCGGAGAGCTCACCAACAACGAATGGCTGATGTCCGCTCGTAATCCACCAATGGAATAGTGACCACCGGCATCGGTCCGTCCCTGGCCGAGGTCGGGCGTCGCCGCCGAGGGCATGAGGTGGAAGTAGCCTTCGACGCTCACGGCAGCGTCGGATATCGGAGCTCCAGATGGGTCGATCACGGTTCCTTCGATCCGTAGCTCGGGAGCAAGCGCAACACTCACCTCCGCGGGGACGACCAGCCCGGCGCGTTGCTTGTCGCTTCCGGGGGCAGCCAGAATGGTCCAGTCGCCTTTTTCCGAGATCGTCAGGACGCGCAAGGCGCTTGCGAAGCCTGCTTTCCGAAACACCACTCGATGGCCGCGACCTGTGGCGGGGAACTGGGCGATCGCATAATCCCCCCCGCGATCGGTCTCCGTGTATTCCAGCTCCGACACGGTGGGCGCGCTGACGCGCACGCCTTCCAGGGGCTCACCGGTACGTGCGTCGCTCACGTGTCCGCGCACTGAGGCAACGGCGTCCAGCATCAACTCGATGTGCTGCTCCCGGCTGCCTCTGAGGATCGTTTCGCTCATCGCGGACGACATGCGCGTAGCGGATCTTGCGCAGGCCCGCAAAGTCCCTTCCGGGAATTCAACTACGAGAAGCCCGCTCTCGTCGGTCTCTCCGACGTGATCCTTCGACTCCATGTCGTCCGGAGCAGCCCAATGAAGCTCCACTGTGGCTCGGGGAGACGCTCGACCTGACCCACGTTCCAGGACGCTCACCATCACCCGATAACGGCGCTCGTTGTGAGTCGCTTGCGCCGAGGGCGGTACATCCGCTTGCGGCCCCGTTGACCGACGCGTGCTCTGGCTGACCGTGTCCGTGAGAGCAGGAGCTCTTGGCCTTGCGCGAGCGGCGGTCGACGTGCCGCGCTCGTCGTGCTGCGGAGCAGCGATTCGAAGTCGTTGAACGAGGAGCATGACTCCCGCGCCAACTATCACGATCGAGGCCAAGACCACCCAAGTGCTGCGACGCGCACCGGTCCTGCGATCGGAGTCCAATGTTCCGGTTTTCGCCATGACAAAGCGGCCGAACGAGACAAATGGATGACCTGAATCGGACACCTCAGGCCATCCGAGTCACGACCCTCAGTTCGGTTGCCAGCCGTTGGCCCTGCTCACGCTCCAGCCGGCGCCAGTGTCCACGACATCGCCCTTCGCCATCGTGACGATTTGGCCCTGTGGATTGGTGGCGGAGCAACCACCGACTTGGGTGCACTTCCATTCGGCAGCCAAGACCGCGGACGAGGCGGCCACCACGAACACTGCCGAGAAGACCAAGCCAACGAACCTACGAAGCATATAAGCACCTTTCAGGCCGACAGGGTGCCTCCTCTCCAACCCCGAGCCAGCCGCTCTGGAGCCTATCGATTCCAATGAGGGCAGCAATCCGTATAGCAGTGGTGTTCACTTCCTTTCCGATGAGCTCATCGAAAAGGCTCTTCCATCCGCTGCGGAGTCGAGGCGCACAAAGTGAGGAGTTCAGGAGGCAATGGAGACGTTCACGTTCCATGGTCCGGCACGAGCGAGTCGGGGATCGGGTGCGATTTCACGAGTTCTGCGGTGCCTGACGAGCTTCGACAGTCTCTCGGGGCTTTCGACCTGACTCGTCAGGCGGTTGAATCCGGACGAAACCGATCCGCCAATTCCCTTGGATCGATCGCTGACTTGGCCTGCCCGCTCGGAGGCCGGCAGATTTCCGCTTCGACCCGGAACGTCGCGATCTCGAAACGACCGAGGCTGGCTGAATACCAGCCAGCCTCGATCAACCCGAGAGACGAAACCCTCAGCTAGGTTTGAAAACCACCACCCATATCAGGGGGTCCAGATCACTTGGACACCGTTGCTGATGTTGGACAAGTGGTGGCACGGACCGAACGCATTGCGGTACCAGCACTGGTAGAAGCGCAGACCGCCCGCGGCCGGCACGAGGCCTTGCACGTGGATCGGAGTGTCGCCCGCCAAGGGATACGTCGCCGCGCCGCCCGAAGTCAGCTTGATGCCGATGCGACGGATGTTGCCGCCCGCGCAAGCGAGACCGTCGTTGAACGGCGATCCGAAACCGGCATTGATCTGCGCGTCACCCTGGAAGAACAAGCAGTACAGCGCCGGTCCGGCCGAGATGCCGGTGACGTTCAGCGAGAACTGGTCGTTGCTGAGCTGCGAGATACCCGCGCCCAGGAGCTGAGCACCCGCGGGAGCGGCCGAGTTGCGGCAACCCGACATCGAGCCGACCGCCGAGTTGTTGCCGCACGGGCAAGCGACGACCGAGCCGTCGCCGAAGCAGTACGGGATGCCGCCGATGACTTCGCACTCGTCGGGGATGCCGTTCTGATTCTGGTCCTGGCTCGTGTGGAGGGCGACGTCGCAGCTGTCGAGCACGTGATTGAAGTTGCAGTCCGGCGCACCGTTCGCCAGATCGCACACGTCGCCGATCCCGTTGAGGTCGCAGTCCATCTGGTCGTGGTTCGGCAGGTTGCAGTTGTCGCACGAGTTGCCGACGCCGTCGCCGTCCGTGTCCATCTGCAGCGGGTTGGGGTTGTGCGGGCAGTTGTCGTGGCAGTCGAAGATCGAGTCGCCGTCGCTGTCGAGGTCGGGCACGCCGCAGCCGCATTGACCCGGCGTGATCTTCGCCGGATCCGTCGGGCAGCCGTCGTTGCAGTTCGCCGTGCCATCGTTGTCCGTGTCCGTGTCCGCCACACCGCAGCCGCACTGACCGGGCGCGATCTTGTTCGGGTCCGTCGGGCAGCCGTCGTTGCAGTTCGCCGTGCCGTCGTTGTCCGTGTCGGTGTCGGCAATGCCGCAGCCGCACTGGCCCGGAGCGATCTTCGCCGGGTCGTTCGGGCAGCCGTCGTTGCAGTCGGCGGTGCCGTCGTTGTCCGTGTCGGTCTCGACGAAGCCGCAACCGCACTGACCCGGCGCGATCTTCAAGGGATCGTTCGGGCACCCGTCGCTGCAGTTGGGCGTGCCGTCGTTGTCCGTGTCGGTCGGGTCGATGACGAGCGCGCCGATGGTGCTCGTGATCGAGCCGCAGCTGTTCGTCACCACGACGTCGTACGCGCCCATGTCGCCGATGACGACCGGGCTGATCGTCAGGACCGCGCTGTGCGTGCCCGTCTGGTGCGCGTCGTCGTTGATCGGCGCAGTGTTCTTGCGCCACTGGTAGGTGAGAGGCGCCGAGCCGACGGCCGAGACGCTGAAAGTGGCCAATCCGCCCGGGCAAACCTGCTGGTTGACGCGCTGCGTCAGGATCGCGGGGCAGGTCACCACGACGATCGAGCCCGAGGGCAGCGTGCCCGCCGAGCCGAACGTCCAGTTGGCCGCGTTCGCGATCACGTTGAGCCAGTCGGCTTTCGTGCCGCTCGTGAGCGCGCTCGTGTTGAACACCATCGTGCTCTGACCGGCGCCGAGCTGGAAGAACGTCACCGCCGTGTGGCCGAGGCCCGAGAGACCCGGCGCAACGGCACTGGTGTGCGAGTCGATCGCGTTCTCGTACGCGCCCGTGTCGTCGAGCATGTAGAGCATGCTCTGCATCGCCGTGTTGAGCGGGTTCGTGCCGCTCGTGTGCTGGAACGCGATGATCTGGTCACCGGTCGCCGACAGCTGCAGGTTGCCGAACGTTCCCGTCGCCGCGCCCGGGATCGGCCCGCTCGACGTCCACGTGAAGTTCGGGCTGACCGAGGTGGACGAGAGGATCGTGCCGGCCGCGGTCGGCACGTTGAGCGTGAGCTTCAAGAGCTGCTCGTCGCCGTCGCCGTCGGTCGCACCTTGCGTGTTGCGGAAGGCGGTGCCGTTGATGCCGGAGTTGGTGAAGTACACGACCGACCCCGCGTCGGCATCGGCGAGCAGGACGACGCTGAACGCCGGAGTGCCGGCGCCGGCATCCTGCCAGCCGATGACGGCCAGATCACCGGCGTCGAGTGGCGCTTGGGCTCGGCTGGAAAGAGCCAGTGTGAGGGCTGCAGTGAAGAGACAAGCCGTGCGAGCGAGCTGTTTCGAGACGGAGCGCATGAGTGGAAGGGGGGTCGGATCGGAGCCTGACGGGACCGCAGGACGGACATCGCCGCGGATACGAAGTTGCATTCAAAGCTAGCCCTCGAAAGCGCCGCGGGACGAGAGAATGTCCTTTGCGCGTGATTCGGACGCGCCGCTCCCGAGGGAGTCGGAAGTGTTTTCGCGAACAGCGTGAAGAGGGCTTCAGCTTGCGCGTTTTCCCAAGCGTCCATGCGCCATTCGGCATGAGCGGGAAAGCGCTTCGGCGATCCACGAACGCAACGAGGCTGACCGAATTTCGGTCAGCCTCGCCGATGTCATGCCGCGAGACGTCAGAGCCTGCCGGCGCGTGTGGAGGAGCCGAGCCGGCACTCCTCCATCACGGCTGCCAGGCGACGTCGAGCCCGTTCGTCAGGTTGAACGTGCTCGGCGTGCAGAACGCAGCGGCGTTGCGATACCAGCACTGGTACGTGCGCGATCCGGCCGACGTCACCATCCCCTTCTGCGAGATCGGCAAGTCGGCGCCCACCGGATACTGCGAGGCGCCCGCGGCGTTCGTCTTCGATCCCAGACGCACGACCTGCCCGCCGGCGCAGCGCAAGCCGTCGCCGAACGTGGCGCCCAATCCGCCGACGAGCTGCGTCGTGCCCTGAAAGTACAAGCAGCTCGAGTTGGGCATGCCCGTGCCCACGAGCGCGAGCGTGTCGTTCGAGAGCTGCGCGTGACCCGTGCCGGCCAGGTTCCCACCCGCCGGGTTCACCGAGCTCGCGCAACCGTTGCCCGCGGCGCCGTTGTTGGCGCACGGACACGGCGTGCCGCTGCCGTCGCCGAAGCAGAACGGCGTGCCGGTCGACATCGAGCAGCCGCTCGTCTGCATCTTGAACTGGAAGCCGTTCACCGAGCCGAAGTTGGCGAGCGCGCCGTTCGACGTGACGTGGATGACCAACGAGCCGGTCGTGATCTGCACCGAGTAGACGGTGTATTGAGCGCCTTGCACGAGGCTGCCCGTGTACGCGCCGCCTACGACCGTGCCGACGCCGGGTGTGTTCGGATCCTCGACGAACGTGACGTACGACGCGTTGTCCGGCGCCCACGCGTAGACGTACACGTCGTAGCAGCCGTTCATCAGGCCCGAGAACGTCCACGTCAGCGAGGACGGCGTGCCGCCGTTGCCCACGTCCTGGCAGTCGTCGAGCAGCTTCTCGTCGTCGCCGCTCGTCGCCGGACTGTTGAAGTAGAAGTTGCCGACGCTGTTGCCGACGAGCACGCAGCTCGTGGTCACGCCGGTCGGCATGTTGTTGAGGTCCTTCACCCCGCCGGAGACGACCCACGAGAGCGCCGCCGTGGCGGTGTTCCAGAATCCCGGCTGGGCGGCTGCGGCGCCGTACGTGCTCGGCGGCACGCCGGCGCTGACACCGGCCAGACCGCTGTCGTCACCGCAGTCGATGTTGAAGCTCTGACCAAAGGCCGCCGACGCCAAGCAGAGCAGGGTCGCGGCCGAAAGCACGTTGCGCGTAAGGGTCATCGAAGGGTCCTCGGTGGTTCGAAGGAACTGCGAGCGATCCGGCCGTGATGGGAGATGGGGAGCTCGTCCGGGATCGCTGTCCAGGGGGCCCGGAGGGAGAGGCCGGCTTCCTTGGACTGCCCCAGTCTCGGCGAGGTTCCACAATTGAGCAACCTGGCTCTTACCTGGTTCGAGCCGGGTCAGGGCAAGCGTGCATGCGGCGCGCTGCTGAGTGCACCACCCTGTCCCACCCCGCACCCTCCGACCGCCGGCGCGGGTGGCACGACTTCCCTCTGCCGCAAACCGCTGACTTCCTCTATCTACGGGGCTGCATGCGCGCGCGTCACCCACATGGTGCCTGGCACCGGTCGCACCGTCGCGCGCTTTCGCGCGAGCACCTGAGCAGCCTCCGTCGGTCGGTGCCGGGCACCGTACTTTCACCCCTGCGGTCGACTGCTTTCTTGCGCGCGCTCGTCGTGCTCGCACTGGGCACCGTCGCCGCGTGCTCGAGCTGGCAAACCGTCGAAGTGCGTCACGGATGGACGCTCTACGGCGAGCCGGGTGTGCACGTCGACGCGCGCGCGTTCGGCGCTGCGTTCGATCCGGCGTTCCGGTGCGTCGAGGAGGAGCTCGGTCCGTTCCACGGAACGGTGCGCGTCCACGCGGTGAAGGAGACGGACCAATCGCCTGCGCGCCTGGGCGAAATGGGTGCGGCGAGCGACGTGCCCGGCATCGGTCGCGCGCGCATCAGCGCCTGGCACGCGCACAGCACGGGTTGGTTCGGCCCGCGCGACGGCATCTACGCGCGCGAGCCCGACGTCGGCACGGCCGTGCACGAGCTGGTGCACGCGCGCTTCGCCGAAGAGGATGTCGCGTTGCCGCTGTGGCTCGAGGAAGGGATCGCGTGCGTGTTCGGCGACGGCTTCTTCGACGGCGAGCGCTGGGTCGTCGACGGTTTCGCGTGCTGGCCCGTGCAGCTCTTGCGCGAGCAAACGCTTTCGGACGCCGAGCTCGAGCGCGTGTTGCATCTCGCCGCCACGGATGCTTCGTCGGCGCGCGACAACTTCCTCGTGCACTTCGTCGGCTGGGCGATCGTGTTCGATCTCTACCGCGACAGCGAGCACGTGGATTGGCGCGCGTGGGCGCGGCAATACGCATCGATCGACCTGGCCGAGGCGCGCCGTCGCCTCGAATCCGCCACGTCGTCGGTCGTCGAGCAGCGGTGGCTCGAGCACCTGTCGAGCACGGATCCAGCCCGACGTCTGGCCGCCGCGAAGGGCTCGTGGAAGCTGCACTCGACGATCGCGTTGACGATGGTGCTCGATGCGCTCGAGCGCGAAGAAGATGCCGAGGTGCGCGTCGGTCTCGCCGTGAATGCGCTCGCGGCAGCCGGTGAGACGCGGCTGCCGCGCGAGTTGCGCGCAAGAGTGTGGGGCGCCGTCTGGCCCGTCATGCGGCGCGGAAAGCTGGCCGATCCCGCGGAGAATGCCGCCTTGCGCGACCTCTACCAGTCCTATCGACGTCGCACCGATGCGAGCGCGAAGTCGGCCGAGCAGTCCCTGCAAGGACTGCGGCGTTTCTGGGCCGAGTGAAACGCCGCGTCCCGCTCGGCGTCACTTCTTCGTGTTGTCGAGCGCGTTGTCGATGCGCTGGCGCAGGTCGGCCATGCCGTCCTTGAGCTTGGCCTTCGCAGCTTCGAACGACGAGCCGTTGTGCGCCGCCTTCGACTCCTCGAAGTCGCGCGTGAGCTGATCCTTCTTGGCCTTGATGTCGTCGAGCGTGTTCTGGAAACCTTCCTTGGCGTCCTCGCCCGCCGCCGCGGCCTTCGCCTTGAGCTGGTCGTACTTGACGGACAGCTCGTCCATCTCCTTCTGCGTCGCGGCGACGAACTTGTCCTTCATTTCGACGAGCTTGTCGCCGGTCGCGTTCGCCGCGTTGTGAGCGGAGTCGGCTGCGCGGGCCGCATCGTCGCGGTTGCAAGCGGTCAGGGGGACGAACACGACGAGAAGGGTCGCGAGCTTGCAGGTGAGGTGTGTCATGAGTTCTTTCCTGGAAGAGCTTGGTCCGGATGGAGGGGCCCTGACGGATTGACGGGCGGGAGGCTCCGGTTCGCACGGGACTAGCAACCCGCGGGCCGTGTGGGTGCGTTCAACGCTGGATCCGTCGGATGCACGGGTCGGAGTCGATGGTCAGGGGCACGCTCGGGGTCACTTCTCCGCCTTCGACGAGGTGGATGCGGTAGTCGGATCCGCCGAGCCACACGGGCACGACGCCGAACTCGTCCATCTCGAGCGTGTGCACCGGCAGACCGTCGGGCGTCTCGATCATCATGAGCGTTCCGACACGCGGCGGCACGTCGAACACGAGGCTGACCTGTCGCACGGGCCGCAGGACGATCGTGCCGACGATGGTGTCCTCGCCGTCCGTCGCGAGAGAGCCGTCGAACACGATCGGGTTCGAATCGAGTCGCGGCGAAGTGCAGGCAGCGACGTATTTTTCGCGACACACGCGCGAGAAAGTCACGATGCCGTCTTCGTTGCTCCACGCGCGCTGGAGGTCGAACGGCGCTTGAGTGCCGTCGTACGTCGCGAGGCGCACGAGCGTGATTTCGGAGGCGTTCACCGGCTTTCCGGTCGCATCGACGACGCGCAGGCGAATCGCTCGCGCCGGAGCGAGACGAATCGTGCCCAGTTCGATCGGGACACCCGGCGCGCCGTGCACCTCGAGGGCGTATGGCGCATAGCGCTCGCGCAGCACGTCGTCCTCGCGACTGAAGTACGTGTCGAATCGGAGCAGCGTCCAACCCGGGTCGATTTCGAATACCGCGCAGCCGTCCTTCATCTTCAAGGCCGTGCCGTTGGACTCGTTCACGCTGACGCGCAGGTTCGGGATCGGAGCTCCCTTCACGTCGTCCACGATGCAACACGTGACCGGCACGCGTGCCTGCGCCAGCTTGTCGAGGCTCGTGACGAAGTCGACTTCCTGCTGGCCGGCGCGCGCTGTTTGCGAATCGAGCATGACGCCGTCGATCCACGCGCTGACTTCGAAGGGCGGCGGCGCAGGCACGCGGAGGGTCGCAAACGATTCGTCCACGCCGACCTGCACGGGTCGCGGCAAAGGCAGACCCGCACTTTGCGCCTCGCGCCTGCGTTGAACGGTCTCGGCATCGTGCGCGATGTGCAGCTCGCGCTTCACGGAAGCCAGCTCGAGCTGCTCCGGCCGCGGTCCGCTCGGATCGAGCGGCTCTGCGCTCGCACGCACGATGAGAGCAGGGTCGTCGCGCCCGGTCGGAAGGCTGAAGAGGGCGCTGGTGATGTCGATGCCCTCCGGAGTCTTCCAGTGGATCGCAAGGGACGTGATCGGCTGGAGCTCGATGTCGAGGATCGTCTCGGCGCGATCCTTCTCGACGTGTGCCCGGGCGGTCTTTCCAATCGACGTCGATTCGCTCGCTGCCACCACGAAGTCGCCGGGCGCGAGTCCGCGCACGAGGAACTCGAGCGGTGATTCGCGGTGCGCGTCGCGTTGGACGCCGAGGAGGTCGGAGACGCGGAGCTCGAGACCCTTGGGCTCGTGGTCGGGTCGCTGCGCGAAGGAGACGCGGATGCGCAACGACGAGGCCCCGACGACGGCATTCGCAGAGGTCGCGGATCCGCCGACCGCACTTTCGCGACCGCGAGGATCGCCGTGCGCTTCCGTGGTCGCATCGATCGGAGTGGACGCGCGTTGCGTGGGCTGAGTGGCGATCTGCGGCGGCAAAGGTGCCACCGGCGCGCGCGAGCCCAAAGCGTTCACGAGGAGCATCACGAGCGCGACCAAGACGATCACCGCGGCCAGGAGGATGAGCTTGCGCATCGTTCGAGGGCCGCCAGTCTAGCCCGTATACTGCTGCGCCCGACGGACCACGGACACGCCGCACATGCAGACCCTCTCGAAGCCGAACTACGCGCAACTTTCGAAACACTTCCACCACTGGCAGAAAGTCGGCGACCTCATCGATCAGTGCATCGATCTGATGCTCAACCTGCGGCAGTCGGGTCATCCGGGTGGATCGCGCTCGAAAGTGCCGCTCCTCGTCGCTTCGACCCTCGGCGCGGGCATGCGTTGGGATCCGCGCCATCCGGAGAAGGCGTTCGGCGACCGCTTCGTGCTCGTCGCGGGGCACACGAACCCCGTCATCTACGCGATGCTCGCGGTCTACAACGAGGCGCTGCGCGCGCGTTTCGAGGAGACGGGCGACAAGCGCTACGCGTTCCCGAAGGCGGAAGAGCGCGCGCTGTACTGGCAGGACCTGCTGACGCTGCGTCACAACAAGGGTCTGCCCGGTCACGCCGAGATGGAGGGCAAGACGCTCTTCTTCAAGTTCAACACCGGCCCGTCCGGTCACGGTGCGCCGGCGGCGCTCGGTGAGGCGATGGCGCTCAAGCACGCGGGTGCGGGCGAAGTGAAAGTGTTCGCCGTCGAAGGCGAAGGCGGTCACACGGCCGGTGCTCACCACGAGGTCAAGAACTCGGCCTGGGGTCTCGGCCTCGACAACCTCATCTACTTGTTCGACTGGAACGATCACGGCATCGACCTGCGCGCGCACTCCGAAGTCGTGCACGGCACGCCGAAGGATTGGTTCGAGCCGTACGGTTGGCGCGTCGCGGGCACCGAGAACGGCGAGGATTACGCGTCGATCACGAAGGCGCTGCTCGCGATCGTGCACGACGAGCGCCCGCAAGGTCGGCCGGGCATGGTGTGGGTCAAGACGCGCAAAGGTCGCGGTTACCACAAGTTCGACGCGCCCAGTCATGGCAAGGCGCACGCGCGCAACTCGGAGCTCTTCTGGAAGTGCCGCGCGGACTTCACGTCGCGTTACGACGTGCAGTGGAACGGCGCGAACGACACGAAGGATCCGGGCGAGGACGCATGCCGCACGCAGACGGCGGAATGGTTCAAGCAGGTCATGGGTGTCTTGCGCGCCGACAAGGAGCTCGTCACGTATCTGGCCGACACGCTCGTCGAGCTGGGCGAGTCCGTGCCGGAGAAGATCGACACGTTCCACCTCGGGTCGCCGGCGAACATGCACGAAGACCGCTCGTGGCTCGCAATCGAGAAGCTGCCGAGCGAGCTCTACGTCGCGCCGGGGACGAAGATCGCCAACAAGGAAGGGTTCGCGAAGTTCGGCGCGTTCGTCAACGCGAAGGCGCGCGAGACGATGGGCCGCCCGCTCGTGCTCGCGTGCTCCGCGGACCTGGCTGAGTCGACGTCGATCATCGGTTTCGCGCAGGATTTCAAGGGCACCAAGGGCTTCGGCTGGTACGAGCGCAACAAGAACCCGGGCGGCGCGCTGTTGCCGCAGCAGATCACCGAGTTCACCAACTCGGGTCTGTGCGCGGGCCTCGCGACGGTGAACATGAGCGCCGATCCGGAGCGCGAGTTCGTCGGCTACTGGGGCGCGCACTCGACGTACGGCAGCTTCAGCTACTTGATGTACGGCATGATGCGCTTGTTCTCGCAGCTCGCGCAGGACACGCCGCTCAAGGTCGGCAAGGTCATCTGGGTCGCCGGTCACTCGGGTCCCGAGACGGCCGAGGACAGCCGCACGCACTTCGGCATCTTCGCGCCGGGGACGACGCAGCTCTTCCCCGACGGACACGTGATCAACTTGCACCCGTGGGAGCACAACGAAGTGGCGCCGATGCTGGCCGCGGCGTTGATGACGGACGTGCCGATCATCGCGCTGCACCTGACGCGGCCGAACGTGGCCGTGCCCGACCGCGCGAAATTGGGTTGCGCGCCGCACACGGATGCGGCGAAGGGTTGCTATCCGATCCGCGAGTACGACACGCGCCGACCGAAGATGGGCACGATCATCGTGCAGGGGACGAGCACGACCGACTCGGTGTTCCAGCTGTTGTCGCGCTTCGACGATCCGACGGCGCCGAACATCAAGATCCTCGCGGCGACGTCGTGGGAGCTCTTCCAGCGGCAAACGCGCGAGTACCAGGATCGCGTGCTGTCACGCGCCGACTGGCTCGATTCGACGGTGATCACGAACGGCGCGCGGCGCTTGATGCACGATTGGTTGAGCTCGAAGGTCGCCGAGGCATATGCGATGAGCCCGGATTGGGACAATCGCTGGCGCACCGGTGGAACGGTCGACGAGCTCAAGCGCGAAGCGCACATCGATCCGGATTCGTTGTGGACCGGGATCCTGAAATTCGCGAACGATCGCGAGAAGCGTCTCAGTCGGCTTGGTCATCCTGGTTGATGCGCCGCGTCCACCACGCCGGTACTCCGGCGTGGTGGACGCGGCGCATCAACGCGGTCGTCGAACCGACTGCAGAAGGTGCCTGGCTCCGGCGTGCGGTATTCCGCATGCCGGTGCCAGGCACCGTTGCTCCTCCGACAGACGATCACGGCAAGGAGCGGAGGAGGTACGGTGCCAGGCACCGGCACGCGGAGTACCGAATGCCGGAGCCAGGCACCTCGGCTTCATCGCACTGCATCGACGAGGTCGGCCACTGCGTCCGCGCAGCCCCACGACAACGTGACGCCCATCCGACCATGACCGTAGTCGTGCACGACAGGCAACTCGCCGTCGAGCAACTCGAGCTCGAGGCGCACGGCAGCATCGTCGCTGCCCATGACGCGCGCGGGACGAACGCCGGCCCACGACTTGGTCCGCGTCCGACCGAGATCCTCCCATCTCTTGTGCCCCGTCTCGCGCAACAGGGTCCGGCAACGCTCGAGGATTCCGTCCAGATCCTTCTCGTGCGTCGAATCGACGCCGACACCGACCTCGTACGTCCCGCCGAGCACGATGTGCTTCGTGAACGGGAACACGTACGTCGACTCCGAGCCCCGACCCGAATCGGCGAAGCACTCCTCCAGTCCGATTTCGTTGGGCACGTGCATCACTTGACCGCGCATTGGACGCATCGCGTTGTCGCCGACGAGCGTGCGCGCGCCGAGGCCGCTGGCATTCACCACGACTTCGGCTCCATCCATGAAGAGCAGCCGCAAGTCCGTGACGCACTCGCTCGCAATGCTGCCGCCGAGATCGATCACGCGCTTCTCGAGCCACGGCATGTACAGCGTCATGTCCATGGTCGGCATGCGCATGCGCAAACCCGCCGCATAACGCGTCGGCACTCCATCGATCCGCTCGACGCCGCCGACGAGGTCGCTCCACCACGGCATCTTGTCGAGCGGGTCGAAGAAGAACTCGCTCATCCATGCCATTCGCACGCCGCAAGTCGGGTCGTTGCGCTGCGCAAGGTCGGCGAAAGCGGCATAGGCCGCGCGCGTCCACGTCCTCAGCGCCTCGCCGCCGCCGCCGCGAAAGGGCGTGAACGCCGCGGCCGACCGATCCGACGTCGTGTTCGGGGTGCGCGACTCGCCGAGCACGCGCACCGTGTGGCCGCGCTCCAGGAGACGGATCGCGCACGAGAGACCGCTCACCCCGGCGCCGAGCACGCAGACGTTCATGATCGTGGGAGCGTACTCCATCGCCTACGCTGTGGGACGTGGTGCTGCTCGAAGTGTGCATCGATTCGTCCGCCGGGCTGCGTGCTGCGGTCGACGGAGGCGCGGGACGGCTCGAAGTCTGCTCGCGGCTCGATCTCGACGGGCTGACGCCGACGGATGATCTGCTCCTCGAAGCCGTGCGATCGGGAGTGCCGTGCGTGGCCATGATCCGGCCGTCACAGAATCCGTTCATCAACGGACCGGACACCCGCGCGATGCTGCGTGACCTTGTTCGCATCAAGGGCCTCGGAGCGCAAGGCTTCGCATTGGGAGCGTTGAGGGGCGATGGAACCGTGGCCGATGCACTCGTGCGGGGGTTGGTTGAGCTGGCGTCTCCCTGGCCGGTGACCTTTCATCGCGCGTTCGATTGGACTCGTGATCGGTTCGACGCGCTGGATGTACTCATCGAGCTCGGAGTGAAGCGCGTGTTGACTTCGGGCGGTGCGGTGAACGCGTTCGAAGGCAGGCATGTGTTGCGAGAGCTCGTCGAGCATGCCCGCGGCCGGATCACGATCGTCGCGGGGGGTGGTGTGCGTGCTTCGAACGCGCGTGAGATCGTTGCAGTCAGCGGTGTGAGCGAGCTCCACAGCTCGACGGTGTTTTCCGTGTCCGACATCGACTGAAGGCGGAGCTGGAAAGCGTCTGCTGGAAGAGGATTGCGGGAATGGACTGGGCGAGCGGCGCCAGGCACCGGTTGCGCGGAATACGCCCAACCGGAGCCAGGCACCTGCTCGTGGTGCGGACGCGGTATTCTTCCTTCGGGATGGACTCGCACCTCGACATCGCGCGCGCGGCGCGTTGGATGCGCGCGCAGGGATACCGCATCGGGTGGCGCGACGGCGGATTCCGCGAGTGCTTGATCGAGTCGGGCGACGAGCGTTGGAAAGGCATCGGTCGCACACGCCGCAGCGCATTCCGTCATGCTCTCGCGCGGGCATTCCCCTCGCGCGCAGCACGTGAGCTCCTGACCGCAGCGGTCGCGAATTGGAACGCCGAATCGGACGTCGCTCACGGCCGCTCGTCGAAGTCGTCGAGCTCGCCGTCCGTTTCGCCGGGCGCCTTCCGGCGCGTCGACGCTGCATTCGTGCTCCCTCACGAAGCACCGGGCGCTGCGTTCGTTCCATCGCCGCCGACCCGCCGCGTCGTCAAGCAGATCCAAGCGGACGAAGCGATCGAGCAATTCGACGAGCTCGAGCGCTCGTTGCGCGCCTCCCTCGACACGGCTTCGGTCCTCTCCGCGCCGCGGCAGAAGCTCCTCCTCCTGTCGTGGGTAGCTCTCGCGCGACACCTCGAAGAATCCGCGGGCGGGATCCGCGAAGCCCAAGCGCGCGCCAAGCGCATCAAGGACTGGGCGCGCAACCTGTCGAAGGTCTGGTGGCCCGGCACTCTGCGCGCGCTCGATCCGCATGCTGCGCCGGCCGACAGCTCGGCCGACCTCCCGACGGACGCGCCGCGCGCGCTCGAGAACTGGAACGACGTCGCCAGCGCCGCGGAAGACGCGCTCGTGCGCATGGAGGCCGACGACGAAGCGCGCGGATTGGACTCCGACGGTTGGAAGGACGCTGCGTACCTCGAGCCCGGCCCTTCCGATCCGAAGGGCATGCTGAACGAAGTCGTGGCGCACCTGGAGGCCGCGACCGCGCCGCTGATCTTGCCCAACGACGCTGCCGAAGGCACACCCTGGTTGATCGAGTGGGCGAAGCGACCCGTCGTGAAAGCGACGCCGGCCTTGGAATGGGGCGGGCTCGTGTCGCGATTGCGCTGGTTGCGCGGCACCACCGACGAGCCGCAGCGATGGAGCGCCGCGATCGGGCGATTGCGCTGCATCGCCGACCGATTGAAAGCCTACGAGCGCGACGACGTCCTGCGTCTGCTCGACCGCGAGCTCGACATCGGCCGCTCGTGGGCGCGACACCTCGGATTCGATCCCGAGCGCAAGGCGCAACAGCGGCGACGTCGCGAGCTCCTCTCCAACGCGCCCGTCCACGCGTGGAGCGACGCACAGATCCTGCAGTGGATCCAGGCCGCCATCGGCCTCAAGGACATGATGACGAGCCAGCGCATCGCCGAAGCGCTCGTGCCCGTGCGCGATCGCGTACGCGGCTTCGTGGCCGACGTCGTGCCGGACTTCGGACGACGCGACAAACGTCGCCTGCGCGACATCCAGGAAGCGCTCGAGACGACCGCGTTCGCGCTGCGCGAAACGACGCGCATCGAGGAGCCGGCCGCAGACCTCGAGGTCGCCACCGAGGAAGCGCGCGAGGCTCACGATCGCGTGCTTCTCGAGGCGGTTCAGGTGCACACGCGCGGCAAGAGTGCACTCGTTGTCTCGAACCGCAACGACCCGGAGCTCGATCTGGAGATCAAGAAGCTGTTGCAGCTCGACGTCGTCGATCACGGACAGATCGAGCCGCGTCGGCTGGATGCGCTCGCCGAGCGGGTCGAGCGCGGACGCTATGACTTCGTGCTCGCCGCAACCGGCTTCATGCCTCACAAGGCCGACGGATTGTTGCGCAAGGCAGCCGTGAAGTCGGACATCCTCTACGTGCGCATGAATCGCGGCCGGCCGCGCGCATGTCTCGCGCACTTGGCGCGCGAGCTCGGCATCGTTCCGCGGCTGCCCTGATTCACGCCGCTTTCACGCGCGCTTCACGCCGTGCGCGGGCGACGGCGCCACACTCGGGGGCCGGCGAGCGAGGAATTCCTCTTCGACGGCTTCGCGACGACGGCAGCCGCAGATCGACATCGAGACATCCCCCAACCGACGCTGCCACCGCGGGCTTCCATGCCCGCGGTTTTTTTGCGACCAGGCAGTCGTGACGTGAGGCTTCGGTCGCTGGCGTCATCCAACGACCGCGGGGCCGGCTCCATGTCGAGCCGACCCCGCATGCAGATCTCATCGAGTGTCGCGTCGACGCGATGTCGACGCGGCTCTCGTTTCAGGGAAGCCAGGTCACTCCGATTCCGTTCGTGAGGTTGAACGTGTCGGAAGTGCAGAAGGCTCCCATGTTGCGATACCAAGCCTGGTACGTGCGCGCGTCACCCGCCGCGTCCGAGCCCTTCACCGAGATGGCGAGGTCGGCGAAGGTCGGATACTGCGAGCTGCCGCCCGCGTTCGTCTTCTGGCCCAAGCGCACCGTCGTCCCGCCTGCGCAACTCAGACCGTCGCCGAACGTCGCACCCGCGCCGCCGTTCACTTCAATGGTGCCCTGGAAGTAGAGCACCGTGCTCATGGCCGGCATGTTCGAGCCGACCAGGTGGAACGTGTCGGCGGACACGCTCGCCGTCCCGGTGGACGAGAGCTGTCCGGCGGTGCCGAGCGAGTTGAGGCAGCCCGCGTTCGAGCCGCTCGCGCTGTTGTTGCCGCACGGGCAGGCCGTGCCGGAGCCATCGCCGGCGCAGAACACGAAGGGTGTGTTGCCCGCCGTCGGCACTTCGGCGGCGGCGGTGACGCTCGCCGGCGAGCCCGTGTCCCACAAGCCGAGCGTGACGGTTCCGCTCGTCGGCGCCACGTCGGCGTCGAAGCGGAAGTTGTACGTCGAGCTCCAACGGATCGCGTTGGCGCTCGCGTTCTGCGCGGGCGTTTCCGTGCTCCACGTGACCGAGCTCGCCCCCACCGTCGCCGGCCAGTCCGTGCCGGAGTAGTTGACGTTCCCCGGACCGTCGCCGTCGTGATAGCTCACGTCGTGGAAGCCGACGTTCGTGACCGTCGCTCCCGCGGGCAGCGCCACCGTGAACGAGCCGCCGTTGCGCGCGCTGTTCATGTTGAGCACCGCGTACTCGTAGTGCCACACGCCGCCGCCGAGGCTGGTCGCGTGCGAGCCGACGACGAAGAGTCCGTCGTTCGGAACGTGCACGTCGGTGAGCGTCACACCCGGCTCGACCGTCGGCCACGCGCGCAACGCTTGCATGCTGCGTTGGGTCGCGCCGGTGAGACCGAACGTGAAGTCGTTCGGGCCGCCGGTGCACGTCAACCCGACGTAGCTGGCGTTGTTGTCGCCGTTGCCTGCCATCGCGTCGTCCTGGTTGACGTAGGTCGTCTCACCGAAGAACTTCGTCGCTGTCGTGGTCGTCGACTCGAGATCCGTCAGCGCGACTTCGCAACGACGCGCCTGCTGTCCGGACCAGGGCGGGTTGGCGGGCGGATAGGTGTACACGCCGGTGTGTGCGTTGACTTGCCAACGCGGGCCGGCGCTCGACTGATTGCCGTTCAGACCCGAGCCGTACACGTCCGAGCAACCGACTCCCAGTCCACCGCCGCCGCCGCCCTGACACGAGCAGCACGTGCTGCCCGAGCCCGCGGCGAACGCGTGCTTGAGCCAGCTCATGCCGAGCTCTTCGAAGCGACCGGCGCCGTTGACCACCTTGTAGCGGTACAGCGTCGAGCCGATCACCGGGTGCAGGTTGTTGTTCGCCTGCCAGGAGAGCACCGCCGAACCGATGTTGCACGCATCGGTGCCGAGCGAGATCGCGTCGAGGCCGTTCGCGGCCGTCGTGTTCCCGACGTCGGTGACGTTGCCGACGATGACGTCCGGACCCGTGCTGACCGCGCACGGCGAGCCACCGGCAGTGATCGAGAACGTGCCGGAGCCGCCCGCAGAGTTCTGGAACACGCCGATCTGGATCATGTAGCTGCTGCCCGCGACCGAGGAGAACGTGAGCGACGACTGCAGCCCGCACGAGTCGTCGTTGCACGCCAGCGCTTGTCCCGTCGGACATACCGCGCCGCTGTAGATCGCCATCTTGGTGTCGACCGAGGTCATGCCGCACACCTGGAGCGTGTACGTTCCGGTCGTCGGTCCGACCCACGTGAACCACACGTCGCGTTGAACCGCCGTCGTGCCGAACTGATTGCAGTTCGAGCTGCCTTGGCCTTCGGCGCCGGTCGTGGCCGTCGCGTTGTTGAAGGCGAAAGTGGTCCCGCCCGATGCAACGGTCGGCGTCGCGCAGTTGTCGGAGCCTTGCGCTCCGGCAGACTGCACGAATGCAAGAGATGCACAGGCGAGCAAGGCTGCCGGCGCAAAGATGAGCTGAAGACGTTTCATGAATGCCTCGAAGACTGACGGGTCTAGAGATTCGAATCGTTCTGGAACGGGACGGACCGATTCGATGGTAATCCAAACCGGCTCCCGTGAGGCGCGCCTCGCGCGGTGAATCGCCGAAGCACCTTCCGCAGGGGCTTGCGGTTCGAGCTCGTCCGACGCGCGCAGCGTCGCAGTTGCACGTTCAGTGCACTCGGCTCACCGTCGGCGCAAACGGTCCAAGAGATCTCGGACTTCCTTTTCGATGCGATCGCGCACGACGCGCATTCCGGCTTCGTCCATGTCGCGCGGATCGGGGATCAGCCAGTCCTCGTGCACGCGCGCGCGGACGGACGGACAAGCATCGCCGCAGCCCATCGTGACCGCGGCGTCGAACTCGACGGGCGGCAGATCCTGCAGGCCCTTCGAAAGTTGCCGGCCGAGGTCGACCCCTTTCTCGCGCATGGTCTCGACGGCGCGCGGGTTCACGCGGCCCGACGGCCGCGAGCCGGCACTCCACGCTTCGACCCCTGCTCCGCCGTGCAACCGCGCGAACGCTTCCGCCATCTGGCTGCGGTTGGAGTTCTCGATGCAGACGAAGAGAACACGCAAAGGACGATCGACCGCGTTCATGGAGTCGCGGTCCCGCACTCCATCGGGCAGCAGCTTCTCGAGCGCAAGAGTCGGCAACACGGCACGGCCAGCAGCGCTCCGATCACGGGCGCGGTGAGGTAGATCCACACTGCGTGCGTCGAGCCCGACACGCAGGCGGGTGCGAGTGACCGGGCCGGGTTCATCGATGCACCGCTGATCGGTCCCGCGAAGAGCGCTTCGAGACCGACGACGGCGCCGATGGTCAGCGCCGCGGACGCACCGCGCTCGCGCGCGCCGTCGGACACGGCCAGGATCACCAGCATCAGGAGCCACGTCAGGACGATCTCCAGGACGAACGACTGCGGTGCGCTGCCGGCTGGAATCGTCGCCCCCAGCGTCGGATGCCCTTGGAAGAGCGACGCGAGCAGAGCGCTCGCCGCGAATGCGCCGGCGACCTGGCACGCGACGTACGCCGGCACGGAACGCCACGCAAACCGACCCGAGAACGCGAACGCCGCCGAAACGGCCGGGTTCAAGTGCGCACCGGAGACGTCACCGAGCGCGGCGACGAGCGCGAGCACGACGAGCCCGAAGACGAGCGCGACACCGACGTGCGTCACCGATCCGTGCGATACCGAGTCGACGACGATGGCGCCGGTGCCGGCGAACACCAGGACGAACGTTCCGATCGCTTCGCCGCAGAGCGCGCGCGCACCCCACGGACTCGACGACGGAGGCCGCCTCGGTGCTGCCGGATCGGGATCGTCCGACATCGGCTTCAGCAACACGCCGCGCGAGCCGGCCGCTTGCGCGCCTGGATGTCGAGGCTCGTGATGAAGTCCGAGGCCTTCGTCCCCGCGGGCAAATCCGCGGCGATCTTCTCGTAGAGGGGGTCTTCGAACTGCTCGAGCGCGCGCACGTACTCCGGCTTCGGCACGAGGCGCAGATCGACCAGACCGGCCGCGCGCATCATGCGATCGACGTCCTCGATCGGCACCGCGCCGGCGACGCAGCCGACGAGCGCTTCGAGGCTCGCGCGCACGGACTGGGGCAGCGGCCGCTGCAAGGCGAGATCGGAAATGGCGACGCGGCCGCCGGGCTTCAGCACGCGTGCGATCTCGCGCCAGACCTGCGCCTTGTCGGGCGAAAGGTTGAGCACGCAGTTGCTGATGACGACGTCGATGCTCGCATCGGCGACCGGCAGGTGCTCGATCTCTCCCAGACGGAACTCGACGTTGTCGAGGCCCGTGCGCGCGCGATAGGCAGCCAGGTTGTTGCGCGCCTTGACGAGCATGTCGTGCGTCATGTCGACGCCGATCGCGCGTCCCTCGGCACCGACCTTGGGTCCGATCAGGAAGCAGTCGAAGCCTCCGCCGCTGCCGAGGTCGAGCACGATCTCGCCCGGCTTCAGCGCGGCGATCGCGCCCGGGTTGCCGCACGAGAGACCCATATTCGCGCCTTCGGGGAGCAGCGCTACGTCCTCGGGCGCATAGCCGATCTCGCGCGCCAGACCGGCGGCGTCCATCTGCACTCCGCATCCGCCCTGCGGTGCACAGCAACTCCCGGCGGCGGCGCCGGGCTCGAGCTCGCGCGCGATCGCCGAGTAACCCGAGCGCACTACCGCTCGCACCTTGTCCTGGTCGCGTTCGATGCGGTCGCGTTCGGTGGTGGTGTCGTCACTCTTCATGGGGTTCTTCCTTGGACGGTTCGCAGCGGACTTCGGGGATCGCGGTGAGCATCAGCAACAACCTCGGCCCTCGCGCGCCTTCTGACAGCGGGCCTGATCGGCGGCGAGCTCGGGCATCTCCTGCGCACACGCGGCGAGACACTCGACGAGCTTTTGATGCACCGCTCCGTGAGCGGGCGCGAGCGAGTACCACGCCCAGAGTCCTTGCTTGCGCACGGTCACGAGCCCCCACCGGCGCAGGTGCGCGAGGTGGCGGGATGCCGTCGGTTGGGGGATCCCGAGGGCTGCCGTCAGATCGCATACACAGGTCTCACCGCGGCTGAGAAGGGCCAACAGACGCAGCCGGGTGGGCTCCGCGAAGGCCTGGATCAGGCCCTGCGGGCTGCGTCGGGCGGTGAGGGTCATGCCGCAACTATATTCGCTTTGGCGAATGTTGTCGAGAGGTCCGCGGACCGCACAATGCGGGGAGCCATGGACCTCGAAACGACCTCGACCGCGGGTGCCCTCCAACCCGAGCCGCCGGGATCCGAGCGCCCGGCCCGGATCGGGGCCGATGCGCCGACCTTCGAGACGATGGGCGAGGAGGACGTCAGCCAGGAGATCCTCGGCAAGCGCATCTGCGACTTCGACCTGAAGATCGAAGGCCGACCGCTGGAGAAGGTGATCGAGCGCTTTCGCGCCGAGTTGCGCGCGTGCGGCATCCAGAAGCTCCAGCCGGCTTTCTACCTGACCGACGAGTGGGGCGTTCCGGAGGGCACGGTGGCGATCGGGATCCCCTTCTACCTGGCCGACGCGATGCTCCTGAAGGTGCACAAGAAGAAGCGCGCGGGGCTCGTCGAGGGGGAGAGCGACGAGGACGTCCTGCGCTACCTGCGCCACGAGATGGGGCACGTGGTCAACTACGCCTACCGCCTGTACGCGACGGAGGAGTGGACGCGTCTCTTCGGCACGATGTCGCGGCCCTACACCGAGGACTACCACGTCGTGCCGTTCAGCTCGGACTACGTGCGCCACCTGCCGGGCGGCTACGCGCAGAAGCACCCCGACGAGGACTGGGCCGAGACGTTCGCGGTGTGGATGACGCCGAGCCTCGACTGGCGCGAGCGCTATGCGGATTCACCCGGCGCGCTGGCCAAGCTCGAGTACTGCGCGCGCGCGATGGAGATGGTGCGCGACACCGAGCCCGAGGTGACGAGCGCCGAGATCGACTACGACACGCGCGAGATCAAGACGACGGTCCAGGAGTTCTACGAGTCGATCGACCTGGGTGAGGCCAAGATCCCGCGCAGCCTCGACGGCGACCTGCAGCTCATCTTCGCGCGCCGCAACCCCGAGCCTTCGAACGCGTCGCCGCGCTTGGGCGACGGGTCGCTGCTCCTGACGCGCAACCGCGACTTCCTGGCGAACTCGGTGTACCGCTGGACGGGTGTGGATCCGTCGCTCGTCGCGCCGATCGTGGAGCACTTGGCGGTGCGCGCCGAGGCCCTGGAAATGCAGTATCCGCTGAACGAGCGCGACGACATCCTCGTCGACCTGTCGGGGTTCCTCACCGCGCTCGCGATGAACTACCAGTACAAGGGCAAGTTCGTCGCCGGCTGAAACTGCCGGCCCGCAGTTTCAGGCCCACGGCGGTTCGGCATCGGTCGGCGACCAAGCCGGCCGTTTCGCTTCGTAGCGCTCGCGGTTCTCGCTCCAACGACGCGCTTCGCGCTGCAACGTCGCGTTCGTCTCGTACGCGCCGGGATCCGAAACCAGCGCGCTCCACAAGAGCGGGTGCACGCGATGGCGGTGCGGCTCCATCGGGTCGTTCCAGGTCTTGCGCGGGTCCATCGCCCCGGCGTTCTCGACCCGCTCGACGAAGCCGGTGATCGCCTCGCGCGCGATTTCGGCCTGCTCGCCGGGCTGCAACGCGCGCCACGCCGCCCAGAAAAGCGTCTCGGGCTCGACGAAGTCGCTCTGGAACCGATCGCGCGAGGCTTCGGCGTTGGCCTTGCGCGCCTGCTTCTTCAGCTTCGAGAGCGCGCGCGGATCACGGCGCTGCAACAGGTCCTCGGCGTCCATGAGGATCGCATCCTGCGCCAACGACGCGCGCACGCCGACGTGCGGATGCTGCATCAACCACGCGGCGTGATGCGCTTCGAGAAGCACGGCTTCCACGAAATCGCCGGCGCTCGTACGCGACATCTGCGCGCGGCTCTCCCACGACGCTTCGTCGTACAGCATCGACGGCTCGAGCGGCGCATCGAGCTCGGGAACGTCCTTCGCGTCGAGCACCTTGCCGCTCTTGACGTGCAGCTCGCCCGCGATCTGCAACCGGTTCAGGTTGCCTTCGCTGTAGCGCATGATCTGATCCGGCCGGTAGCCGTCCTCGTCGGGATGCTGCGCTTGCCAATAGCCGGGATGCACGTCCTGCGCGCGCCGGCGCACCGCGCGCCCGAACGCGAAGTTCGTCTGGAAGATCGCGCGCGCGTCGCCGGTCGGACCGCTGTGCGCGTCGACGGCGCCGGCGTGCGCGCGGCACGCGGGATCGAAACCGCGGTCGAGCAGCGCGTTCTCCACGCGCAGCTTTCCGATCGAGAGCGGATGGAACGCGCCCTTCCAATACTGGTCGAGCACGGTGCGGAACGCTTCGAAGCGCCGCCGCGTCGCCCGGAATGCGCGGTCGTCGGCGTTGGGATAGTCGGAGATCCAGGTCGACAGCTCGGGATGATCGAGGCGCGAGGCGATGTCGTCCGCGAGCAAGCTGCCCTGCATCCAGGTCTTGGCCGAGAACGAGAACTGTCCCCCGCCGTGCGCGATCGCCGCCGACAGGCCGTGCGCGAGAGGCACGTCCCACACGAAGAGCTGCAGGAAGCGCTCGAACTTCTCGTCGCGCAACCAGACGAGCGGCACCGGCTTGATCGAGAACTCGAACGTCTCCGGGTCCATCCCCAGGCGCACTTCGAAAGCTTCGGACGGATCGGCGCCGTCGTGGAACTTCAGGTTGACGCGTCGATCGTTCCACGGATCACGGTCGTGCTCGAGCTCCACCGCGGGGAAGAGGCAGCCGGCGTCGGATCGCGCGAGCCGTTCCGTGTAGTCCTTGGCGATCGCACGGCCGACCTTGCGCATCTTGCGCACCATCCACTCGTCCTCGAAGTAGGCGTCCTCGCCGCCTTCCTCGGCCGACATGCGCGCCCATTTCCTGACGGCCTTCTTGCTCGTGAAGGTCGGCTCGAGCCCGACCCAGGCGTCGTCGAGCGCGGGCAAGTCGCTGCGCCGGCAGCGCCGCAACTGTTCGAAGAGCTCCTGCACGCCGGATTCGACCACGACTTCTCCCATCGCGCCCCCTGCCTTCCCTGCCCCCGCCCGATCCCGCACCCGCCTTGTCGGCGGATCGCGCGAGCGCGCATGAACTTCAACTCACGCGCCTGCCCGAGACCGTGATGTCGCGCGGCCCGCCGCCCGTCGCGTCACCCGATCCGCCGCCCCGCTTGCGCCACCGTCCGCCGCGTCCCGCGCCGACGATCCCGAGGTCGACGAGGACCGCCAGGATCATGAACACCAGGAACATGCCCTCGATCCGCCCGGTCCCCGAGTTCCTGGCCCACGCGTAGACGAGCGTCGTCGTCGGCAGGAAGACGAACCCGAGGAACAGCATCAGGTTCGACTGGATCGCGCGTCCGAGGTAGTCGCTGAAGAGCCAGACGACGGCCAGCACGACGCGCGGAACCGACAGCGCCAGACATCCGAGGAGGCAGGGCATGGTGAGTCGCGAAGGATAGCGGATCGGCGTGGATGGGGCGACGCGCGGACGGTGCCAGGCACCGATCGCCGGCGACTCCGTGGATGGTCGCGCGAAAGCGCGCGACGTGCGACCGATGCCAGGCACCATCCGCTCGTTTTCGGTGGTGGAGATCGGGCTTTGGAAAAGCCAGACTCCGATCGACGCCATGAAACACCTCACTCTCGCCTGCGGTTTCCTCCTCGCCACCCTGTCCGCGTGCAAGAGCGCGCCCGACTACGGACGTCCGCTGCCCGACGGTGCACCGGCCTTGCTGCCGCTCGGTCCCGACGACAAGTGCCCCGACTTCGCCCCGCAGTGGAGCGAGCGCGCCGACATCCTGCCCGCCCTCGACAACTCGATCGCGTGGACGAAGAAGCCCTCGTCCAAGCAGTACTTCCCGATCGAAGGCGTCACGCTCGAGCGCCTGCAGTCGAGCCTCGAGCACTTCCGTGCGGCGCTGTCGGAATCGAAGAGCGGCGCGGAGTTCGACCGGCGCATCCGCCAGGACTTCACCGTCTACAAGAGCGCGGGCTGGGACGCGAAGGGCGGCGGCGTGCTCTTCACGGCGTACTGCACGCCCATCCTCGACGGACGGCTGCATCCGGACGCGACGTACAAGTACCCGCTCTATGCGTTGCCCGACGATCTCGTGAAGGAGCCGACCGGCGAGATCCGCGGCCGCCGCACGGCGAGCGGATCGATCGAGCCGTATCCGACGCGCCATGCGATCGAAGCCAGCGGCATGTTGAAGGAGAAGAAGCTCGAGCTGGCGTGGTTGAAGGATCCGCTCGACGCGTACATCGCGCACGTGAACGGTTCGGCGTTCATCAAGCTGCCCGATGGAACGCTGTACAAGCTCGGCTACGCGGGCAAGAACGGCCAGGAGTACACGTCGCTCGGTCAGCAGCTCGTGAAGGACAAGAAGCTGGACGCGGACAAGGTCTCGTTGCGCGCGATCCGCGAGTGGGCCGCGGCGCACCCGGCCGAGGTTCAGGAGTACTTGGATCGCAACGACTCGTTCGTGTTCTTCACGCCGATCGACGGCGATCCGCACGGATCGTTGAACGTGCCGGTGATCGCAAACCGCTCGCTCGCGACGGACAAGCGGCTCTTCCCGCGCGCTTCGATCGTCTACGTCGAGGGCAAGCCGGGCTCGGGCCTGCCGTCGGGCGCGCACATCGACCATTTCATGCTCGACCAGGACACGGGCGGGGCGATCCGAACCGCTGGACGCGCGGACGTGTACACGGGATCCGGCCCGCAGGCCGAAGCGGTGTCGGGCGCGACGCGCGTCGAAGGCCAGCTCTACTACTTGTTCGTGCGCGACGATCTGCCCCGGCCGTGAAACTGCGCGGCACCGTGCTGGCGGTGTGCGTCGGGCCCGGCGGAATCCCCAAGCAAGCAGTCGACGCGGCGTCGGTGTCGCATCGAGGGCTCGAGGGTGATCGCCAACGCATGCGCATTCACGGCGGCCTGAACCGGGCGGTGTGCCTGTTTTCGATCGAGGATTACCGCTCGTTGCAGCGCGACTTGGTGGCATGCGAGCCCCCGGGTGCCTTCGGCGAGAACGTGCTCACGGAAGGGCTCGACTTCGCGCAACTGGGCGCGGGCGACGAGCTCGTGATCGGCAACGCGGACTCGATCGTTGCATTGGAGCGCGTCGCGGAACGAAACGAAGCGCGCGAAGACCTCGTGCGCATCGCGATCCACGACGTGCGCGAGCCGTGCGGCAGGTTGAAGAGCGTCGACAAGCGCTTTCCGGATCTCATGCTCGGCCGCAGCGGCTTCGTGTGCCGCGTCGTGACCCCCGGCATCCTTCGTCCAGGCATGACGATCGCGCGCGTCGATCCGACCACGGCTTGATTCGAGCGTTGCGCACGAGTGGCGCGCCTCGCTCACCTTGTCGGATCGCAACGGCGCGTACCGAGTCAGGCACGGATCATCAGGATGGGCTGGGGAACCCTGCGGAACGCCGAGGCCAGCGGTTCATCCTGATGATGCGTGCCTGACTCGGTAGACGCCCTAGCCATCCGCAGTCTTCCCCACGCTCGAGCTCGCAGTGACCGCGGTCCTTTCGCGCACCGTCGCATCCCTCCAATGAAGTGCGCTCCGCCGGCGAGAAGCGCGGGCTAGACTTCGAAACGGCGCAGCGCCGACCGATGTCCGACAACGTCACCGATCCCGAGCCGGCCGACGGTCCGCTCTACCTGGAAGCACAGGACCGCATGGCCCTGCTGCCGAACTACTACGCGTGGATCGCGCGACACTTCGTCGACCACGTGTCCGGCACCGTGCTCGAGCTCGGCTCCGGTGCGGGCCACGTCATGCGCAACTACATCGGCCGCGCACGTGACGTCGTCGCGGTCGACCTCGACGCGGAGCTGCTCGCGCGATTGGAGCGCAGCCATCCGCCCGGCAAGGTGCGCGCGGTCCAGGTCGATCTGCGCGGAGATTGGCACGAGCTCGACGGTGTCCGCGCCGACTGCGTGATCGCGCTCGACGTCGTCGAGCACTTCCAGGACGACGCGCGCTTCGTCGAGCACGTGCGCGCGCACCTGAAGCCGGGCGGCAAGGCGATCGTGAAGGTTCCCGCGCAGTCGCGTCTGTACAACGCGATGGACGAAGCCTCGGGACACTTCCGCAGGTACGACGACCAGGATCTGCGCGCGCTGATGGAGTCACGCGGTTTCCAGACGCTGTCGCTGCGCCACATGAACCCGGCCGGCGCGTGGGGCTATCGCTTCAAGAAGGAGAAGCGCACCAACTTCTCGCGCACGTTCTCGCCCGGCCGCTTGCGCGCGGTGAACAGCGTCATCCCGTTGCTCGCGCTGCTCGATCGCGTGCCCGGGCTCAAGGGACTGAGCCTCGTCGGCGTGTTCCAGCTCAATCCCCCGGCGAAAGGTGCTCGCTGACGATCACCCAGCGTGCGCCGCGATGCTCCCACACCGCGGTCATGCGCTGCGTGTGCGCGTCGATCTCGCCGTCGTCGCCCATCGTGCGCACCTCCAGCGCAGTGCTCGTCCACGCGACGTTGCCGTTGCGCGTGACGTGCAGGTCGGCACCGGGCGTGACCGTGATCGCGCGGCCGGAGTAGACCGCATCGCGCTTCTGCTCGAGCGAGTGCAGTCCCGAGCGCTCGTCGCTCGTCGACTGATAGAACTCGATCTGCCCGTCGGGAGCGTACAGCCGCTGCGTGCGCGTCCAGTCGAGCTTGCCGTCCGCCGCCGTCCATGCCGCGGCATAGTCCTCCATCAAGTGCCCGAATTCTTCGCGATCGCCGGCTGCATCGACCACCGACACGGCCGGCACGACGACGGGCAGGCGCGGAATGCCGTGCGTCGTTCCGGGCGCTGCGCGCGCGAGAACCACCTCCGAGCGCACGCCCGGCGTTCCGTCGGCGTCGTACGGGATCGAAGCGTGCTCGTGCACGATGCGCCAGCGCCCGTCGATCTGCTGGAACACGTCCGTCTGCCGGCCGACGACCTCGAAGCGGTCGCCGTTGCGCCGCGTCGCCCGCGCCGTGAACGTGAACGTCGCCCACGTCCAGTCGCCGCTCCGCCAAGCGCGCACGTCTTGCCGGCTCAGCTTGTTCGTGAGCGAAATGCGCGTGTCGATCGCGTCGCGGTGCGCGGCGACACCCGTCCATCCGAGGAGCGGCCGCTGCGCAGTCGGATCGAAGACCAGCACGTCGAGATCGGGAGCGAAGAAGCGCGAAGGCGCATTGGCGCGCGTGATGTCGGCCGTCCGGCTCGCGTCGAGCTCGCTCAAGTAGGCGTCGACGAGCAACTGGAACTCGTGGTCGCCGGGGTGAACGCGATCGCGCGACGGCATGTCGAGGTCCGCCGCGACGCCGCCCAGCCAGCCTGAAAGGAGCCCGAACGAAGTGTGCTCGTGCAGGATCTTCCACTGACCCTGACGGCGCTCGCACACGAGCGACGCGCTGCCCGTCGTCTCGCCGGACTTGCCGCCCGCGCGCAATTTGACTTTGAAGGGCACCGTGGCGACCGCGCGATCGCCGTTGCGCCGCAACCAGACGCCCTCCATCGGCTCCACGGCGAACGTCTCGAAGCGCGCGCGCGCAACCTGGCGCGACTCTGCGCTGTATCCCCGCGGCCCGAACGCCCCGCCCGCGGGCAGGAAGCCGTCGAAGAAGAGCGCGTCGGCGTCGGGCACGTACAGCGCTTCCGCGCGCTCGATGGCGGCGGCGTCGTCCGACCAGATGCCGAACCAGCGCTCGGCGACGGTGCGGAACTCGGCATCCTGTGCGTGCAGCGGCGGCGGGCCTTGCGTTTCCGTCGGACCGACGGGCAGACGCACGACACCGCACGCGCTCGTCCACGCGCCGATCAAGAACGCCCATGCACAAAGCCGCGTCGGAACACTCGCGCGCAGAATGGGATTCCGTGTCACGCGCGTGAGAGTACCGCGGCGCGGCCTGCGTCCCTCGGGCGCTTTCAACGCGCGATCACCGCGAGCGCCACGTGTGCGACTTCCTCAAGCTTGCGCGCGCCGAGGCCCGTCTTGCCGCCGACGGTGATCCCGAAGATCGTCACCAGCAGGAAGCGCGCGGTCGCCTGCACGTCGAGGCCGGCGTCGACCTCACCGTCCTTCTTGCCCTGTTCGAGACGCTCGGCGAACAGCGCGATCACGCGCCGAGCATGCGCCTGCAACATCGCCGCGACGTCCGGATCGCGCGGGCCGAGCTCCACGGCCGTGTTCACGCACAGGCATCCGCGCGAGCGGTCCTTCGACGCGCAATCGGCGATGATGCCCGCGAAGACCGCCTCGAACGCCCCGCGCGCCGTCGCATGCGCCGCGAACGTCGTCTGCAATCGGGCCAATCCTTCGTCCTGGTAGCGTGACAGCGCCGTGAGGAAGAGCTGCCGCTTGTCGCCGTAGGTCGCGTACAAGCTCGCCTTCTGCACTCCCGTCGAGGCCGTGATGTCGGAAAGCGACGTCGCTTCGAATCCGCCCTCCCAGAACCGTTCCATGGCGGCCGATAAGGCCACGTCGGGGTCGAATTCCTTGGGTCTGCCCATGTCGATTCCCCTTGGCTGCGCCCCTCACGTAAGAGTGGGACGCAGCGGCCCATCCTCGGGGTAAGAGACCGGGGGGTCAAGAACCCGGCGCTTCGGTCAGCGGCCCCCGTCGGCCGATGAAGCGGGATCTGCGCACACCCTGGCTCTCATGATCCCCCCCTCGAACGAACCCGTCCGCATTCCGAAGCCCGTGAAGCCCGCGGGAAACGTGATCTCCCTGATGCGACTCGATCAGGAGAAGCGCCGCCATTACCGGGTCCAGCAGGCGGCGATGCCTACGTTGCATGCCGTGGTGCCGTACACGGATGGCTCGCGGCGCGTCGGTCGATGCCAGGACATCTCGGTCGGCGGCGCGGGCGTGCGTTTCACGACCGATCAGGATCCGCAGCTCGAAATCGGTCAGGACCTGGTGCTCGTGTTCGAGACGCCGTCGTTCGCGGGCACGTTGCAGCTCGCCTCGCGCGTGCTCTCGAAGCACGTGCTCGATGCGACCGCGCTGCGCTATACGTTCGTCTTCACGCAGCCCGAGGAGCTCGAGAAGCACGTCGTCGGGATCTGGGGTCGCTGGTTCAACCGCCGGCATTATCGGCGGCTCGCTCCCGATCAGAACACGGTCGTGCCGGCGCAGATCCGCTGGCCGAAGGGACACATCGACGGCCGCGTGATCGACGTGTCGATGGGCGGGTTGGGTGTCGCGATCCCGGGTTCGCGCGCGAAGGAGCTCGAAGGTGTCGGACAAGTCGTCTTGTCGGTGGTGCTGGCCGAGAACATCGGCGAGCTGAAGTTCGCGGCGGTGGTGCGCTCCGATTCGCGGGGCGTGAACACCGCGCGCATCGGGCTCGAGCTCGTGCGCGATCCGTGGTTCGAGCGGAACGGGCCGATCCTGCAGAAGTGGATCGAGCGGACCGTCACGCGGCGCGCGGCGCACAAGCTGCCTCCGCGCTGACACGAGCCGCGTTGCACTCCTGCACGGTCCGGTTGCGAACCCGGAGGCGTGACCGTGCACGGCCGGCTTGCCCCCCGCAAGACGAGAGAGCGCGTGGATTCGAGGACGAGTGTTCCGACTCACAGCGGCCCCATCCGAAGTCGAGGCATTCACGGAAGGCGAACCGAGCACGACGCGCACCGCGGATAACCTGCGCGGATGACTCCTGATTCCTTCAGCCGAAGAACGTTCGTGGCGCGCGCCGCAGCCGTCGGAGCTGCGCTCGCATTCGGCTCGAGCTGCGCGAGCTCGCCGTCCAGACCCCGCATCGAGCGGCGAGATCTCTACCCGCAAGGCGTCGCCTCGGGAGATCCCGGTCCGGACAGCGTCATTCTCTGGACGCGCCGTGCGCCGGATGCGGGCGCGACGGCGCATCAGCTCATGGTCGAAGTGGCCAGCGACGAGGCGTTCGAGCACGTCGTCGCACGCGGCGCCGTCGAAGTCACTGCGCGGACGGACTGGACCTCGCGATTCCTCGCCGCCGGATTGAGCCCGGCGCGCGAATACTGGTACCGATTCGTCGACGAGGCGGGGAACACGAGCCGCGTCGGTCGCACGCTGACGGCGCCCTCGGACGACGACGATCGAGCCGTGCGCTTCGCGTTCGTGAGCTGCCAGGACGTCACGAACGGCGCGCTGCACGCGTATCGCCGCATGATCTTCGAAGATTCGCGCCGCCCACGCGCGGAGCAGTTGAGCTTCGTCCTGCACCTCGGCGACTTCATCTACGAAGTGGTGTGGTATCCGGAAGACAGCCCCGGCGGCAGGGATCGCGGCCGCCGCTTGCGCGACATCGTGCGCTACCCGCACGGCGAGAAGATGCGCACCTTCCATCTGCCGACGGATCTCGAGGACTATCGCACTGCGTATCGCGGCTATCTCACCGATCCGGATCTGCAGGATGCCCGTGCACGGTGGCCGTTCGTGCCGGTGTGGGACAACCACGAGTTTTCGTGGAACGGATACCAGAGCCAACAGTTCTTCGACGGCGCCGCGCGGCCCGCACAACGCATCAAGCTCGCCGCGGCGCAAGCCTGGTACGAGTACCAGCCCGCGCGCGTCACCAAGCTCGGTGCGGGCGACGCATTCGTGGCGCCGGAGGTCTCCAACGCAGCGCTGACGACGCTCGATGCACGCGGCGTCAGCTCGGAGCCCAACAACATTGCGGCCATCAACGCCCTGCGCATCTACCGTGCTTTCCGCTTCGGCAAGAACGTCGATCTGATCCTCACCGACAATCGCTCGTTCAAGAGCCCGCCGGTGGACGGCAGCGGTTTCCCGCCGCTCGATTTCTTGTGGATGTTCCCCGAGGAGTGGAACGAGATCCTCGACCAAGGACGCGAATACGCCGGCGGCCATCCGCCAGCGACGATCCGTGTGGGCGACGTCGATGTTCCGAACACGCAGGCCGACCAGCCGCCGCAGGCCTATCTCGGACTCGAGCAGATGGCTTGGTTCAAGGGGCAGCTTCGCGCCGCGAAAGCGCCGTGGAAGATCTGGGGCCATTCGTTCGGAACGCTCACGTGGCGCACGGATGCGCAGAACATCCCGAAGGAACTGGTCGGCCCTTGGCCCGGCGCGGGATACGGCGTCCTCAATGCTGACCACGCCGTGGAACACGCCGAGATCTTCCGCATGGTGCGCGACGAAGGCATCACGGGGCTCACCATCGTCGCCGGGGACAAGCACTCGTTCTGGGCCGGCTATGCGAGCGAGTCCCTTCCACCGCGGCCGTTCGAGCCCGTCGGCGTCGAGTTCGTCGTGGGCTCGATCTTGCAACAGGGTCTGGCTGAAGTCCAGGAGATCGGGATGCCGCGCGATCATCCGTTGCGCGCACTCGTCATCCACGATCTGCCGGACGGTTCCATGCAGTGCGCGCTCAACTCGACGATCTTGCACGGCGTGCGCGCGTCGCTGGTCTTGAAGGAAACCAACGATGCGGCCGCTGCACGGGCGGCGCGCAATCCCGACGTGTCACCGCACCTCTTGTTCACCGACTTCGGCGGTCACGGCTACGCCACCGTGCGCGCTTCTCCGCGAGAGCTCGAAACGGAGTTCGTCTGCATTCCTCGACCGCTCGAGCGCAACGATGCCGCGGACGGTGGCCCGCTCGTCTATCGCGCCGTTCATCGCGTCGAGCTCTGGCGCGCGGGCGAGCGACCCAAGCTGCGACAAGAGATCGTCGAGGGTGACGCGGGGCTCGCGATCTAGGGAGTCCGTCGAACCACCCTTCGACGAGCCTGTCGGCTGCGTCGGCCCATCGATCGCCCGAGAGATCCGGGCTAGACTCCGCGCGCGGAGAGCATCCTCTCCGGTGGACCCCGTCCGATGCGCATCGCTACCGTCCAACTCTCGATCGCAGCGTTCTGCCTGGCGTCCTTCGCCGCATGCAAGGCCGGAGCACCGCGGGAGATCGAGGTCGAGCCCTCTTCGCCGGCTTCGATCGAGTCGGCGCCGAGCTCGGGTGAACAAGCGTCGAATCCCGGCGCACCGACTCCGAGTCCTGCGACTTCGTCGTCGGTCTCGACGCCGCCGTCATCCGGGTCCGCTTCGTCGTCGCCGACCACCGACACGCACACGCCGAGCGCGGGCGCTGCAGCACCGGCGCCTTCCGCACCGACGCACGCCGCCGCGCCGGTCGACGTCGACAAGACCGCTCTCTCGAATCGCGACAAGCACGGTCCGGCCGACACCGCCGAGTACATCAAGAGCCTGCAGAGCGAGTCGCGCGTCGCCGAGCTCAAGGTCGACGTGGTGCTCTCGAAGCTCGCGCTGCCCGACGACGCGATCGTCGGCGACCTCGGCTGCGGTCCGGGCATCTTCTCGATGGCGTTCGCGAAGGCGTGTCCGAACGGCGTCGTGTACGCGAGCGACGTGGAGCCCGCGCAGCTCGACGTCGTCTCGAAGAAGATCCACGACGCGAAGGTGCACAACGTCGTGCCGGTGCTCGCGTCGCTCGACGATCCGCACTTTCCTCCCGGTCAGCTCGACGTCGTGTTCATCGCCGACACGTATCACCACCTCGACGAACGCGTGAAGTACATGCGTCAGCTTGCGAGGACGCTGAAGCCCGGCGGCAGGCTCGTCGTGATCGACTACAAGTCCGGTCCGCAGAAAATCGGTCCGCCGCCCGAGCACAAGTTGCCCGCCGGCGTGATGGACAAGGAGATCAGCGAAGCCGGTTGGAAGCTCGTCGAGCGGTTCGACACGCACCCGTACCACGATTTCGAAGTGTGGCGGGTCGTGCAGCCGTGGGAGAAGTGAGCGCGCGACCGTGCTCGCGATCGAAGCGATCCCTCAAGGCAGCGCCCTGTAGCGCGCCGTCGCGTTGAGGATCACCTTCCCGCTGGGACCGAGCTCGGTGTACCGCATCGGCCGCTCGAGCCCATCGAGCTTGACGCCGTCCATTTCGGTGAGCTCGATGCCGTGCGGGATCTGCGAGCGCTCGATCACGACGACGTCGCGGGCGATGTGAAGCGTCTCGGATCCGGCCTTCACCTCGAGGATCCCGGTCACGTTGAAGTCGCGTTTCGGATCGAAGCACTCGAAGAACCAGCGGCCCGGCGACAACGAGACCTGACCTTGCGCGCGCCCGTCGATCAAGGTCGTCGAACCGCTCTCGTGGGTCATCCGCCCGCCCTCGTCGAGCTTCCCGAATCCCAACAGCGCATAAGCGGGGATCGCCGCGCCCTGCGCGACGAACTCGACCGCCCGTAATTGGTCGCCGCCCATGTCGATGCGCAGCGACGATTGACGTGCCGGATCGACCTTGAACGACCTGCGGATCTGGGTTTCGCGCATGTCACCGCGGCTCCAGGTGAGCGTCACCTGGGACGGGCCATCGATCCGCATGCGGTGCGTGCAACGCCCGTCCTTGCACTCGACACCCTCCGAGTGCGACTTCGTCTTCTCGGCGAACACGGCGACTTCCGTGCGACCTCCATCCGGGACGTTTTCGATCTGAAGCTCGAAGTTCGTCTCGGTTTTCGTGCTCGTGAGCGGCAATTCGATCGGACCGCGGGGGCCGGCGGCCGCGACCTCGACCGTGACTTGTTGCGAGAGCGGCTTGCGCGGCTTCACGGCCTCGATCCACACGAGGTAGCGGCTCGGCCATTGGACGGGAATCGTCCACCGGCCTTGCGCGTCGAGGCTCACGTCGAATCCGTCGCCGGCGCTTGGTCCCTCCTGAGCGAGCTCCTTGGCCGCCACCCGGATCCGCGTGGAAACATCGCCTTGTCCTTGGAGCAAATCCGCGGGAACGGTCCCGAAGATCCGGGCTCCTTCCGCGACGTGCTTGACGCGCAGGGTCACGGAGATCGACGCCTCGTCGGTCCGGATGCGCTGATGCCACCAAGCTTGTGCCGGCATCGGCATCTCCATCGTGGGGTCGAACTTCCCAAGGTGCTCTTCACCCCAGTTGTCGTTGAAGATGACCGCACGCTTCTCCGGTTCCGACGCGGGGCCGATCGAGACGCTCTCTTCGTTCGTCAGCCCGCGAACCTCGCACTTCCCGATGTCGTCCGTTCTGTGGCTGCGGGCATCGCCCGTCCAAATGTTTCCCGACAGATTCAGTCCAGTCTCGACGAGGAAGTCCTCGTTCGCGAGCGGGTGGCCGTCGTCTCGATCCAGCAGCGTGAGCACCAGCGTCTTGCCGTTCGACAGTTTCAGGTCGAGCATGCCCGACGCGACGATCTCCTCGGACAGCTGGATCTCCTGCAGGATCGTTTCGTCGCTGGTCACGAGCAGCATCGCGCCCACGGTCGCATGCGGTAACGCGTAGGTGGCATCGACGGCATTGATGCGTCCGCTCGCGAGAGAGTGCCCGGCTTTGTTCTCCGCGATCGTGAGCGCGCGCGGCACGCGGCGCGTTCCATCGATCGTCACGACGCCCTGCAGCGAAGGTGGTTCGAGCGGCTCGTCGAGATGCAGCACCACCTCGCGTTCGACGCGGCCGATTGCGTCCTGGCGGAGCTTGCGCACGATCTGCTCTTGGGTGCCCAAGTGACCCGACACCGACGCCCGCACGGAAGCGCTCGCTGCTGTCGCGGGCAGCACGATGTCGGTGACTTCGGCATGGATCTCCGCCTCGACGAACTTGCGCGTCATCGAATTCGTCGGCTCCGTGCTCACGGTCCACCAGGTTTCGACCCGGCCGGCCGTGACTGCACTGCCGACGCGGTCGAGGACGCGCACGTGCAGGATGGTCGCGTCCGGCTCCGCGGGTGGAGGCGTTGCGGACTCGCGCTTCGCGTCGGTGAGAGCGGCAACTTCCTGCGCGACCGATGCTGTCGTCCCCGTGTCCTTCTTCACGACCGGGGACTGATCCAAGTCCAAGTCGACCGCCATCGCCGGAGCTTCTGTCGATGACTCGGAGCTGTGAGCGACATTCCAGCCCCACCAACCGAGGCCGACGATCACCGCTGCAGCACCGGCTGCGATCCACTTCGTGCTCATCATCAACGTGACCTTTCCGGGTGCGAGCAATGCGATCGCCCAGTTGCGTGTGCCGGTCCCGAACTCCGTGTCCAGCCGCGCGCGCAGCATCTCCAGCCCGCGCGACAGGCGCTTGCGCGCGGTGACTTCGTTGACGTTCGTGCGCCGCGCGACCTCGGCCACCGGCATCTCGTCCAGGTAGCGGTACAGGATCGTCGAGCGATAAGGCTCGGCGAGCTCCATCACGGCGCGCGCGGCGCGCTGTTGCCGCGCGCTGCGCTCGACGACCTCCGCCGCGCTCCCGTCTCCCTCGGGCCGGGCAACCGATCGTTCGCGCGCGTGACGTGCGGCTTCCGAGCGCGTGCGATCGAGCGCGAGCCGGCGCGTGACGGCCCCCAACCACGCGCGCAATCCGCTCGCGGGCACGGGCTCGTCGCGCTCGAGCGCGACGCGCGCGACCTCTTGGGTCACGTCGTCGGCGGCGCTGGAGTCGCGCACGATCGCGAGCGCGAGCCGGCGCACCCAACCGAGGTTGGCCAGGAGCTCTTCGCCGGCGGGTCTCGACGCGTCGTGTTCCATGTCCGCTTCAGGATGGACACGGTCGGCTCGGAGTGACGGGAATCCCGCGGAAGTTCACGCGCTCGATCGCGCGGCCGATATCCTTCCCGGCCCGCTGCGGCGGATCGCACCATGAGCACCTACTCGGTCAAGAGCTACTCCGTGAACCCTGTCGACGGCGACGACCAGATCGAGGTCGTCATCCACGCGAGCGACGGGTCGAAGTGGGAGTACGGGATCCCGTTCAGCCGGTCGACCGGGCGCTACATGTTCGAGGAGATCGACGTGCTGGCGATGGACTTCGGCGACGAGTTCGCGGAAGAGCTCACGCAGAAGATCGAGGCGCTGGTCGATTCGTTGATGAAGTGAAGCGCGGTCCTGCGGCTCGGTGGCCGGCAAACGCTTTTCGCAGGAGAGGTGGGAGGACGGTGCCAAGTACCGATCGCCGGAATACCGGCGACCGATGCCAGGCACCTCAGGGCTTCTCTTCCGGCTTCTTGTCGAACGGCTCGAGCAGCTTGAGCAGCGCTTTGCGGCGATCGGCGTCCTGCTCGAGCGCGAGCGCGCGCTTCACCATCTCGCGCGTGCCCGACTCGTCGTTGTGACCGGCATAGAGCACCGCGAGGTTCGTCAATGCGACCAACGATGCCGGATCCGTTTCGATCGCGCGTCGATAGTGCTCGACGGCCGCGTCGTACTTGCCCGACTCTTCCGACAACACGCCCAGCTGGAAGTGCGCCTTCGTGCTCTGCGGATCGAGCGCGACCGCTTTCTCCAGCCACCCGCGCGCCGTCGTCAACGCATCCGGATGATCGCGGCGCACGTCGGGGTCGCACGCGAGCGTCGATGCCGCCAACAAGTCCTCGACGATGCTCGTCGAATAACCGAACGCCTTGCCCCACGCGACGAACGCGTCGCCCGGTGCCCCCGCGCCGGTGAGCGCGCGCGCGAGCATGCTGTAGCTCTCGTAATCGCCGCCGCGCACGCGCACGAGATCCTGCAGCGGCTTCACGGCCGAACCGGGCAGGTTGAGCTCGAGCCGCACGCGTCCCAGACCGAGCAACGCCGTCGCGCGCTGCGGATCGATGGCGATCACGCGGTCGTAGTAACCCTCGGCCGGACGGCGGAAGTGCATCGCTTCCAGGATCTCGGCCTTCATCTCGAGCAGATCGGGATCGTCGGGATGATCGCGCAGCCCGAGGTTCACCATGTTGTTGGCGCTCTCGGCGTCCTTGCTCATCAACAGCGCGCGCGACGTCTCGACCATCGGTCGCGCGCTTTCGCCGTGATCGGCGAGATACACCGCGTACCAACGGTCGGCGGCATCGCGCCAATCACCGCGCGCGGTCGCAGCGGCGGCGGCATTCGGATCGGCGCTCGCGGCGCGCGAGGGTCCTTCCTGCGCCGCCTTGCAACCGGCGAGCGCAAGACCGAGCGCGCCGACGCATCCGATGGCCCGTATCGAGCCGAGGCCGGATGCCACGCAGCGGGTCAGCGCCTGCAGAAGCGTCTCCCGATCGGATCGACCGCGAAGGTCCATGTTTCGCCCGCGGGCGTTTCCTCCGTGCGGTGCCATGTGCGAAACTGCACCGTCACGACCCGGCCGACGCAAGCGGGGTCCCACTCGATTCCTGCCCATGTCCCTCAAGGCTGTCTTCATCGACGTCGGCAACACGCTGCTTTACGAGAAGCCCTCCCGTTTCGAGATCTATGCCGAGCGGGCTCGTTCCCGCGGCTTTCCGCTGGAAGCCGACGAGATGAGGAAATGGATGCTGCGTGCGCACCGTGAGCTACCCCAGGTGATCGGGGGCGCCTACCGGTACAGCGACCCGTGGTTCGGTTTGTACATCGAGCGCATCTTTCACGACTACCTCGGGATCGTGAAGAGCGAATTGGAGCCGGTCCGCGAGGAGCTCTTCACACGTTTCTCGGATCCCGGGACGTTCGTGCTGCACCAAGGGGCAAGGGAGCTCCTGGCTGATCTGCGCGAGCACGGCCTCCGCATCGGCATCATTTCGAACTGGAGCGCGCGTCTGCCGCGGTTGCTGCACGATCTGGAGATCGCGGACAAGGTCGATTTCGTGCTCTGCTCGGCGGTCGAGCGTCTCGAAAAACCCGATCCGTTGCTCTTCTTGAAAGCACTGCACTTGGCGGGCGTGCGCCCCGACGAAGCGCTGCACGTGGGCGACGATTGGGAGAAGGACATGCTCGGCCCGCGCCGCGTCGGCATCCGCAGCATCCTCGTGGATCACGCCGGCGAAGCGGATCCGGCGCATGCACCGCGCGTCAACGACCTCCACGAGCTGCGCGATGTCGTAGCCCGGCTGATGCGCCATGTCTGATCCGCACGAACAAAGGGCGCGCGCCGGCGCGAAGCGCGGCAACGGATCGGCGGCCGACCGCGACGTCGAGCGCGACGTTGCCGCCTTGCGCGAGGCCGCCGAGCACGTGCGCGCGCAAGTCTCGCAGCGCTTCGTCGGACAAGCGGACGTCGTCGAAGAGCTGTTGGTTGCGCTGTTCGCCGGCGGTCACGTGCTGCTCGAGGGCGCGCCCGGTCTCGGCAAGACGACGCTCGTGCGACGCTTGTCGGAATCGCTCGACCTCTCGTTCCGCCGCGTGCAGTGCACCCCCGATCTGATGCCCGCCGACGTTCTCGGCACGCGCATCCTCGACGAGGACGAACGCGGCGGCCGGCGCTTCCGTTTCGAAAAAGGGCCGGTGTTCACGCACGTGCTCCTCGCCGACGAGATCAACCGCGCGACGCCGCGCACTCAGTCGGCGTTGCTCGAAGCCATGGCCGAGCAGCAGGTGACGATCTTCGGCGAGACGCACGCACTCGAAGCGCCGTTCCTCGTCGTCGCGACGCAGAACCCGATCGAGATGGAGGGCACGTATCCGTTGCCGGAAGCGCAGCTCGATCGGTTCCTGCTGCAGATCGACGTCGCGGCGCCCGGATTCGAGGCGCTGGTCACGATCCTCGAGCTCGCCCACGACGGTGACGCGCGCGTGCAGCCGCTGATGTCGCGGGCGGAGCTCCTCCGCGGACGCGATCTCGTGCGCGAGGTGCCGATCAGCCGCGACATGCTGGAGCTCGCGGCGCGCACCGTGATCGCGACGAGCCCCGCCGATGCGAGCGCGCCCGATTCCGTGCGCCGTTTCGTGCGCTACGGAGCGAGCCCGCGCGGCGCGCAAGCGCTCGTGGCGGCGGCGCGCGCGCGTGCGCTGCTCGCTGGGCGCTTGTTCGTGTCCGTTGACGACATCGAGCGACTGGTCGTGTGCGCGCTGCGGCACCGGCTGCTCCTCAATTACGAAGCCGACGCCGCCGGCGTGCGGCGCGACGATCTCGTGCGCGAATGCTTCGCGCGCGCCCACACAGGCTGAACCGCGTGGATTTCGCCCGCATCTACGCGTATCGCTTCCAAGGCGTCGATCCGCGCGCGAAGCTCGCCTCGTGGTCGGTGATCTCGCGCTGGATCGCGCGCAAGCTGGGCAACCCTTCGATCGTGCTCGATCCGGCGGCGGGTGCCTGCGAGTTCATCAATACGGTGCCGGCGCGCGAGCGCTGGGCCGTCGACATGGGCGACCAGGTGCGCACGCTCGCTGCGAGCGACGTGCGCGCGTTCGTCGGACACAACGACGACGTCGATCTGCCCAAGGCGCACTTCGAAGGCGTCTTCGTCTCGAACTTCCTCGAGCACCTTCCCGACGCCGAAGCGTGCGCTCGATTCCTGGAGCGCATGCACGCGCTGCTCGTGCCCGGCGGCCGGATCGTCGTCATGGGCCCGAACTTCCGCTGCTGTCCGCGCGAGTACTTCGACTTCGCCGATCACTCGCTGATCCTGACCGAGAGGTCCGCGGCCGAGCAGCTCTTCGCCGCCGGATTCGAGATCCTCGAGGTCCACGCGCGCTTCCTGCCGCTGACGTTCCGCGGCAAGGTCCCGTTCCGCAACTGGGTCGTGTCGACGTACCTCGCCATGCCGTTCGCATGGCGGATGTTCGGCAAGCAGTTCCTGCTCGTCGCAGAGAAGCCCCGCGTTTCGTCCGGACCGCTCAAGCGGATATCCTGAAGACCGAATGGATTGCCGCGTCGTACTGGCCCAGATCGAGCCCACTCTGGGCAACGTGTCGGCGAACCTCGACACGCACGTGCACGAGATCCGCGCGGCGATCGACGCCCGCGCCGACGTGATCGTCTTCCCCGAGCTGTCCCTGACGGGTTATTTCCTGAAGGACCAGACGTCCGAAGTCGCGCTCGAAGTCGATTCGGACGAGCTCGGCACCATCGCCGACCTTTCGCGACACATCTCGATCGTCGTCGGCTTCGCGGAGCGCGGCCGCGATGGACGCGTGTACAACTCGATCGCGTTCTTCGAGGACGGCGAGCTGCTCGAGCTGCACCGCAAGGTCCACCTCGTCCACTACGGCATGTTCGACGAAGGCCGCGACTTCGCGCCGGGCGAGCGTTTCCGTGCGTTCGAGAGCAAGCACGGACGTTTCGGACTCTTGATCTGCGAAGACATGTGGCACGTCGGCAGCTCGTGGCTCCACTTCTTGTCGAACGTCGACGCGCTCATCGTCGTCAGCTCGGGCCCCGGCCGCGGCGTGACCGAGGGCGAAGAGGGCCTGCGCTCGACGCACATCTGGAACAAGATCCACGACACGCTCGCGCTGCTCTACCAGACGTGGATCGTGTACGTGAACCGCGTCGGCTCCGAGGACGGCATCCTTTTCGGCGGCGGCTCGCGCGTCGTCGGTCCGGATGGACGCGAAACGGCCGCGATCGCAGGGCTCGACGCGGGTCGCGTCGAAGCGCGTCTCGATTCGGAATCGTTGCGGCGCGCGCGCGTGTCGACGCCGCTGCGGCGCGACGAAAAGCCGTGGATCATCGCGCGCGAGCTGACGCGCCTCTCGAGCGGGGCGCAGCCGCAACAGTGAGACAATCCTCGATCAGCGCCGCATGAATCGACTCGACATCCAGCCCAAGCTCGTCGAGGACATCCTCGTGCGTTTCCTGCGCGTCGAAGCCGGCAAATTCGGCTTCACGCGCGCGGTGCTCGGTCTCTCGGGCGGCGTCGACTCGGCCGTCTCGTGCGCGCTCGCCGCGCGTGCGTTCGGCCCGAAGAACGTGCTCGCGGTGATGATGCCGTACAAGACGAGCCACGCCGACAGCGAGGGCGACGCGCGCAAGGTCGCGACGAAGCTCGGCGTCGAGAGCCGCACCGTCGACATCTCGCGCATGGCCGACGCCTACGTCGACACGTACGACGTCGGCGACCGGTTGCGCCGCGGCAACGTGATGGCGCGCTGCCGGATGATCGTCCTCTATGATCTCTCGGTCGAGTGGCGCGGACTCGTGATCGGGACGAGCAACAAGACCGAGATCCTGCTCGGCTACTCGACGCAGTTCGGCGACGCGGCCAGCGCCCTCAATCCGCTCGGCGACCTGTACAAGCATCAGGTCTATCAGCTCGCGCGGCACCTCGACCTGCCGAAGCCGGTCATCGAGAAGGCGCCGTCCGCCGATTTGTTCGCGGGTCAGACGGACGAAGCCGAGTTGGGCTTCACGTACGAGGAGGTCGATCGACTGCTCGAGCTGCTCGTCGATCAGCGCTATTCGCCCGACGAGCTCATCACGGCCGGCTTCGATCCCGAGTTCGTCGCCAAGATCACGCGTCGCATCGCGCAGAACCAGTACAAGCGCCTGCCCCCGGTGATCGCGAAGCTGTCGGAGCGCAGCGTGAACCACGACTTCCGCTATCTGCGCAGCTGGGGCCACTGAGCCGTTCCGTCGGCGGCGCGGCGGGTGCTGGGCGCCGGCGTACGGTGCTCCGCATGTCGGTGCCAGGCACCGCGCTCCTCAGGACATGTCGATCACGGCAGGGCGCGGAGGAGGTAGGGTGCCGGGCTCCAGCGTGAAGTACCCCACCTCGGAGCCAGGCACCTGAACCCCGCGCTCTCTTCCCTGCTGTGAGAATGCGCGCCTCCCTTGCGTGGCGCAGACCAACCGCGCGGAGGCATTCGACGTACGGGCGAGAACCCTCCGCCTGAGCTCGGTCCTTGTCGGCGACGCGGAGGCGACGAAAGGCAGTCGGCTCCCCATGACGAACACAGGGCTTCCGCGCGTCGCGCGCTCCCTCCCCACCTGGATGATCCTGGTGGTGCCGCTGGTCACGTTCCTCCTGGCCAGCACCGACGCCCTGCTCTTCGCCCTCACCGGCAAGGACGCGACCGGCGCGCATTGGAAGCTCGCGCTCGCGACGACGATTCCCTTGAGCGCCGCGGCCTGCGCGCTGACGTGGTGGATCCTCATCCGCTTGCGCAACGAGATCGATCGCCGCGATTCGAGCGAAGAGCGTTTGCGTACCGCGTTGAAGGAGCGCGACCTCGCCATCGCCGAGCTGAGCCAGGGTCTCGAGCGCGAACGCCGTCTGCGCCGCGAGCTCGATCATCGCGTGCGCAACAATCTGTCGTCCCTTCTCGGTCTCGTCGGCCTGTACGAGGACTCGAGCATCGAGCCGGGCGAGCTCGTGCGCTCCCTCCGCGGTCGGATTTCGGCCTTGCGCGAGGTTTACGGGTTGATCAGCACGGCGTCGGAAGAAGGCGTCGGCTTGATCGAGCTGATGAACAAGATCGCCGGCCTCACCACGCGCACGGGTGAGCGCGTGCGCATCACGGGGCAGCCGATCCGGCTTTCGAGCCGCGAGGCCAACGCGCTCGCGATGGTCGTGCAAGAGCTCTTCACGAATGCGTCGAAGCACGGTTCGCTGCGCGTCCCCGGCGGAACGGTCGAGGTCGCTTGGACGCTCGAGCAAGGTCCGGGCGCACCAGCGCTCGATCTTCACTGGGTCGAGTCGCGCGTCGAAGCTCCCGCCGCTCCTGCCGCACGCGCGCAGCGACGCGGCGGCCTGGGACTCGCGTTGATCGAAGGCATCGTGCGCTCCGATCTGCGCGGACGCGTTTCGTTCGGTCACGCGAGCGGCCGATGGACCGTCGCGATGAGCGCCGTTCTCGACGATCCCACGTTCCAGTCGTCCGCGGCATCGAAAGCCGAGGTGATCACAGCATGAAAACCGAAACGATCTCACGAACCGATGGGCGGGATGCGCAGGAGGGCCTTCTCCGCGCTCCGGTCGAAACCGAGCCGAAGACCAGCTTCCAGAAGGCGTTGCCGTGGAAACCGGGGCAGATCCTCGTCGCGGACGACGAGCATTTGTCTGCGCTGTCGGTCACCCAGTGCTTGCGCGAGCTCGGCTACACGAGCATCGGTCCGGCGCGTGACGGCGAGCACGCGATCGAGCTGGCGTTCAGCTCGCGGCCCGACCTCGCGCTGCTCGACGTGCGCATGGCCGATGATTTCGACGGGATCGACGCGGCGCGCGTGCTGTTCGACGAGCTGCGCATCCCGACCGTGATCGTTTCGGCCTATTCCGATGCCAAGCAGGTCGAAGAAGCGACCATCCCGGGCGTTTTCGGTTACGTCGTGAAGCCGGTCACGTGCGAGCAGCTGCGCCCGGCCATCGAAATCGCCTGGGCGCGCATGCGGCATGCGGTGGAGCAGGAGATCGAGGTCCGCTGGCTGCGCAGCAGCATCGAAGCGCGCAAGACGATCGAGCGCGCGAAGTGGCAGCTCGTCGAAAGGCTGGAGATCGACGAAGGCGCGGCATTGCGCCACCTGCGCAAGCTGGCGAAGGACACGCAACGCCCGATGTCCGACGTCGCGCGCGAGATCGTCGATGGGTGATCCAGTCCGGTTGCGCGCAAAGCGCGGCCGCGGACTGCATCAGATCAGGTTGACCAGGTCCTTCAGCACTTCGTCCTGCGCGGTGATCACACGCGAGTTGGCCTGGAAGCCGCGTTGCGCTTCGATCAGGAGCACGAACTGCTCGGCCGTGTCGACGTTCGATCCTTCCAGCGAGCCGCCGACCACGCGACCGGCGTGACCGACGTTGCCGGCGCCGATGTTCGCAGTGCCGCTGTTCGCCGTCACCGCGAAGGACGAGTCGCCGACCTGCGCGAGACCTTCGTCGTTCGCGAAAGTCGCGATGCCCATCTGCGCCAGCGCCTGGTTGTGGCCGTTCGAGTAGTTCCCCCGGACCGTGCCGTCGGCATCGACCGTCAAGCTGTCGAGCGTGCCGACCGCGAACCCGTCCTGCTGGCGTACGACGATGTCACCGCTCGAGCCGAGTTGCGTCACGCCCGCGAACTGTCCGTTCGTGCCGAGGTCGAGCGCGAACGTCTGCGGCGCCGGTGATCCCATGAACATCACGGTGACGTCGGTGTCGAGACCGGCGAGGCTCGTCGGCGCGCCGTCGGGTCCGAACGTGATGCCCGTGATCGGGCCGGAGATGATCGTGCCCTCGCTCGCGGCGAGGGTCGGCGTCGCGGTCCACGAGCCGTCGTCCTGACGCGCGAAGTCGACCGTCACCGCGTGAGCCAGTCCGGCGGCGTCGTACACTTCGGCCGTCGTCGACACGACGTCGGGAGCGGTGCCGGCTTGCGTCGTCGACAGCGCGTACGCCGTCCACTGCATGCGTCCGGTGGATCCGGTTCCGTCGGTGATCGTCAGGGCCAGGTCCGATTCGCCGCCCGCATCGGCTTGCGCGACGATGCGACCTTGCGCGTCGAGCGACACGTCCGCCGTCGTGTACGTCGCGTCGAGGAAGCTCACGAAGTCGTTGACGGTCGTGCCGTCGTTGCCGGCGCCGTACGTGAACGTCGCATCGATCTGCGTCCCGTCGCCGTCGAAGCCGCGCACGCGGATCGTGTCGCCGCTCACGTAGTGCGTGACATTGCCGGGCAGGTCGTTCAAGTCGGTCGCCGCGCTCACCGGCGTCTGCGTGCCGAGCACGAGCGTCGTGCTCAAGCCCAACGCCGACGCAAGATCCTGTCCGGTCTGGCCGGCGGTGACCTTGAGCGACACGTCTTCGCCCGTGCGCTCGGTCGACACGACGACGTGACCGGTTCCGTCGACGGACGCCGCGACGTCGTCGAGCGCATCGATCGCGGCCGCAACCGAGGTGGCGGTGATCGGCGACGCCGAGCCCGGGATGCTCACTTGTTGCGGCGCACCGCCGCTCGCCGTCACCGTCATCGACCACGTCTGACCGATCGGAATGTTGAAGGGACCCGCGACGGTGCCCGTGACCGAAGCCGGATTGCCGTCCTTCAACCCGCCCACGCCGGTGAGGATCTGCGGCAACGGGCCGCTGACGTGCGAGGGCAAGTTGCCCGCGAGCGCAACGAGCGACGTCGCTTGCGGCGGGAAGATCGCGTCGGTGTCGACCTGGATCCGCGCACCGCCGCGGTCGAGCACGTTGTAGCCCGTGCGCTGGTCGACGAGGTTGTGCGCGCCGTCGAGTCCGAACGTGCCGACGCGCGTGTACAGCGTGTGCGTGCCGTTCGAGATCGTGAAGAACCCGCCGCCTTGCAGGGCGACGTCGAGCGGCTTGCCCGTGCTCTGCAAGGCACCTTGCTGGAAGCTGCGGCCGATGTCGGCGAGACGCACGCCGCCGCCGACCTGCATCGGGTCGACGCCGCCGAAGTTGGAGCCCGGTGCGCTCGCGAAGCGCAACGTAGTGCTGAATTGGTCGCTGAATCGCGCCTGTCCCGTGCGGAACCCGTTGGTGTTCGTGTTCGCCAGGTTGTTGCCGATGACGTCGAGCCAGTCCTGGTGGGCCCGGAGTGCTGAGAGTGCGCTGAAGAATGAGCTCATGGTGTCGTGTTCTCGCTCAGTTGGTCGTGGTCGTGTCCGTCGTGCCCGTGCCCGCATCGCCGTCCGTTCCCGTGACGGGTGGGGTCGTGTCGACCGGCTCGTGCCCGAGCACTTGCGTCACGTTCGCCAGCGGCACGTCCTCGCCGTTGATCGACAAGAGGGCGACGTTGTCCTGGATCTTCACGGAACCGACGGCGCCGGTGGCCGACTCGCCCGTCGAGGGATCCGTGTACATCACCGTCTGGCCGATCAGCGTGCTCGACTGCGTGAGCTGCGACATCAGCGCGTTGTTCTGCTGCAGCACCGCGAGCCCGACGATGTTGTCGTTCAACGACTGCATCTGCTCGAGCGAGCTGAACTGCGCCAGCTGGGCCAGGTACTGCGTGTTGTCGCTGGGTGAGAGCGGATCCTGGTTCTTGATCTGATCGACGAGGAGCGTCATGAACGCGTCCTTGCCGAGCGCGCTCGATCCGGTCGCCGCGGGTGCGCTGGTCGGGCTGGTGAGCGGGTCCGTGCTCTGGATGCCGTTGATGGTCATCGTGATTCCTTGGCTTTCAGGCGTAGAGATCGACGCCGCTCGCCGACGCAGTAGCGCGCAGCAAGACGGCGTGTTCGGGGTCGCGCGCATCGATGCCGCGCGCGCTGTTGTTCTGCTTCTGGTCCTGCGCGCCCGGCTGATCGCGGCGCGGCTGGTTCTGCAATCCGAGCGAGAACTGGAAGTCGGTCGTGACGATGCCGGAGTCGCGCAACGTGGCGCGCAGCTCGGGCAAGTGCGCCTGGATCGCGTCGAGCGCCGCGCGCTTCTCCGCGCGCACTTCGGTGCGCATCTTCCCGTCCTCGACGGTGACCTTGATCGAGACGCGGCCGAGCTCGCGCGGCTGGAGGTCGATGTGCGCTTCGCCGTTGCGCGGCATGATCGAGACGCGCACTTGGCGCAGAATGTCCGCCGCGCGCTCGGTGTCTTGCGCCGGACGGGCTTCACGCGTCTCACGCGGCGTTTCGGCGGCGCGCTCGGTCTTCGCCTCCGCGTCGACGAGCTGCGCAGCTTGGGCAACCGGACGGGTGTCGACCTTGATCTCGGCGGGACGCGACTCGACGGCTTCGCTCACCGCGGCAACGGCTTCGAGCTGCACCGGCAGCGCGATCGGCGCCGCATCCGGCGTGGCGACCTTCTCGGCAGCCTTCGCCGCCGCGAGCGGAACGAGTCGCGCGGCTTGGGCCCGCAGGACCGGCTGCTCTGCGATCAGCTCGGCGACGTCCTGGTCGGGCTTCTTCGCCGACGTGCTCTGCGCTTCGGCCTGCTGCGCCGGCTTCTCCTCGGCCTTCTGATCGGCGTTCTTTTCGTGGACTTCGAAGCGGTGTTCCTTCGGCTTCGCATCCGGCCGATCGGTGCGCTGGCGGTCGCTGGTCTTGTCGGTCGCGCGCACGTCCTTCGCGGACTTGTCGGACGGACGAGCGCGCGGCGTCCGATCGTTCTCGCGCGGCTTGCGGTCCGTCGTCTCGGGTCGCGTGCTCGGAGCGGTGTTGCGGATGTCGGGGAGGCGGTCCATGCGAACCACCTCGAAAGCAAGGGCGTTGCCAAGTGCCCCGGCCGCCGTGCTCCGCGGCCTAAGATCCGTTTTCCGCACCTTCCCTCGCGTCGGCGCGCGAAGGAATGCGAAGCCTTCGCGCAAAGCGTTCCGGTACCCGGACCTTGTTTCCAGCTCAGCGGCGCCAGGAATCGCGCGGGTCAGCGCTTCTCGCGCACTTCACATCGGCCGTCGGCGTTGCCGATCAGCACGACGTGCGCGAGCCCGATGAAGAGGCCGCTCTCGACGACGCCCGGGATCGCGTCGATCGCGCGCTCGAGCTGCGTCGCGTCGTCGATGCCGCGCGCGAAGCGACAGTCCAAGATCTCGTTGCCGTTGTCAGTCAGGTACGCGCGCCCCGAGCTCTCGCGCAGGCGCGGCTCGCAGCCGAGCTTTTCGAGCGCGCGTTGCACGGGTCTGCGTGCGAACGGCACGACCTCGACCGGCAACGCAAACGTCGTCCCCAACCGCGCGACGACCTTCGCCGCGCCGACGACGATCGCAACGCGGCGCGAAAGAGCGGCGACGACCTTCTCGCGCAACAGCGCCCCGCCTCCGCCCTTGATCATGTCGAAGCGCCCATCGATCTCGTCCGCGCCGTCGATCGTGAGGTCGAGTCGATCGACGTCGTCCAGCGTCGCGAGCGGGATGCCGAGCTCGCGCGCCTTGCGCTCCGTGTCGACCGACGTCGGCACGCCGCGCACGCGCAAGCGCTCGCGCCGGATCCGCTCGGCCAGCTCCAGCAACGTGAAGTGGACCGTCGAGCCCGTGCCCAGGCCGAGGGTCATTCCTTCCTCGACCAGACCTGCCGCGCGGCGGCCGGCGACTTCCTTGGGGTCCTGCACGGGGGCTCCGGGCCGGATCGTACGGCCCAGCGGGTCCTGCAGAGGCATCCGGGGGCCTGAAAAAGTCGTGAAGGACTGAGGCTGGCGGGTTCGGCCTGCCGAAGCTAGATTGAGATTCAGTCTCAAGACCTTGGCGGGTCCAACGGGCCCGTTCGGCCCTTCGACGCCCCGCCACCAACACCCCTCCACATGAAACGCCTGCACGATTTCCGTCCCGGCGAAAGCGCGCGCCTCGCGCAGCTCGGTGGAGAGCGCTCGTTCCAGCGCCGGCTCATGGAGCTCGGCTTCCTGCCGGGCACGCGCGTGCGTCTCGTGCGCAGCGCGGGCGTCGGCGATCTCGTCGAGCTCGAAGTGCGCGGCGGGCACATCAGCCTGCGTCGCTCCGAAGCGAGCGAGCTCCTGTTCGAGCGCGAGGGATGAGCCCAGTGAGCGCCGCGCCTGCGGCAACGACGGCCAAGGTGCCCGTCGTCGCGATCGCCGGGAATCCCAACACCGGCAAGACGACGCTCTTCAATCGGTTGACCGGTTCCGATCACAAGGTCGGCAACTATCCCGGCGTCACGGTCGAGCGGCACAGCGGCCGGTTGAAGCTGCCCGGCGGTCGCGCGGTCGAAGTGATCGACGTGCCCGGCACGTACAGCCTCTCGGCGCGCAGCCGCGAGGAAGAGATCGCCATCCAGGCCGTCGCCGGTCTCGCGCCGTTCGATCCGCCGGATCTCGTCGTGCTCGTCGTCGATGCGACCCAGCTCTCGCGCAACCTCTACATGGTGTTGCAGGTGCTCGAGCTCGGCGTGCCGCTCGTGGTCGCGCTCAACATGACCGACATGCTCGCCGGCCGAGGCGAAGAGATCGACGTCGCACGCTTGTCGAGCGAGCTCGGATTGCCCGTCGTGCCGGTGTCCGCGTTGCACGGCAGCGGGTTCGACGATCTCCTGCGCGCGATCGAGCGTGCCGTCGAGCGTCCCGATCAGGCGCGCTCCGCTCCGCGCTGGTTGCCTGAATCGCCGGAGCTCCTCTCCGACATCGACGCGGTCAGCGCACACGTTCCCGCATCGTGGAAGCGCAACAGCACGACTCGCGAGCGCGCGCTCGCGCTGTGGGCGCTGCTTTCGATCGAAGAGCATGACGAGCTCGTCGGCGTCCCGCCGGATCTGCGCCAAGCTGTCTCGGAGCGGCGCAAGCTGGCGGCCGTCAGCGGCCGCCACATCGATCTCGAAGTGATCCGCGGACGCTACGGCTGGATCGACGCGCGCATCGACTCGCTCTTGAAGCGCAAGGGCCCGGTCGCGCGCTCGCTGACGGAGTCGATCGACGCCGTCCTGCTCAACCCCGTCTTCGGCTTCGCGATCTTCCTCGCGTTGATGGGCCTCGTGTTCCAGTCGCTGTTCTCGTGGGCCGATCCGGCGATGAAGCTCGTCGAGAGCCTCTTCGACGGGCTCGCCGGCCTCGCGCGCCACGCATTGCCGCCCGGGCTCTTCCAGCAGTTCATCACCGACGGCGTCATCGCCGGCGTCGGCAGCATCGTCGTGTTCCTGCCGCAGATCCTGCTCCTCTTCCTGTTCATCGGCGTGCTCGAGGACTCCGGCTACATGGCGCGCGTCGCGTTCCTCATGGACCGCATCATGCGCGCGCTCGGCCTGCACGGGCGCGCGTTCGTGCCGATGCTGTCCGGCTATGCGTGCGCGGTGCCGGCGATCCTCGCGACGCGCACGATGGAACGGCAGCGCGACCGCACGCTCACGATGATGGTCATCCCCTTGATGACCTGCTCGGCGCGGCTGCCGGTGTACACCCTGATCATCGGCGCGCTCTTTCCCGCCGCGTTCGCCTTCGGGTTCGTTCCGACGCAAGGGCTCTTGATGGTCGGCATGTACTTGTTCAGCACGCTGATGGCGCTCGCCGCCGCCGCCGTGCTCTCGCGCACGCTGTTCAAGGGCAAGCGCGTGCCGCTGATCCTCGAGATGCCGCCGTATCGGTTCCCGCACTGGCCGAGCGTGTTCCGCATGATGATCCAACGCTCGAAGGCGTTCCTGGTCACGGCGGGCAGCGTGATCCTGCTCATCTCGATCATCCTGTGGGCGCTCTTGACGTTCCCGCGCGACGCGCATCTCGCCGACAAGATCGCCGCCGCACAGGCCGCGGTAGCCGCGCAGCACCTGCCGGCGGACCAACAAGCCGAGCAATTCGCCGACATCGAAGACGACCTGACCGGCCAGGCATTGCGGTCGAGCTACGGCGGGCGGCTGGGGCACGCGATCGAGCCCGTGATCAAGCCGCTCGGGTTCGATTGGAAGATCGGCGTCGGCCTGATCGGCGCGTTCGCTGCACGCGAGGTCTTCGTGTCGACGATGGGCGTGGTGTACGGCGTGGGCGACAAGGTCGACGAGAAGTCGACGACCCTGCGCGCGAAAATTCGCGCCGAGGAGCGCCAGGACGGCAAGCCGGTCTACACGCCGCTCGTCGGGCTCTCGTTGATGATCTTCTTCGCGCTCGCGTGCCAATGCATGAGCACGCTCGCCGCCGTGTATCGCGAAACGAAGAGCTGGCGCTGGCCGGTGTTCCTCTTCGTCTACATGACGGTGCTCGCCTGGATCGCGAGCTTCATCGTCTACCAAGGCGGACGCGCGCTCGGCTTCGCGTGACGCGCGCCGGATCAGGGCGTCCGTCCACCTTCTTCACACCTCCGCGACGCGCAGCGGGGTGAAGGAATTGGACTAGCCGTTTTCCCCTACTGCTGACCGCCGCCTTGCAGCGGGCTCGTCGCGCTCGGCCTGGCTTGCAGGAACTCGATGAACTTCTGCTCGAAGATCATGCCCGCGCGCTTGCGCACGACCTTGCCCGTCACCGGATCGTAGATGACGAAGTACGGATTGGCCTTCGAGTGCGTCATCTCCTCTTGGAGCTCCTTGTTGCGCTTGTCGACCTCCGGCGTGAGCTGACCCTGGCTGTCGGTGTGCAGGCGCGCCTCGATGTAGTCGCTCTTCAGCTTTCCGGCGACCGCCGGCAGAGGGAAGATGGCCTCTTCCATCTGTCTGCACACGGGTCAGACGAAGCCCGTGAAGTTCACGAGCAGCAGCTTGTTCTCCTTTCTCGCGCGCGCAACCGCGCCGTCGAAGTCGTCGACGATGATCGTGTGTCCCGTTTCGGCCTGACTGCTCTCGCCGCCGCCGCCGGCCAGCTGGATGCGGTTCGAGTAGGGCGGAATGAGCGCCGTCATCGCCTGATCGAGGCGGTTGCCGAGCATTCCGTACACGCAGTAGAGCGAGAACAAGAGCGTCGCGAGCCCGATCAGCATGCGCTTGCCCGAGATCGTGGCCGCGTCCTCCTGACCGAACTCGTCCTTCAGCCGGATCCATCCGAACAAGTACGCCGCAGCAGCGAAGAACAGTGCGCCCCACAATCCGAGGAAGAGCTCGCGCGAAAGGAAGCCCCACTGCCATTGCAGGTCGACGTTCGAAATGAACTTGAGTGCGGCGGCGACTTCGACGAAGCCCAGATACACCTTGAGCGTGTGCATCCACTCGCCGCTCTTGGGCATCGCCTTGACCTTGGCCGGCACCATGGACAAGAACACGAACGGCACGGCCATCGTCAGCCCGAAGACCGCCATGCCGATCGCGACTCGGCCGACGCCTCCGCTGGTTGCCCCGGTCGAAAGCAAGGTTCCGACGAACGGCGCCGTGCAGGTGAACGACGTGACGACGAGCGTCGCCCCCATCAGGAACACGCCGAGGTAGCCGCCCTTCTGCGACGCGGAACCGGCGGCGCGCAGCAGGAACGCGGGCGGTTGCAGCGTGATGACGCCGAAGAGCGTCAGAGCGAACAGCAGGAAGAATCCGCCGATGACGAGGTTCGTCACCGGGTGCGTCGCGAACGGAATGATCACGGGCGCCGCGACGAGACCGATCAGCACGAAGATCAGCACGATGCCGGCCCCGTACGCCATGGAGAGGGGCAGCGTGCTCGTCTTGCGCGTGTCCGCTTGCTTCGTGAAGTAGCTGATCGTGATCGGGATCATCGGGTACGTGCACGGCATCATCAGCGTGAACAGACCCCAGAAGACCGCCGACAAGAGGAACGCGAGCAAGCTCGATTCGCGACCGGCCTCTTCTTCGGGCGCATTCGAATTCGTCGCTGCGCTCGCGGCGGTCGTCGACTTCGAGGACGACGTGGAATTGCCCGTCGGGGTCGCGCTGGTGTTGGGCGGCGGGGCCGCAGCGGGCTCGGGCTTCGCGGTCTCAGCCGAGCTCGGCGTCGCGGTCAGGTCCTGCGGAAACTGCGCGAACAACGCGTCCGGTCCCGCGCCCGCGTACTTGACCGTCTCCTCGTACGGAAGGCACACGCCCGAATCGCCCTCGCTGCACGTCTGACCCGTGATGTCGAGGACGAGATCGTCGAGCTTCGCCTCCGCCGTCTTCGTCCCGACGCGCCAGATCGCGAACGTCCCCGCGTGGGAGCGCACTTCGAACTTCTGGCCGAAGTCGACGATCTCGACTTTCGGCTTCGGAAAGCGCCAATCGCCCCACGTGAAACCTTCGCCCGAGAGCGAGGGCTTCGTCGGCAGACCCATGTCGCTGCCGACGTCCTTCGCTTCGGGACCGCTGTACACGTGCCAACCCGCATCGACGTCGATCGCGACGACCGCGCGCACGGTCGTGCCTTCGGCGCGTGCATAAAGTGTCGCGTGGGCGTGCGTCTCGATCTTCGGCCGCTCGAGCGGACCGGCCGGTGCGAGCAAGCTCGCGACGAGAAGGAAATGCAGCATGGCGTGGAAGAGTCCGAGGGTGGGGTCGACCGCGGGCCGGGATCCTAGCGTCTACGCCGCTTCGACGGGTGAGGTGAGGGCGCGGTGAGATCTTGCACGCTGTTCGAACCATCGCCCAGCGTGTGACGTGCGCACAAACGTCTATCCTGTCGGAGACCCCGGCTGCGATGCCTCGGAGCACACCCATGCGCCTTCTCGAAACCACGTGCGCGATCTCCTTCCTGTGTCTGTGCCTCTCGTGGCGTGCGGCCCAACAGCCGCTGCCTCCGCCCCAACCCAAACCGGTTCCCCCTCTCTCGCCGACGAAGTCGCCGAACCCGGTCCTCGATGCGATGCAAGGCGCGTGGCGGCTGACGAAGCTCGAGTCGCTGACGATCAACAAGGAGGGTCTCACCGAGGTCGGTTACCTGCTCGTCGCGGGCGATTACTTCTCGTTCGAGCTGCACATGGGCTGGACGCTCCCCAACGGCGCTACGGCCAATCGCACGTATCAATCGGGCACCCATCGATTCGAAGTCGACGACAACTACAAGATGAGCACTAGCTCCCTCATCGGGTCGACCAGCGATCAGAAGGGCATGGTCCTGTTCGAGCAGCCCGGCCATCGGCGCGAGTACACCGTCGACTGCACCGGCGACACGTTGACGCTCAAGCGCGACGACTCGATGACGTTCACGTTCGAGCGCCTGGAGGACAAGCGTCCGAAGCGCGATTTCTACGGCCGACCCATCAAGCCGAACGAGAAGAAGCCGGAAGAGAAGAAGAAGCCGGAGGAGCCGCCCGGCGACGGCACTCCGCCGAAGAAGGACTGACACCATGCTGCTCGCGTCGTTGCTCTTGTTCGCGCAAGCGCCCGAAGTCACGGGCCTTCGCCCCGGCGAATCCGCGGTCGTGGTGGAGGCTGCATCGATCCCCTCCAAGGACGACAAGCGTCTGTTCGTTCGACCGCGCGCGGTCGACGCGGTGACCGGTGCGCCGCTCGGAGGCGTGAAGATCGAGACGTGGTCGGAGAACGGCGTGCAACCGAGCTGCGCGCAGATGCGCCTCGACGTCGCCACGACGGGACGCGACGGCTTCGCGCGCGTGTGCTTCTACGACGGCTCGGTGCGCGGCGACAAAGTGCGCTTCTCCAAGGCGGGGTATGCGAGCTACGAGAATTCGCCGGAGGATGCCGAGATTCCGATGTACCCGGCGCGCACGCTGGAAGGTCGCGTCCTCGATCTCGAAGGCCACCCGGTGTTGGGAGCGACCGTGCGCACGCACTACACGTGCGCGCACGCGATCCCGGCTTCGGAGACGCAGACCGACGCGCTGGGTCGCTTCCGCATGGAGGACTATCCGCCGCTCTCTCCCGAGGTTGAAGTCGTCGACCTGCATCACGAGCCGCTCTTCCAGCGCGACTCGGCGGATTGGTGGACGCAAGCTTCGTTCTACGGGCAGTTGGATCTGTACGTCGCGCGTCGCCAGCCGATCGAAGTGATGCTCGTGGATGCAGCGGGAGAGCCGTTGGCCGGACGGTTCATCATCCACACGGAAGCTCCGTCTTCCGGTGCTTGGACGGATGGTGACGGTCGTTGCACGCTCATGCCGGCGACACATCCGTTCATGGACTTTCCGTACGAGGTGTTGGATTCGACCCACCGCGCTCCGGTGGTAGGCGTCGGGCCGCTCCTCGTGGACGGCGAGGTGACGCGGATCGGCATCTTCGACGGAGGTCACGCTGCGAGCACCGATGGTCGCATCCTCGTTCATCTCGACGGGCTCGGCGGCTTGCCCGCGCCGAAGATCGTCTTCGCGCCGGAAAAAGGGCTCTTCGACGAGATGGAGAATGACTCCGAGAGCAACGTGCAAGTCGGGCCAGCACGGATCCTCGTGGGTGGGCGGTTCACGGGATTTCTGCAGGAGTCGCGCGACGTCGTGGTCACTTCGAAAATGCAGCGCATCGACATCACGCTTCGACGCGAGCCGCGCTTGCGCATGCACATGGTCGATCCGGACAGGACGCGCGTGGTCGTGCAAGCGGGTGATGATTCGGTCGAGGCCCCGGCAATGGATGGCAACGGCGAATCGGACGTGTGCGAGCAAGGTGTTCCGCCGGGCGTTCCGATCGCGATCCTGTGGGAGCGCGAGGATGGTGGTCTGCGTCGCGTGTTGCTTCCGCCGATCGACAAGGACACGGATGTCGACCTCCAAGCGGAGTCGACGATCCTGCGTCACGGAATGCGCGAACAACCCGCGCAGACGACCACGGTGAAGTACGTCGTGACCGACAGCGATGGCCGGCCGATTCCGAAGGCAGAAGGCAGCGTGTACGCCGCGCCGACGTCGCTCGACTTTGCTCCGGGTGAGGCGGGTTCTTTCGCGTGGACGTTGCAGGCGCATGCTCACTACCGGATCGAGTTCAAAGCGCCGGGGTTCTCGACGGCGTACTTGGAAGGCGTCGTTCCGCTGCAGGCTCCCGATCAACCGAAGCGCATCGTGTTGACGCGCCGTGCGCATCTCGAGATCGCGGGCAAGGTCACGCTCATCGACGGATTCCTGGGCGGCGCGGAAGCGACCGACGGCGGGGTCGTGATGGAGGTCGCGCCGGGGCCGTTGTCGCTGGTGCTCGCGCGCGAGGGCAAATTGCCGATAGCCCTCGATCTGGTCTTGGCCCCAGGCGATCAGCGCCGCATCTCCATTCCGTGAACGGCTGGGGTTGAATGTGACTGCCGTCGGTCACAGACCGTCGGCGTGGAGCGTCCGCGCGTGGTGCCTGGCTCCTGATGCGCGTGCTCGCGCAGCAGGTGAATGGCACCGCGTGATCCTTCCATTCCCGTCAGCGTCACTCTCCAGGAAACGGACTGAACGAACGGTGCCGGGCACCCTTCGCTGACGCGAGGTCAGAAGCGTGATCAGAGCCGACGGCTGTCGTAGGCCCAGTGCAAGAGCGCTTGGCGTTGGCGGCGATGACAGTCGAAATCGCGCGGTGCGCAGGCTTGCACGAGTTGCGCGACGTGCCGGCGCATCGCCCGCCAGCGACGGATCTGGCGCGCGTCGTCGGCGTGACGCCGGCCCATGTAATAGCGGCAGTACCACTGGAACCAGCCGCGTGGGTCGTCGCGGTGGATCCAACCTTTTTCGCGCCAGTAGGCGAGCGACTTGGAGGCGCTCACGCCGAAGAAGTTCAGCGCAGGGTCGCTGTGCGTGGGTGAGAGCTTCGCGCGTGCGAACCAGGTCGCGGGGAACTCGTCACGGCAGTCCGTCATGTACTTGCCGCCGAAGATGCCGAGCGCGAGGAGCTCGCGCGGGGTGAGCTCGGGCTCGAAGTCGGGGTCGAAGTTGCGGCCGGTGGGAGCGGACAGCGTGTAGCGGTAGCCGCGCTGCATCTTGTCGTGGACGAGGATGACCCTTGTCATGACCGGAGAATCATCCGTCGCGCGGGGTGCCTGGCTCCTGATGCGCGTATTCGCGCAGCAGGTGCCTGGCACCGCGTGATCATTCCCTTCCCGGATGACTGACCATCGGGAGTGGATTGGACGAACGGTGCCAGGCACCCGTTGCGCGGGCTGCGCTCATCGTCGCGCGAAAGCGCGCGACAGTGCAACGGGAGCCAGGCACCCTTCGCTCAGCACTGGCTGAATCCGCAGGCGTGGCACTTCACACAGCCCTCTTCGAACGAGAGGTTCGAAGAGCAGGCGGGGCACTTCAGCTTGTATTGCGACACGTTGCGCGGTTGCTGCGCGGGCGTGCCGCTGCCGGCGATCTTGGCGGCTTCGGCGATCTTGTTGTAGCCGGTCTTCGACAGGTCCGGCGTCGCGCCGCCGAGCAAGAGCGCGTGCAAGCCGTGCTCTTCCTTCGCGACGAGGTAGCGGTGCAACGCCGTCGCGAGCCCGTCGGCGAGCGACATGATGCGCCCGTCCTTGGTCGGCACGGTCAAGCTCGAGCCGATGCCTTCGAGCTGTTTCACTGCGATCTTGAGCGAGCCGTTGCTGCGCAGCCAGAGGGACAGTATCCGGCAGATCGCTTCGAGGTCCGAGTTGGCGACGTCGCCGCCCTTGCCGAGCTGCGCGAACACTTCGCGCTCGCGGCACGAGATCGGATCGACGGACACCTTCACGTGCATGTTGCCGAACGGCGTCATCTGGCGGATGCGCAGGCAGCTCATGATCTCCGGCAGCTTGACCGGGCTGAGCTCCTCTTCGCCGTGCTCGTTCGTCACGGTGCGCATGCTGTTGCGCGGAGCCGGCGCGGCTTCCTCGGCCGGTTTTTCGGCCGGCTTGTGCTTGTCACCCGACCCGCTCAACGCCATCGGCTGCATTTCGCGGCATCCGTCGCGATAGACGGTGACGCCCTTCACGTCCTCGTCGATCGCGAGCTCGAAGATCGTGCGCACGTCCTCGGCCGTCGCTTCGTGCGGGAAGTTGATCGTCTTGCTGATCGAGCTGTCGCAGTGGCGCTGGAACGCCGACTGCATCTTCATGTGCCAGAACGGCGTGATGTCGTGCGCGGTGACGAACACGTTCTTGAGGTCCTGCGGGATGTCGTCGCGGTGCTGCAGGCTGCCGTGCTCGACGATGTCGTCGATCATCGCGTCGGAGTAGAAACCCCGGTCGCGCGCGCTCTTCTCGAAGACGTAGTTCGTCTCGCGCATGATCGTCGGCCGACCTTGCGTGTCCTTCATGACCTGACGGATGAACGCGAGGCTGAACATCGGCTCGATGCCGCCGGAGCAGTTGGCGATGATCGAGATCGTGCCGGTCGGCGCGACGGTCGTCGTGTAGCTGTTGCGCAGGCGGCGGCCCTGCTTCTCCCAGTCCGAACCCTCCCACGCCGGGAAGACGCCGCGCTCTTCGGCGAGGAACTCCGACGCGAGGTGCGACTCGTCGTTGAGCACCTGCATGATCTTCTCGCCGAACGCGCAACCCTCGGCCGAGTTGTAGGCGATGCCGAGCTTGTACAGCGCGTCGGCGAACCCCATCACGCCCAGGCCGATGCGCCGCGTCGTCTTCGACATGTTGTCGATCTGCGGCAGCGGGTACTTGTTGACCTCGATCACGTTGTCGAGGAAGCGCGTCGTCGCGTGGATGATCGTCTTGTACTCGTCCCAGTCGAAGCGCGCCTGCTTGCCGTCACCCTTGACGAGCACGCCGAGGTTGATCGAGCCCAGGTTGCACGAGTCGAACGCGTGCAGCGGTTGCTCCCCGCACGGGTTCGTGGCCTCGATGAGGCCGACGTTCTTGATCGGGTTCTTCTCGTTGATGCGGTCGATGAACACGACGCCCGGCTCGCCCGTGCGCCAGGCGTGATCGACGATCAGGTCCCAGATCTCGCCGACCGTCCAGAACTGACCGGTGCCCTTGCCCTCGGCGTCGCGCCGCTCGAGCTTCGACCACTGCTTCGTGCGCGGGTTCTGGACTTGATGCACCGTCTCGGGCTTTGCGCGCAGCTCGCTGATGAAGCGGTTCGTGACCGTGATCGAGATGTTGTAGTTGGTCAACATCCCGAGATCGTCCTTCATCGTGATGAAGCGGATGATGTCGGGGTGGTCGACGCGCAGGATGCCCATGTTCGCGCCGCGGCGGAACGCGCCCTGTTGGATCGCGTCGGTCGCCTTCGAGAACACCTGGATGAACGAAAGCGGACCTTCGGTCGTGCCGCCCGAGCTGCGCACGAGGTCGCCTTGCGGACGCAGGCGCGAGAAGCTGAAGCCCGTGCCGCCGCCCGCCTTCTGGATCATCGCGGTGGCCTTGATCGAGTCGAAGATGCCTTCGATCGAGTCCTCGACCGGCAGGACGAAGCAGGCCGAGAGCATGCCCATCTCGCGGCCGGCGTTCATCAACGTCGGCGAGTTGGGCATGAACTGGCGCTTGGCCATCAAGCGGTAGAAGTCGCGCGCCACTTCGAGCGCCTTCTCGGGCGATCCGCCGGGCAGGATCATGTCCGCGCGGGCGACGCACGAAGCCACGCGCCAGAAGAGCTCGCGCGGCGTCTCGCACACCTTGCCGGTGTTCGGATCCTTCTTGAGGTAGCGGCGCTCGAGGACGGTCTTGGCGTTCTCGGTCAGATCCGGGTCCGGCAGGTCGTGCGGCGGCGCGATCGCCTCGAGCTCAGCGAGGGCGTCCACGGTGCTCCGGGGGTCGGCCTGACGGCCGGTTTTCAGGATCGGCGGCGCGATGGGGTTCACGGGTCCTCGACGGATGAAAGGAGTCGAACGGGGCAGGGAAGACAGTCCCCGAGGGCGAGAGGGCGAGCGCGACTGCTTGAGCTAAGTCTTGGTTCCACAAGGACTTACCGTTCCGCTCCGTCAGAAGTCGGTCCAGCCAGGGCTCAGGTTTCGCGCTCCGAACGAACTCTCGTCGCCGGGAGGCCGATTGGAGCGAGCGCGCGGAAGCCGCGCTAGAAAAAAAACCACGCACACGCTGTCTATAGGTTGTGGTGGCAGGGGTTATGACGCCCCAACGAATTGCGCATCCCTGGACTTGGCTCCCTCTTGATCGCAGCTTCAACCGAGGCCGATCCGACGCAAGACGACCTGCCATTCGGGAAGCCGCGCCCAGTGCGCCGCGCAGGCGAAAACGACGATCGCCGAGCCGATCGCGGCGGACAGCCCGATGGCCGAACCCTGGCTTGGAGATAGCAGGTATTCGACGACCCAAGCCACGCCGGCCGCCACGGCCCCCGCGGCCACGATCTTCGCCAGTCGGATGCGTGCGTCTCCTCGCTCGACCTCGAAGGACTGCGAAGAGTCGAAGCGGCGGCGCAGGCCCGGCCACAAGAGGATCAGGTTCGCCCAGGCCGCGATCGCGGTCGCGAGCGCCAGACCGTCGGCGTCCATGTGCATTCCGGCCACGAAGACGAAGTTCAGGACCAGGTTCGCGCTCAGCACGACGACGGCGATCTTGACCGGCGTCTTCACGTCGCCGAGCGCGTAGTACGCACGCGCCACCAGACCGACTGCGCCGGCCGGCAGGATCGCGACGGTCAGCCAGCGCAACGCCGACGCCGTGCGCTCGACGCCTTCCGCGCCGAACGCACCATGCTGGAAGCACACCGCGCAGATCGGACGGGCCAGCACGAGCATCCCGAACGTCGCCGGCACGGCCACGAACGCGACGGCGAGGTGCGTGTCGTCGTGGAGCTTCTTCAGCTGGGCGTGCGCGCGCACCTGGCCGAGTGCGGCGAACGCAGGGAACACGGCGCTCGTCGCGGCCATCGACACGAGCGACAGCGGGAGCTGCTGCAACCGGCTCGCGTAGTACAGCGCCGTAGGTCCGCCGTTCGCGAGCAATGCCTCGGCCATCAAGCCCGACGCGAGGACGTTGATCTGGTACACGGCCGCACCGACTGCGAGCGGTGCGCTCGCGCGCAAGATCGCGCCGACTTCGCTCGCGTGGGCCGACGCAGCGCCGCGCGAGCCGGACAAGAGCCCGGTCTTCAAGAGCGCCGGGACCTGCACGAGCACGAGGATCGCGCCCGCGATCAGCACGAAGCCCGCGAGCCACCGCGCCATGCCCATCTGGCGCGTGAGCTCGGCCGCGTCGCTCGCGTCGGGCGGCCGCCGCCAGCCGAACTCGCGCGCCACGATGAACAACGACAGGATCCACCAGCAGTTCATCACGACCGGCGCGAGGCTCGGCGACAAGTAGTGCCCGCGCACGTTGAGCGCGCCGCTCGCGATCGCCGAGAGGCACACGAAGATCACGAACGGGAGCATGCGCACGATCAGCTCGCGCACGGGACCGGGGTCTTGACCGAGCCAGTGGATCTCCGTGAACGGCATCGTGTCCGGCATGAAGTGGACGAGCACCATGCCGACCGCGCACACCGCGATCAGGATCCACGCCGTCGTGCGCACGAAAGCGAGGAAAAGCGCGCGTCCGGCCGCATCACCGCGCTCGGCGTCGGCCTTCGTCAACGACGTCTGCAGGGCCGTCGAGATCGCGCCCTCGCCGAGCATCGCACGGAAGAGGTTGGGCACGCGCCAAGCCGTGACGAACGCGTCGTTGACCGCCGAGCGGTCGCCAAACATCGAGGCCGCGATGCTCTCGCGCGCGAAGCCGATGACGCGGCTCGCAAGCGTCAGGCCCGAGACGAGCGCGGTGCGTCGGAAGAGCCCCTTGTGACGTCCGACGACGTCCACGCCGGCGACGCCACCTGACGCGGCCGCACGGTCTGGAGGTGACGGTTCGCGGCTCTCGTGCAAGGCGGACAGAGACTAACGGGTGTCCCGTCCGGCTTCGACGATCGATGCGACGACCCCCCATTGCAGCGCGTCACCGATCATGGATCGCACGATCATGAGCCCGAGCCACAACCTCTTTGTCGCGGGTGTAGCGCTCGGCGCGGTGAAGAGCTCTGCGACGCGGCGACGAAGACGCACATCACCGACGATTCGGCGCAGTACTACGACTACGCGCTCTCGTACGTGCTCCTGTTCCAGATCCACGATCACATCGCGCGCGAGATCCTGCACGAGGACCCGCACGACACGAGCTACTTCGGGCGCAAGGAAGTCGGCCCGTTCCTGAAGTCGATCTTCGAGGCGGGTGCGAGCGTCGATTGGAAAGCGCTGCTCGTCGAGAAGACGGACAGCCCGCTCGGCGCGAAGCCGATGCTGCGCTACTTCGAGCCGCTGATGGGCTGGTTGAAGGAGCAGAACAAGGGCTGCAAGTACACGCTCTCCGACATCGGAGCGTCCTCTTCGCCCCGCAGCCTTCACTTCGATCCACAAGTTGACCCGCGCGGAGGTCGAGAACCGACCTGCACTCGCGCAGTCCGAAGGTCAGGCCTGCGCCATCTGGAAAAAGGGGCAGAATCGGTCGTCCCCTGCAACGCTTCTGCCCCCTGGATGGAAGCAACCACGAGATCTCGCGCCGGTCCGGGCGTGACCTCCAAGGCGCTTCCAGCCCTTGGCCCTCCCAATCGTTCGCCCGGAGACGGCGCAAGCCTTCGCCCGTTCGCCCCATCGAGCTTCCGTTCGCGACGGTCTCCGCCGCGCAACGGGCGGCTCGCCGGCACCGACAAGAAAGCGTCCTTCCCATGCTGTCGAAAGCCTGCTCGTCCGCCGCCGTCCTTCTCGCTCTGACGCTCCTCTCCTCGCCCGTCAGGTCTCAATGCCCCGGCTGGTCGGATGACCTCGAGCTCGCCGGCGTTTCGGGCACCGTCTACTGCTCGGTCGTGTTCGACGACGGACACGGCGCCGCGCTGTACCTGGGCGGCACCTTCTACGGTCCGACGGGACTTCCGATACCGCACCTGGTGCGCTGGAAGAACGACGCGTGGGACGACGTAGGTGGACCGACCGACGACACCGTCGAGGCCCTGACCGTGTTCGACGACGGCAGCGGTCCGGCGCTCTACGCCGGCGGCGGCTTCGCGACCATCGGAGGCACGCCCAACGCCTTCCTCGCCAAGTGGAACGGCACGACGTGGTCGTCCGTCGGCGGAGGCACGCTGGGCTATGTCACCGAGCTCACGAGCGGACAAGGACCGTCGGGTCCGCGACTGTACGCAGCGCACGATCTCGACCCGAGCTCGGCCTTCGTGGGCGGCGTGAGCGAGTTCGACGGCACGTCGTGGACCACGATCGGCAGCCTCTCCCCGTACGGCATCCGCGCGATGTGCTTGTTCGATGCGGGCGCGGGACCCGAGCTCTACGCCGGCGGCACCATCACCCAGATCGCGAGCGTGCCGATGAGCAACCTCGTGCGCTGGAACGGCAGCGTCTGGTCGCCGGTCGGATCGGGCACCAACGGCGAAGTGCGATCGCTCTTCGTCTTCGACGAGGGCAATGGACCGGAGCTGCTCATCGGCGGCAACTTCGGGACGGCAGGCGGCGTGTCGGCGCCGTTCCTCGCACGCTACGACGGCAGCGCGTACCACGGGTTCCCGGCCACGATCACCTTCGGCCCCGTCGAATCCTTCGCGGTCCACGACGACGGGACGGGCGCGGCGCTGTACGTGGGATCGAATCCATTCGGCCAGCAGCAACCGATCCACAAGTGGACGGGAACAGGGTGGTCGCTCCTGGGCTTGGGCATCGTCACCGTCCCCTTCGCGAGCTCGTTGGTGGCGACGCTCGCGACGTTCGACGACGGCCACGGACCGGGCTTGGTGGTCGGCGGCAGCTTCAGTTCCGCAGGTACCACGACCGCATCCAGCCTCGCACTGTGGCGCAACGCCGCTTGGGAGAACATCGGTCACGAAGAGGGCGTGCGCGGCCCGGTGAGCGCGTTGGCACAGTTCGACGACGGCCACGGGAAAGCCGTGTACGTCGGCGGGAACTTCGATCGCGCCGGCGGACGCGCTTGCTCCAACGTGGCGCGGTTCGACGGCTCGAGCTTCGAGCCGCTCGGCAACGGCGTCACCGAGAACGATCCGACGTCCGACACGGTCAAGGTGCTGTGCGCCTATGCCGGCGGATCCGGTGCTGCGCTGTACGCCGGCGGGGACTTCCTCTCGGCGAGCGGCGTCCCGGGCACGCGTGCCATCGCGCGCTGGGACGGCACGAGCTGGTCGTCGCTCGCGGGCGGCGTCTCGAATCCGTCGGGTGGGCCGCCGGTCGTGCGCGCGATGGTCGTGCATGACGAAGGCGCAGGTCCGCGGCTCTTCGTCGGGGGACGCTTCCATCTGGCCGGCGGAGTCCTCGTCGAGAACATCGCGCGCTTCGACGGAACGAGCTGGTCCGCGCTGGGCAACGGCCTCGTGTCCGTCACGGGGTCCGTCGTGCCGGTCACGGCCTTGGCGGTCTACGACACAGGAACGGGGCCGGAGCTCTACGCGGCGGGAGCGCTCGTCGCACCGGATTCGACGTGGTACATCGCGCGTTGGAACGGGACGAGCTGGAGCTCCGTCGGAGGCGGACTCGTGGCTCCGTTCGGAGGCGACGTCGTGAACGCGATGCAGGTCGCGGACCTGGGCGCCGGGCCGAAGCTGTACGTCGGTGGAACCTTCAACGGCGCGCCGGGCGCACTGTCGCCGCGCTTGCTCGCGTGGGATGGCGCGTGGTCCATCCCGACGGGAGTGAGCGGGCTCTTGACGACGGTCGTTTCTCTTTCGACGTTCGACGCCGGCACGGGAACAGGACCGTCGCTCTTCCTCGGCGGCACGTTCCAAGGCGGCATCCGCGGGATCGCGCGCTACGACGGCACGGCGCTCACGGATCTCGACGGGGGATTGCACGGCGCGCAAGGTTCCCCGGGGCCGGCGCGCGCTCTCCTTGCATGCGACGAAGGCGCAGGCGCCGCACCGGTGCTCTACGCCGGAGGGGCGTTCGACCTCGCCGGCGCGAACCCCGCGTGCGGTCTCGCGCGTTGGCGCGCGTGCGACGTGACTGGAGAAGCGTTCTGCTCGGGCGACGGCAGCGCGACGGCGTGTCCCTGCGGGAATGCGGGATCAGCGGGACATGGTTGCGCGACGTCGAGCAACGCGGCGGGCGCGGAGCTTCACGGCTCAGGGTTCGCGAGCATGAGCTCGGATTCGTTCGTGCTCGCGTGCAGCGGGACCTCGAACTCGACGGTGACGTACTTCCAAGGCACGCAACGCGTCGACGCAGGCGCCGGCGCCGTGTTCGGCGACGGGCTGCGATGCGCAGGAGGAGTGACGCTGCGCCTGGCGCACGTGTTGGCCGCGGCGGGCGCATCGAGCTATCCAGGAACGGGCGACGCGAGCATCTCGGCGCGCGGCGGGATCGGCGCGCTCGGCGGACGACGCGAGTACCAAGTGTGGTTCCGCAACGCCGGGAGCTTCTGCACGCCGAGCACGTTCAACCTGTCGAACGGATGGAGCGTGGTGTGGTCCCCCTGATGGAGACGGGCCGAAGCTGCGCTGTTTCGAGCCGTTGAAGGCCTCGTCGAAGGAGCGAAACGCAGGACGGGCCTGTACGCTGTCGCCGATCGAGCCGACACAAGTCCGGTCGGTCGCGGAGAGCTCGCCATGACCGTCCGTTCCATCTTCCAGGCATCGAGCCTTGCGTTCGCGATCGTCGGACTGTGCAGCGTCGCGCAGGCGGGCGATCGCTTCGTTTCCGTCTCTTGGTCGGGCATGAAGTTCGAGGGCGAGGTGCCCGAGCTGCCGCCGGAGGTGACGAACGACGCGATGGGGTGGCTCGGACGCGGCGAGAGCATCGAGCCGCGCGTCGTGCTGGACGGACCGGCCGAGGTGTACCTCCACTTCGGCGACGCGAGCCGCGACAGCATGAGCTGGTCGCAGCCGGTGACGGGGATCACGATCCGCACGGACGAGAACGCGCCGATGAAGGGCCGCTTGTTCCTCTTCGACAAGAAGAGCGGCACGAGCGTCGGCCACCGCTTCGCCGTCGTGACGACGGACACGGACGCCGACGCCCGCAAGCGCTTCTACGTCGACATGGAAGCGCACTACGCGAAGCTCCTCGAGGTGCCGCGTCCGGGTGCGGCGTGGTTCCGTCACCGCTTCGAGGAAGCGCGCCTTGCGCTCGGTGAGACCACCGTGGCCGCCCAACGCGGCGGATTGCAGCGCGAGCCCGCCGACGTGTTCGACCTTTTCACCGGCGCGCGTGCGATCGCGGAGAACCTCGATCTCGACCGCACTCTGCGCGAGCCCAAGCCCGAAGAAGCGACGGTCGACATCACCACGATCCAAGGTGTGTCCACGCAGAGCTACGACTGGAAGCATGCGCTCGAGGGCCACGACAAGGCCGAGCTCGATCCGCTCGCGAAGCTCATCCCGGCCGATCAGCACGCGGTCTTCTTCCCGACGTTCGACGCGATGACGCGCGTCTTCGACGAGATCGACGCGCAAGGCACGCCGTTGCTCGCTTTCTTCGACGAGCGCGTCGAGGACTTGAAGACCAAGGAGCGTTACCAGGACCAGCTGCTTTTGCCGCTGACGACGCTCGGCCGCGCGCTCGGACCGGCGGTCGTCGCGAGCATCGCCGTCACCGGCAACGACCCCTTCCTCCCCGGCGGAACCGACGTCGTCATGCTCTTCGATTGCAAGCAGCCGGCGCTCTTCGAAGGCCTGATGGCCGCGCGCCGGGCCGAGGCCGAGAAGAACGGATCCGTGCGCGTCGAAGGCTCGATCGGGGACGTGCACTGGATCGGATCCACCGACCAGGGCCGCAACGTGTCGTCCTACACCGCGCGTATCGAATCGACGGTCGTCGTCACGAACTCGATGGCCGCGCTGACGCGCATCGTGCAGACCGCGGGTGACCCTTCGCATTCCCTGGCTTCGGTCGACGAGTACAAGTGGTTCCGCTCGCGGTACACGCGCGGCGATGCGAAGGAGAGCGCGTTGTTGGTGCTCACGGACGCGACGGTTCGTCGCTGGGCGAGCCCCTACTCGCGCATCGGCGACGCGCGACGGCTGCGTGCGGCCGCCGTCATGGCCGAGATCGAAGCGCGTCACATGAACGAGCTCGTCGCCGGCACGGTTCACGTCGGAGCGTCGGCGGCGGATCCCGATTTCCCGCTCAGCGCCGACTTCGTGTGGACCGACCACGGTGTGCGCTCGCAAAAGTGGGGCAGCCTCGACTTCCTGAAGCCGATCAGCGAGCTCGACGTGCACCTCGTCAGCCCCAGCGAGAAAGCCGGCTACGAAGCCTTCCGCTCGTCGTTCCAGTCGCGCTGGCGCACGTATTTCGATCCGATTGCGATCCGCATCGAGGTCGACGGCCGACGCGCCAGCGCCGATGTGACGGTGCGGCCGCTCGTGCTCGACAGCGAATACAAGGACATCGAGAAGTGGACGAAGGACGCCGCTCTGCCGCCGAACGCCGGTGATCCGCACGCGAGCACGCTGTTCCACCTCGCATTCGGTCTCAGCCCGAGCTCCGAGCTCGGGCGCATGCTCGCGCGCGAGGCCGGCGACATGACGCACGGCTTTGGCCCCGATCCGTTCAACTGGATCGGGTCGAGCATCAGCCTCTACGCCGAGCGCGATCCGTGGTGGCAGAAGATGCGCGGCGCGATGGCCGCGGACGAAAGCGGCGACGTCGACTGGTACGCCATTCCTGTCGCGATCCAGATCGCCGTGAAGGACCCGCTCAAGCTCGCGGGGTTCCTGACGGCATTGCGCACGCTCGCGGACCAGAGCGCTCCGAACCTGACGAAATGGGAGAGCCGCACGTGGCAGGAGACGGGTTACGTGCGCATCGCCGCGAGCGAAGAAGCGGGGATCACGGAGCCCGGGCGCGACGCCGCCTTGTACTACGTGACGACGGCCGACGCGCTCGTGATCTCACCGCGCGAGGACCTGATCAAGAACGCGATCGACCGGCGCAAGGCGCGCAAGGCCGGCACCGCCATCGAGGGCGGCGATCACGCGTGGCTCGGCCAGAACGCGGGCTTGCGCATCGGCCGCGAAGCCGTCGAAGTCATCGACAGCCTCGACCGCGGCCGCGAAACGAGTCGCGCAGCGCGAGCCGCGTGGTCCGCGTTGCCGATCCTCGACGAATGGCGTCGTCTCCATCCGAAGCAGGATCCGGTCGCGCTGCACGAGCGCATCTGGGGCGTGCGCCTCGTTGCGCCCGGCGGCGGCGGATATGCGTGGAACGAAGAGCTCCAAGCGATGGAGTCGAAGGACTTCGGTCGCCCCGATGCACCCAAGCAACCGGCATCCGGAGATCGCGCGCTCGGCACTCTCGGGAACGCGGAGCTGGGTCTGACGTTCGAGGAGCAGGGCCTGCGCGCGGTCGTGCAGATCGAGAAGCCGCACTGATCGCACGCATGCTCGAGCCGCGACGGGACCGAACAAGCGGGTCGAAGACTATTTCTTGGGCGCAGGCTCGGCCTTCGCGAGCGATGCGAGCGGCCGAGCCCACTCGACGGTCTTCCACGGACTCTTCTCGTCGTCCTTCAGCTTCTTCCACGCTTCCCAAGTCTTGTCGGCCGTCTTGTGATCGAACACGTCGGCCCCGATCGCATAGATCTCGCCGAGCGCTTCCCAGGACGCGTAGGCCTTCTGCAGCTTCTTGGCGAGCGGCTCGATGAGATTCCACGCTTCGACCTCGGTGAGGTAGCCGGCGCCGTAGCCGAGCCGACAGATGATGATGCAGCGCACGTAGTCGTACGCGAGCAATCCGTCCTTCTCCTTCTCCATCCGCTTCACGTACGGAAGCGCGTACACCATCGAGTCGCGCGCTTCGCTCTTGGGGAACGACTCGATCTGCTCCTTCGTCAGCTTGGACTCGCGCAGCTTCTTGAAGATCTCGACTTCCGGCGCCTTCTGCTTGTCCTTCGAGATGTCGGCGACGAGCTTCGTGATGTCCTTCGGCTTCGTGATGCCGTGGTTCTTCTCGAGCAGGACGCGCATCGCCGACACGTTGCTGTCCTTCAACTCCATTCCGGCGAGCAGATCGTGGCGACAGTTGTCGCGTGCGAACGGAACCGAGCACGTCATCAAGGCCCACGCGCGCGACGTGCCCGGCTCGACCGCCACGTCGGCGGGCACATCGCCCTTCGGGTGCGGCGGATCGCCGGCGTCCATGGTCCACATCACGAGCGCGGCGGCGAGAGGCGCCAACAACAAGATCTTGATCGACATCGAAGGATCCGTGGAAGCGGACGAAGCCTGGCCTCGGAACCGGGTTGGGGCATCAGGATAACGCCTTGGATCGCGCGCCGGCTGCCGCCCCGCCCCCCGGCGCCCTGATTCGACGAAAGTCATGCAACGCGAATCGTTCTCGAATCGAATGGGGCCATGAAGCTCGACCTTCTCACCCCCCTCCTCGTCCTCTTCGTCTTCCACTCACCGGCGCGGGCCCAACAGGTCGTCTTCCACGACGGCTTCGAGAACGGGCTCGCCGGGTGGACCACCACCGGACTTTGGCATCTCGAGGATGCGAACGACCCGTGCGGCGGTCAGGCGGCGCCCTTCGCCGGCGGGACGAAGGCCGCGTGGTACGGCATCGACGGTCCGTGCAACTACGACACGCCGGGTACGGCCAATGCCGGAGCTCTCACCATGAATGCGTGGGTCGATCTGCCGGATGCCCCTTCGATCAGCCTGCGCTTCTGGTCGTGGAGTCACACCGAGTACTGCTGGGGAACGACCGGAGCGTACAGCCCGATCGTTCAGTGGGACGTGCACACGGTCCAAGTCGAGGCGCAGAACGGTCCGAACGCGGGCTTCTCGCAGGATCTGTGCTCGTACGACGGACCGACCGAGTTGTTGCTCCCCTGGCACGAGCGCCGCATCGACCTCTCGGCCTACCGCGGAGCACGCGTGCGCGTGACGTTCCTCTTCGCCACGTTCGACGAGGGGTTCAACTCGTGGTTGGGGTGGTTGCTCGACGACGTCAGCATCCTCGCCGAGCCGGGTGAGCGCATCTGTCCTGCGTCGGGCTTGAACTCCGGATGCCCGTGCCTGTCGGCGTTCGTTCCCGTCGCCGGCGGATGTCGCAATTCGACGGAGCAGTCGGCCACGTTGCTTTCCGACGGAGCCCCGAGCGTCGCACAAGACACGCTGCAATTCGTCGCCGCGCACATGCCGCCGGGCACCTCGCCCACATTGTTCCAGGGCACGACAGCGGTGACCCCCGGATTGTTCGGCGACGGATTGCGCTGCATTGGCGGCACGCAGATGCGCCTCGGCACCCAGCACTCGCCGAGCGGGACGACCACTTGGCCCGCCGCCGGCGCACAACCTCTGTCGGTGTCGGGCTTGGTTCCGCCGGCGGGCGGCACGCGGTACTACCAGGTCATCTACCGCAACGCGATCAGCTACTGCACAGCGGCGACGTTCAACCTGACGGACGCACAGCGCGTCGTATGGTCGCCCTGATCGCGCGGCTCCGAACCAGCCGAGGAACGCAGCGGGGTTGCCGGCCAGGACCGGCAACCCCGCTTGCTCTCTACGTGCACCGCGTGGGCGTCGAACCGATTTCGAGCGCCGCCTTCGGCCGCATCCGACTTCCTACCAACCCCAGTCGACCTGCAATCCGTTCGTCAGATTGAACGTGGAGCTGGTGCAGAAGGCACCCACGTCGCGGAACCACACCTGGTAGAAGAGTCGGCCGCCGCCGGCGGGAAGGCCGCTCTGGCTCGACAGTGCCGTCGCCGGCAGGCCGTTGTAAGTCGACGCGCCGTTCGCGTCGTTGGTCACGTGCCCGAGACGGCGCGTCGTGCCGCCCACGCAGCGCAATCCGTCGCCGAACACGGAGCCCGCACCACCCGACACGCTGGCGGTGCCTTGGAAGTACAAGCACGGAGAGTGCGGGCCCATGCCGGTCGCGACCAGCGTTAGCGTGTCACCCGACAACGTGGCCGATCCGGTCGCCGAGAGCACGGCACCCGAAGGGCTCAAGGACGCCGCGCAGCCGTGACCCGTAGCGCCGGTGTTGCCGCACGGGCACGCGCTGCCCGTGCCGTCGCCGAAGCACATCGGCGTGAGGTTGCCGCCGAGGCAGCTGTCCCACAGGCCGGCTTGGATGTCGGAGGAATTGTTGATCGAGGCGTAGGTCCAGGCCGTGATGAAGCGCTGCTTCGCGCCGCCGCTCGAGCCCATCGAGCACACCGCGGGCGCGCTCTCCGCGACCGGCGAGCCGGCGAAGTCCAGGTGATCGGTGCAGCGCAGGAGCGCATTGCCGGACAGGTAGTAGTCGGACACCCACACGTTCGTGTCGTTGGAGGGGAACGCAGCGCGCTCGACGAACGAGACGAGGAAGTGCGTGCCGTCGCAATCGACGCTGGCGAGCGTCTGATCCAAGTTGCCGTACTGCACCGGGTACGTGCTCGCGAGGTCTTGGTGCAAGAGCACCTGGCTGCCGCGCATGATGGTCCCGATGATGTCCGAGTCGGTGAACGCGCGCTGGTAGACGACCATGTACGGCCGCTCGTCGAACGTGTTGAGCGGATCCATGATCGTCGACACCGCCGGGAACGTGTCGTCCTCGAACGACGTGTCGATCGGGAAGACCGGATTCGCGGCGCCGCCCGACCAGTACACCTTGGTCCCGTAGATGTCGTGGTTGTTCGTCGAGATGCGGCGCTGCCACACGACGGTCCAGTTGTAGGGCTGGGCGATTCCAGCCTTGCCGACCGACTTGGAGATGCGCGGCAGCTCGTTGTAGTTGCCCGAGCCGTCGAGGGTGGTCGTCGATCCAAAGAGCGTGCTGTTGGTCGTGACGATCTGCGACTCGATGTTGACCGCGGACACGCTCACCGAGCGTTGCCACACGACGCAGAAGTTGAAGGCCCCGAAAGCACCCGTGTTCCCGTCTCCGCCGACGTCGGGAGCGCTTTCCAGCACAGTGGGATCCGAAGCTTGGAATTCACGTGACTTGAAGTCGCGGC
>JADMIO011189557.1_pt1:67500-133479 | contig 133479 bp, 124 predicted proteins | sample 8958161 | NCBI WGS metagenome assembly JADMIO01 (sample SAMN16585339, study PRJNA669376) | soil metagenome | isolation source: Crop rotation soil | place: USA: Cullars Rotation, Alabama | collected 2011 | reverse complement strand
GCCGCGACTTCAAGTCACGTGAATTCCAAGCTTCGGATCCCACTGTGCTGGAAAGCTCGAAGACCGGGTCGTCATCCTGCCGGATGACGAGACGGCGAACATGCGGGGAGGCCTGTACATCCCCGACACCGCCAAGGAAAAGCCGACCCAGGGTGAAGTCGTCGCCGCGGGTCCGGGGCGGTTCGAAAAGGGTGAACGGATCAAGATGGAGCTGGCCCCGGGTGACCGGGTCATCTACGGGAAGTACAGCGGCACGCCGTTCAATCTCGAGGACGGCACCGAGGTGATCATCATCAAGGCCTCGGACGTTCTAGCGAAGATTGGCTGACCAACCAGGGGAGTCTGAAAAACATGGCTGCGAAGGAACTGCATTTCGACGTGGATGCCCGCGCAAAGCTCAAGAAGGGCGTCGACACACTGGCCGAGGCGGTGAAGGTCACCCTCGGTCCCAAGGGCAGGAACGTTGTCATCGAGAAGAAGTTCGGCTCGCCGACGGTCACCAAGGACGGTGTCACGGTCGCGAAGGAGATCGAGCTCCTCGATCCGGTCGAGAACATGGGCGCGCAGATGGTGAAGGAAGTCGCGACCAAGACCTCCGACCTTGCCGGTGACGGCACCACGACGGCGACCGTGCTGGCCCAGGCGATCTTCCGCGAGGGCCTCAAGAACGTCACCGCGGGCGCCAACCCGATGGAGCTCAAGCGGGGGATCGACCGCGCGGTGGAAGTGATCATCGAGGACCTAAAGAAGCTGTCGGTCCCCAGCGCGGGCCGGAAGGAAATCGCGCAGGTGGGCACCATCTCGGCGAACAACGATCCCGAGATCGGCAAGCTCATCGCCGACGCGATGGAGAAGGTGGGCAAGGACGGCGTCATCACGGTCGAGGAGGCGCGCGGCCTGGAGACGACGCTCGAGACGGTGGACGGCATGCAGTTCGACCGCGGCTACCTCTCGCCCTACTTCATCACCGATCCGGAGAAGATGGAGGCGGTGCTCGACGACGCCTACGTCCTGATCCACGACAAGAAGATCTCGGCGATGAAGGACCTGCTCCCGATCCTGGAGAAGTCGGCCCAGACCGGGAAGCCGCTCCTGATCATCGCGGAGGACGTCGAGGGTGAAGCGCTCGCGACGCTCGTCGTCAACAAGCTCCGTGGCACGCTCAAGGTCGCGGCCGTCAAGGCCCCGGGCTTCGGCGACCGCCGCAAGGAAATGCTGGTGGACATCTCGAAGCTGACCGGCGGCAAGGTCATCTCCGAGGAAGTGGGCTTCAAGCTCGAGAACGCCACCCTGGCCGACCTGGGCCGCGCCAAGCGGATCGTGGTCGACAAGGACAACACGACCCTGGTCGACGGCAAGGGCAAGGAAGACGATATCAAGGGCCGGATCTCGGAAATCCGCGTCGCGATCGACAAGACCACGAGCGACTACGACCGGGAGAAGCTGCAGGAGCGGCTGGCGAAGCTCGCCGGCGGCGTCGCGGTCATCAACGTGGGCGCGGCGACCGAGACCGAGATGAAGGAGAAGAAGGCCCGCGTCGAGGACGCACTGCACGCCACCCGCGCGGCCGTGGAAGAGGGCATCGTCCCGGGCGGTGGTGTGGCCCTGGTCCGCTGCCTGGACAGCCTCACCAAGCTGCGGGGCCTGAGCGATGATGAGAAGGTGGGCGTCGAGATCGTGCGTCGCGCCATCGAGGAGCCGATCCGGATGATCGCCCAGAATGCGGGCGCCGAAGGCTCCATCATCGTGGCACGGGTCAAGGAGTCGAAGGACAAGAATTTCGGCTACAACGCGGCCACCGGCGAGTTCGAGGACCTGGTCAAGGCCGGCGTCATCGATCCCACCAAGGTGACCCGGACGGCGTTGCAGAACGCCGCCTCCATCGCGGGCCTGCTCCTCACGACCGAATGCGTCGTGGTGGAGAAGAAGGAAGAGAAGGCGGCTCCCGCTGGTGGTCCGCCGGGAGGCGGCATGGGCGGGATGTACTAAGCGGTCGGACTGTCTTCAGTCGGACTGTCGGACAGAGCGGCGGGTCGCGAAAGCGGCCCGCCGTCTTTCGTTGCGCCCATGGTCGCTACTGCAGCGTGATCGGCGCGGTAGTCACCGCGAGCTCGCTGCCGTCGAAGCTGTACACGTGCAGGATGAAGGTTGCCGGCCCGGGGACAAGGGTGCCCGTTCCGCCAGCAGTATTTGACGTGAAGACAATGAATGACATGTGGCAGGTCCCACGAGGGAGGACCGCGTCACCCGCCCCGCACAGCAGGTTGCTTCCTCCGGCCCCGCGGAGGGCCGACCCCTGACTGACTTCTCCCTGGATGAACACGCCCTCACGCTGTTTGCCCGTGTTCACGATGTCCACGGTGTAATCAATGCCGGAGACACCGAGCGTGAGCACGGTGCCCTGAAGCACGAGGTTCTGGAGCGAAACCTTGGTCGGCGACTTGCCCCCCTTGGCCAACAGGGCGCTTCCGGGCTCGACTGGCGTTCCCTCCCCACATCCCATGGTGAAGACGATCAAGGCCGCGATGAGCAGGCGGGGCCTGATATAGGGGCGCACCGACATAAGGGACTCCTTTCGTTGCAGCGCTGAGGGATCGACGATTGGCACTGGTACCAGGGAAATCGCCAAACCGGGTCTCGACCCGACATGTCGGGTTCCGGCCCGTGTTGGCGATTCCCAGTCGTGAGCACGCCTCGCTTTGACGGCCCCCCGTCCGCGCCATATGTTCTGCCGGAAGACCTCCTTCTGACATCGGCAAGACGAGGGACATGCGGGTGGAAGCGTCGATCGGCGGGCTCATTGACAGCGCGGAGTCTGGCGATGAGACCGCCGCGGAGCAGCTCTTTGCCGTGCTGTACGAGGAGCTGCACCGGATCGCGGAGCGGCAGCTTCACCAGGGCGGCTCCGAACTTACCCTCGGCACGACGACCCTCCTTCACGAGGCCTACCTCAACATCTCGCACCGCGAGGGCATTGCCTTCGCCACCCGCGGCCAGTTCCTCGCCTACGCGGCCCGTGCCATGCGCGGCCTCATGTTGAGCTACGCGAGAAACCGTCGCGCCAAGAAGCGCGGTGGCGAGTTCCAGATCACCTCGGCCTCGGGCGATGAGGCCGCCGGGGAGGTGCGGCCCGAAGAGCTCGAGCGGCTCGACAACGCGCTCCATGTGCTCGCCGCCGCCGACTCCTCACTGGCCCAGCTGGTCGACCTCCATTTCTTCGGCGGCTTCTCCCTGACCGAGCTCGCCGTCCTGCAGGGCGTCTCGGACCGGACCATCCAGCGGAACTGGCGCAAAGCCCGGCTCCTCCTGCATCGGGCGATGCAGGATGGGTGAATCCCGCACCGACCCCCAGCTGATCGCCGCCCTCGAACCCCTGCTCGATCGCGCCTTGGAGCTCGGTCCTGCCGAGCTCGGTGCCTGGCTTCGGGAGTTGCGCGCCACCCAGCCGGCCCATGCCCATGAGCTCGAACAGCTGCTGGCCGCGGAAGGAGAGCTCGACCAACGCGGCTTCCTGGAGCGCAACGAGAGCATCCCATCGACCCCGGCCGGGCTCGGTGGCATGCAGTTCGGCGCGTGGACCCTGGAGGAGCGCATTGGCCAGGGCGGAATGGGAAGCGTCTGGAGCGCGCGTCGCAATGATGGGCGATTCGAAGGCACCGCCGCCATCAAGCTGCTCAACCTCTCGCTGGTGGATCCGGTCGGGATCGAGCGCTTCCGGCGCGAGGGGACGGTGCTCGCGCGGGTCAGTCATCCGAATATCGGGCGACTGCTCGATGCGGGGGTCGCCCCGAGCGGACAGCCCTACCTGGTGCTGGAGCGCATCGAGGGCGTGCGCATCGACCAGTACTGCGAGTCCCGTCACCTCGAGCCGGCCGAGCGGATCACGCTCTTTCTCGACGTGCTCGCCGCGGTGGCGCACGCCCACGCGCACCTGATCGTCCACCGCGACATCAAGCCGTCGAACATCCTCGTGACCGCGGATGGCACCGCCAGGCTGCTCGATTTCGGCGTCGCCAAGCTGCTGCAGGATGAAGCCAGCCCGGCCGAGCGCACCCTGACGGAGCAGGGGATGTCGCTGCTCACCCCGGAGTACGCGGCGCCGGAGCAGGCGAGCGGCGGCAACGTGACGACGGCGACCGACATCTATGCGCTGGGGGTGTTGCTCTATCAGCTGCTCTCCGGCCGCCATCCGACCGGCGATGCGGCGCGCACACCCGCGGAGCATCTTCGCGCAATCACCGACGCGGAACCCCACCGGCTGAGCACCGTGTCACCGCCGCAGCTGCAGCGGGTGTATCGCGGTGACCTCGAGACCATCGTCGCGACGGCCCTCAAGAAGAATCCCGCGGAGCGCTACGCGACGGCCACCGCCTTCGCCGATGACCTGCGGCGGTTTCTCCGTCACGAACCGATCAGCGCCCGGCCCGACTCGCTCGCGTACCGGGCGTCAAAGTTTGCCCGCCGTCACCGGGGCGGCGTGGTCCTGGCCGCGATCCTCCTGGCGGGTGTCGCAGTCGCGGCGATCCGGGAGTTCCGCCTGCGCGAGGTTGCCCAGTCGGAAACCCGGGCCGCGCGCGCCGTGGAGCAGTACCTGCTGACGGTGTTCGGGGCGGCCGATCCCTACCTGCCGCAGGACACCAGTGCCGCCCGGAGCTCCGCCCGCGAGCTGCTCGATCGCGGAGTCCAGCGTCTCGATACCGCGCTCGCCGGCCAGCCGTTGGTCCGGGCCCGGCTGCGCACAGTGCTGGGCCGGATCTATGGCAACCTCGGGCTCTACGATAAGGCGGCGAGTCAGGTCGAGCTCGCGCTCGCGGAACAGCGCAAACTCACCGGCGACCGCCATGCCGCGATCGCGGCGATCGAGGACGAGCTGGGACAGCTGCGCTACCATCAGGGCCGCATGGAGCAGGCCGACTCTCTCCTCACGTCGGCGCTCGAACTCCGGCGTGCCCTGCTGGGCAACCGGGACTCCGCCACCGCGGCGACGATGGAACACCTCGCGAAGGTGCGTGGGGACCGGAACGAATTTCCCTCCGCCGAGGCGCTGGCCCGCGAGGCCCTGGCCACCAGGGTGGCGCTCGACACCGGGGCGTCGTCGCTCGCCACAGCCAGTACCCAGCACCTCCTGGCCGAGGTGCTCAATGGACAGGGGGCGGACTCGGCGGCGGCTCCGCTGTATCGAAGCGCCCTCGAGACCCGCGAGCGGCTCGCGGGGCCCGGCCACCCGCTGGTCGCCGCGACACTGTTCAATCTCGCGCTCACCGAGAGGCGGCTCGGCAGGATCGAGGTGGCTGAGAGCCTGTACCGGAGAACGCTCGATATCGAGGAGCGCTCCCTGGGCAAGGATCATCCGGGGGTCGCGGCGACCCTGAACGGGCTCGCCGACCTGCTGCTGAAGGCCACGCCCCGCTCGGAAGAAGCCGAGTCGCTGTTGCGGCGGGCACTCGAGATCAACCGACGCGTGTACGGTGAACGCCACCCGGAGGTCAGCACGAATCTGGGAAACCTGGCTGTGGTCGTGCGTGACCGGGGAGACTTCGCAGGGGCCGATCAATTGCTGCACCAGGCGCTCTCGATCGATGAAGCGGTCTTTGGTCCCGAGCATTCCTACGTCGGGTATGACCTCAACGAGATCGCCGTCGTGCTCAGGATGCGGGGCATGCCGGACAGCGCGGCGTCAATCCTCCGGCGAGTGCTGGCCCTCAACCAGAAGCTGGCCGGGGAGAATCACCGGAATACCATTGCCGTCAAGGTGAACCTGGGACGCGCACTGCGCGAGGGAGGCCAGTACCGCGAGGCGGCCGCGCTCTTCCGTGAGGCCCTGAAGCAGCTCGACACGGCCAACCCCGATACCGATCCGTTCCGCGTGAACGCGACGATCGGCCTGGGAAGAAGCCTGGTCCATCTCGGGGACACCGAGGAGGCGCTCGCGTTGCTCCAGACCGCGATCGAAACCGGCACCCGGAAGTTCGGCGCCGACAATTTCCGGATCGCCGAAGCGCACCTGGGCCTGAGCGAATGCCAGGTCGCGATCGGCCGGATGGACGACGCGCGAGCATCAGTCCGCAAAGCCCGATCGATCATCGAACCGCAGGCCCGGACCCAGCCGATCCTGTCCAGGGAAGTTGACCTCGCCTTTCGCCGCCTGAAGTAAGGGTGTTGCCCTCCAGAACAATCGCCTCAGAAGATGAGGCGACGACGGACTTGGGAAACCGCCAGTGCTGCCAATGCGGAGAGCCAGGCCCACCACGCTTCCGGTGAGTGCAGCGCGTAGAGCGTGAGACCGCCCACCAGACACCATCCCACCGGAATCAGGAGCGCCAGTCGCGTGACCCGTGGACCAGAGAGTCCGAGCACAAGGATCGTGGCGGCCGCGGTAGGATCGGGGGTCAGGCCGAGCAACTCGACCTGGTCCCACTGTCGTCCCGTCATTAACCCCACCAGTGGAGCTGCCACCGCAAGCACTGAGATCCCGAGAAGCAGGACGCGGGCACTTCGAACGTCGATCGCCACCTGCCGCCTGATGCCGAGCCACGCCAGCAGGACCGCCTGGAGGAGGAACGCCCCGGCGAAATACCGCGCGGCCCAATTGATGGTGGCGTAGCGATGCGCATGGAAAGCAAAGGCGATCCAAACCCAGCAGAGGGCGAGGAGTCCCGTGGCGATCCGGCCTCGACCGGCATCGTCCCGCGCCCGGAGCCACGCCAGAACCGCCGCGACCAAGAGACCCAGGACAATGTGCGCCGGCCAGATTCCGTGATGATAGAGGGCGAACGTGCGGTAGTAGACGTCACGCGAGAACAGGATCAGGTCGGATAGTCGATACGTCCACCATTCCGACATTCAGACCCGTGCCACGTGCGCGGCGATGCGTTCCCTGAACGTGGCATCGGGCAGGGGATCCATGGCCGCCGCGACATTCTCGCGGACGTGCGCAACGTTCCGCGTGGCGGGAATCGTGCAGGTCACTGCCGGATGCGACAGGATGAACTTGAGCCCGACCTGCGCCCAGGTGGTGCAGCGAATCTCGGACGCCCAGGCCGGCAGGGATTGCCGGCGGAGCGAATCGATCAGGGCGCCCTGGCGGAAGGGTCGGTTGACCAGCACGGCGACGCCGCGGTCCCGCGCCAGCGGCAGGATGCGCTCTTCCACCTCCCGGTCGAGCATGTTGTAGCTGACCTGGACGAAGTCGAGTGTTTCCGACTGCAGCAGCCGCTCGATGGCGTCGTGCCTCCGGCCTTCCGAGGTGGTGATCCCGATGTAGCGCACCTGTCCGGCGGCCTTCATCGACCGAAGCACCGGGAGGTGCGCCTCCCAGTTGAGCAGGTTGTGGACCTGGGCCAGGTCGAAGCGGGGCAGGCCCCAGTGGCGACGCGACTCCTCGAGCTGCGATTTCCCTCCCGAGCCGGACGAAGTCCACACCTTGTCGGCCGCAAATATCCGGGAGGCCAGTCCGTCCCTCGCGAGGGCGTATCCGATCACGGCCTGGGACGAACCGTACATCGGCGAGGAATCGATCAGCCGGCCCCCGGCCTGCACGAAGGCGCGCACCACGTCGGCGCAGGTATTACGCGCCGGGACATCGTCGCCGACGTTGAACGTGATCCAGCTGCCCAGCCCGACGGCCGGAATCTTCTCCCCCGAGGACGGAATTGTTCGCGTGAGCACCTGGCCCTGCTCCCCCATCCGGAAGGCGGGTGGCACGCCCAGGCAGGCGACGCCCGCGCTCGCCATGACCTGCAATGCTTCCCGCCGGGTGGGTGTGCTCACGGAATCCTCCAGGTGCTCTGGACGCTACGGGCCCATTCGGGCGCCGGTTTCGAGCCCACCGCCAGCCAGGTAGGATCCCCACTGCCACGGCTCCAGAAAAAAACAGCGGCCCGGAGCGGAACCTCACTCCGGGCCGGACTGCGCTGAGCCAATGGTTCAGTCGCCGCCGAGCGTCACCGCGGGATCGACCCGCCCGGCACGCGTCGCGGGAATCCATGCCGCGAAGAGCGCGGCGCCTCCCAGCATCGCCGTCACGAGCAGTAGGGTGGCGGGGTCGTTGTGGCTCACACCGTAGAGCAGGGCCTGCAGTGAGCGCGTAAGCCCGAAGGTGAGCGCGAGGCCGGCCACGATCCCCGCCCCGACCAGTCGAATTCCCTGGTTCACGATCATGAGGCGCACCAGACTCGGCTTGGCACCGAGCGCCAGCCGGAGCCCGATCTCTCGCGTCCGCATGCCGACCGTATAGGCGATGACACCGTAGACACCGATCACGCCGAGGAGCAGGGCAATCGCGGCCGCCGCGGCAAGCATCCAGGCAGTGAACGTGGTGCGGGCCATCGAGGCGCTGACCACGTCCGCCATCGGGGCGAACTCGAACACCGGCAGGCCGGGATCGAGCTCGCGGATCGCGGCCCGCGCGCCGGCGCCCACGTCCGAAGGCGGGCCGGAGGTGCGGACGACCAGCGCCATGGCGCGTGGCATCAAGCGCCTTCCCAGGTTCGCCTCCGCCGCTCCCACCGACCCCATGTCGAACCAGGAGGAGTTGGCCGGCAGGTAGATGGTCTCCCTGGGCGCCTGTTCGAGGGAAACTTGCCGCACGTCGCCCGCGACGCCCACGATTGTCCCCCACGGGACCGTCGGAGCCAGCCTGATCTGGCGGCCGATGGCCGCGTTGGGATCATCGCCGTAGCTCGCCTTCGCGAGGCCGGCGCTCACGATGACCTCGCTGCTGGCGCGGTCGGGATCGAGGTGATCGAACCCCCGCCCGGCAACGAGCGGAATCCTGAGCGCGCCGAAATAGTCCCCCACCGCGAAGATGATGGATGCATTGTGCTGCGTGAGGTCGGCGTCGGGCTTGTCCTGCAGGAAATAGGTGTTGTTCCCCGGAGGCGTCGGTCCGAGGGGGACACTGGTGGCGATGCCCACCGATTCGACCCCGGGAAGCACCGCGAGCCGCTCCCGCACGCTCTCGTAGAACCGGGTGATCTCGGGTATGCCCGCGTAATTCGCCTCGGGGAGTGCGACGCGGAAGGTGAGCACCGATCCCGCATCGAAGCCCGGCTGCACCGCGCGCAGCTCGAGCCAGGTCCTGGCCAGCAACCCGGAGCCGGCCAGGAGGGCAAACGCAAGCGCGACTTGCGCCACCACCAGCGTCTGCCGAGCTCGCTGCCGGTCCCGCGATCCCGTCGCTGCGCGTCCACCCGATCGAAGCACGGTGGACACCTGAAGCGTGCGCAGCCGGTTCACCGGCAGGAGACTGCACGCGAGGCCGAGCAGGAGCGCCAGCCCCGCGATTCCAATCACCAGGGGTAAGTCGAGACCCACTTCATCGAGCCGTGGAATGTCCGCGCCGCTGGTGCGGACCAGCGCGCCGATCGCCGCTGCCGCCACGGCAAAGCCGAGCACCGCGCCCGCGCCGCCCAGCAGCAGACCTTCGACCATGAAGCGGGCCGACAGTCCGCGCCGCGACCCGAGCGCCATGCATACCGCCGCCTCGCGTTGCCGCGACTCGGCCCGCATCAGGAAGAGCGTCGCCACATTGGCGCAGGCCACCAGCATCACGAACGCCGCGGTGCCGGCGAGAACCCAGAGCACGTCGCCGATGTCCCCGACCACGTCGTCACGCAGCGAGTGCACTCCCATCTGCGGGTTGGCGAGCTCCATGTACTGCTTGCTGCTGAACCCGAAGCCAGCATCCGGGTAGACCTCGGGCAGCCGGTTCTCGGCTTGCTGGAGGTCGGCCTGCGCCGCCTCGAGGGTCACGCCGTCGCGAAGCCGGGCGATGATGGCGTGATCGGTGCTCGCGACCAGGACGCTGGAGGGATCGAAGCGCATCGGCTGCCACAGCTGGACCCGCGCGTTCGGGTACGCGAGCGCGGCCGGCATCACACCGATCACCTCGGTCTGGCGACCGTCGATCGTGATGACCCGGCCGATCACGGATGGATCCCCGCCGTACCGCCCCCGCCACAGGCCCTCGCTCAGCACGACCACCTGCGCAGATCCTGGCCGGTCTTCATCCGCGGTATAGAAGCGGCCAATGACCGGAACCGCACCCAGGACCTGGAAGAAGCCGGCGGTCGCATTGACCGAGGTGACCCGCTCGGGGGTATCCCCCTCGCTCAGGTTCGACTGGCCCAAGTCAAAGGCAGCGACCGCCGCCGTGGTACGCGCGTATTCCGTGAAGAGGTGATAGGTCGCGTCGGAATGGTCGTTCGCTTCGATCTTGTACCGGGGATATTCCAGCCACACGCCAACCAGCCGATCCGCCTCGGGGAAGGGCAGCGGCGTCAGCATCACCGACTTGACCAGCGCGCCCACCGCCGTGAGTCCACCGATCCCGAGACCGAGCGTGAGCACCGTCGCGATGGTGAACTCCGGGGCGCGGGCGAGCGAACGGAGGCCGAGGCGCGCGTTCCGCGAGAAGGCCTCGAGCCGGGAGGCAAGGCTCATCTGGCGAACCTCTTCCTGGTAGTAGACCTCGCTGCCGAACACCCGGTGCGAGGCGATACGCGCTTCATCGGTGTTGAGCCCCTCGTGCTTCCGCTGCTGCTGCTCCAGGCTCTGGTGGAACCGGAACTCCGCTTCGCGTTCGGCTTCCACGGCCTCGCGGTTGAGCACCGACCGGAGCCGGTAGCGGATGGCGTCGAAGAGGGACATCGCGTTCAGTCCTGGCCCAGCACCCGCGCGATCGCGAGCGTGGTCCGCTGGTACTGGTCCATTTTCTCGCCCAGCTGCTTCCGACCGGTCTTCGTGATGGTGTAGTAGCGGGCCAATCGCCCCGTAGGCGTGGCTTTCCACGCCGAGGTGACCCAGCCGTTCCGCTGCAGCCGCTCGAGCGCGGGGTACAGCGACCCCTGCTCGACCTTGAGCACGTCCTGGGACAGCTTCCCGATCTGCTGGGCAATGGCGTAGCCGTGCAGGGGGCCGGGGGTGAGCGTGTGCAGCACCAGCAGCTCCAGGGTGCCCTGCAGGGGAACGGGACCGCTCTTCTCGGGAGGCATCGGGCTCCGGCGCTATAGGTAGACGTCTGAATATGTAGACGGCTGACTATGAAGGGAAGTTTCAGGGCGAGAGTCCCTTCCTATATTAGGGCCCATGCCGTCGACCACCGCACTCTTCCGCAAGACCGCCGTCCGGGTCCTGCTGGTCCAGGCCCTCGCGTTGCTCGGACTGTGGCTCCTGCAGCGGCACTATACCGTATGATGGTCCAACGGACCGACCGACCGACGGTCCGACCGTAATGCATTGGCTCAACTGGCTCATCGTCGCGGCCTGGGTGACGTTCGTGTCCGTCGCGAGCCTCCGCCGTGCCCGCGGCACCACCGGCATCGAAGGCTATTTCCTCGCCAGCCGGAGCATGCCCTGGTGGGCAGTCGGGCTGTCGGTGATGGCAACCCAGCTCTCCGCGGTCACGATGATCGGGACCACGGGGCAGGGCGCCACCGACGGGCTCCGCTTCATCCAGTTCTACTTCGGCCTGCCCATCGCGATGGTCATCCTCGGGGTGACCCTGGTTCCCTTCCTTCACAACGCCAAGGTCTACACCGCGTACGAATTCCTGGAGCGACGCTTCGACTCGAAGACCCGCTCGCTCACCAGCTTCCTGTTCCTGATCTCCCGGGGGATGTCGTGCGGCGCGATCCTCAGCGCGCCCGCGATCGTGTTCTCCGCCATCTTCGGATGGAACCTGGCTGCCTGCGTCGCGATGATCGGGCTCCCCACCATCCTGTACACCATGATCGGCGGCGTCCAGGCAGTCACCTGGGCCGACGTCAAGCAGATGATGATCATCGTGGTTGCCGTGGGAGCCGTCGTCATCGTCCTGCTGCTCCGGATTCCGGTGGGCCCGGAGGAGGCCTTGCGGGTCGCGGGCGCCGCGGGACGGCTCCGCACCTTCGACTTCTCCTTCAGCCTGACCCATACCTACACGTTCTGGTCCGGCCTGATCGGCGGGGCCTTCCTGATGCTCTCGTATTTCGGCACCGACCAAAGTCAGGTGCAGCGCTACCTCACCGCGCGGTCGGTCGACGAGGCGCGCACCTCGCTCCTCATCAGCGCGTACTGGAAGATCCCGCTGCAGGCCGTGATCCTGCTGCTCGGCGTCCTGGTCTTCGTGTTCTACCTCTTCAAGGCGCCTCCGCTCCTCTACAATCCCGCGCACGAGCAGGCGGTGCGGGCCGCGAGGCCGGCGGAGTTTGCGGCCCTCGAACAGCGGTATGCCTCCGCCACCAGCGCGGGTGCGGCCGCGGCACGGGACGTCGCCGCCCGGGTCCCCGGGGCGGTGGAAAGATTCCAGGAGCTCCAAACCACGTCCTCCACGGTCCGGAGCGAGGCGCTTAGCCTCGCGGCGTCGGTGACCGGCGTCCCGAGCCGCGATGTCAATTACATCATTCCCCATTTCGTCCTGCACGAGCTGCCCCTCGGCCTCGCCGGGCTGTTCATCGCCGCGGTGATGGCGGCGGCGATGTCCGCCATCTCGGCGGAGCTCAACTCCCTGTCCACCGCGACGGTCATCGATTTCTATCGCCGGTGGGTCAGGCCTGAAGCGACCGACGCGCACTTTCTGCGGGTGTCCAAGATCGCGACCGGGATCTGGGGACTCTTCGCCTGCGTCGTCGCGACGTTCGCGGCGGGCCTCGGCTCCCTCATTGAAGTGGTGAACCGATTCGGCTCCTTCTTTTACGGGTCGATCCTCGGCGTCTTCCTCCTGGCGATGACCAGGCGCGCGCGTCCCGCCGGAGCGTTCGTCGGACTGCTCGCCGGAATGGCCGCCGTGGGATCAGTCAGCTTCGGGGCCCCGAAGGTCTCATTCCTCTGGCACAACGTGATCGGCGCCCTGGTCGTCGTGGTCGTTGGAAGCCTGGTCAGCCTCCTGGGCCCGAAGGCCACAGCCCGGTAGCCTTCCTCCGTATTACAGCCGCGCATTAAGTCCCCCGTAAGTGCCACCTCCTATCCTGTCCCAGCGCCGTAGATATTCAACGAATCCTGACAGGAGCGTGCCATGAACCGCGTGATCGTCCTCGCCATGTTGCTGCTGTTTCCGTTGCGCGCCGAGGCGCAGAAATTCTCGATTGCTCCCCAGATCGGCTTCTACATCCCCACCGACCAGCTGGTCCAGGGGATCCAGGGTCAGCCCTTCGACGCCGCGGAGCTGGAGGCGGGACCATCCTTCGGGGCACGGGTCGGGCTCTGGTTCAGTGATCGTTTCGGTATCGATGTCAGCGGGAACTATGTCCCGACAACCTTCCGGCTGGTCAACGACGAATCGGAGATCGCCTCCGAGGACGCCAAGTTGTTCAATGGGGCCGCGCAGGCTGTGTTGTTCATCCTGCCACGGAGCAACCCGTTCACCCTCTATCTGAATGGCGGACTTGGCGTGGTGAGCAGGGGAGGCGTGGCGTTTACGGATGCCGCCGACAAGTCGGACATGGCCGGGGTCTTTGGGGCGGGGGCTGCGATCCGACTGGGCGGTCTGGCGCTGTCCGTGGGTGCTGACCTCTTTGCCTACACCGCCACCGTGGAGCAAGGCACCACGACCGAATCCTCCTTCAAGCAGAAGGACATCCAGCTCAAGCTCGGGCTGGGAATCCCCTTCGGGGGCTCCCAGATCCGCCACTAGGTTGCGATCTTGACTGCATGTTTACGCTGCTCATGACATTGCTCTTCCAGGTCCCCGAGAATCCGATCGTGGGGACCTGGAAGCTGGCCGATGAAAAGCTGAAGACGAACGGGCCGCGAGAGATCATCATTCGGCCCGATTCGAGCGCGAGCTGGGGGAAGGAGCACAGCCGCTGGCGGATTCTGCCCAACGGTCAGATTAAGATCGCGGTCGGCGGCGAGTGGGAGACCTACAAGTACAAGGTGAAGGGCGCCAAGCTGACGATCTCAGGCGGCGACCTGACCGACCCGGTGACGCTGGTGAAGACCGGCCCGCCGACACCCCGCCCGGCCAACGTCGCCGTGCCGCCGGATCCCGACGTGCCCTACCAGCAGTGAGCAGTGAGCAGTGAGCAGTGAGCAGTAAGCGGTGAGCGGTGAGCAGTGAGTAGCGAGTCGGTACTGCTTACTGCTTACTACTCACTGCTTGCTGCTCACTGCTTATCGAGCCAGCCAGTCCAGACTCAACTCTCCCTGCTCGGCCGCCATCGGCGTATTCAGCGAGATCGCTTCCAGCGGCTCGTCCTGCGAGGCGACGAACAGTCTTCCCTTGAATCCGCGGCGCTTGAGGGCCGGCTCCACGGTCTCTCTCGCGCACGCGGGAGAATTGCATTCCTGGCTCAGGTGCGCGAGCACCACCACCTCCAGCGCCTTGTGCATGGCGGTAGACAGGACATCCGCCGCTATGCGGTTGGAGAGGTGTCCCCCCGACCCCGCGATGCGCTGCTGCACCGACGGGGGATAGCGCCCGGTCCGGAGCATCACGTCGTCGTAGTTGCTCTCGAGGATGACGGCGTGGGCGCCGTTGAGGAGCCAGCGCAGGCCATGGGTGCTGCGACCAAGATCCATGGCGAAGGCGATTCGCTGTCCCAGGGCCGTCTCCACCACAATGGCCAGCGGCTCCCGCGCATCATGAGTCGTGACCATCGCGTGAAGGGTGAAACCGGCGAACGGCACCGGACGGGTGGGACGAACCTGGGTAAATGTCACGTCCTCCGGCCCACCGAGCGCCCGCCACGTTCCCGCCGAGCACACCACCGGGACCGCAAATTCTCGCGCGAGCGCGAGAGCGCCACCCGCGTGATCGCCATGCTCGTGGGTGATCGCGATCCCCCGGATCCGCGCGCAGTCGAGCCCGGCGCGCTCGGCGCGCTTGCGGAATGCCTTCACGCCGAACCCGGCATCGACCAGCAGGGCGCCATCGGGGCAGTCGACCGCGAACGCGTTGCCCTTGGAGCCTGAGCCGAAGACGAACAGCCTCGTCATCGAACCATGCGCGCGTGCAGGGAGCGGAGCCAGGCCTCGCGCACCGGGGTCAGCTCGACATTCCGACGGGGCAGCACCCGCCCGGCGATCCGAACGAATGCCTCCTCGTCGATCCGACCGAGTCCGTCATTGCCCCAGGCGAATGGCGCTACGGCGCGCGGCACCGGGAAACCGGTGACGCTCGCGCCCGCACCGATGACGGTTCCGGTCGAGAGGAGACTGCCGATCGCGGTCTTGGCATGATCCGCGATCAGGCTGCCCAGAAAGGTGCGGCCGGTGTCGCGTCGTTCGGCCCCCGTCTCGAGGCGTACCGTTCCGTAGGTGTTCTTGAGGTTCGACGTGATGGTGCCGGCGCCGAGATTGGTCCAGCATCCAATCACCGAGTGACCCACGAACCCGTCGTGTCCCTTGTTGCCGTACCCGATCATCACCGTGGTCGCCATTTCGCCGTGAACCCGGCAATGCGGTCCGAACGAGGAGTGCCGGATCTGTCCGCCGAGCAGGAACGTCCCCGGTCCCGCGAACAGCGGGCCCTCGAGCCGCGTGCCGGACCGCACCTCGACGCCCTCGGTCAGCACGACCGCGCCCTTGCGGGTGTCGAACACCACGCCGGGCTCGACAACCGCGTCGAGACACACCACGCGCGATGAGTCTCCAATGATGATGCTCCCCTGCGGAACCGGATCGGCCGGTGCGGCGGTGAACTCCAGGCAATCACTTGCCAGCAAACCCTCCAGGGCATCGATCAGACCCCACGCGCCCGGGAGGACACGAGCGGTCACCTCGGTCGCGTCGCCCCGATCGTCCGCGCCTTCCCACGATTCGCCGCGATCGAGTCGCCAGGCGATGGTCCGGCCTTCGGCGATCAGCCTCCGGGTGGGGAAGGAGATTGCAGCCCGCGGCGGGACGACATCGGACCGGACGACGATCGCGGGTCCGGTGATGCTCGATCCGGGAACGATCGAGGGACTGTCCACATCGGCGAACCCGAGCAGCGCGTCAGAGAGGATGCCGGAGGCGCGAAGACCCAGCGCGGCCTCCCAGCGTTCCCGGATGAGCCATGCACCCGCGCGCAGCTCGGCGATGGGCCGCACACCGGCGAAGGGCGACCAGGCCGCGGCATCGCTGGGCTCGAGGAAGAAGAGGTCGCTCACCCGAGTTCCCGAACCTCGGCGGGAATCGCGTCGAGCACCTGCTTGAGATCACCCGCGCGCGACCGGTCGAGCACCAGGATGCGCCCGTTGGCCACCACCACCACGATGTCCTTCACCCCGGCGAGCACCACCGGGGTGCCATCCGACCACGCGATGCTCCGCGACGCCTCGACCGCCGTGACCGGTCCGCGCAGCACATTGCCGTGCGCATCCGCGGGCAGCACCCGCGCGAGCGCTTCCCAGTTACCGACATCATCCCAGGGGAAGTCGCCCCGCAGCGTGATCACGCGCGCGCTGCGCTCGAAGAGTGCGACATCGATTGCGACCGGAGGAACCTGGTCGAAGAACGCCGGGACATTGCCTTCGGCGATCCGTATGAGGGGGCCGGAGATCTCGGGCGCATGCACCCGGAGCTCGTCGAGAAAACGCCGGGCGGTCCAGGCAAACAGTCCGCTGTTCCAGAGGGCCCCGGAAGCCGTGAGCGCTTCGGCCTCGGCGCGGGGCGGTTTTTCCACGAATCGCGCGACCCGGTGCAGTGGTCCGCGAATCATCTCGCCTGGCACGATGTGCCCGTAGCCCGGCTCGACCCTCGTCGGCACCACGCCCACGGTGACCAGCGCATCCTCCATCCGGGCCGCTTCGAGCGCGGCATCCGCCGCGCGTCGGAAGCCTTCGGGATCGGCGAGGTGCCAGTCGGCGTGCATGGAAAGCACCGTCGCGGACGGATCCCGCGCGAGTGCCGTGGCGGTGGCCCAGGCGAGCGCGGGCGCCGTTGACGCGGCCTTGGGCTCGACCAGGACCTGATCCTCGGGGAGGTCGAGTGTCGTACGGATCTGCGGGGCCAGGTCGGGACCGGCCACGACGAGGATGCGCTTGCGGGAGACCAGCGGCTCCACCGCGCGCGCCGCCGCAACCGCCGTCGGAACCTCCCCGATAAGCGGCAGGAGATGCTTGGGACGACGGGCCGAGCTGAGCGGCCAGAAACGGCTGCCCGATCCGCCGGCGAGGATGACGGCCCAATCCATGGGAAGCGCCGCTAGAGTGCGTCGGTGACGGCGGGACGGTACCGGCGAATCAGATAAAGCAGGTCGCCGAGGTCGGCGTCCTCACGCGCGAGCACGACGAGCGCGGTTCCGCTCTCCATCGCGCCGATGATCGCCGGTCCTCCCTGGAATTCGATGATCGCGCTCGACGCGCGCCCTCGACCGACCGCATTGCCTAGCTCGTGCAGCTGGCGCAGGACGGTCAGGGCGAGCGCCGCGAGGGCGTCGCCATCGAGCCGGCCGGGGAGGGAATGATCGATGAGCAGGCCCTCCGTGCTGACGAGGGCAACACCGGTCACTTCCGGTCGGGCTGCAAGACCCTCGATCAGGGTGCGGAGCACGGCCAAACTCTAAAGGCGCGAAGCGGCGGAAGTCAAGGAAAATCCATGGGTTGACCAGTGTCTGCCGGGTTCCTAAGATTCCGCCGATGCGTCTCGCAGGTCCCGCCATTCTGGCCATGCTCGCCCTCGCCGCATGCAGCGATGCCAACAGCATCCCCGATGCGACGTTCACCAACGTGATCGACACGGTGGTGGTATACGCCATTTCGGGTACCGAGGTGTTCCGACCCAGCGGCTATTCGATGACCCAGCGGAACTCGGTGCGGATCGACAACAGCACCGCGGCGGACTTCGGCTACGATCGCACCGCGGACGGCCGTGACATTCTGCTTCCCGGCGCGATGGTCGGACACCCCGGTGTGGGTGGCGTGGATCCCGGGCTCCAGCACACCGACCTGGCTTTCGACGAAGTGAAAATCGCCGAGGTCAACAACTACAAGACGCTCGACACCGTCGCGGTGGCCGTCGGAGACGTCCTCTTCCTCCGCAGCCGCATCCCGTCGACCTGCTTTCTCGGCGTTCCGACCTACGGCAAGATGGAGATCCTCGAGTTCGACGAGGCCAACCGCACCATCAAGTTCCGCGTCCTCGCCAATCTGAATTGCGGCTACAAGGCGCTGACGACCGGCCTTCCGTCGCAGTAAGCATCCCGTGATCGACATCAAGCGTCTCCGCCAGGATCCCGAGGCGGTGCGTTCCGCGCTCCGCCGGCGACTCGACCCGTCCATCGACGCGACGCTGAGCGAACTCACCGAGCTCGACCGCCGGCGCCGTGAGGCGTTGGTCCAGGCCGAGACCCTCAAGGCGAGCCGCAATGCGGCGTCGGAAGAAGTCGCGCGCCGCAAGAAGGCCGGCCAGCCTGCCGATGAGCTGCTGGCCGAGCTCAAGAAGTCGAGCGAGCTCTCCAAGCAGCTCGAGGCCGATGCCAAGGCGCTCGACGACCAGCAGCAGGAGCTGCTGCTCGGCATTCCCAACCTTCCGCACGACGCGGTCCCCGACGGGGACGCGACCGCGAATCGGGTCGTGCGCTCGTGGGGCGAGAAGCCGGCCTTCGACTTCACGCCCCGGCCGCACTGGGAGCTGGGCGAGCTGCTCGGGCTCTTCGACCTCGCGCGCGGGACCCGGGTCGCGGGGTCGGGGTTCCCGCTCTTCACCGGGCAGGGGGCCCGGCTGGTGCGCGCGCTCGCCAACTTCATGCTCGACCTGCACACCCGCGAGCACGGCTACACCGAGATGGCGCCGCCCTACGTCGTGAGCAGCGAGTCGATGCGCGGTACCGGGCAGCTTCCCAAGTTCCAGGAGGACCTCTACCGGGTCCCGATCGACGGACTCTGGCTGATCCCAACGGCCGAGGTGCCGGTCACCAACATCCATCGCGGCGAGATCCTCGAGGCCGCGGCGCTGCCGGTCACCTACGTCGCCTGGACTCCGTGCTTTCGCCGGGAAGCCGGCGCGGCGGGGAAGGACACCCGGGGCCTGCTGCGGGTCCACCAGTTCGACAAGGTGGAGCTGGTGCGCGTCGTGAAGCCCGAAAGCTCCAACGACGAGCACGACCTCATCACCGCCCACGCGGAAACCGTGCTGCAGCGCCTCGGCCTCCCGTATCGCGTGCTGGAGCTCGCGGCGGGGGACACCGGCTTCGCCTCCCATCGCACCTATGACCTGGAGACCTGGGCCGCCGGGGTCGGAACCTGGCTCGAGGTCTCGAGCGCGAGCACCTTCACCGATTTTCAGGCCCGGCGCATGGACCTCCGCTACCGTCCGGAGCCCGGCGCCAAGCCGGAGTTCGTGCATACGCTCAATGCGTCCGGGCTGGCATTCCCCCGGACCATTGCGACCCTGCTCGAGACCTACCAGCAGGCCGATGGCTCGGTGCGCATCCCCGCGGCCCTCGCCACGTACCTCGGAGCCGACCGGCTCACACCACGATGACCGCCGGTTCGGTGGCGCGCGACTGGCTCGCCAGCCTCAACCCGGCCCAGCGCGAAGCGGCTGAGCATGTCCACGGACCGATCCTCGTCCTGGCGGGGGCGGGCTCGGGGAAGACCCGGGTCCTGACCGTCCGGATTGCCCGGCTCATCGAGGAGCATGGCGTCCCGATCGAGCGCTTCTTCGCGGTCACCTTTACCAACAAGGCCGCGCACGAAATGAAGGAGCGGATCGGCGCCATGCTCGGCCGCGATCCCGTCGGTCTCTGGATCGGCACCTTCCATTCCCTCTCGGCCCGCCTGCTGCGGCGCGAAGCCGAGCGCATCGGGTTCAGTCGCGGGTTCACCATCTTCGACGAGGACGACCGCCTCGCGCTGGTCAAGCGCCTGATGGACGCGCGGCATCATTCGACCAAGCTGTTCCCGCCTCGCGCCGTGGTCTCCATCATTTCTTCGGCCAAGAACAAGATGCAGGGCGCGGAGTCGCTGGCCGCCGCCGGGCGGAACGATGCGCTGATCCAGGTGGCGGCCGACGTCATGGGCGTGATGGCGGGCGCGCTCCGTTCCCAGAACGCGATGGACTTCGACGACCTGATGCTCCATCCGCTGACGCTCTTCCGCGACCATCCCGACCGGCTGGCGCTGTGGCGCGACCGCTTCCGGTTCATCCTGGTGGATGAGTTCCAGGACACCAATCGCGCCCAGTACGAGCTGGTCAAGCTGCTGGGCGCGCACGGCAACATCTTCGCGGTGGGCGATGACGACCAGTCGATCTACGGCTGGCGTGGCGCCGAAGTGCGAAACATGAAGGCATTCCAGCAGGACTTCGATTCGGTGCGGCTGGTGCGGCTGGAGGAGAACTACCGGTCGACCCACGTCGTGCTCGACACCGCCAACGCGGTGATCGCGGAGAATCGTTCCCGGCTAGGCAAGACGCTGCGGACTCGCCGGCAGGGCGGCGAACGGGTCACGCTGCTCGCCTCGGCCGACGAGCGTGACGAGGCGGAATGGCTGAGCGGGGAACTGGCCCGGCGCGCCAAGGCCGGCGACTGGCTGTACCACGAAATGGCCATTCTCTACCGGACCAACTCGCAGTCGCGCGCCTTCGAAGAGTCGTTCCGACGCGCCGGCATTCCGTATCGGCTGGTGGGCGCGATCAGTTTCTACGATCGTCGCGAAGTGAAGGACCTGCTCGCCTACTTGCGACTGGTCGCGAATCCAGCCGATGATGAAGCGTTCTTGCGGGCGATCGCGGTGCCGCGGCGGGGGATCGGCGATGCCAGTCTCGCGATCCTCCGCGAGGCGGCCACCCAGTGGCAGAAGCCGCTGCTCGAGACCGCGTCGGTGGCGGACCGGATCCAGGGACTGCGTCCCAATCTGCGCGAAGCCTTCCGGGGATTCGGCCGGCTCCTCGATGATCTCGCGGTCATGGCGCGTGACCTGGCGCCAGGGCTCATCCTCGAAGAGCTGGTACGACGGCTGAACTACGAGCAGCTCCTCGCCGAAGAAGGCATCGAGGGCGCCGACCGCTGGGAGAACGTGCGCGAGTTGATCGCCGCGGCGGCGAGCTGGTCCGAAGTGCTGGAGGAAGGCGAGGGCACTCCGCTGGAGCGCTTCCTCACCGAGGCCGCGCTGCTCTCGGGCCAGGACAAGGAGGAAGGGACCGAGCGCGGGGTGACGCTGATGACCGTGCACACCGCCAAAGGCCTGGAGTGGCCTGTGGTCGCGGTGGCGGGGCTCGAAGACGGCCTCTTTCCGCTCGCCCGTGCCATCGAAGCGGAAGACACCTTGGAGGAAGAGCGTCGCCTCTTCTACGTCGCAATCACGCGGGCGAAGGACAAGGTCTATCTCTCCTGGGCTCGCACCCGTCGCCGGGGCGGGGAGATCCGGCCCGGCATGGCGTCGAGATTCCTGCGAGCGCTGCCGCCCGGCCTGGTTGAGGAGAAGCAGACCAGCTCGATGTGGATGCCACCGGCGACCGGCTACGGGCGACGCGACTGGCGCGGCGGAGGTCGAGGAGGAGGAGGCCGCGTGTGGGAGGAGCCTCTGTCCGCCAGCCCGGCGGCCCGCCAGCCCGCCGAAGAGGTGAACCAGGCGACTCCTCGATTCGTGAAGGGCGAACGCGTCCGGCATCGCCGATTCGGGGCCGGCACCATCGAAGGCCTGATCGGCGCCGGCAAGGACCTCAAGGTCTCGGTCCGGTTCGACGACGAAGCTGTCGGTTCCAAGCAGCTGCTGGTGGCCTACGCCGGCCTCGAGCGTGAATGGGAGGAAGGGGCATGAGGATTTCCCGCGACGACGTGCTGCACATCGCGCGACTCGCCGAGCTCGCAGTGGATGACGCCGAAGTGGAGCGGCTGACGAAGCAGCTCGATGCCATCGTCGGCTACGTGGCGCAGCTCGATGCGCTGCCGCCGGGGCCGGAGGCCGAGCCCTTTCATCCCGGTCCCCGCGAGCTGGCCTGGCGCGAAGACCGGGTGGATCCGCAACCGCTGGCGTTTCCTCCCGCGGAGCTCGCCCCCGAGTGGCGCAACGGATTCTTCGTGGTGCCTCGCCTCACCGGAATGGAGGAGGCGTGAGCGCCGCGCAGGTTGCCCGCGAGGTCGGGAAGCGGCTGGAGGGAGCCACCGATCTGAATGCGGTCCTCTCCTGGTCGCAGGCCACCCTCGATGCCGAAGCCGCGCGCATCGACGCGATGCCCGCGCCCGGCGCGCTCGCGGGCGTGCCAGTCGCCATCAAGGACAACATCGTCACCCTCGATCATCCGACCACCTGCGGGTCGCGGATTCTCGAAGGCTACCGCTCGCCATTCGAGTCGACCGCCACCCGTCGGCTGCGGGAAGCCGGCGCGATGATCGCCTGCAAGGCGAACATGGACGAGTTTGCGATGGGTTCGTCGACCGAGCATTCCGCCTTCGGGCGGGTGAAGAATCCGCTCAGTCCCGATCGCGTCCCCGGCGGTTCCTCCGGCGGTTCCGCGGCCCTGGTCGCTGCCGGGGTCGTGCCCGCGGCCCTCGGCTCGGAAACTGGTGGCTCGGTCCGGCAGCCCGCCGCGTTCTGTGGCATCGTGGGCGTGAAGCCGTCCTATGGCCGGGTGAGTCGCTACGGTCTCGTCGCCTTCGGCTCCTCGCTCGACGTGATCTCGGTGTTCGGTCGCACCGTCGACGATGCGTCTCGCGTCCTGGCGACGATTTCGGGTCACGACCCGCTGGACGCGACGACGCCCGCGAAGCCTCCGATGCACCTGCCGGTGCCGCGAGGCGACCTGCGCGACCTGACCATCGGGCTCCCGCGAGAGTACTTCCCAGCCGACCTCGATCCCGCGGTGCGCGCCTCCTGCGATCGCACGGTCGCGCTGATGCGTGAGCTCGGCGCGACGATCCGCGACGTCGATCTTCCGCACTCGCCCTACGCGGTAGCGACCTACTACATCGTGGCACCAGCCGAAGCGGCGGCCAACCTCGCGCGGTACGACGGTGTGCGCTACGGTCCGGCTCGTCCCCCGGGGCTTCCCGATGTGCGGGCGCTCTATCGCGAGACCCGGGGTAGGGGCTTCGGCGCGGAGGTCCGCCGCCGGATCCTGATCGGGACCTATGTCCTGAGCGCGGGATATTACGACGCCTATTACGCCAAGGCGCAGGCAACGCGCGCCCGCATCGCCGCCGATTTCCAGACCGTCTTCGATTCGGGAGTGGATTTCCTCTTCACCCCGAGCACGCCCTCGCCCGCCTTCCGGGCCGGGGAAAAAACCGATGACCCGGTCGCGATGTACCTGGCCGACGTCTTCACCTGTCCCGTCAACCTGGCCGGCCTGCCCGGCGTGAGCATCCCGGTGGGTCGGACCGAGGGACTTCCCCTCGGCGGACAAATCATCGCGCCCTACTTCGCGGACGAAGCCATGCTCTCGATGGCCGCCGTGCTGGAAGCGAACGTCGATGCCACGGCGGAGGTTCGATGACCTGGGAAACCGTCATCGGCCTCGAGGTCCACGTGCAGCTTGGCACCCGGAGCAAAATGTTCTGCGGTTGCGCCGCGACCTTCGGCGAAGAGCCCAACACCAATGTCTGCCCGGTTTGCCTCGGCCTTCCCGGCGCGCTCCCGGTTCCGAATGGCAGGGCGATCCGGCTTGGGATCCGCGGTGCGCTCGCCCTCGAATGCACGGTACATCGCGTCAGCATTTTCTCCCGCAAGAATTATTTCTATCCCGACCTGCCCAAGGGATACCAGATCTCCCAGTTCGATCGCCCGCTCGCGACCAATGGCAGGCTCCGTATCGAGTCTCCCGAGCGGGGCCCGGTCACGATCGGCATCACGCGATTGCACCTGGAAGAAGATGCCGGCAAGTCCCTGCACGACCGGTTTCCGGGACGCACCGCGGTCGACCTCAATCGCGCCGGCGTCCCGCTCGCGGAGATCGTCAGCGAGCCGGACCTCCGTTCCCCGGGCGAAGCGCGGGCCTACCTCACCGCCCTCAAGCAGGTGCTGGTCTATGCGGGGGTGAGTGACGCCTCGATGGAGAAGGGGCACCTGCGGGTCGACGGGAACATCTCGGTCCGTCGCGTCGGCGCCGACAAATTCGGCACCAAGACCGAGGTGAAGAACGTGAACAGCTTCGCCAACATCGAGCGCGCGCTCACCGCCGAGCGCGACCGCCAGATCGCGGAGCTGGAAGCGGGCGGAACGATCCGGCAGATGACGCTGACGTTCAACGCCGCGACCGGCGAAGTGCGGGCTCTTCGGTCCAAGGAAGAAAGCCACGACTACCGCTACCTCCCCGATCCCGACTTGCCGCCCCTGGTGGTGTCCGCCGAGCACGTCGAGGTCGAACGGGCGGCGCTGCCGGAGCTCCCCGCGGCAAAAGTCACGCGGCTGGTGAGCAGTCTCGGCCTGTCGGCGTACGACGCGCAGGTTCTGACCGCCGACGTGGCGGTGGCGGACTATTTCGAGGCGGTGGTCGCCGCGGGGGCGGAGCCCAAGTCCGCGGCCAACTGGATCATGACCGAGGCGATGGCGGGGTGGAACGAGACCGGCGCCTTCCCGGTGCCGGCTCCGTCGCTCGCCGCGCTCATCGGGCTGGTCCGGGACGGCACCGTGAGCCTCCAGGCCGCGAAGAAAGTGTTCGTCGAGCTGGCGTCCGCCGGCGGTGCGCCGCTCGCGACCGCCGAGCGGCTCGGGCTGGTGCAGGTGCGGGATACCTCGGCGCTCGAGGGATGGGTCACTGAGGTATTGGCCGCCAATCCCGGGGAAGTCGCGCGCTTCCGGGCCGGGGAAGCGAAGCTGCTCGGATTCCTGGTGGGGCAGGTGATGAAGCGGAGCCAGGGCAAGGCGGATCCCAAGGGTGTTCAACCAGTCCTGCTCAAAGCATTGACGAGTGACAATTGACAATTGACTATTGCGCGGCTCCCGCTCCCCAACTTCACGCTCGGAATCGTGACAATTGTCAATAGTCACTAGTCAATTGCTGTCCGCAGCCGAGATCCGCGCTCAATTCCCGGCACTCCGCCGCAGGCATCAGGGGCAGGAGGTCGCGTATTTCGATGGCCCCGGAGGGACCCAGGTGCCAGAGGCCGTCGGCAAGGCGATGCTCGACTACCTCTATCATCACAACGCCAACACCCACTGGCACTATCCCAGCAGCGAGGAAACCGACACGCTGATCGCGGCCGCGCGCGAGGCGATGGCCGACTTCCTGTTCTGCCGGCCGGAGCAGGTGGTGTTCGGCCAGAACATGACGACGCTGACCTTCCACCTCGCCCGCGGGCTGGGACGCCGCTTCGACAAGGGCGACATCGTGGTCGTCACCGACCTCGACCATCACGCCAATCGCGCGCCGTGGGAGGCGCTCGTCGCCGAACGGGGGATCACCCTGCGCGTGGTCCCCTTCGATCCGGCGGGCGGCGAGATCGACTGGCCCGCGCTGGAGCGATCGCTCGACGGGCGGGTGCGATTGCTGGCCATCGGCGGCGCCTCGAATGCGCTCGGGACCATCAACGACATCGCCCGGATCTGCGGCCTCGCCCGCGAGCGCGGCGTCCTCACCTTCGTGGACGCGGTGCACTACGCGGCGCACGCGCTGGTGGACGTGAAGGCCATCGGCTGCGACTTCCTCGCCTGCTCGCCCTACAAGTTCTACGGCCCACACGCGGGCGTGCTGTGGGGGCGGGGCGTGCTGCTGGAGGAAGTGCCGGTGCCCAAGCTGGTGCCGGCGCCCGACACCGCGCCGGAGAAGCTCGAAACCGGCACGCTCTCGCACGAGGCCATCGTGGGCTCGGCGGCGGCGGTCAATTTCCTGGCGAGCCTCGCTCCCGGAGCAGGGTCGCGACGGGAAGCCCTCGCGCGCGCCGTCGCGATGCTGGAGGAGCGCTCCAGGGAACTCTTCCGCCACCTCTGGATTGGGCTTCGCGGACTCGAGGGGGTGACCCTCTTCGGCCCGCCACCGGGCCGGCCGCGTACGCCGACGCTCTCCTTCGTGGTCGCGGGCCACAGCAGCGAAGCGGTCGCGAGCCACCTCGCGTCGCGGGGAATCTTCCTGTCTCACGGCGACTTCTACGCGCTGACGGTAGTTGAACGACTGAAGGTGGAAGGTCTGGTGCGGGCAGGTTGCGCGTGCTATACCACGGAATCGGAAATCGACCGGCTCATCAAGGGCGTCGCCGAGCTCACCGGCAAGTAGAGCACGGAGCACGGAGCACAGCGCACGGGGTACAGGAAGGTCTACTCCTCGGCTGTTCCCGTGCTCCGTGCTCCGTGCTCCGTGCTCTCCGTCGACCATGGCCGCTTGATGGACGAGTCCTTGAAGTAGTTGGGAAGCTGCGTCGGCAGCGCGAACTGCTCCTCCGCCGCCTGCACTAGCCGGTCCTTGTCGTACCACGCGCCCTTCAGGATTTCCGCCCGCCGCATCTGCTTGGCCTGGCGGAGCGGGCGATGACCCGACGGGTCGAGGGACCGGGCCAGCGCGTGCTCGTCCGCCAGCGTCTCCATCGTCGCGTCGTAGGTGCTTCCCAGGTACCGCTCGATATCCTCGTCCGTGAGCAGCCAGCGGCTCCGCTCCCGGGCGGTCTGCATCGCGCGCTGCCAGGTGCGGGTGTGCGCCAGGTGGACGATCCCGCGAAAGATTCGCCGGTTGGTCGGCACGCTGAAGATCGTGGGCGAGATGATCCGCTCGAGATGGCGGTCCGCGAGCCCGTGGTCCAGGCGGATGATCTCGCGAGCCTGGGTCGCGTAGCGATCGGTGAGGTGCGTCTCCGCCCGGATCTCCCAGTAGGTGTGGCCCATCGAGCTGGTGCTGCTGGTGAGGAGGAGCTGCCGCGGCACGTAGAAATTGTGCGCCACCGTGTCGGCCGAGAGGTGGGCCAGGTAGCCCAGCCCGAAGGCGCGGAGGGCGTCGGACTCCGCCTCGCTGTACACCTCCTGCCCCACGTGCCAGAAATGCGAGTGGCGGCCCGGCGGCACGAACCGCTTGGCGAGCGAGATGTCGGGCGCGATGCTGCCGTAGAGGAAGTCGTAGGGGAAGGCATGCAGCAGGTCGGCGGTCGCCGCCGGCAACAGCCGAAGGTTGGCGAGGATCGACTCGCCCAGCCAGATGTGCGTACCCGGCGTCCAGGCGTGCGCCTGGCCGGGAAACAGCATCGCCACGAGCAGGACGATCGCCGACGCGGCGACCAGCCGCTTCATCACGCGGTCATCGCCGGCCGCCCCGTCCCAACAGTCGCCGGATCCGCCCGATAACGCCCGCGCCGGTCCGCACACTCCGGACCCGGGCCGCCACATCGAGCGCCGTCTCTTCCAGCTCCTCCTGCATGACCTCGGCGAGCGCGTCGAGGTCTTCCAGCCGTTCGCGGACGCGGTCGACGCCGCGTCGCACTTCATGGCGGATTTCGGAGCTGGTACGAATGACTTCGTGGGCTTCCACGTTGAGACGCGATGCGAGACCCTTGGCCTCGTCCGACATGGAGCGAACGCTCTCCATCACCGGGTGCAGCTCCTCACGGAGCTCCCCGATTTCCTTCGAGAGCGTGTCCAGCGCCTGGGCGGCCTCGCGGCCGACGATGGCGGCGACGCCGGCGATGACGATGAAGGCGAGCGCGATGAGCACGAGCGAGATGGCCATGGTCGGGCCAACCCACGCAGCGTCGAGGATGATGCTGAGCACCGGATACACGTGCGGTGTCATGCCGGACATTATAACGCTTGGCGTTTTGGTCCGCTTGACGCGGGCGGAGGACTGCCGCGAGGTTTGCCGCCATGCCGGAACGATTCCTGGTCCGCGGCGGTAAGCCGCTCGCGGGCACCATACGACCCGCGGGCAACAAGAACGCGGCGCTGCCGATTCTCGCCGCCACCCTCCTCGCCGACGGCCCCGTCGACATCGGGAACATTCCCCGGATCCGCGATGTAGAGGCGATGCTGTCGCTCCTCGAACACCTGGGCGCCTCCATCGAGTGGACCGGGCCCAATACCGTGCGGGTCGATACCCGCAACGCCCAGTCCCGGCCACTCGACCCCGACCTCTGCGCCCGGATTCGCGCGTCGATCCTGCTCGCCGGCCCCCTCCTCGCCCGGTTCGGCTCGGTCCAGCTCCCACCGCCCGGCGGCGACGTGATTGGCCGGCGCCGGATCGACACCCACGTCCTCGCCCTCGAGCGGCTCGGGGCCACCGTGGATGTCGGGGATCGGTATGAAATCGAGGCGAAGCAGCTCACGGGAAGCGAGATCTTTCTCGATGAGCCCAGCGTGACCGGCACCGAGAACGCGCTGATGGCGGCGGTGATGGCGAAGGGGCGCACCATCCTCCGGAACGCGGCCAGCGAGCCCCACGTGCAGGACCTGGCCCGGCTTCTCGTCGCCATGGGCGCCGCGATCGAAGGCATCGGGACCAACACCTATGTCATCGAGGGCGGGAAGCCGCTCCACGGTACGTCCTATGACATCGGTCCCGATCACATCGAAATCGGCAGCTTCATCGGGCTCGCGGCAGTGACCAACGGCGCCGTCACCATCGATGGCGTGCGGGGCGAGGACCTCCGCTCGACCCTGCTCGGCTTCGAGCGACTCGGCGTGCGCCCGCGGCTCGACGGCACCCGGCTCCATGTCGATGCCAATCAGGAGCGCCGCATCCGGCCCGACCTGGGTGACCACATCCCCAAGCTCGAGGACGGGCCGTGGCCGGCCTTCCCGGCTGACGTGATGTCAATCGCCCTGGTGACCGCGACCCAGTGTGAGGGATTGATCCTAATCTTCGAGAAGATGTTCGAGTCCCGGCTCTTCTTCGTCGACAAGCTGATCGGCATGGGTGCCCGGATCGTCCTCTGCGATCCCCACCGCGCCGTCATCTCCGGCCCCGCGCCGCTTCGCGGCGGCACGGTGGAATCCCCCGACATCCGCGCCGGCATGGCGATCCTCCTCGCGGCGCTCGCCGCCGAAGGCGTGAGCACGATCAACAACATCGGCCAGATCGATCGCGGGTATGAGAAGATCGACGACCGGCTGCGGGCGCTCGGCGCGGACATCCAGCGTGTCGGGTAGAGTCGCGACCTCCCATTGACTGAAACTCCCGTCACCGGAACGGTTCCTCGCCTTGAGTTGGAGACCTGGCGAGAGGCTCATGGCGTTCTCGCCGGCATCACGGGTCGGGGCGAGGGCACGCCCGGATTCGATCTCGGTCTCTGGACCATGCAGCCGGTGGGGCAGGTGATGCAGCGGTGGCGCGACCTTCGCCGATCGCTGCCGGACTTCCACGCCCAGGTCTTCGCGATCCAGTGTCATGGGACGGACGTCGCGTGGCACCAGTCCAGCGGATACGGCTGGCGCATCCTCGATTCCCTCGACGGCCACGCCACCTCTTCCGCTGGGCTTCTCCTCGCGGTCTCGGTCGCGGACTGCATTCCGGTGTACCTCCTCGATCCCGAGGCACGAGTGATCGCGCTGCTCCACGCGGGATGGCGGGGAACCGCGGGACGGATTCTGGTTCGGGGCGTCGAGGCCATGATCGCGCACGGCGCCCGGCCTGACCGGATCCTGATGCACGCCGGCGTGGGGATCTGCGGGGACTGTTACGAGGTGGGCCGGGAAGTCATGGAAGGCTGCGGCCTCGAGGCCCCGGGAGACGGGCCCTGGCACGTAGATCTGCGACAGGTGCTCGCGGATCAGGCACGGGCCGTCGGTATCAATCGCGTCTCGACGTCGAGTTACTGCTCGGCTCACGACGAAGGGCTGTTTTTCAGCCACCGGCGCTCCCACGGCACCGACGGACGCATGGTTGCCTACCTCGGGATCCTCCCCTAAGCTTCCGCTTAGCATGCCGCGTCTACGTTTATCGCTCGTCCTTCTTCTTCCAGTTCTTGCCGCCTGCGGGTTCGGGGACACCACCGACTCGGACGGCAGTCCGCCGCTCATCCAGATCACCAAGCCCGCGGGCACGATCGTCACCGATGTGGTGGATTTCGCGGCCAACGTGACCGATGGCGGGGGCGTCCAGGTCGTGGAGTTCCTGGTCAATGAGGTCCCGATCGGCACCGTTTTCGTGGAGCCGTTCGAGGTCAAGTGGAACACGGTCAACTCCCCGAACGGGACGACGCTCCTCAAGGTCATCGCGAAGGACTACTCCGGGAATCAGTCGGTGGTCACGAAGAGCGTCACGGTGCAGAACGGGCCGAACTGACTCGCTTCGACCCTCTTCGACCCCCGAACGTTGACGCCACCCCGAGAGGGGGGTAGCTTTGCTGGGCTTGTTGGGGAACGTGCCTGGCTGTTCGACGGATGTGGGGTGTTCCCCCACATTTTTTTTCATCCCACGATGACGACGCCTCCGGATTTGGCGCGGCTGCTTCGCGACGAGATTGACCGGCTGGGCTTCGAGCTGGTGGATGTGCGCGTCGGCGGCCCTCCGCACCGGCGTCACCTCGCCGTTCGTATCGACCGCCCCGGCAGCCGGCCTGGCTCGGGGGTCACCTCCGAAGACTGCACCTCCGTCACCCGGGCGCTGCTGGCGTGGTACCCCACCGCGCGGCCCGGTGAAGCCCTCGATGGCATCGAGGTTTCCTCTCCCGGAATCGAGCGGCCGCTGCGCTGGATCGAGCACTGGCGCCGCCATGTCGGCTCGCGGGTTCGTATCCGCGCGAAGGGGTTGGGAAAGAAAGTGGGTGTGCTCACCGCCGTGCCGGATGACACGCACGTGGCGGTGACATTCGAGGAGATGGGCGAGCGCGTCTTCGCGCTGGATGACATTCAGGAAGCGGTGCTGGTCGTGGATTGGTCCACGCGAGGCTGACCGCGGGAGACATGCAGATGGCGGCTTCAACCGAAATGCTGGCGGCGTTCAAGGAGCTCACCAACGCGAAGCAGCTCGATCGCGGGGAGCTGCTTGCACTCCTGCAGGATGGAATTCACGCCGCGCTGGCGCGGAAATTCGGCCCCAACGTCAAGTTCGAGATGTCGGTCGACGAGCTGCGGGGCGGCATTCGCGTCGTCCGGCTGCGTCAGGTCGTCGACACTATCGAGGACTCGAGCTGGCAGATCGGGGTCGATGACGCGCGCGACATGGATCCCGAGTTCCAGCCCGGCGACATGCTCGAAGAGGAAGTCCCCTTCGAGGAGTTCGGGCGGCTCGCCGTGCAGGCCGCCAAGCAGCGGATCATCCAGCGGGTGCGCGAGGGCGAGCGCAACAAGATCCGCGACGAATTCGGCAACAAGGTCGGTGAGCTGCTCTCCGGCGAGATCCAGCAGATCGAGCGCGGCAAGCTGGTGCTCATCCTCAACCGGTTCCGCGAAGCCGAAGCCATCATCCCCTACCGGGAACAGAATCACCGCGAGCACTTCCACCAGGGTGACACGATCCGGGCGGTGCTCAAGCGCCTCGAGGAAACGCCCAAGGGACCGCGCCTGATCCTGTCCCGCGGCGATCCGCTGTTCGTCGCCGCCCTCTTCAAGCTCGAGGTTCCCGAGATCGCGCAGGCCGTCGTCGAGATCAAGGCCATCGCGCGCGAGGTCGGCAGCCGCACCAAGGTCGCCGTCATTTCGCGCGACGACGCCATCGATCCGGTCGGCGCCTGCGTCGGCCTCAAGGGCTCGCGGGTGCAGGCAGTCGTCAATGAGCTCAATGGCGAGCGCATCGACATCGTGCCCTGGTCGCCCGACCCGGAGCGCTTTGCCCGGCTGGCGCTCGCGCCGGCCCGGGTGGCGCGGGTGTTCTCCGATCCGGAAAGCAAGACGATCCAGGCCGTGGTCGACGAGGACCAGCTCTCGCTCGCGATCGGTCGCAATGGCCAGAACGTCCGGCTCGCCTCCGAGCTCACCGGGTGGAAGATCGATCTCTACTCCAGCCGCGAGTGGCTGGAGCGCGGCGGCGAAGGGCCGCTGTTCGCGCCGATCCCGACCGAAGAGGACGTGGTCAGCCAGGTCCCGCTCGCCGAGATGGAAGGCCTGTCGCCCGAGCTCCTCAAGGTGCTGAGCGATGCGGGCTACGCGCTGCTCAACGACGTGCTCGACCTCGAGCGCGACGACCTGCTCAAGCTCGCTGGCATGACCGAGCCGCTTGCCGATCAGCTGCTCGCGTTCCTGGCCGAGCTCGAAGGCGAGAACGCGGCCGAGGGTGGTGCCACGCCGGGATGAGTAGTGTGCTGGGCCTCCTCGGCCTCGGACTCCGGGCGGGGAACGTGATTGTGGGAGTCGATGGCGTGAGGACCGGGCTGCAGGCCGGCAAGTGCGCGCTGGTGGTGGTTGCCTCGGACGCGAGCCCCCGCGCCCGGGAAAAAGTGGTTCGGCTGGCCGAGGGACGCGGCATTCCCAGCGTCGTCGGACCGGCCTCGGCGGAGATGGGGCAGCGGCTGGGTCGGCCGCCCGTGATGGTGGTTGGGGTGTGTGACCCGGCGTTGGCGCGCGGTATTCGCGCCGCCGGGAACAAGTCAGCAGGTGTGACGGAGGCTTGAGTGGTCAAGACGAAAATCGAGGATCTCGCCGAAGAATTCGGGATCAGCTCGGACCAGCTGATGACGCTGCTCCGCGACATGGGGGTGAGCGCGCGCAGCGCATCCGCCAGCCTGGAGGACACCCAGGTGTCCGCGGTGCGGGTCCGCTGGGAGCGCGAGAAGCGGCGCCAGGCCGAGGCCCCCGCGGCCAAGAAGCCGGCCCGCCGGAAGGCGGTGAAAGCCGTGGCCCCCGAGCCCGAACCGGCGCCGGCCGAGGCCGCCCGTCCCGCCCGACGCCGCCGCACCGCGGCCGAGGTCGCGGAAGCCCAGGCGTCCGCCGATGCCGAAGCCGCGCGGGTGGCGGCCGAAGAAGCGTTCACCATGGAGCGCGACAAGCCGACTCCGGTCTTCGCGCCCGATCCGGTGGTGACGACGCCGATGCCGACCATCGAGGAGCGCGCCCGGGTGCTCTTCCGGGACCTGCCTCCGCTTCCGGCCGAGCCGGAAGTTGAGGCTCCCGCCGCGGATGAACCCACGGCTCCCGCCGCGGAAGCAGCGCCCACGCCGACGCCGCCCTCCGCCACTCCGGTCGAGAGCTCCGCTCCCGCCGCGCCCGCGCCGCCGGCGCGCAAGATCTTCGTGCCGCCTCGGGTGCAGCGTCCGCCGGCCGGCGGTACCGGCCCCAAGCCGGTGTTCTCGAGCTCGGCGCCTGGTGGTCAGCGCACCGGTCCATCGCGTCCCGGGGGGCCCGGTGGTCCGGGCGGACAGGGACGTGGTCCCGGTGGCCCCCGCGGTCCGGGTGGTCCGGGTGGACGGCCCGGAGGCCCCGGTGGTCGTCCCGGAATGGGTGGACCGGGCGGTCCCGGTGGCGCCCGTCCCGGTGCGCCCGGCAGCGCCCCCGCGCGGAACTTCGGGCCCGATGCCCAGAAGGGTGGCGGCCGCCGCAAGGGAAAGAAGGGACGGCGTCCCGACGTCGACCAGGAAGCGGTGCGCGAGAACGTCCTCAAGACCCTCGCCGGATTGCGCGGTCCCGCCGGTCGCAAGCGCCGGAGTGACGAGCCCTCCTATCGCGAGCTGCTCGCGGGTCGCGCGGCCGAGGAGGCCGAGCGCGAAAAGACCCGCATCCGCGTCAACGAATTCATTTCGGTCTCCGAGCTCGCCGAGATCATGAAGGTGCCGGCCATCCAGATCGTCCAGTTCGCCTTCAAGGAGCTGGGCCTGATGGTGACGGTGAACCAGCGGCTCGACTTCGACCAGATCGAGCTGATCTCGAGCGCCTTCGGGTTCGAGGCGGTGCGCGAGAGCGAGTACATGGCGGAGCAGGAAGCGCCGGCCGAGGTCGAGGACGAAGGACCCCAGGTCCCGCGACCCCCGGTGGTCACCATCATGGGTCACGTCGACCACGGCAAGACGTCGCTGCTCGACTACATCCGCAAGGCCAACGTCGTCGCGGGAGAAGCCGGTGGCATCACCCAGCACATCGGCGCGTACCACGTGAGCCTGCCGGTGGGGAAGAGCATCACCTTCCTCGACACGCCGGGCCACGAGGCCTTCACCGCGATGCGCGCCCGCGGCGCGCAGGTTACCGACATCGTCGTGCTGGTGGTGGCGGCGGACGACCAGGTCATGCCTCAGACGGTCGAGGCGATCAGCCACGCCAGGAACGCCGGCGTGCCGCTCATCGTCGCGATCAACAAGATCGACCTCCCCGCGGCCAACATCCCGAAGGTCAAGCAGGACCTGCTGGCCCAGAGCGTCGTCCTCGAAGAGTTCGGCGGACAGGTGCTCTCGGCCGAGATCTCGGCCAAGAAGGGAACCGGCATCGAGCGTCTTCTCGAGCAGGTGCTGCTCCAGGCGGAAGTCCTCGACCTCAAGGCGAACCCCGACGCCGCGGTCCATGGCACCGTGCTCGAAGCGTCGCTCGACGCCGGCAAGGGTCCGATCGCGACGGTGCTGGTCCAGAAGGGCACGCTCCACGTGGGCGACTACTTCATCTGCGGGCGTTTCTCGGGCCGCGTGCGCGCGCTCTTCGATGAGCGCGGCAAGCAGGTCAAGGAAGCCGGTCCCTCGATCCCGGTGCAGGTGCTCGGCTTCGAGGGGGTGCCGGCGGCGGGCGACTCGTTCGTCGTGGTCGCCGATGCGCTGCAGGCCCGCGAGATCGCCCAGAAACGCCAGCGGCTCGACCGCGAGGCGCACAGTCGTCGCACCGTGCGCGGCGGCACGCTGGAAGACATCTCCCGCGCGCTCAAGGCGGGCGAAGTCTCCGCGCTCCCGATCATCATCAAGGCCGACCAGGGCGGTCCGGCCGAAGCGCTCGCCGACGCGCTGGCGCAGCTCTCGACCAGCGAAGTCCGGGTCGAGGTGGTGCACCGCGGAGTCGGCGCCATCACCGAGAGCGACGTGCTGCTCGCCAAGGCGTCGGGCGCGATCATTCTCGGCTTCCATGTGCGGCCCGACGCGAATGCCCGGGGCGCCGCGGAGCGGGAGCAGGTCGACGTGCGCACCTATCGCGTCATCTACGAAGCCGTGGACGACGTGAAGAAGGGCCTCGAAGGCCTGCTCAAGCCGGAGGAGAAGGAGACGGTGCTGGGCGAGGCCGAGGTGCTCCAGGTCTTCAAGATCAGCAAGGTGGGCACCATCGCCGGGTGCATGGTCCGCCAGGGCGTCATTCAGCGGACCGCGAAGGCGCGGGTGGTGCGCGACGGCAGCGTAGTGTACACCGGCGCGCTGGCGAGCCTCAAGCGGTTCAAAGACGACGTGAAGGAAGTACGTGATGGTCTGGAGTGCGGTATTGGCATCGAGAACTTCAATGATCTCAAGGCCGGTGACCGGATCGAGTCGTTCCGGGTGGAGGCGGTGAAGCGGACGCTGGAGTCCTCGCCGACCGGGAGTTAGTGAGGTCACGGTGAAGAAGAAGTCGTCCCATCGCCCCGAGCAGGTGGCGGAGACCATCCGCCAGGTCGTGGCGGAGGCCCTCGCGCAGGACGTGCGCGATCCGCGCGTCGGCCGGGTCACCATCACCACCGTGCAAGTGACCGGCGATCTCGGTCACGCCCGGATCAGCGTGGTCCTCGGCGAGGGGGTCGATGCCGATCGCGCGATGGAAGGTCTCGCGAGCGCCACTGGATTTCTTCGCGGCCGGGTCGCCCGCGCGCTCTCGACCCGCATCGTGCCCGAGCTCGAGTTCACGCTGGATCGCGGGGCCGAGCACGCCCAGCGGATGAATGAGCTGTTCGCGTCGCTGCGCGAGGAAGGATCTCCGCTTGACGGGCGGACTGCTGATTGACAAGCCCGCGGGCCCAACGTCCCACGACGTCGTGGCCCGGGTCCGTCGCGCCTTCCAGACTCGCGCGGTCGGCCACGCGGGAACGCTCGACCCGTTTGCGACCGGGCTGCTGGTTGTCCTCATCGGGAGGGCGACCCGCCTGGCCCGCTTCGTGGAGCGCCAGGTCAAGCGCTATCGAGCCGAGGTGACGATCGGGGTCGCGACCGACACCGACGACTCGACCGGGACGGTCATCGCGGAGCTGTCGCCAGCACCATGGCCCGGCGAGGCCGCGATTCGTGAGGCTCTGCGCTCACTCGAGGGCACCTTTCCGCAGCGGCCTCCGGCGTATTCGGCCCGGAAGGTGGGGGGGCAGCGGGCCTACGCGATCGCCCGCGCGGGGGGTGAACCGGTGCTCGAGGCCCGCGACGTGACGGTGCACTCGATCCGCCTGCTCGAGTGGTCGCAGCCGGTGGCGACCATCGAGGCCCTGGTCTCCGCGGGCACCTATGTGCGCGCGCTGGCGCGGGACCTGGGAGAGCGGCTCGGATCGGTGGCGCATTGCAGCGCGCTCCGTCGTGACGCGATCGGGGCCTTCGAGGCGGTGGACGCCGTCCCCCTCGACGCGCTGACCGGACGTGAAGCGCTGCTGTCGCCCCTCGAGCTGCTCGGCGGGATGCCGCGCATCGAGCTCGCGGCGGATGAAGTTGGCGCGGTATGCCATGGCCGGGCGGTGCGGGCGGACGCCGAGAACGGAGCCGAGGCCGCGCTGGTCGCGGAGGGCAGGCTGATCGCGATCGCCGAGGGCGTGGACGGAGGGTGGCACCCGCGCGTGGTGCTGGAGGCGGCGTGACGATTCCGCTGCCACTGCCGGAGGCCGGCGCCGTGGTCACCGTGGGCTCGTTCGATGGCGTCCATGTGGGGCACATGGCGGTGCTGCGGGAGATCGCGGGACGGGCCAAGGCGGCGCACCGGGTGAGCGTGCTGGTGACGTTCGAGCCCCACCCGATGGAAGTGGTGAATCCCGCGGCGGCGCCGCTCCTGCTCACGACGCCGGTGGAGCGGCGGGAAATCCTGGCGCAGTCGGAGCTCGATTACGCCGTGATCCTGCGGTTCGACGAGCGGCTGCGCGCGCTGGCGCCGGAGGACTTCGTGCAGTTCCTCCGCCGGCGCCTCGCGCTCCGCGAGCTGGTGATCGGCGAAGACCACGGCTTCGGGCGGGGACGCGCCGGCGACGTGGCGATGCTCCAGGCGATGGGAGCGGCTGAGGGATTCGCGGTGGACGTGGTGCCACCGGTGACCGACGGCGTGGCCGGAATCGTCTCGTCCTCCCGGATTCGGACCGCGATCGCGCACGGTGACCTGGCACTTGCCGCCCGGATGCTGGGTCGCCCTTTCGGCCTCTCAGCCGTCGTGGCCCACGGCGCGAAGCGGGGACGCAGCATCGGGGTCCCGACCGTGAATCTCCCGGTCCCGCCCCGCAAGGCGCTGCCGCCCGACGGGGTGTACGCGGTCTGGGTGGAATGGCCGGGCGGACGGAGCGGAGGAATGCTCAACCAGGGTCCGCGACCCACGGTGGGCGACCTCTCGCGGACGATCGAGGCGCACCTCTTCGATTTCGACGGCGACCTTTACGGCGCCTGGGTGCGGATCGAATGGGTCGAACGGATCAGGGATGTCCGGCGGTTCGAATCGCTGGACGGGTTGAAAGCACAGCTGGCTGAGGATGGCCGGGCGGCGCGGCGGATCCTTGACTTGTGAAGGGCGAAGGAACTCTCGCGACTCGTGACGCACGACTCGTGACTTACTGAGGGGAACCATGCAGTCAATTCGAAATCGGTTGTTGCTCATCGCGGGCCTGATCCTGCTTTCGGTTTTCTACCTCTTCCCGCGGACCCAGACGATCCGCGAGCGGGGGCAGGACGGGGTCATGCGGGACGTGAGGGTCACCCGCGTGCCGCTCAAGCGAGGCCTCGACCTCCAGGGCGGCATGCACCTGGCGCTCGAGCTCGACGAGTCGCAGCGGGTCTCGTCGGACAAGGAGCGCGACATCGACCTGGCGCTCACCGTGCTCCGGAAGCGCATCGACGAGTTCGGCGTGGCCGAGCCGGTGGTGCAGAAGTCCGGTGATGACCGCATCGTCGTCGAGCTCGCGGGAATCGCCGATCCGGCCCGCGCCAAGAACATCGTGCAGAAGAGCGCCTTCCTCGAGTTCCGCATCGTCGACAAAACGGGCGCGCTGGAGAAGGCGCTCCCCTCGCTCGACCGCATCCTCCGCGGGCTCGGCGTGCAGGGCGGAGCGGGCCCGGCCAAGGGCGCCAACGCCGTGACCAAGCTCCTGGGTGATTCGGGCAAGGCCGCGGACACCACGGCCGCCGCGGATGCGGGTCCCGGGATCCTGGCCAACCTGATCCAGCCCGCCGGGGGCGGCACGGTGACGCCGATGCCCGGCGCATATATGGTCGCCGAAGCGGCATACCCCCGGGTCGACAGCATGCTCGCGCTCCCCCAGGTGCGGAACGGGCTTCCTCGCGGGATCGAGCTCCACTGGGTGAACCAGCCGCTCGCGATCGGCGTGGAGAGCTATCGCCTCCTGTACGCGCTGGAGGACAAGCCCATCGTGACGGGCACCAGCCTCATCGATGCGAGCGCGCAGCTCGATCCGCTCACCAACGGGCCGATCGTCATCTTCGAGCTCGATCGCGCCGGGGCCCGGCGCTTCGGCGCCGAGACCGGACGCCACGTCGGCGACTTCATGGCGATCCTCCTCGACGGCGTGGCCCAGGGGCAGCCGCCGGTGATCCAGAGCCGTATCGACCGTCGCGGCCAGATCACGCTCGGCAACCGGACGCTGCAGGAAGCGCAGGACCTGGCGCTCACCCTCAAGGCCGGCGCGCTGCCGGTGCCGCTCAAGATCGTCGAGGAACGCCAGGTGGGGGCCAGCCTCGGCGCCGACTCGATCCGGAAGGGCATCCTCGCCGGCGTGGTCGGGACCGCGCTCGTGGTGCTGATCATGGTCGGGTACTACCGGATGGCCGGCGCGCTCTCCATCGCGGCGCTCGCGATCTACCTCCTGTTCACGCTGGGCGGGCTCTCGATGGTCGAGGCGACCCTCACGCTGCCCGGCCTTGCGGGCATCGTGCTCTCGATCGGCATCGCGGTGGACGCCAACGTGCTGATCTTCGAGCGGATCCGCGAAGAGCTGGTGCACGGCAAGACCGTGCGCCTCGCGATCGATGAAGGCTTCAAGCACGCGATGAACGCCATCATCGACTCCAACGTCTGCGCGGTCCTGACGGCGCTCTTCCTCTTCCAGTTCGGCACCGGTCCGGTCAAGGGCTTCGCGGTGACCCTCATCATGGGCATCGCGGCGTCGATGATCACGGCCGTCTTCGTGACCCGGACCTTCTTCATGATCTGGCTCCAGCGCCGCCCGGCGCTGACAACGCTGAGCATCTGACATGACGCGCATCTTCGCCAACGCCAATTACGATTTCATCGGGGTTCGCCGGCGGGCCTACGGTGTCACCGCCGTCCTGCTCCTGGTCGGGCTCATCGGGTACTTCATATTCGGCATCAATTACAGTGTCGAGTTCACCGGCGGCACCCTGGTCCAGATCCAGACGAAAAGTCCGGTCGACGTGGCCAACCTCCGGTCGGGACTCGACCAGGCCGGAGTGCTCCACGCGGAAATCCAGCAGTTCGGGAGCGACCGGGAATACGTGATCCGGGCCCGGACCGCGGCGCAGGGCACCGATGCCGACAACACCGAGCAGACCACGCAGGCGGTGACGGGCGCGCTCGACAAGGTGCTCGGGACCGGCACCTACACCATCGCCCGGACCGAAGGCGTGGGCCCGAAGGTCGGCGCCGAGCTCCGGCAGAAGGCCCTCTTCGCGATCCTGCTTTCCTTCGTGGCGGTGCTCGCGTACCTGGCGTATCGCTTCGAATGGCGCTTCGGACTGGCGGCCGTCATCGCGACGGCGCACGACATCCTCACCACGCTCGGCTTCATCGCGGTCATGAAGATCGAGGTCAGCCTCGTGGTGGTGGGCGCGGTGCTCTCGATGGTGGGCTATTCGCTCAACGACACGATCATCATCTTCGACCGGGTCCGCGAGGACCTCCGGAAGATGCGGGGCGTTCCGTTTGCCACCGTGCTCAATCGCGCCATCAACGAGACGCTGCCCCGGAGCGTGCTGACCCACGGGACCACGCTGTCCACCCTCCTCGCCCTGGCGCTGCTGGGCGGCGAGGTGATCCGGCCCTTCGCGCTGGTCATGTTCTTCGGCGTCTTCACCGGCACGTTCTCCTCGATCTTCATCGCCTCGCCGGTGCTGCTCTGGATCGAGCAGCGGTGGCCGGGCGCCGCGGTCAGGCACCTGGGGTCCGCGGCGCCGAAGCCTGCCGCCCCCTCCACGGCGAGCGGGCCGGGCGGCACGGCGACGACGGGGTCACGAAAGGCCCGGACGACCGTCGCCTGATCGCACCGGCACCCAGCACCGCCGTGCTGGTCGACACCCATTGCCACCTCGCGGATCCGGCCTACGAGGCCGACCGCGACGCGGTGCTCGCGCGAGCCGGCGCCGCGGGTGTCGGTCATATCGTCGCCATCGGCGAGACGCCCGAGCGGGCCGAAGCGGCGGTCGCGCTCGCCCGCACTACCCCGGGGATTTCCGCGACCGCGGGTCTCCACCCCCATGATGCCCGACACTGGTCCGACGAGCGCGCCCGCTGGCTGGAGCAGGCCTCGGCGTGGATCGAAGTGGTTGCCATCGGTGAAACCGGGCTCGACTACCACTACGATTTCTCTCCCCGTGATACCCAGCGCGTGGCGTTCGAGGCCCAGATGGACCTCGCGGCCCGCGCCGGCCGCCCCGCGATCATCCACGCGCGGGAGGCGGACGACGACGTCCTGTCGGTGCTCCGAAATCATCCCCGGACCACCGCGATCCTCCATTCCTTCTCCAGCGGGCCCGAGCTCTGTCGCGGGGCCATCGCGCTGGGACATTACGTGTCGTGGAGCGGAATGATCACCTTCCGGAACTGGGCGCAGGACGCGCTGATCCGGGAAGTTCCCCACGATCGGCTGCTGGTCGAGACCGACGGACCCTACCTCGCTCCGGTCCCCATGCGCGGGAAGCGGAACGAGCCGGCCTTCGTGAAGCACACCGCGGAGCGGCTGGCCCAGGTACTGGGATGGAGCGCGGAGGAATGCGCGACCCGTACCGCGGAGAATGCCGCCAGGGTGTTCGGTCCCCGTATGAAGGACGCGCGACTCGTGACCCGTGACTCGTGACCTCCATGACTCCTTCTGATATCGCCATCGCGCAGGCCGCCACGCTCCGCCCGATCGCCGAGGTGGCGGCGGAAGTCGGTCTTGGTCCAGAGGACATTCTTCCCTACGGGAAGTACAAGGCCAAGATCACGGCCGCCGCGGTCGCGTCCCGGACGCCGAAGGGCCGCCTCGTGCTGGTCTCGGGGATCAACCCGACTCCGGCCGGCGAGGGGAAGAGCACCGTGACCGTAGGGGTGAGCCAGGCCCTCCGCCGGCTCGGCCAGCGCGTGATGATCTGCATCCGCGAGCCGTCGCTGGGACCGGTCTTCGGCGTGAAGGGCGGCGCCGCGGGCGGCGGATATGCCCAGATCGTGCCGATGGAAGAGATCAATCTTCATTTCACCGGCGACTTTCACGCGATCAGCGCGGCGCACAACCTGCTTTCCGCGATGCTCGACAACCACATTCATCACGGCAACGCGCTGGGAATCGATCCCCGCCGGATCACCTGGCCGCGCACCATCGACATGAACGACCGCGCCCTGCGGTCGGCCGTCGTGGGGCTCGGGGGACTCAACGGTGGACCTTCCCGCGAAGAGCGCTGGGTGATCATCCCCGGCTCCGAGGTGATGGCGATTCTCTGCCTGGCCGCCAACCTGAGCGACCTCGAGGGCCGGCTCGGCCGCATCATCGTGGGCCTTACCCGCGAGAGAAAGCCCGTCACCGCCGCCGATCTCAAGGCCTCGGGCGCCATGACGCTGCTTCTCAAGGACGCGATCCTCCCCAACATGGTCCAGACCCTCGAGGGCGGCCCCGCGCTGGTGCACGGGGGTCCTTTCGGCAACATCGCCCACGGCTGCAATTCCCTGGCGGCCACCAAGCTTGGCCTGGGGCTCGCCGACATCGTGATGACCGAGGCGGGATTCGGCGCCGACCTGGGGGCGGAGAAGTTCTTCGACATCAAGTGCAGGGCGGGTGGGCTCAATCCCGAGGCTTGCGTCGTAGTTGCGACGGTACGCGCGCTCAAGATGCATGGCGGGGTCAAGAAGGACGCCTTGGCGCAACCCGACGTCCCGGCGCTGCAGGTCGGGCTCGCGAATCTCGAGGCGCACGTCGCCAACATCCGGAAGTTCGGCGTGCCCGTCGTGGTGGCGCTCAACCGGTTCACCAGCGACGCGAGCGAGGAAATCGGCGCGGTGCTCGACGCCTGCGATGCCTGGGGCGTCCGCGCGGCGCTGTCCGACGTGTGGGCCCGGGGCGGGGAAGGAGGCGAGGCGGTGGCCCATGAAATCCTCGCCTTGCTGGCCGAAGGCAAGGCCGCGTTCCGGCCACTCTACGACGCCACCCTTCCGATCCAGGCCAAGATCGAGATCATCGCGCGGGACATCTACGGCGCGGACGGGGTGGATTTCCTCCCGTCCGCGAGCCGTTCCATCACGCAGTGCGAGACGATGGGACTCGACAAGACGCCGGTCTGCATCGCGAAGACCCAGTATTCCTTCTCCGACGATCCCTCCCGTCTCGGGCGCCCGAGAGGCTTCCGCATTACCATCCGGGACGTCATGCCGTCGGCGGGCGCGGGATTCGTCGTCGCATTGGCCGGAGACATCATGACCATGCCGGGTCTTTCGAAGACGCCGGCGGCGGAGGCGATGCGAGTGCTCGCCGACGGAACCATCGAAGGGCTCTTCTGAGGACTGACATGACCATCGGCATCGCACACACGGACAACGCGCCCCGGGCGATCGGCCCGTACAGCCAGGCCACCATCCACGGAGATCTCGTGTTCACCGCCGGACAGGTGGCGCTCGACCCGGTCACCATGGAAGTGGTCGCGGGCGGCGTCGCCGAGCAGACCGAGCAGGTCTTCAAGAACCTCAAGGCGGTGCTGGAATCCGCCGGCTCGGGATTCGACCGCGTCCTCAAGACCAGCGTCTTCCTGGTCGACATGGCGGACTTCGCCGCGATGAACGAGGTCTACGCGAAGTACTTCGGCACCCACCGGCCTGCGCGCTCGACCGTGGCAGTGTCCGGCCTGCCGCGCGGGGTGCGGGTGGAGATCGACTGCGTTGCCGTGAGAGGTGAGTCGTAAGACGTGAGACGCGGCCGGATGGATGAGCGTCTCACGGCTCACGGCTCAGGTCTCACAGCTGTTGGGGAGTGCATCGGGCCTGGTGGCCTGGCCGGTCTTCAAAACCGCGACGGAGGCGCCTCAGGTGTCTCCGGTGGGTTCGATTCCCACACGCTCCCGTTGAACGGCGGAAAGGCGGGAAGGGCGGAGAAGGCGGAGAAATCATCCTTCTCCGCCCACTCCGCCTTGTCCGCCTTGTCCGCCTTGGTCGTATTGGTGACCCTGCCCGACGTCGCCCGCGCCCAGACGGACAGCACGCACCCGCAGTACGTCCAGGCTCCGGTCTCGCCGATGGGCGCCTTCTTCCGCTCACTCGCGATTCCCGGCTGGGCCCAGGCCAAGCTGGACCGTCGCCTCACCGGCGGCATCTTCCTCGGCTTCGAAGGGATCGCCCTCGGCATGATCATCAAGGCCGACCGCGAGCTCGAGTACATGAAGTCGCGCGGCGACTCCACCGAGTCGCTCGAGAACAAGCGGCAGGAACGGGAAGACTGGATCACTCTCCTCCTGTTCAACCATCTCTTCGCGGCGCTCGACGGATTCGTGGGAAGCCATCTCTACGACTTTCCCGACGAGGTGAAGCTTCGGGCTTCGCCCAAGGGCTTCGGCGCGGTGGTGACGATTCCGGTGAGGATCCGGTGAACCAGTCGCCGGTCGGCATCTTCGACTCCGGCCTCGGCGGCCTCACAGTCGCCGGCGCGATCTTCCACCGCCTGCCGCACGATTCCACCATCTATTTCGGAGACACGGCGCGCGTCCCCTACGGTCCCAAGTCACCGGAGACCGTGCGACGCTACAGCCATGAGATCCTCGACTGGCTCACCGGTCAGGGTGTGAAGGCCGTCGTGATCGCGTGCAACACGAGCACCGCGCACGCGCTCGAGTCGCTCCAGGCCGTGGCGCCGGTGCCGGTGATTGGCGTCGTGGAGCCGGGCGCGCGCGCGGCGGTTCAGGCGAGTCCACGCGGACACATCGGCGTGATCGGCACCGCCGGCACCGTGGCGAGCAATGCCTATGGACGCGCCATCCACCGGATCCGCCCCGACGCCGAGGTGGTGCAGCAGGCCTGCCCGCTGCTGGTGCCCTTTGCCGAGGAAGGGTGGTTCGATCATCCGGCGACCGAGCTGGTAGCCCGCGAATACCTGGCACCGCTGATTACCGCAGGCGTCGAGTCGGTCGTCCTGGGCTGCACCCACTATCCGCTCCTCAAGCCGCTGCTCTCGCGGGTGCTTGGTCCCGGCGTCCGACTGATCGACAGCGCGGAGGAGGTCGCTTCCGCGCTCGCCGACGCCCTGGCTGCCAAAGGCCTGAACGCTTCATCCGACGCGAGCCCGGAGCACCGGTTCGCCGTCAGCGATGATCCCGCGCGGTTTGTGACCGTGGGTTCACGGTTTCTCGGAGTGCGACTGGGGGAAGCCGAGCTGGTGCAGTTATCGCCCGATCGCTAGAAGCGGGATCGGCCGACCTCACGCGAAGGTTTTCAATTCCACCGAACTGTTGTTGGCGACGGCATACTTGAGTCCATCGAGCCATGCTCCCGGATTCAGGTACCAGCGTTTCGCTGCCACCTCTCGCAGCGCCGTCCGGTGCGTGTGGCCGAGAATGAGCAAGCCCAGCGAAGGTTCGTCACGCATGCGGGCGTCGGCCCAGGCGGCCTGTGCCGCCGCGGCCCGGTCGAGCACCGCGGCGTCGCGAGTGGAATCCGCCAGGTTCCCGCTCAAATGATCCACCAGCCAGAACCCGAGGTCGGGGGGCAGGCTCCGGAACGCGCCAATGGTGATGCGGCTCCGCGTGATCCGGTGCATCAGCTTCGCCGACCAGTGCTGCTCGGCGAGTCCGTCGCCGTGCACCGCGAGCGTTGGCATCCCGCCAACGGTGAACCGTACCCCTTCGGCGCCGAACGTGACTCCGGCATCCCGGTCCCAGAAGGAATCGCCCCAGCGATCGTGGTTGCCGCCGGTCATGAAGACGGGACACTTGCGCGCGAGCTGTGCCAGCGCGCTCGCCACCCGGAACCCGCCGCGCGGAATGGCGCGACGCCAGGCAAACCAGAAATCGAAGAGGTCACCGTTGACGAGCAACGCGTCGCCCAGCGTGGGCATGCGCTCGAGAAATTCGAGCATCGCCTCCTCGACGCCTGCGGGGGCAGCGCCGAGGTGTGCGTCCCCGACGACGACGAGCTGATCCATTGACGATTGACTGGTGACTATTGACAATTGCTCGTCCGTTCGAGATAGACCACCCACGCGCCGATCTGCGGGGAACAATTGTCAATTGTCGACAGTCAATCGTCAATGGATCCGGTGTCCGAGACTTTCGTTCGTGTGACCTACGCCGATACGGACCAGATGGGTGTGGCCTACTACGGCCGGTATCCGATCTGGTTCGAGGTCGCCCGGACCGAGTACCTGCGGGCACGGGGAAAGGCGTACCGCGAGCTGGAGGAGACCGGATTGAGGCTGGTGGTGAGCGAACTTCAGGTCCGTTACCGGTCCCCGGCGCGGTACGACGACCTGCTCCGGGTCCGGTGCTGGGTGCGGGATATTGCCTCAAGGCGCGTTACCTTCGGGTACGCGATCGACCGGGGCGAGGGCCAGGAAGTCCTGGCCACAGGGGTCACCGACCTCCTGTCCCTGGACCGGGAATTCAGGCCCATCCGGCTCCCCGAAGACCTGGGAGCCCGCCTCACGCCCACCGCCGATCCGGTCCGCACCTGACTTCATGAGTTACCTTATCTTTCCTTCCCAAGTCATTGATTTTAAGAAGGCTGCATGATTCACCTCAGGTATTGCAGGACTCATCGCGTCTTGCTCCTGACCTGCCTGGCCGGGCCACTGGCCTGTAGCGGCGGGCCGCCCGCGCTGGTCCTGCCCGCTGCGGGGACCAAGGCGTCTTCGGCTCAAGTTCGGGCCTGGGCAGACAGCCTCCAGTCCGGGGCACTGGTGTTGCACCGGTTCAAGTGGCAATACCGGGATCGCGATCAGGCCGCCGGAGGGCGCGGAAGTGCCCGCATCGCCGGCCGAGACTCACTGCGTCTGGACATGATCGGGCCTCTCGGTGCGGGACGAGGTGGCGCCTTCGTCATCGGAGCCGTCGAGCAGTGGGCACAGCCGGAGGAAGAAGTCCGGAAGATTGCGCCCGACTATCAGCTGCTGTGGGCCATGCTCGGGATTCCGCGGCTCCCCGAGTCGTTCGATGAGGTGACCCGCTACGAGGGTCCCGGACTGGTTGCCTGGAGGATCGTGCGTGGGACGGATACGGTGGAGTTCGCGCGCCAGGCGGGCACCGATGTACGGTTCATGGCCGACGTGCGCCAGGCAGGTGTGCGAGTCGGCCGGGTGCAAACGACGTACAATGCGGATGGCAGCCTCAAGTCGTCGCGGCTCGACGTGCCGCGGGGACCGGCGCGCCTGGATCTCAACTACTATGCAACCAGCCGGCCAGCGAGCTTTCCAGCCGACACGTGGTCTCCTCCGGATCGCGAGCCTTAGCGCGATCCTCGCGGGGGGATGCATGTATGGATTCTCGGGCGGCGGCTTGCCGGCCGGGATCAAGACCGTGGCCGTGCTCCCCTTCGAGAACCTCACCTCGGATCCCACACTCACCGCCGAGATCAATCGCGCGGTCCGTGAGGCGGTGCAGGATCGGCTCGGGCTCCGCCAGGCTGGCGAGAACCAGGCCGATGCCCTGGTGCGCGGCACCATCACCCGCTACGAGCCCGACCTGCCCGTGTCCTTCACGGCGGCCGAGAACAACCAGGTCAACGTCAACAAGCGCCTGGTCCAGATCGTGGTGTCGGTCGAAATCATCAACCAGCGCGAAGAAAAAGTTCTGTGGAAGCGCGAGGGCCTCATGGTCGAAGGCGACTACGAGACCGGACAGGAAGCCGCCGGCAGGAAGCGCGCGCTCGACAAGCTGATCACGAACATCGTGGACGGGGCCCAGTCTCAATGGTGAGCCCCCTGACAGGAAGCCGGCGCGGAGCAAGCAAGCTCGGCTGCCTGCTTTCGCTTGCCCTGTTCGTGGGCGCGCTCACCTACGGCGTGCGGATCGGGCGCATCTACTGGCGGTATTACGAGCTGGTCGAGGACATGAAGCAGTCGGCCCGCTTCGCCCAGACCCAGAGCGACGACGTCATCCGCCGCAACCTGATGCAGCGGGTCGACGAGCTCGGCATCCCCGCGGAGGCCAAGCGCTTCGGGATCCGTCGCGCCGGTCCGCCGTGGCGCATCCTCATCCGCAGCGAATATCGCGAGCAGCTCGACGTGCCCTTCGGGTCCCCCCGCTATCTTGTCTTCAAGCCCAGGGTGGAGTCGGGATTCTGAGTACCCGCGAAAAAATCGTGAATCACCCCGAGCTGCTGGCCTGGAGAAGCCGGCAGCGCGGGACCGTCGTTTTCACCAACGGCGTCTTCGACCTCCTCCATCCCGGCCACGTCGAGATCCTGGAGGCCGCGCGTCGTCTGGGTGATGCGCTCGTCGTGGGCGTGAACAGCGACGGGTCGGCGCGGCGACTGGGGAAGGGACCGGGACGGCCGGTGCAGCCCGGCGATGCGCGCGCGCGCGTCGTGGCTGGACTCGCCGCCGTCGATCGTGTCGTGCTGTTCGACGAGGACACGCCCCTCAACCTGATCGAGTCGCTCGCCCCCGACGTCCTCGTCAAGGGGGGGGACTATACCCGCGAGACCATCGTCGGCGCGGATTTCGTCGAATCGCGGGGCGGTGCCGTGTACGCCATCCCACTTCTGCCCGGTCAGTCCACCAGTGCCATCGTGGAGCGGCTCCGTGTCACGTCCTGACGGCCGCGCCGTCGACCAGCTCCGGCCGGTCGTCCTCGAGCGCGGCGCCAACCCCTATGCCGAGGGTTCCTGTCTCGTCCGCTTCGGAGGGACCCTGGTCCATTGCACCGCGAGCGTGGAAGCCGGCGCGCCGCCGTTCAAGAAGGGGACCGGCGAGGGCTGGGTCACGGCCGAGTACGCGATGCTGCCGCGCGCGACGAGCGAGCGCACCTCGCGCGAGCGGAACGGTCCGGGCGGACGGAGCCAGGAGATCCAGCGCTTGATCGGCCGCTCCCTCCGCGCAGCCATGCGCACGATGGCCTTCGGCGAATACACCATCCGCATCGACTGCGATGTGCTGCAGGCCGATGGAGGCACCCGCACGGCCAGCATCACCGGCGCATGCGTGGCGCTCCACGATGCCTGCACCTGGCTCGCCGAACGCACCGGCATCGAATCGCCCTTCGGCACGCTGGTGGCCGCGGTCTCGGTGGGGATCGTCGACGGCGAGCCCTGCCTCGATCTCGCCTACACCGAGGATGTGCGCGCCGGGGTCGACGCCAACATCGTGATGCGCGAGCCCGATTCCTTCGTCGAGGTGCAGGGCACCGGCGAGCATGGCGTATTCTCCCGTGCGGAGCTCGACCGGCTGGTCGACCTCGGTCATCAGGGAATCACCACCCTGTTCACGCTCCAGCGCCAGGCGCTCGGACTGTGAAGCTGCTGGTCGCGACCCGGAGCAGCGGCAAGCAGCGTGAAGTGCGGGAGCTCTTCGCCGACACCGAGGTCGAGATCGTGTTTCCGAGCGACCTCGGCCTCTGGGTCGAAGCCGCCGAGAGTTTCCTGGAGCTGGGGGACACCTTCGCGCAGAACGCCCGCGCGAAAGCAGAGTACTTCGCCAAGCGCACCGGCCTGCCGACGCTCGCCGACGACAGCGGACTCGAAGTGCTGTCCCTCGGCGGCGAGCCCGGGGTCCGCTCCAAGCGCTGGTCCGGAGTTACCGGGCCTGAGGCCGAGATCGACAAAGCAAACAACGCAATGCTGCTTCGGCGTCTGGCCGGCGCGCCCGAAGCGCGACGGCGCGCCCGCTATCGTTGCGTGCTGGCGTATTGTCCGAAGTACGGCGCGATGACCCTGCTCTTCGAGGGCGCCTGCACTGGACGGATCCTGGAGGAGCCCGTGGGGACCGGTGGCTTCGGCTACGACCCGCTGTTTTTTTCCGACGACCTCGGCAAGAGCTTCGGCGAAGCCACCCCCGAGGAGAAGCACGCCGTGAGCCATCGCGGCCGCGCCTTCGCCGCCTTCAAGACGGGAGTGCTGGCATGACCGCTGTTCCGGTGCCCACCAACAGGACCAAGGCCAGGCTGGCCGCCGGCGAGCTCTGCGTGGGAACGATGCTGGTCGAGGTCCGGCAGCCCGCGATCATGACGATGCTCGGCAACGCGGGATTCGATTTCGTCCTGGTGGACAATGAGCACGGGCCCTTCTCGGTGGAATCGGTTGCGGAGCTCTCCCGCGCCGCGCGCGCAGAGGGCGTAACGCCCATCGTGCGGATTCCGGAGCTTACCTACGCGCACGTCGCGCAATCGATGGATGGCGGCGCGCAGGGCATCATGCTCCCGCGGGTGGTGGAGCGGGCGCAGGTCGAGGAATGCGTGCGTTACCTCAAATACGCGCCGCAGGGTCGCCGGGGAGCGGTGCTCGCGCGCGGGCATACGTCCTTCAAGGTCGGCCCGCTGCTCGAGACCATGGCCGCGCTCAACCACGAGTCGATGCTGGTGGTGCAGGTGGAGACCAGGGAAGCCGTCGAGCGGCTCGACGATATCCTGTCCGTGCCCGGCGTGGATGCCGCGCTGATCGGGCCGACCGATCTGTCGGTGGCGCTCGGCGTCGGGGGAGAGATGGAGCATCCGACCCTGGTGAAGGCCATCGAGGACACCATGGCCGCGTGTGCACGGCACCGGGTGGTGCCGGCGATTCACACCAACGATGTCGCGATGACGGCCGGGTGGGCGCGGAAGGGCATGCGCCTGGTGAGCATCAACAGCGAAGTGGGACTGCTGACCGGCGCCGCGCGCAGCGCGATCGGGACTATTCGCTCCCGCTAGGCGCCGCCGGCATCGCCAGCACCTTCTGGTGAATCTGTTCTTCCAGCTTTCCCGTGGTGTTGCAGTTCGACGGCACCGAGCTCCCCTCGGCAACGTTCCGCGCGGATGCGACGACCAGCGTGCGAAGCTTCGTGGTGTCCCGCGAGACCGGCTCGATGGACGAAAGAATGGCCATCGTCACCCGCCATCGGTCCGCGTTCGGTCCCAGCATCCCCTCGCCACAGCCCAGCCAATAAGACATCCGCTGGCCCGCGAACCCGCCGGTATTGTTGAAGCCAGTATTTCCCAGCAGGCCGTTCACCGAATCCGCGTACGTCACCTTGACCTTCATGCTGCCGTAGACGCCCTGCGCCTTGTGAAAGACTTCCAGCGGAGTTCCGGGAACCAGGACCCAGGTGCTCACGGTGTCCATCCGGATCTTGGTATCTGGGCTGATTGTTCCGAAGCTCGTCGGCTTGTCCCGCCGCCACCCGTTGTACTGCATGTTGGTCGGGGTCTGCGCCGTGAGTCTGCCGGGAGGGAGGACGAGTGCGGAGGCGACGAGGGTTGCGAGCGCGAGTTTCATGGCTCCGTTCCGCCTGGGGAAGCGTCGGCCAGCGACTTCACTTTCAGGTTGATGGCTTCCTCAAGCTGCCCGGAGGTCGAGCAGAGTATGGGCGCTGAGGATCCTCCCGCCATGTTGCGCGCGCTGGCGACGACCAGGGTTCGAATGCGAGTGGTGTCCTTGGCAACCCGCTCGACGCCGGACAGGATCGCGATCGACACCCGCCAGCTGTCGGCGTTGGGACCGGTGATGCCTTCGCCGCAGCGGATCCACGAGGACATGCGCCGCCCCGCCAAGGACCCGTTCTGAATGAAGCCCGAGTTGCCGAACTGGCCCGCGGAGCTGTCGGCGAAGTTGGTCGGAATCTTCAAGGCCTTGTAGGCCTCGCCCGCCTTCCGGAAGACATCCATCGCGCTGGCGGGAACCAGCACCCATGAGCTGACGGTGTCCATCTTCACCCAGATCGTGGGACCGGCGAGCTTGAGCTGGACGCCGGCGCCTTGTGCCAGCAGCCCGGTGGGAAGCGCACCGAACAGGATGACGGACACGAGTGCGAGGCGGATGATTCGCATGGACTGAATCTGCCCAATTCCACCGCAGCGCGCCAAGGCTCGCCTCAGGGCGGCGATGTCTGCCGCCCCCCGGATGCGATAGATTTGGCGAGCGATTTGACCGATAGAGCCTCGCTCGAGACGTCGCAAACCCCTTGGTCGAAAGGCAGGGGAGCGCATGACAGATCAGGAATGGGGTCTCATGCTCGCGCAGCAAGAGTGGCTGGCGAAGATGTACTATGCGGACCCCGCCTGGACCGAGCGGTATCGGCCCTTGATAGACCAGTTTGGGGTAGACAGTGTGTGGCGGGCTTGGGCTGAGGCCAGAGCGCGCAAAATCGAAGCGCGCGGGGACGGTTCTGCTTTCTTTGTCACCCTCCGTGTCCGGTTGGAGGAGATTGCGTCTGGACTCGCACCCCGCGATGATATCGAAGTCCTCTCCGCCGTTGACCCGGATGTGTTGGAAGTCGACCCCCACCTCCGAGCGATGGTCTCTCAGGTCCTCAAGTCCCCCATCATACGTCAAAGCTGGACCGCTTGGAGGCGGGATCAGCTCAAGAGCGAGGAGATAAGCGACGAGATTGCGCATTGGTGCGCGGCCATCGGGCTGGACGACGTGCTTGCCGCAGCACGGGGAACGGAAGAGACTGGCCAGGCAGCCGACCTTCTCTGCGACTTCTGGTCGCGGGTGAGCGAGTGCGTCATGGGTGATCTTCTTGGCCCCGATTATCGCAAGAACAAGTCTTCCCAGACAGAGACGTTGACCGAGGAGCTGGCCGGAACGACTGAAGTGCTCCAGGAAGTGGACTCCAGCATAGATATGGACAGACTGTGGCAACACGCGCGCGACGTTTCGCGACCACGTGAGCGCGAGTTCTTCGATGCTTACTTTGAGGGGAGACTGCGGGGCCTGGAAAAGGTGGCGGCCATCAAGGAGGCCGAGGCCGCTCTCGGATTGACGACCGGTTCCGGGTCGAAGTATTTGCGTCGACTTGTCCGGCGACTCGCGCCGTGGCGGAGGGCAGCCTAGAGAGAGTTGTCGCCAGTGAGCAACCCGCTAGGTTGTTGCGGCACATATCGCGGGGCGTAGCGCAGCCCGGTAGCGCGCCTGCCTTGGGCGCAGGAGGTCCCGGGTTCAAATCCCGGCGCCCCGATTACGACACGAGCGGACCCACTTGTTGGGCTCCGCTCGTGTCGCTTTCCGGGGCGCCGGGCCTTGTGGCGCGGGGGCTCGCTTCGCTCGCCCGTGCGCCCTCAAATCCCGCATTTCGCCCCACCCCTCGGAAGCATGGCCAAAAGCGACAGGGTTAACCCCTTGCTACCCCGTAGCCTGTAGCCCGTCGCCTGTCCCCCCCGCCGGGCATGGGGCTTGCCCTCCAAAAGGACGATGGCGCTTTTCCGTCGTTCCCTGCTGGCCACCCTGATCGTCTCGATGTCCCTGCTCGGCGCCTGTACCCCCGCGCAGCTCGAGACGTTGCCGTGGCCTGAAGCGACTCCGTCCGGTCTCTCGGATGAGGCGTGGGCCCATGCCCTCGCGGCGCACGAGCAAGCCACCATCCTCGGCTACACCACCAAATCCATCGTCGCGGTCATCGACTACTCGCGCCCCAGCACCGAACGGCGCCTCTGGGTCGTCGACGTCAACACCCGTGAAGTCCTGATGAATGAGTACGTGGCCCACGGAGTCCGGTCTGGCGGGATCTATCCGACCATGTTCTCCAATCGCTACGGCAGCAACCAGTCGAGTCTCGGCACCTTCGTCACCGAGAGCTCATACTACGGCGTTCGCGGCCTCTCGCTGCGGCTCAAGGGCCTCGAGCCCGGCATCAATGACCGGGCCCGGGATCGCGGCATCGTGATTCATGGGACCCCGAACGTGAGCGAGCAGCGGGCTCGCGTCGGCAGCCAGGGACGGACCGAGGGCTGTCCCGCCGTGTCACGCGAAGCTGCAAGCCGCCTCGTCCCCATGCTGGAAGACGGCGTGGTCGTCTTCGCCTGGTACCCCGATCACAACTTCCTCGCCCGGTCCGAGTTCGTCGACCGCACCCTCAGTTGGACCCGTGATACCGACGGCCCGCAGTTTGTGAAGTGGGTGCCGGCGGTGACCACCGGCCCGACTCGTAATCCATCCATCTCGCAAAGAGACGATCGCTGAAGTCGAGCCGCAGCGCCTGACCATTGGGCTGTGCCGCCACCATTTCATTCATCACCGAGGAGTAGCCGGTGCGCGCCACGGTGATGATCGCCTGCCAGCCGTCGTACGCCGCGCCGAAATCGGACGCCTCGAACGTCACCTTGTTGTCCGCGTATTTGACGCCCGGGAATCCCTTCAACGCCTCGAGACTCGCCGGCGGCACCACCCGCAACGCGGCCGTGACCGGCGAAGGCGTCTTGAGCGCCTGGGCCTTCGCGATGTTCTGCACCGCGCGCTTCGCCGCGGCCCGCATCTCGGCGTGCACCCGATCGACCGGATAGAGCTCGACGGTCGATGAGCTGGTCGCCTTCTTGGTGGTGACGAATTCGATCCAGGGCAGGGTGTTGAGATCATCGCGCAGCCGGTCATCCCCCGACACGAAGATCAGTGGCACGTTGACGCGGCCCCAGGAGTAACCCACGAGCTCGGTCTCGGTGATCTCCTTCCCATTGAGCTCAAGTGCCATCCCGATGGTGATGGTGTGGGCGGCGAAACCCCGGCTTCCGGTCTTCGAGTGCATCGCGACCGCCGCCACGGCGTCATAGCGATCGGGCTCCACCAGGTCCACGTATCCCCGGAACGGCTTGTCGCGGAAGATTTGCTTGACGCGCGGATCGAGCGACCCCACGGGCACGTCGGGCTCCGGATTCCCGCTCCCGTGCGCATCGATGACGTTCACCTCGGTCGCGCCACCATCGAAAAGCCCAGCGATCACCGCGCTGAGATCGGCCACCAGCATCTGCTGTCCCCTGGCGTACTGCTGGGGATGATCGAACCGGTAGGTGAAGGGATCGTCCTGGCCGGCCAGGCCCTCCATGTCGTGATAGACCAGCACGCGAATCGGCTTCGCCTGGGCAACAAGGGCGACGGGCGCGAGGGCGACGGAGGCAAGGAGAAGGAGCTGGCGCATGGGGTGGCTCTGTAGAGAGTAGGGCGGCCATCCAGGCCGCCCCACAAGATACCTGTCTCGCGACTCGTGACTCGTGACTCGCGACTCCTCAGAAGTCCAACCGCACCCCGATCACCGCCGAACGCCGCGGTTCCGGACGGAAGAACGACGTGTTCGACGCCTCCGAGTAGAGTCGGTCCGTCAGGTTCATCACCGCGACGGTGAGCTGCGATGAGGTCCGCCCGATCAGCGGCAGGTGGACACCTGCCCGGAGGTTGTGCACCGTGAACGCCGGGATCACCTCGCCAACAGGGTTGCCGGTGAACTCGACGTCGTCCCGCTCTCCCTGGTGACGGATCTCATAGCCCGCGAAGAACCGCCCGCGCGGCTCCCGCCACTGCAGCTCACCGCCAATCTTGCTCGAGTACCCATCACCTACCGGTGCGTCGTCGTCCGCCTTCGATGAAATCGTGGTGAAGTGTCCGAGCACCGAGAAGCCCGCACCGGCGTCCACCTCGGCCAGCAGCTCGAGACCGTGGTCGGTCAGGGTCTGGATGTTCTGGTTCTGGAAGCCCGGCAGGTTGTTCACCGTCGTATCCACTTCGACTGCGCGGATCGCATCGGAGATCTGGTTGCGGAACCAGATCGCTTCGGCGTAGAGCCGACCGGTCCGAACCTTCACGCCCAGGTCGACGTTGAGGCTGGTCTCCGGGGCGAGGTCCGGATTGGCGATCTCGAAGCCGCTGCCTTCCGCCGAGCCTTCGAAATAGCGCTCGACCAGGTTCGGCGCGCGGAAGGCGCGGCCCACGGTCCCGATCAGGTTGATGTTCGGCGTCACTTCGTATCCCAGCGACGCGCCGCCCACCACGGTCCCATCGCTCGTCGACACGCCGGCGCGTTCGGGAGGCAGGCCGGGAGTCTCGCGGGTTTCCGAGTGGATCGTCTGGCCCCGGACGCCGAGGCCGAGACTTAAACGCTCGTTGAGGGCAAAATTCCCCTGCGCGTACGCCCCCCCGCTCCACATCTGCGCGTACGGCACGGTCGGCGTGGTGCTGGTCCTCGTGGTCGGGGGGCCGAACATCCGCGTGACAGTGACGCTGGTGTCGGCGTTCTCCGAGTCGTCGAGGTACCAGTCGACACCGTAAGTGATCACGTGCCCGCGGCCGAACGCCTTGGCCAGCTCGAGACGGGTGCCGTACGTCGCGATGTCGGTGAAATTCTTGCTGTCGATGTCGATGCCCGAGCCCGGAGGGAACGGATCCCCATTGAGGGGGATCGCGATGCTCTGGGTGAAGATGCGCTCGTTCTGCGTCGTGTAGAGCGTCACACCGAGCCGGTCCGCGATCCCCCAACCCAGGGCACCGGCGTGAAAGCCCGTCGTCACACGCGTCACGTCCTGCTTGGGGTACAGCAGCTGGACCGTCGGGTCGTCCGGCGTGCCAAGATCGTCCGGCGAGACGTACCCGAATCCGGCGTCGCGGGCCGAGTACTGCGACACCCGGAGCGTGACCGCCGCATTCGCGCTGGTGTTCCACGCCAGGTCCGCCGAAAAATTGCGATCGATGATCCCGGTATCGTGCACCAGGGTGCGGTCACCCAGGGTGAGCGCGCCGAAGGTCCCGGAAGGCGACTGATAGGCCGAGGCGTCGCGATAGCCGGCGGATAGCGCAAAGCCCAGACGTCCGGTTCGGCCGGAGAGCAGCCCATGCCAGGTCTGCGCTTCACTGGCGGACCCGTAGCGGAAGAGCGCGCTGCCGTTCACGCCTTCGCGAGTGCCGAGTCCGGGCGCGCGCATCGTCAGCTGGTTCACCACGCCGCCGATCGCATCGGTCCCGTAGAGCACCGAGGCGGGGCCGCGGATCACCTCGACCCGGCTGGTGCTGTTGATGTCGGTGAAGGCGGGCAGCTCGCCGAAGTCCTGCTGCCGGCGGCTGTTATTGAGCCGGATGCCGTCCTCGGCGAGCAGGATGCGCTGGCCCTGTTGGCCGCGAACCATGAGGCGCGTCTGGTTCGGTCCCACACCCGTGACGTCGACACCGGGAAGATTCCGGAACAGGTCGGCGACGCCGTCGGGCGTCTCGCGGCGGACAGTCGAGGAGTCGAGCACCAGCACCGGCGTTGTGACGCGAAAGACCTGCTGCGCGGACCGGGTCGCCGTGACGGTAACCGGTGCGAGCCTGTGCGTCCCTCGAGTGGTGTCAGCCTTGGTGGAATCAGCGCGCGACTGGGCCAGAATGGGAGTCGCGAGCAACGACGCGATGGTCGGGAGGAAGAGTGGGAGTTGTCTGGACATGAGTGGAAATCTCCGCCACGCATGTCCCCGGGTGCACCGAAGTCCTACGGTCGGCCGGCCTCCGTAGTACTACCGTAACAGCTTGGCATCGAGCGCGAACTTGGTCAGGCCGGCCACCGACGGAATCCCGAGCTTCCGGATCAGGCTCTCGCGGTAGGACTCGACCGTGCGCGGACTCAGGCCAAGGCTGGCGGCGATTTCCTTGTTCGTGCGCCCCTCGGCTATGCCGGTGAGCACCTGTCGCTCGCGCTGCGTCAGTTGTCCCAGCGACGCCGTGGTGTCGGGCGAAAGGGGCGGTGACTCGGCGGCGCCGCTGCTGGTGAGCGCGCGGGCGAAGTGAGTTCCCCCGTTGGCGACCGTGCGCACCGCCTCGCGTAGGTCGGCCGGAAGGGTGTCCTTGAGCAGGTATCCGTGCGCGCCGATCCGCACCGCTTCGAGCACGTACTCGGCCTGGTGATACACGCTCAGCATCAGGATCCGGGTCGACGGCATTTCCTGCAGCAGGCGGGTCGCCACGGAAAGTCCGCTCTCGCCCGGCAACGAGATGTCCATCACGACGACGTCGGGCTGAAGGCGCACCGACTCGCCGAATCCGTCGCTGGCATTGGCCGCTTCGCCCACGACCTGAAACCCCGGCGTGTTGAGTGCGAGGCGAATGCCTTCCCGCACCAGCGGGTGATCGTCAACCAGGAGTACGCGAACCCGCTTCATGCTTCACCCTCTGTTGCAACGTGCACGACGACGCGGAGACCGTGACCTTCGGCGGCCTCGAGCCGCAAGCCGCCACCGAGCGCAACCAGGCGCTCGCGCATGCCGAAGAGACCCGATCGTCCCGGCAGCGCGGTGATTCCCTCCCTCCGATCGGCCGGCATGCCGGCTCCGTCGTCCTCGATGGTCATCGTGACAGCTCCATTCCTCCTCGCGATCTCGAGCCGAGCCCGGCGGGCTCCGGCATGACGCGCGACGTTCGACAACGCTTCCTGGGCGGCGCGAAAGATCGCCAGCTCCGCGTCGTTCGACAGCCTTCCCAGCGAGACCGGCGCCTGGAATGCCACCGGGATCGCGCTCCACTGGGTGAACTGCGTCACGAGGGCTTGCAGCGCAGGGAGAAGACCCAGGTCATCCAGCACCGTCGGGCGCAGATCCTCGCTCACCCGCCGGATGCTGTCCACGCCGGCGCCCACGAGCCCGGTCAGCCGCTCCAGTCTCGGATGGAGGTCTTCCGGGACCGATTCCCTCAGCGAACCGAGCTGGAGCTTGAGCGCCGCGAACACCTGGGCGGTTTCGTCGTGCAGCTCACGCGCGAGTCGGCTGCGCTGTTCCTCGTGCTGCTCCAGCATACGCGCGGAGAGGCGTTCGAGGTCCGCTGTCCGTGCCTCCAGGCGTTCGGTCAGGTCGATGGTGTCGAGCGCCGCGCCGATCTGCTCACCCATCGCGAGGAGGATGCGATTGTCGAGCGCAGTGAACGGGGAGGCAACTTGGGCAGTGGTCACCAAGGTGACCGGATGGGACCCCTGGTGCACCGGCAGCACCGCGACGAACTCGTCGCTGCCGCCGAGGGAGGGCTGCCCCGTCCGGGCGACGGTGACCACCCGTTCCCGGACGTCGGGGGGTATCTCCCCGGCCCAGGCCGCGGCGTCGCCCACCGCACGTACGGTTTCCAGCCACCCGCCACGATCGGCGATGAGCGCGGCCCCGCGCACGCCGCGGATCGCAAGCACCCGCCGGAGTAAGGAGGCGAGAAAGTCTTCCCGATCGCGGCTCCGAAGGTCGGCGGACAGCGCGGCCATGGTCGAGGCGCCGGACCGAAGCTCTTCGATCACGAGCAACAGGACGCCCGCGCCGATGGCCAGGATGAATCCGAGGTCGAGGTAGTAACCCCACGGATTCCAGGCCCCCCGCGCGCGCAGGATCGGATAGTCGAGATGGTGCAGTCCCCAGAGCAGGAACGTGAGCGCGAGGCCGGTGGCCGCGGCGGAAGCGGTGTGGCGGCGATAACGCCAGAACACGGCGCCGGTCCACAGCGTCGTGCCGCTCAGGAAGGCCACCGCGGGGAGTGCGGCCAGCATGAAATTGGAAAGCCGGAAGATCGCAACCCAGGACCAGACGACCGGAAAGGCGAGGGCGAGGAGATACACCGGCCGCCAGGCGACCTGATACGCGAAGACCAGCGCGGCCCAGAGCAGGGCGAGCGCGGTCCACCCCGTCACCACCTGGTGCCAGTAGAGCCAGGCCCAGTTGTCGGAGCCGAGAAAGGTGATGATCGCGAGGAGGCGGACGGCGTAGAGCAGGAACGCGATGCCCCACCAGAGAAAGTGGGGGCGGCGGTAGCGCCGATTGAGAAAGAGGAACAGGAGTGCCAGCCCGAACGTGACGGTCCCCTCGAGCAGGGCAGCCGCGAATTCCGTGGTGGCGAAGACATGCATGCCCAAACCTACAAGGACCGAAGGACCCAACGACCGAAGGCTACTAGATTTGGGAAGCGCGCTCGTAGCTCAGTTGGATAGAGCATCAGCCTTCTAAGCTGAGGGTCGGTGGTTCGAATCCACCCGGGCGCACTCACCGCGAACTGTCTGACTGTCTGACCGTCTGACCGATGGAGTTGGCATGAGCCACCGGGCAGTGGCGCTCGGAATTGCAGCTGTCCGGCCGTCAGACGGTCAGACGGTCCGACGGTGATCGGAGCTCGCCGGGAAGATGTAACTGCGCTTCTTCGCCTCGCGATCCCGGTGGTGGTGGTGCAGGTGGGCATCATGTTCATGGGCACGGTCGACACGCTCATGGTCGGCCGCCTCTCGCCCACGGCGCTCGCCGCTGTCGCAGTCGGCAATCTCTATTCCGTCATCGGCATCTTCTTCGGCCAGGGCGTGCTCCTCGGCCTTGATCCGCTCATCAATCAGGCGCATGGGGCGGGGGACCGGCCGGCTGTCATTCGCGCCTTCCAGGGCGCCCTGCTGCTGGGATTGATCCTCGCGATCCCGATCACCCTCTATCACCTGCTCGCTGGCCCTCTCCTCACGGCACTTCGCCAGCCGGCCGATGTCATTCCTCTCGCCGCCGCCTACGATCGCTGGCTGGTGCCCGGCGTCCTGCCGTTCCTGGCCTTCGGCGTGTTGCGCGGAACCATGCAGGCCTTCCACCGGTTGCGGCCCGTGGTCGTCACGATCCTGGTCGCGAATATCTGCAACGCGCTGCTCAACTGGGTCTTCATCTACGGACATTTTGGTTTGCCCGCGCTCGGCGTGGCTGGCAGTGCGCTCGCCACGACGGTGAGCCGCTGGCTCATGGTGCTCATGCTGCTGGGCCTCGCGCGCGACGTCTTCGCCCCATTGTTGCGGCCCTGGCACGACGAGGCGCACGATCGCGCCGCGCTCCTGCGGATGCTCAGGATCGGCGTGCCCATCGCGCTCCAGTACGAGCTCGAGATCGCCTGCTTCGGTGGCGTCGCGTTCCTCGCGGGCGCCATGGGAACGATCCAGGTGGCGAGCCACCAGATCGCGATCAATCTTGCGGCGCTCACCTATATGGTTCCTCTCGGCGTGAGTGCCGCGGCCACCGTCCTGGTGGGAACGGCAGTCGGTGCCGGGCAGCCGGACGAAGTGCGGCGTCGGGCGGCGACGGCCATCGGCGTGGGCGCGGGATTCATGGCGCTGACCGCGCTCCTGTTCGTGACGCTTCCTGGCTTCCTCGCCGCCCTCTACAGCAACGATGCCGGCGTGCTCGCGCTGGCGGTGGTGCTGATCCCGCTGGCTGGGATCTTCCAGGTGTTCGATGGCGTCCAGGTCGTGGCGATCGGTGTACTGCGCGGCCTCGCCGACACGAGGACGCCGTTCCTCATCAGCCTCGTGGGCTACTGGCTGATCGGCATGCCGGTCGGGATCGTTCTCGCCTACGGGTTCGGCCGGGGCGTGGCCGGGCTCTGGTGGGGCCTGGTGATCGGCCTCGGTGCCGTCGCGGGAATCCTGGTTCACCGGGTCCGGGCGGCCCTGAAGACGCCGGACCGCTGGACCGTCTGACCGACGGTACGACTATTTTTCGGATTCCAAGGAGGTCGCCATATGACGACAAGCCAGGCAGCCCCGGAAGCCCCGGCCACCGACACGTTTCCGATCAACGGAACCGACTTCGTCGAGTTCTGGGTTGGAAATGCCCGACAGTCTGTCGCCTATTACCAGTACTGCTGGGGATACAAGCTCATCGCCTATCGCGGACCCGAGACCGGCATGCGCGATCGCGCGAGCTACGTCCTGGAGCAGGGAAAGATCCGCTTCGTCCTCACGACCCCGCTCGGACCGGAGGGGCCGGTCGCCGAGCATGTCGCGCAACATGGCGACGGGGTCCGCGACATCGCCTTCTGGGTCGACGATTGCCGCGACGCCTTCGCCAAGGCGATCGCGCGCGGGGCCACGCCGGTGCAGGAGCCAACCGTGCTGGAAGACGACCACGGCAAGGTCGTGATCGCCGCGATCCGTACCTATGGCGACACCGTGCATTCGATCGTCGAGCGGACCGGCTACCGCGGGATCTTCCTCCCCGGATTCGTGCCGGCCTCGAACACCGTCCAGCCACCCAATGTCGGGCTCCAATACGTCGACCACTGCGTCGGCAACGTCGAGCTCGGCAAGATGAACGACTGGGTGGCATTCTATCGCGATGTCCTGGGCTTCACCCAGCTCGTGAGCTTCGACGACAAGGACATCTCGACCGAGTACTCGGCCCTCATGTCCAAGGTGATGGCGAACGGGAATCTCCGGATCAAGTTCCCCATCAACGAGCCGGCGCCGGGACGCAAGAAGAGCCAGATCGACGAGTACCTCGAGTACTATCGCGGCGCCGGGGTGCAGCATGTCGCCATCGCCACCAACAACATCATCGAGACCGTCACGACGCTGCAGTCGCGGGGCGTCGAGTTCCTCCGGGTCCCGTCCAGCTACTACGACACCCTGCTCGACCGGGTCGGCACCATCGACGAATCGATTGAGCCGCTCAAGAAGCTGGGCATCCTGGTCGACCGCGACGACGAGGGGTACCTGCTGCAGATCTTCACCCGTCCGGTCCAGGACCGGCCCACGCTGTTCTACGAGATCATCCAGCGAAAGGGCGCCAAGAGCTTCGGCAAGGGGAACTTCAAGGCGCTGTTCGAGGCCATCGAGCGGGAGCAGGCCGCCCGCGGAAATCTCTGAGATGCCTTTCTATCACACGCTGGGCAAGCTGCCACGGAAGCGGCATACCGTCTTCCGGAGCGAAGCAGGCCTCCTCTACTCCGAGCAGCTCATGGGGAACGAGGGGTTCACCGGGCCCGCGTCGCTGCTCTATCACGTGCGGCCGCCCACGACCATCAAGTCGGTGAAGCGGGTGCAGGACATCTGTTACGAGCGCGACCCCGATCACACCCTCAAGCACCGGCACTTCCGCACCGCGCGGCTGCCCGAAGGTGGGAGTCCCACGCTGGACCGCGTCCCGCTGCTCTTCAACCAGGACGTCGCGATGCTGTTCGCGCGCCCCGACAAGAATGACGAGCACTGGTACCGCAACTCGATGGGCGACGAAGTGGTGTACGTGGGCGAGGGCAGTGGGGTGCTCGAGACCCAGTTCGGCGACCTCCCGTACCAGCAAGGCGATTACCTGGTCATCCACCGGCACATCCTGCACCGGTTCCGGATGAACCAGGAAGCGCATCGCCTCGTCATCTTCGAGAGCAAGGGCTACATCCGAACGCCGCGCCGCTACCGGAACGAGCACGGACAGCTGGTCGAAGGCGCCCCGTATTCCGAGCGCGATATCCGGATCCCGCGCGAGCTCCGCACCCACGACCAGGTCGGCGATTTCCAGATCCTGGTGAAGCAGTACGAAGGCCTGACCGAGCTCATCCTCGACCATCATCCCTGCGACGTCGTCGGCTGGGACGGGTTCTTCTATCCCTGGGCCTTCAACATCAACGACTTCGAGCCCATCGTCGGCCGCATCCACCAGCCGCCTCCGGTGCACCAGACCTTTCAGGGCGACGGCTTCGTGATCTGCTCCTTCTGTCCGCGTCCGTTCGACTTCGACCCGAACGCCGTGCCTGCTCCCTACAATCACTCCAACGTCGACTCCGACGAGGTGCTCTACTACGCCTCGAGTGAGTTCATGAGTCGCAAGGGCATCGAGTACGGCAGTATCACTCTGCATCCCGACGGCATCCCGCACGGTCCCCATCCGGGGCGCGCGGAGGCGAGCATCGGCGCCAAGGAGACCAAGGAGCTGGCGGTGATGATGGACACCTTCCGTCCACTCCACGTCGCGAAGCAGGCGCTCCCGGTCGAAGACGGCAACTATTTCAGGTCGTGGATCGAGGCAGGGACTGGCTTCAATCCGCCGACGTCGTGACGTAAGGACGTAAGACGCAGGGGCCGGGCAATTCCCGGCCCGATCGCGCAGACGTAGGGGCCGGGCAATGCCCGGCCCGCTTTCATCATCGCCCGAACCGGAGTTCCGATGCTCCTCGCACTGCTGCTCGCCATTCAAGCCCAGGCCCCGGCCCAGATCGCCAAAGTCGTCGTCCAGCCCGGCCTCAAGCTCACCGTCCCCGCGCAAGACACCATGCGCATCAACGCCACGGCGGTCGACGCGGACGGTAAGCCGGTGCCCGGCGCGATCGTGCGCTTCTTCGGGCAGGGCGGCCGCTTCGAGGGAGATGTCGACTCGACGGGTCTGGTCCACAGCGGATCGACCGGGACGCTCACCGTGACCGTGGTCGCCCGGGTTCCGGGCGGGCGTCCGGTGTCGGAGCGGATCGAGGTCCAGATGGTGGCGGGACCGGCCGCGACGATCGAGGTATCGCCTTCGTCTGCGACCCTCGCCGCGGGGCAGCGGATCCGTCTCGACGCGACCGCCTTTTCGAAGGCAGGGGATCGTCGCTACGCTCCCTTCACCTGGACCTCGAGCGCGCCCAGGGTCGCCTCGGTCCGAAGTGATGGCCAGCTCACCGCGGTCGGGGCGGGCGAGGCGATCATCACCGCGAAGGAGACCAACGGCACCGACGTCACCGGCACCCTGCGGGTCCGAGTCGTTGCGACGCCGGTCGCCGCGGTCGACATCACGCCGGCGATGAAGGACGCGAAGCAGGGCGATGTCGTGCGCTTCACCGCCGTGGCCCGGGACGCGCAGGGCAAGGAAATCGCGGGCCTCACGCCGCAGTGGACCATGTCGCCGGGACAGGGCAGCATCGACGCGACCGGCGCCTTCGTGGGCTATGAAGCGCGGACCTACACGGTGACGGCGTCGTTCGGCAACCGGAGCAACGATGCCAGCGTCACCCTGGTGCCCCGCGACGTGCGGCGCCCGGCCACGGTCGTGGGCCGCCTCCCGCGCACCCGCTTCACCACCGAGGAAGTCTGGATCCATCCCGACGGAAAGCACGCCTATCTCGGCAGCGGCAGCGGCGGGGACGTGCTGTTCGCGATCGACATCAGCGATCCGTCCAAGCCGGTGGTGACCGACTCGATCATTACCAACACCCGGCGCGTCAACGACGTGATGACGACGCCCGATGGCAAGACCATCGTGTTCACCCGGGAGGGAGCGTCGGACCGGAAGAACGGCATCGTCATCGCGAACGCGGAGGATCCGGCCCATCCCAAGGTCATCGCCGAATTCACCGACGGCGTGACGGCGGGCGTCCACAGTGCCTTCATCTACCGGCAACCGAAGTTCGGCACCCACGTGTACCTCACCAACGACGGTACCGGCGCCATGCACGTGATCGACATCGGCGATCCCTACCACCCCAAGGAAGTCGCCCAGTGGAAGACCGACCGGCCCGACGCCGGTCGGACCCTCCACGACATCGACATCCAGGATGGCCTCGCGTACCTGAGCTACTGGAACGACGGCCTCGTCATCCTCGACATCGGCAATGGCGTGAAGGGCGGGTCGCCCTCAAATCCACAGCTCGTGTCGCAGTTCAAGTACGACCTGAACGCGCTCTATCGCGATGTCGAGGCTTCGGGCGGACCGGGGTTCATCCGCGGCACCCACACCGCGTGGCGCAGCAGGAACTACGTGTTCGTCGCCGACGAAGTCTTTCCGGCGAGCGGCGTCCGGGGCGCGAAGGACGCCTCGGCGGGCCGCGCGTACGGGCGGCTCCAGGTCATCGACGTGAGCGACATGGCGAAGCCGAAGATCGTGGCCTGGTACGAGCCGGAGTACGGCGGGGTCCACAACATCTGGGTCGCCGGGGACACGCTCTACATGGGCGCGTACAACGCCGGCTTCCGCGCCTTCGACATCTCGGGTGAGCTCAAGGGCGACCTGCGGGCCCAGGGCCGCGAGATGGTTCACGTCAACACGGCCGACATGGATGGCTTCGCCAAGAACGCGGCGATGACGTGGGGCGTGGTGGTCCGGGATGGATTGGCCTACGTGAATGACATGTACAACGGGCTGTGGATCGTCCGGATGGAGCCGCGGCGGCGGGAATTAACTCCCTAGGCGGTTGGGACGGTTGAGGCGGTTGGTCGGTTGACTGCCTCAGCCTTGCAACCGCCCTAACCGCTTAACCGTCCCAACCCTCACGGTGTCATGAGCATGTTCTACAAGCTCACGAACGGAGTTCGGGTCACTGTACGACCATGGTACCTCGCGGCCCAGTCGCAGCCCGCGATGGGCCGCTTTGTATTCGGCTATCACATCCGGATCGAGAACGTGGGGGAGGGGCCGGTCCAGCTGCTCACCCGCTACTGGCTCATCAAGGATTCCAACGGCGACGACACGATTGTGGAAGGCGAAGGCGTGGTGGGAGAGCAGCCGGTCATCGCGCCCTTCCGGGCCCATGAGTACCAGAGCTACTGCGTGCTCAAGTCCCCGACCGGAAGCATGGAGGGGCGATACACGTTCGTCCGCTCGGATGGCAGCCGCTTCGACGCGGGCATCCCGCGCTTCGAGCTGGACGCCGGGGCAACCGCCGGGAACTGAGCGCGGACCGCGTTCGGCTCAATTGCGTGCGCGCCGGCCGCTGTAGAGCGTGAGCAGGCGGGCGATCATCACGGCCACGTAGAGCTGTCCCGCCACGGCCTCGAGCGTCACCAGCCCCCGCGCCACTTCCGACGTCGGCACGATGTCCCCGAAGCCGACCGTGGCGAGCGTCATGAAGCTGAAGTAGATCCCGGCCTGCAGGTGCAGCGCCCCGGGCTGACCCGCCACGAGCAGCGAGCCGGGCGTCGACTGCTCGAGCTGCCAGTAGAGCACCCCGCAAAAAATCCCCGCGAGCAGGTAGGCGCTGAGCGCGGCGAACACGTGCTCGGAGTCGACCACGTCGCCATGCATCGCGAAGCGCACCGTCCGTCCCGCCGCGAGCAGGGCGACGCCGGCCAGCACGGCGAGGACCGCGCCTTCCACCCGGGGGAGGTCGCGCACCCCCGCGACGATCCGAACGGCCAGTAGTACCACGACGAGTCCGATGAGTACCCGCTCGAGCGGGCGACCCGACGCCCGGATCAAGGCCGCGAAAATGTTGACGCCGAGGATGACCTGGATGACCGTGGTGCCAAGCTCGCTGTTGGCCACCAGGGGGGCGATCACGAGCGTCGCGAGGAGGGTGAAGAAGAGGATCTCGTTGCGGCGGTGGTGCACGGGGCTCCAAGGGGCGGGCTATGGGCTACGGGGTACGGGGTCCGGCTCCC